>Ga0075365_10000521_pt1 | contig 14726 bp, 28 predicted proteins | sample EndMetdeltDD1765_FD_71387 | JGI IMG/M metagenome (GOLD analysis project Ga0075365, IMG submission 71387) | Populus endosphere microbial communities from Tennessee, USA - Endosphere MetaG P. deltoides DD176-5 | ecosystem: Host-associated > Plants > Roots > Endosphere | place: USA: Tennessee... | reverse complement strand
TCGTCGGCTATCACCTTGATATGCTTGAGGTAATCCGCGATGGCTTTCAGGTTGTCGAGGTCAGATCCGTTGTCGTCTGGCACCGCAATGTTCACCTCGAAGCATTGCATGGGCGAGCACATGCCGTAGCTGATCCACTGACGATGTGAGCCGGCAGCACGAATCTCGGCGTCGGCAGTCTTGCGCCAAGCGACGAGCTTCTTGTTTCCGCGCCAGTCGATTCGGCGCGTGCGGTTCACGCTGGGGCATGCGGGAAGGTGCAGCACGATCTCGCTCATCCGGCGCGCTCCGTGGCTTCGCGGGCCGGCAGGTCGACCGTGATGTGCACTTTGCCTTGACTAACCCGTGGCATCAAAACGCCGTCTCCGCCGTCAAATCGGAATGGCATAGGAGCCTGCGTCATGGCGTCATCCGGCGCGATCTCGGCGTTCGGGAGTTGCTGGAGCATGCGGAGGTAACGCCCGCTGACGAGCGTCTCTCCGAGGGAGACACTGCAGTCCTTGGTTACTTCGACCCTTCCTAATCCGCCACACACTTCACATGTGCATTGACAACCCTCGCATGGGTGTTCGCGGCCAATGCCCCGGCACTCGTGACATTCACTCGACTCTGTTGCCGGCGCAGGAACATCAACCGTAGGGACAGGAATGTACCTTCTGTTTTCGTGCCCGAGAAAGAGCAATTCAACGCGCCCGGTTGGCGCATCTTCCATCGAGGGAATGTCAGGACGCTCCGGTACGCGGACGATGATTCGACCGTCTGTGGCGTAGGTTTTGCCCTTCCAGGAGAAGGGCTTTTGCGTGTATTCCCGGTAATCGTCCGTGGAACAAAACTGCTGCAGGTCGATGGTCATGTCATTCCCCCTTTGCGGCGGCGAGCGCGGCGTTTGCTGCCGCGGCCACGATACGGCGGACGGCCTCGGGACGGGTAACGCGGTGGGCATCAGGCTGGCGCAATATCCATGCGTCAAGCCGTTTCAACTCTGCTGGCGGAAACCGCACGTGGATGGGTTTCGAGCCGACTTTGGGGCGACCTCTGGTTTTCTTCATGGGTGTTCTATAGCACCAGGAAAATATTTTTGCAACCGGTTATTGACATGGCCGATCCACAGGCGCATCCTCGCGTCGTCGGCCGGGATGACCGGCTAGGGAGCAGGGGGAGCCAAATGACCGTATTGACCATAGACCAAGAACGCCGCCGTCTCGCGAAACTCGGTCGCGACATGCTTCGCAGTCTTCCCAAAAGCCGAAATTGCTTTTATCCGAATACTCGCGAAGAGGAGTCGCGTCGCGCGCTTCCTTCGATTGCCGATATAACCATCCATCTGGACGAGACCGGCGACTTTGCCGAGATGGTCGTCACGACCTCCCGCCCCCTGACGCGATCCGAGACGGCCGCTTGTCATCACGCTGCTGGCGAACTCGGCGCAGGCATCAAGTTTCGGGGGCCGAAGTGAAATCCCTCGATCTGTTCAGTTGTATCGGCTGCCATGCGATCGGCTTCGCGCGGGCTGGCATCGAGACGGTCGCCTTCTGCGAGATCAACCCATTCCGCCGAGCCATCCTTGCTCGCCACTTTCCGGGGCTCCCGATCCATGACGATGTCCGCACCCTTGACGCCCGGCGCGTCGATATCGTCATCGGCGGGCCGCCCTGCCAAAGCACCAGCGTCGCTGCCGCGATCCATGGTTGTCGCGACAGCAGCAGTCTCTGGCCGTACATGCTTCATCTCGGACTGCTCTGTGGCGCTGAATGGATTGTCGTGGAGCAGCCGCCGGGGAATGAACCGTGGGAGACTGAAGTCGGTTGTAGTCTTTCCAACGCTGGCCGCCATGTCGCCCGATTTGAGTTCGGCGCTTGCGATGTTGGTGCGCCGTATCTTCGCAGGCGGGTGTTCCTGGTTGCCTGCACCAGCTTGCCGCGATTGGAGATCGCCCGGAGCGCGCTCCCATCCGCGATTGAGCAAGTCGCGCGGGCAGCAGATGCCCGAGGTGATTGGAACCCGGATCAGCTCGCAACTCTACGAGTGGATGCTCGCTCTGCCGGAGAGATGGAGCGATCCGAGAGCCGGATCCGTGTCGAGCGCATAGAGGCGCTGGGCGACAGCAATCCGCCACATATGGCAGAAGTGATCGGCCGCGCAATAATGGCAGCAGCAGCATGACACACCGCCTCTCCACGCTCGCGGAGCACGCCGCGGACTTCGCCATGATAGCCGTGTGGTGCGGCGCTATGTGGGCAATCGGGGGATTGTGATGACGAATCAGGACATTATCGAGTTCCAGCGCACGGACCGCGAATGGCGGAAATCCCCGTTGGGCTCTGCATTTACGAAGATGACTAATGCTCTCGGGCGGGCTTGGGTTGCCGACACCGAGTCGGGCTTTCGCGAGAACATGTCGGACAAGCGTTTGCGCGAGATCTGGGACGCTGAGAGGGCGGCTACGCAAGCATTCCGCGACTTGCTCGACGCCCAGACCAAGCAGCACGCCGAGATGCTGGCGGCGCTGAAGGCGTCCGTCGAACTCGCCGACCGGAATCTGGCATTCAGGCCCGCCGACAAGCAGACGCGCTCACCCGAATGCAAGGCCGTGTACGACCAGTGCGTCGCGGCCATCAACCACGCGGAGGCCAAGCCATGAGCGACCTGCACCACGACGCCGCCGAGAATTGGCCGACGATGCCGCACTCGACCCGCAGCCCTAGGGACGCCGCGGCTTACGCGCGCCTCGCAACGCTGATGGCGCAGACCGGGGGCGCTCTGCCGGCCACCGAGGCGCTGATCGCCGAGACGGATTGGACGCCGAAGCCGCGGGTGCATCGCGAACTGAAGTGTGGCTGCCGAACTGATGGCACTATGTGCGACGATCACGCACCGCGGAAGGTGAAGCCATGAGGGGCATCGCGCTGGCTATCATCATCGGAGCCTCGTTTCTTGCCGATGCAATTCGCCAAAAAGAGACGCATCCTGCTGATGGATTCGTGCTTATCGTAATACTTGTCGTCATCGGGTTCGGATGGTGAAAGGTGCAATCATGATGTGGAGCGGCTACGAGGGAAACGGTGGCATCAGCGGCCAAGTGCTCGTCACAATCGAGAACCCCGACACGGCGCACATACACGCCACGCCTGAGTTGCGGGCGTTCCTGCTGGAACTCCGGGCTCAGCATGCATCGGGCTCCGAGGGCATGCATGACTTCGACGCAACGTGTCGGCGGCATGGGCTCGGTGGCCCGTGCGAGTGGGAGGGCGGGCGGTGAGCGAGAGCAAGCACACGACCGGTCCATGGGAAGAAGTCCCGCAGAGCGGGGCCGGCCCCATGATTGCCCATCGATTTCAAACAGGCAATCAGATGAGGCCAACGGGCCTGCGCCTGATCTGTCATATGCTCGAACGCGGCAATTCGATCGAGCAAGACCGCGCCAACGCCAGCCTGATCGCTGCGGCGCCGGAACTTCTAGAGATTGGCGAGCACTTATTGGCCATTTTCGATCATCCTACGCGCTCCGTGACGGCGATTGATGCCGACAAGCTACGCGCCGCCGTCGCCAAGGCAAAGCCATGACCCGCCTCGCCGCCGCCCTCCTGCTCTCCGCCGCGCTGCTCGCCCCGGCCTCCGCGCGGGAGTGCCTGACGCAGCGCGAGTTCCGGGCGACCGAGCACAAGGTCAAGCTCCGGGCGCACTGCTGGGCCGCCGTGGCGCAGAAGCCCAAGGCTCGACCCGCGCCGGCTGAGGTCGAGGTCGTCCACCTGGCGCCGGCCGAGTTCGCGCTCGTGGAGCCGCCCGAGCCTGCCGCAGAACCGGAGCCCGACAGCATCCTCGCGCCGGGCCTACTGTGGCGCTCCGGGGGTGACTGGCCCGTGGTGGCCCGGAAAGGCATCCCTGACGCGCTGATTGCCACGGCGGGCGCAATCCTCGCGCTTGGGAGCGTCGGCGGACTGGCGGGCTTCCTAGGCCACCGGCGCAAGGTCCGCGTGCGGGACGCCCAGCCGATGGATCCGGGGCTGATGCCGGTGGTGCTACGTGGTGGCGTCAGAGTTCACAGAAGGGCGTTTTGACATGCTCCAGATACCGCAGCTGTACACCGATCCGCTTGAGGCTCCCGAGACGCTAACGGAGGATGGGGCTCGCGATCTCGCCGCGCGCATCATGGCGTACTGGCTGAGCCGTGGGCGGATGGTCAACGTGATGGCGAGCCGGGAAGACGCGCACGAGCATGCACGCAGCAAGTTGAGCGGAGCGCGGTCCATGTGGGTCGTGCGGTCGGATATGGTGGGAGGGTTGCCGAAATGAACGCAAAGACTAAGGAGCGGCCGGCGGTCGTGGATGCCACGGTGGCGCCGAACAACCTGCCCGCGGTGCACGACCCGCGGCAGCAGGAGGCGCCCAAGGCCGACAAGCCGGTGCCCGTCGCGACCGAACGCAAGGTCTACCCGGCGGCCATAGCCAAGGCGATATTGGCCGTGACGCGCGAGGTCGGGCGCATCCACAAGGCGAGCCGCAACACATTCCAGAACTACAACTACGCCTCGTGGCAGGACGTGAACGACAGGCTTGCGCCGCTACTCGCCGACAATGACCTGCTCATCGTGCAGTCCGAGGTCAGCCGCAACCTGATCGAGGAAAACGATAAGGGTTCGACGCTCGCCATCGTCTACGAATTCACCATCGTTAACGGTGCCGGCGAACAGTGGCCTCCGATCCAATGGACTGCCACGTCGCGCCTCCGGGACGGCAAGGGCGTGACCGACGACAAGGCGGCGCCGAAGTGTGCGACTCAGGCAGAAAAGTACTTCTGCATCAAGACTTTCAAGATCCGCACCACGGACGACATTGACAACGATGCAGACGACGGGCGCGGCGGGGGCAAGTCGGCTGCGCCGGCCGCCAAGGAAAGCCGCATGGTGTTCGACAAGTTGCAAGGCGACATGCTCAATCAGACCAGCAGCAACGCGCTCATGACGTGGATGTCCGCATCGCTGGCGACGATCGACGAGTTGCCGACAGGGCAGCGTGCGGAGCTGCGGATGAACTGCTCGCGCCGGCTTGGCGAGTTGCGCGCTGCGGAGGACAAGGCCGCCAGTGACGCAGCGGAGAAGGCGGCACCGGAGTGGAGCAACAGCGAGGTCGACCCGGAGGTGCCCGAACCCGATGGCTTCAGCGCTCTGCCGCCAGTCAAGCAGGCGGGAATCCTCTGCAATGACGGAGCCTTCGCCGCATTCATCAGCGAGACGCGCGTCGATGGTAACCCGCTGTTATCGCAGGAGGAGGTTGCAAGCATTGTGCGTCAGCACTGCATCGTCGAGAGCCGCAAGGACATCCGCAACAATCACCCATCAGGCCGCCTGTGGCGCAAACTCGTCGCGGAGTATCGGGCTTGGCAGCGCGGTGACGAGCCTTCACGTGAGCCGGATGGCCTAGAGGAAATCTTGCCGCCCGTGCCCCCGCCTGCTGCGGATGGTGGAGACCGGATTGCCGAAATGTCGGCGGCCGAGACGACGCTGCGGAATGCGGCTGAAGGCGGTAAGGCGGAGTTGCGAAGCGCATGGTTAAAACTGCCGAAGTGGATGCGTGATGATGCATCCATGGTCGCGGAGAAGGAGAAGCTGAAGGTGCGCGCGGCTGAGGTGGACGGGGAGATCGATCATGGGTGACGTGTTCTCGGGCATCACCAACGCCGACCTGATCCGCCGAGCGGTGAAGAACGCCAAATGCGGGTGCCGCCGCAAGAACTGCGGGCATCCGCGTTGGGTGGATGTGATGGACGCCTTCGCGCTTGGCTCTGGCTATGCTCAAAAGCTTTGCCGGCAGTTCGGCCTCGACCCGGACGAAAAGGTGAACCGATGACCGACCGCCTCAGCCGCATCCTGGAGCGCCAGCAGGTCGAGACATTCACCGTCGATGAGCCGGCCACGCCGAGCTTCCCGGCAGAGCAGGTGATTGGCGCCCGCATCCTCGGCATCGACACGACGACGCGGGCCATCATGGCGCTGGTGGATGCAGCCGTACAGGCGGAGCGCGCCCGGTGCGCCGAGATCGTGCAATTAGCCCGCTTCGGTGAGATCGACGGGGATTTCCGATCGCTCATTCACCGGATCGAGAATCCAGACCCGGAGCCCCGGCCATGACCCGCGAGCGCCTCATCGAGATCATGAACGACGAGATCAACGCCAGCGAGTTCCGTGTGACGAGCGACGTTCTCGGAAGATCCGCCGACGCCATCCTCGCCGAGATGGCGGGGGAATGGAATGCGGGACTGGAGGCTGCGGCAAAGCTTGTCGAGCAGGCCCACGATCTTGAAGTTGAAACCCCACTTCAGACGAAAGTTGATGCAGCGTTTAATGCGCGCGGCCCGAGAGCATCGATGGCAATACGTTGCTACGACTCGGGCCGAGTCATCATTGACGCCATCCGCGCCCTGCGCCGCCCCGACGCCGCGCCACCCCGCACGGCCACGCCCAGCGTCGAGGAGGTGGCGCACACTCTCTTCATGGCCGACACCGGTCGCGCTAACTCTTTGCGGTTGGCGGCCGATGGTTACTACCGAAAACTCGCTCTCGCCGTCCTCGCCCTCTTCGCCAAGGAGCGGTCATGAGCACGGACGCCCTGGAACTTGCTGCCACTCTTGCGGTGGCCGTGGTCTGCGAATGCGGCGCTCTCATGGACGAAGACGGCACCTGTGCAGTCGAGGAATGCGATTGCAGGAAGGCGGCCAAGGCTGCGTTGGCCGCGCAGCCGGTGTCGCAGGCGGGCGAGGTGGCGGAGATCATCCACCGCCTCAACGAAGGAACGCACGACGGCTATGGCGACGATCTCATGCGCGAGGCCGCCGACCTTCTCGCCGCCCAAGCCGCCGAGATCGAGCGGCTGAAGGGCTCCCGGCAGGCTGTCGTCGACTCCGCCCACCAGTTCTGCCGCGATCTCGAAGAGAAAGACGCCGCCATCGCGGCCAAGGACGCGGAGATCGCCCGCCTCAAGACCGCCATCGGAGCGGCGGCCGGCGATGTCATCTGCTGGCATAACCAAGCCGAGCAGGCGCTGTCCCGGCAGCAGGAGCTTGAGGCGGCGCTGCGGCCGTTCACCGAAATGGCCAACTCGATGGATCACTGCCGCAGAAAGTCAACGGTGGTGCTGATCAGCGGCGAGTCCGATGGGCGTTTCGGGCAATGGCCAGTCCTGGCGTTCCGCCGTGCCCGCGCCGCCCTCGCCCCGGCCGGGAAGGAGCCCGAGCAGCCATGACCGACCTCTCCGAAGTCCGCAAGCTAGCGTGGAAAACGCGGCGCGAAAAATACGGGCCGCGAGGCAACAACGGAAGCTACTCGCGCCCGGCTACTGGCCCATGCTCGGCTTGCGAGCGAATGACCGCGCTGATCGTTCGCCTGTATGCCGAAGGATGTGCCTCCGAGGGCCAAGCCGCTAAGGCAACCGGGCTGCATCGCATCGAGCTCCGCCGGCGTGCGGACGACATCATGAACGGGCCGGCATGCGCCCCTGATATCGATCCGGCGCTGATCGAGGAGGCGGAGCGCCGATGACCGAGGAAGAACGCGAAGCCTTCTATGACGCCGAGATCGCGCCAGCACTCCTCAAGCTCGGCAAGCTCTGCGAGGAGAACGGCCTATCGCTCCTGGCGGTGGTCGAATGGGCGCCTGGCGAATTCGGCCGCACGCTGAACCTCTCGCCACCGGCAGGCCTCGGAATTCGCCTCGCTGATGCCGCCGCAAGGGCAAACGGCAATGTCGACAGCCTCATGATCGCCATCATGAGATACGCCCGCGAGCATGGCCATATCTCCGCGGTGCTGCATCGACTTGGCGTGCCTATGCAGCCGGAAGCAGCGGACGAGGCCCGATGACCCGCGAGCCCGCCCTGTTCCCCGGTCAACGCGGCTGATCCCCCCGGATCTCCGCCACAGCCTTCGCCAGAGCCTTCAGGAGCCGCTGCGTCGACCTATGCCGAAATCCGTTCCAGATCACGCAGAGCCACGTCAGGAAGCTCATAGCAGCACTGGCGACCACCGTAGCCGCCGCCCATTCCGCCCACGTCTCTGGCCATCCAGGGAACATGGGCTGATCTAAGCATCCGCAGGGCGATTTGCCGACACCGCGCAATCACTTATGGCTGAATGCCATTCATCTCGGGCATCTTCGCCACGATCGGCGACATCAGGTCGAGCCACGAGCACGTCGATTGCGAGAACGGGCGGAGCCTGTACGGCCCCTTCGGCATATGCTCGGGCATTTCGAGATCGCGCGCCTTGAGGCCGATCGGGCCGAGCTGGTCCGCCAGCTTGATTGGATGGATGGTAATTCGCTCCACACCGTCCGACCCGGTGAAGCGCTGCTGCACTTCGCCCTTGCAGAGTCGCAACCAGGTTACGCCGCAGAGATGGATTTGCGGAGGGCGACCCGTGATCGCGGCCGGCTCGATATAGTTGCAGGGAGCCTTGAGGTCGCCGAAGTCGAGCACCGGGTGGCGGTCGAACAGCCACCAGTTACCTAGGGTGAACACAACGAAGAAGGCGAGGCCCCAGCCAATCCCGCGGAGAACCCAGATCGTCCAGCTTACCCAGTCGATCATTTGAATTTCTCGAATAGGAAGTGGCCAACTGCACCGATCACGCTACCCATCCCCACCGCCATCAAGTACGCACCACGTTGCATCCAGCTTTGCTGCATAAGGATGTCAAGCTTATCGTTGATCTCGTCGAATTTACGCTGGTTATCCTCGTGTTGTCGCAACTGCTGGCTGTGCTGTACCTCCAGTGCTGTAATCCTGGAAGGCAGATCGTCTCTCAGAGGCGGACCCATGGCTCAGTCTGACCTTGCGTATCATATTCGCCCGTCATGCGAGCGTGAATTCGTTCACGCAAATTTAACGGACCCAAGTGGCTGAATGTGCTTCGGATTTCTTTCCGTGAAAAGCCTATGTTCCGCACCCGGATGCAGTTGCAGCCATCGCAACTCTGAGCCCACCCGCGGCGTTGCGTGCCAGAGCTGCCAGATTTGCGCTCGTAGGGTTGGCGCAGAAGGCGTTGCCGTAAGCGATGACGCGGGCAACCACCCGCTCGGTCGTGCCGTTGGCCTTGGCCACGCACGCCACCGTCGTGGCGCTGGCATTCAGGAGCGCGAGGCTGGGACATAGCTTGTGGGCAACCTCGTCCGTGGTGGCGATGCGGGCGTTGATCCGATCGAGCGTGTCTGCGGCGTCCTTGAGACTTCCGGCCGCACAGCCGCTCAGAGCGAGCGACAGGCCGGCTACGATGGCAAAGCGGGTCATTGGGTCACCTTGGGGTGTGCGCGGTCTTCGGCGATGGCAGTGAGCGCGGCCGGGGCGCCTGGGGCGATCTTGATGCTCTGCACGCCCGGCACGGAGGTTGCCGCCACGACTTTGAGCGCGTCTGGCACGCCGAGAAATGCCTCCTGCTTCTCGGGGCCGTCCATGGCTGCGACCACGGCGACGGTGTTGCTCTTGGTATGCGTAAACCATCCCCATACGCCTCCGAGAACCGGCGGGATGACGGAGACGAGCACGATCAGGGCCTCGACGCCCTTGGATAGTTCCTCAGTGTGGGTGTACCCCAGCGCGATCAGGAGACCGCTCAGCGGACCCCCGGCCGAAATGCCGGTACGCAAGGCGGACAGAGCTTGCTGCCAGTTCATGAACGACTTTCCTTTCGTGGACTGCGCGTCGGCAGTCGGAACCTCCCAGGGGTCCAATCCTAGTGCCCGCATGTTGTCTTCGCGGTTGTGTACGGCCATCGGATTAAAACCATCCATGCATGGTGTGGGTGATGTTGTAGGATGCGCTGCCGGCGGTGCAGTAGCCCCAAAATTCGAACTGATATACTCCGTCGCTCAGCGCAAGTGCGCTGTGGGCGCCGCTCAGGTTTACTTTGTGTCCCGGAGCAGCGGCAGTTCCGCCGCTCGGCGTCAGTACCGGTGCATAGGGTGTACCGGGCGCCGATAGTACACGGCATTTAATCATGGCCATGATTTCGGCATTAGGCGCGTCACTTGTGGCAAATCCGGAAATCAGCGACCACACGCCGCGCCATGCCCATGCGCACGCGATGATGCGATGGTACTGCGGGTTGATCTCGTGGGGGGTCGCCCCGGAGATGGCTCCGCCGGCCTGTGAGGTCGTGAGCGGAAGCGGCTGCGCGGCGGACTCATTCCACGGAGACGGAGAATGCAGCAACCGCGGCGATGTCGGATAGCTCGGCGGATATCCGAATAGCAACGATGAAATGTTCGGAATGCCAGCGTCAGAGACAGGGTAGCACATGCCGACCAGCAGGCATCGGTTGCCAACGGGATCGACCCATTCCGGCATGCCGAGAGGGTGCAAAGCGCCGTTGATCTTGTAGTGATCGGCGTCGTTGAAACCATGGTTGGTGAAATTGAACTCAGGCTTTGACGCACCCGGAGGCAGGAACAGGTATTCGTAGTATGCCGTCCCTGGCACGAGGCTCTGCCCCGGGACGCCATCCACATAAGCCGTTCCGTTAAACAGCGATGCTTTGACCCCGTTCGTCGTGTCAGCGTTGACTGGAAGCGAGCGCGCCACGTATTCGCTGCTGTCTGGATTCCAAAGTACGGTTTCCGCGCCATTGCGGCCGAACGCCAGAAGACGCTGGCCGGGATTGTCATTACAAACGTAGAGAGCAGCAGCATGTGACATTTGAATATCTCTTGAGCTATATGAAATAGACTAGAGTTCCGCGAAGTGAGACGCTTGAGCCTGACGCTACATCCGTAGTCGATACGTTTACGTTGGTCTGACCGGACCCTGACAGTTGGAAGATCAGCGTTGTACCACTCGTGACACCGCACATGTCCGTATAATTGGCTCTTGTCACTCCGCTCCACGTGAATGTTCCGCCTCGGGTCGAGATCGCTGCCGAGACCGGAAGACCGGTCAGTGTGAGATTTCCAGAGGCAGTCGTATACGTAAACGTCGATGTCACGACATCAAAACGCGCAATCACAATATTTCCGATTTTGACGTAACTCCCGGCCTGGGTGGAGTATGCGACAGAAAGATCCCCGGGCGTCGCGAACGTAAGGGCGGGCGTAAACGACGTGGTGCCGATATAGTCGCTGATGTCGGCGGCAGACAGCTGCGCGACAGTGACTGCCGCACCCGCGGACACCTGCTTGAGCACTCGCGACGTGCCGCCCGTGGCCGACAGGTCTGCATTCGTTCCGCCGGCAGCAAGGCCGAGTGTCCCAAAAGTCATCGCGGCAGCGCCGCCCCCGCCACTGAGCAGCGGCTGACCCGAACTACCGGCCCCGGTCGGGAGATTGAAGTTATAAGTTCCCGCTACCGCCTGCGGCTTTATGCTGATTGTTCCGCTCGTCGAGCCCAGGAAGTTAATGAGCCCGCTTGAGCCGACTATGCCGGCTTGCAGAGTAGTCGCAAAAACGGCACCGCCAGGGTTGTTGAAAAGTTGAGACATTATAGCACCGCTCCTATTGAGGAATGTGGCCGAGGATGTCGGTAACGAAGGTGGCGCTTCCGACGCTGACGGCGATATCCGTCTTGCATGTGAGTACGCTCTGGGATGGAGCGGACTCCCATGACGCTGTTATGTGGATTGGCTGATTGGCTTCCGTCGCCACGGCGGTATACGTCGGGCTATTAGTAACTACGGTATTCCCATTGAAGGCTAGAGTGCTGATCGCGATGCGAAAGCTAACCACTGCCCCGGAGGTATCGCAGGTTACTGTCGCCTTGGCATCAAAGCGCGGGCTGTCACTGATCCCCTCAGTCACCGCAAAGATGGATGGCGTCGTCTTCGTCGCAAGGACGGCCGATGATGTGACGTTCGATACGGTCGTAGTCTGATAGCCGAACTTCCAGCGCGTGCCGCCGAAATGTGAAAATACCGGCATTCCCATGGCAGTGGCGGGCACGATCTGATTCGATATATCTCCCGCTCCCGTCCAGATCATGCCTACATATGTGCGCGTGTTATCGATGGTGGACCCACCTGCCGTTGTAGTTTTTACATATATCCCAATCTCATTGCCGATCGGTATCCACCCTATCGTGCCGACGCCAAGATATGTCCGCCAGAACTCAAGCCTGTTCGCGTTCTGGTTGGTCGGGTCCGTGTTGTTGACGTAAATGCAGTAAAGCTGATTGTTCGCAAGGTTTTGATTTGCCACACCGTCAACATACGTGGTGCTTCCCGCGAAAATATTCGTTGCATTAATCGTATCAAACCGAACCATGCGAAAGGATCCGGTTGTCGCATTCCAGATCAGAAGCCCTTGCCCGTCTTCTTGTGTCAGAGAAAGTGTAGTAGCCGAGCTTCCCTGCAGCTTGCAGCGGCCGTGTCCAAACGGAGTTTCCTCCCACTGCAGGGGCGGGCTTTGGATGACGAAGACATCAAGTGCTGAGCTATATCGCACGCGCAATGGTTTGTTCTTTTGGACATTGTAGTATACCGAATAGGAATATCCATCTGATCCCTTGATGTTCTTCGCTGCGACTGAGTCGACTGCGAGCGTAGGTAGTGCGGCGACTACCGTTGCTGTCGGAACAATCACGAACTCCTGCCCATCGATCAGCGATGTAAGCCCCAGCCCAGTAGTCAGCGTGATCGCCGATGAGGTTCCTCCGACTGTGCCAGAGCTATAAGTTTGGGTCAGCGCCTTGTCGTAGTCATCGAACAGGCTATCGGCGTCGGTCGGATCGATCTCCGTCCCGAGAATGGGATTGCTGAAGCTGTTCGAGACTCGGGTGAAAAGCCCCGTGGTAGGATTGAACGGCATCTAGGCCCCCACGAAGATGATGAAATTGACGATCAGTGCACCCGCAACGATTGGGTGGGCCGAGCCGGACCCAAGATTGCTGATTGTGCCAGCTGGAGTAAAGGTAGCGTTGCCGGTCAGGGTCGCAATTCCTGTTATTGACTGTCCAAGTCCACCATTGGCCAATGTGGTAGAATTACCAGTAAATGATAGGGCGCCACCCGGCCCAAAAGTAACTGACGGACTTTGGAGAGTTCCCGTGAAAGTAGGGGCAACCGCCGGCAACTGAGCTTGCGTCAGCGTCCAGTTCTGACGATCCTGCGAGCCTCCCAGCACATTGCCGTTGAAATTTCCGCCGGCAACCGTGATGCGCGTTCCCGTGGTGTCCTTGCCGAAGGGCGAGCGGCCTCGAAGGTCAGGCAGCAGCGGGTCTGATCCGCTCACGCCATAGGGATTGCTCGAGGCGATCAGGGCGGTGCGGAGCGGGCTTGTTGCGGTCAGCGCCGTGCCATCGCAGAGATGCCAGCCACTTGGCGCCGTAGTCAGCCCGTAAATCCGGATTTCTCCGACGATCGGCCGAATGCTGAATCCGGCCACGTCAGTAAGGTCGGTGGTCGAGGCGGTCAGGACATCCGATCCCCCGCATTCGATCGCCTGCGTGTTCGCCGCGGTACGGTGGATGCCAGTGTCTGGGTCGGAGGCGTAGTTGAAGCCGTCGTTGGAAAGCGGAATCACAGCCGTTGGCGAGGACTGGCCGTCCTTGGTGACGCAGTTCGTGAGGCCGCCGGCAAAGTCGGTGTTGTTCGAGTTCGTGGCGCTCGACGAGATCGGCGTGCTCGACGTGAAGGCCGGCTGGTCGACTGTGAAGTTGCCGTTACCATCATACGGGGCCATGGAAACTTTCCCTTGATTTTATTGGGCTTGTTGCAGAATATGGAAACACCCGACATGGAGAATTATCATGGCTTCCTGTAGTTTTTGCGATCGGCCAGCCATCGCGAGAAGGCTTTGCAACACCCACTACCAAGAGAGATGGAAAAAAGGGACCATCGGTCAGTTCTCTTCCCCAAGAGAAGAGGTTTCCATTGACGATAGGTTGAAGTCCAAGATCACGATTACTCCAGGACCTATGTCCACTCCCTGTTGGGAGTTCGATGGCGCCCGCAATGAGGAGGGATATGGGATGATCTGGCATAAAGGTAAGCACATCAGGGCTCATCGAGCCTCCTACACCATTCACAAGGGAGAGGTTCCGGACAGGACTGCGGTCCTGCATCACTGCGATAAACGACCTTGCGTCAACCCGGATCATCTCTTCCTTGGGAACCGCAGCGACAACAACAAGGATTGTGCGAGCAAGAACCGTTTCCCACTCAATGGACGGCACCATGCCACCAAACTGAGTAGCGGCGATGTTCAATGCATCCGAGACAGCGACCTCACCCAGGCGGAACTCGCCGACCACTACGGTGTCGCCCAATCCACCATAAGCCGCATCCAACGAGGCGAAAGGCGTACGAAAATCCATCTCTAGGGCCTCCCGCTCATGGCGGCGGCCAGCAACGCCCGAGCGATGGCGGCACGGGTTGAGTGATCGCGGATGGCAGGAGAGAGCAGCTGGTTGCCCAGATATGCCTGCGCAGGCCGGGACATCAGAAGCCGGCCGATTGCAGCGGGCGCTGCCACGCCTGCCATGGAACCGAGCGCTGCGCCAGGCGGGCCACCGGTGAGCGCTCCTGCCGCGGAGCCAATCGCGCTTGGGATGGCCGCTGAGACCACACGCGGCATTGATCCGGACTGCGGCAGCGGTCGCAGGATAGCGTTGCCGGCCCGCACCAGCGGCCCCAAGTCGCCCTCGCCTCGGGCATAGCGACCCCGGTTGGCGCCAGATGCAAGGCCCGTCCGCAGTTGCATGGGCGACAGCAGACCCTCGGCCGCCTGCTCGCCAGATGCCGCGGCGCCGCG
>Ga0075365_10000519_pt1 | contig 14729 bp, 13 predicted proteins | sample EndMetdeltDD1765_FD_71387 | JGI IMG/M metagenome (GOLD analysis project Ga0075365, IMG submission 71387) | Populus endosphere microbial communities from Tennessee, USA - Endosphere MetaG P. deltoides DD176-5 | ecosystem: Host-associated > Plants > Roots > Endosphere | place: USA: Tennessee... | reverse complement strand
CTCGGCGCTCTTGATGGCTTCCAGCACCAGCGCCAGCTGCTTGGCCTTGCCCTGCACCTCCACCACATCGCCGACACGGCAGCGATAGCTCGCGACGTTGACGCGGCGGCCGTTGACCGTGATATGGCCGTGACTCACGATCTGCCGGGCAGCGAACACCGTCGGCACGAACTTGGCGCGATACACGACGGCATCGAGGCGACGCTCCAGCAGGCCGATCAGATGCTCGGAGGTCGAGCCCTTGAGGCGCGCGGCCTCCTTGTAGACCCGGCTGAACTGGCGCTCGCCGATGTTGCCGTAGTAGCCCTTCAGCTTCTGCTTGGCGCGCAGCTGCTGGCCGTAGTCGGACAGCTTGCTGCTGCGCCGCTCGCCGTGCTGGCCGGGGCGCGTCTCGCGCTTGTTGATGGGGCTTTTGGGGCGACCCCAGATGTTCTGTCCGAGGCGGCGGTCGATCTTGTGCTTGGCGCGGATGCGCTTGGTCATTGCGATAGTACTCCAGTGTCGCCGAGGGGCGATCGTTGCAGTTGGAGCACCCCCTCCTCTGCCCGCAGGTATGCTGCAGGCCGACAGGCATCCATCGACAAAATGGACGCCGCAGGTGTGCGTGAATGCGGATCACTGACCCGCGACCGGCGGTTATAGTGGAAAGTCGAGCCGCGTCAATGCGTAGGGCGACCGCGAACCGGCTATTTCGTCACTGTGCCGAAAACCGGCTCTGCGCGCTTGCCTGAAATGTCGTCCTTGGCGGCCGGAATGGCCGGAACCTCGCCGACATAGGCCGTTATCCGAGACTTGATGTCCGCACGCACCTTGTCGGTGCACGGTTCGGTCCAAACCGGTCCCTTGGTGACGATCTCGGGCGCCGCATCGCCCTCGCCCTGGAATAGAACCTTCATGGTGCCGGTCAGGTAGGCCACCGTCGTCGCATGCAGCAGCGTGATGAACACCACCTGCTGCTTGGTCCATTTCTCCGACGCAAGCTCCCTGCGCATCATGCTCTGGAAGTTGGCGGTCTGCTCTTCCGGCAGGTCGCAATACTGCGCCCTGGCCGATAGGTCGCCGACGTTGACGATCTGCCTGGCCTTCTCCAGGGGCACCATGACCTCGTTCTTGTTGGCGCGATCGATGACGATCACTTCGCCATCCGACCCCCGGAACTGCCTGGGGAGGGAGTTCCAGGCAAATTCCATCAGGATCGTGACGGCGCGGTCGCTCTGCCCCTTGGCCTGGGCCTGCACCGCCATCGGCGCGGCAATCACCGCCGCCGTCACCAGCAGCGTGACGCCATCCTTCGCGCGCCTGCCTGTCATCTGAAGCCCCTTCGCTCCAGCGCTTGTGCGCTCTTCTTATACCGCGTGGACCGGCCGTCCCCAACAGCCCTCGCAGGGGTCCATCGCTCGTGGCAAATCGCGGCGTAACTAAGGCGGAGGCCTCCCGCCGCGCTTGGGCTGCACCAGCGCCTTGATCATGCCCCGCAACGTGCGGATTTCCTGCTCCGTTGCACCCATGCGGGTGAACATGGTGCGCATGTTCTGCACCATGCTCGGCCGCTTCTCGGGCGGGCTGAAGAAGCCGTTGCGCTCCAGCTCCCGCTCGATGTGCTCGAAGAAGGCAAGCAGTTCCTCTTTCGAGGCCGGCGGCGAGCCGCGCGTACGCGGCCCGGGTTGCAGAGCTTCCTCGTACGTCGTCACCCGCCCGATCGAGCCGTGGCCCGACTGCTTCATCCATTCGTAGCTGACCAGCAGGACAGCCTGCGCCAGGTTGAGCGAGGCGAAGTTGCTGCTGACCGGCGCCATCACCACCGCATCGGCGTTGGCCACCTCCTCGGTCTCCAGGCCGTTGCGCTCCGGCCCGAACAGGATGCCGCAGCGCTGTCCGTCGGCCAGGCGTCGCCGCATCTCGGCCACCGCCTGCTCCGGCGTCAGGACCGGCTTGGCGAGATCGCGCTGGCGCGCCGTCGTCGCGCACACCCAGTTCAGCCCTTCGAGCGCGGCGCCGAGCGTGGCCGCATCCCGTGCGCCATCGATGATGAAGTTGGCACCGGAGGCGGCAATGCGCGCCTTCTCGTTCGGCCAGCCATCACGGGGAGCGACGAGGCGCAGGTCCTCGAGGCCGAAGTTGGCCATGGCACGCGCCACCATGCCGATGTTGTCGGCGAGTTGCGGGCGCACCAGGATGACCACCGGCCTATTGCCTCCCTCCTCGTCCGGGCCGCCACTTCGACCAGCCCGGCGGATGCCATGCCGCAGCTTGCGCAGCACGCGGCGCGCCCAGAACCAGTACTCCTCGCCGGCCCACGTCTTGGCGAGATGCTCGAGGCTGGGTGCCGATAGCAACTCCGTTCCCTGGCCGGACAGGCGAATGCCGGTATCCGCCAGGTCGATTTGCCCTTGCCGGGCGACAAACGCATCAAACGACTGGATGCCGAGCTTCTGCGTGCGCAGCCGGCAGCCGGGACATGTGGCATCGTCCGCCTCGCAGCGCCGCTCGGCGCAATAGGTGAGGATCGCCTCCAGCGCCGCGCGATCCAGACCGGCAAAACTCTCGGACGCCACACTCACCGCCTGCTCGTGCGCATCCGCGACGATCCGGCCGACCGGAACGCCGCGATCGGTCAGCATCGGCGTTCGCGCATCGCCTTCGCCGACTGCGGCGATCAATGTGTGCTGTGCACTCACGCGCTGATGCTCCGAGGCTCGATGCGAAGCAGCCTCATTCGAGAAACTCCCGCAGGTAACCAATCACCTCGTCGCTCCTCTGATGCACCACCCAGTGATCGGCGTCCTCGATCTCGCGCACTATCACGGGCTGGTCGCAATAGGCGGGCAGCGTCGCCCGCGAGGCAGGCAGCAGGGCCGGGTCGCCCATGCCCCAGATCAGCAGGTGCGGCATGCGCACGCGCAGCTGCGCCGGATCGAGCTTGGGCACCTTGGCCATGTCCACCACCTCGCCGGCCCTCGGCACCGCCAGCGGACTCGCCCGGTACCAGTTGAGCATGGCGGTCAATGTGCCCGGCTGCGACCACGCCTCGAGGTACACGGCTCGCCTGTCCGGCGTCAGCCAGGCCAGATCACCGAACCGCCCGACCATCTGCAGCAGTCCCGCATACCCATTCGCCGCCAGCCGCTGCTCGGCATCGGGCGCGCGTAGCTCGTGCATGTAGGCGCTGGCCCGCTGCTGCGCCTCGTCCCCGATCAACGCCCGCTGGAACGGCCCGGGATGCACCCCATTGATGACCGCCAGCTTCTCCACACGCCGCGGCGCCGCGATCGCCATGGCGTAGGCAACCGCACCGCCCCAGTCGTGCCCGACGAGCGCAACCGGCCGCTCCGGCGACAGCTGGTCGGCGAGCCCCAGCATGTCGCGCACCAGATGCTTGATGGCGTAGGCCGCCACGCCCTCCGACTTGCTCGAACGCCCATACCCGCGCTGGTTGGGCGCCACGGCATGCCAGCGGCCGGCGAATGCGGGCAGCACGTCGAACCAGCTGTCGGCATGCTCGGGAAAGCCGTGCAGGAACAGCAGCAGCGGCGCCCCCGCATCGCCCGCCGCGTGCACGTCGAGGTCGATGCCGTTGGCCCGGATGGTCGTGCGCCGCATGAATGGTCTCCAAGGCCGCCCGGAAGGCGGTGCCGACCCAACCTGCCCAAAGCGCGGGCATCTGTCGAGGCAGGCCCAGCCTTGCGACAGCGCACGCCTTTGCGCCCACTTGACCCGGTGCTATAGGGGCGCGTGGCTTCGCGCAGAGGCAGCGGGGCGCCCAAAGCGAGGTGGATTTCCCATGCAGAAGATCAAGGTCGCCGGAACGGTCGTCGAGATGGACGGCGACGAGATGACACGCATCATCTGGAAGCTCATCAAGGACAAGCTCATCCACCCCTACCTGGACGTCAATCTCGAGTACTACGACCTCGGCGTCGAGTATCGCGACAAGACCAGCGATCAGGTCACCATCGACGCCGCCAACGCCACCAAGAAGCACGGCGTGGCCGTCAAGTGCGCCACCATCACCCCCGACGAGGGCCGCGTCAAAGAGTTCGGCCTCAAGGAGATGTGGCGCTCACCCAACGGCACCATCCGCAACATCCTGGGCGGCGTGATCTTCCGCGAGCCCATCATCTGCAAGAACGTGCCGCGCCTGGTGCCCGGCTGGACGCAGCCCATCATCATCGGCCGCCACGCCTACGGCGACCAGTATCGCGCCACCGATTTCAAGTTCCCCGGCAAGGGCACCATTACGCTCAAGTTCACGGGCGAGGACGGCAAGGTCATCGAGCGGGAGGTCTTCAAGGCGCCGGGCAGCGGCGTCACCCTGGCGATGTACAATCTCGACGACTCGATCATCGAGTTCGCGCGCGCCTCCATGAACTACGCGCTGAACCGCGGCTATCCGCTCTATCTCTCCACCAAGAACACCATCCTGAAGCAGTACGACGGCCGCTTCATGGAACTTTTCCAGCAGGTCTTCGACGCCGAGTTCAAGGACAAGTACGCGGCCAAGAAGATCACCTACGAGCACCGCCTGATCGACGACATGGTGGCGGCCGCGCTCAAGTGGTCCGGCGGCTACGTGTGGGCCTGCAAGAACTACGACGGCGACGTGCAGTCCGACACCGTGGCGCAGGGCTTCGGCTCGCTCGGCCTGATGACTAGCGTGCTGATGTCGCCCGACGGCAGGACCGTCGAGGCGGAAGCCGCGCACGGCACCGTCACCCGCCACTACCGCGAGCACCAGAAGGGCAAGGAGACCTCGACCAACTCGATCGCCTCCATCTTCGCCTGGACGCGCGGCCTTGCCCATCGCGCCAAGCTCGACAACAACACCGAACTCGCCAAGTTCGCGGCGACGCTGGAGAAGGTGTGCATCGACACGGTGGAAGCAGGCTACATGACCAAGGATCTGGCCCTGCTGGTGGGAGCCGACCAGAAGTGGCTGTCGACCACCGGCTTCCTCGACAAGATCGACGAGAACCTGCGCAAGGCCATGTCGGCGTAACGACGGCGCTGCGTCATTGCGATGCAGCGCATGCTGGCGCCGAACAGCCGCCCCGCCGATGCCGCATTGGCATCCTTTGTGTGGCGCCTGCGAGGGAGGCGCCATGCGACGGGCAATGCGGTTGTTGTTGGTGGGGTTTCTGCTGCTGGCGGCCTTCGCGTATCTCAACAATTCCGCACTGTTGGCTCCCGCGGGCATCGGTCGTCCGACGCTGCTGGCCCATCGCGGTTTGGCGCAGACCTTCAGCCACGTCGACGTAAAGGCCGACACCTGCACGGCCTCGCGCATCGATCCGCCCGCGCACCCCTATCTCGAGAATACGATTGCCTCCATGGACGCGGCCTTCCGTGCCGGCGCGGACATCGTCGAGTTCGACGTTCACCCGACGACCGATGGCGCCTTCGTCGTCTTCCACGACTGGACGGTCGATTGCCGCACCGACGGCAAGGGAGTGACGCGCTCGCACACACTGGCGGCCTTGCAGGCGCTCGACATCGGCTACGGCTATAGCGCGGACGGCGGACGGACCTTCCCGTTCCGTGGCAAGGGCGTCGGCCTGATGCCGACCCTCGACGAGGTCTTGTCGGCGTTCCCCGGCAAACGCTTCCTCATCCACGTGAAGAGCAACGACGCCGGCGAAGGCCAGCAACTCGCTGCCAAGCTGGCCAGGCTGCCGCCCTCGCGGCTCGCCGATCTCATCGTCTACGGCGGCAATGCGCCGGTCGCAGCTTTCGCGGTCAAGCTGCCGGCTGTGCGAACAATGAGTAAGGCGAGCCTAAAGAGCTGCCTTCTGCGCTATTTCGTGCTGGGCTGGACCGGCTATGTGCCGGCCGCGTGCAGTAACTCGATGCTGCTCGTGCCGATCAACGTCGCGCCGTGGCTGTGGGGCTGGCCGGTTCGCTTCCTGGAGCGCATGCGGCGGGCACACACGGACGTATACCTCCTCGGCCCGTGGGACGGCGACGAATTCTCGCGCGGCCTCGACAGCGCGGACGAGTTTCGCAACCTACCCGCCGGATATTCGGGCGGGATCTGGACCAACCGCATCGATCGCATCGCACCAATGGTGAAGCCGTAGGCCGAGCGCCGTCGGCGACGTGCTAAGCTGCCTGCTGGAACCTACCGATGGAACGGTCCGGTGAACAACGCCCGCACGCCCTTGCATACCGGTGGCTGCCAATGCGGCGCCGTCCGCTACGCTCTTTATGCCGAGCCGACCAATCCGCACGTATGCCACTGCCGCATGTGCCAGAAGGCCCTCGGCAACTATTTCGCGCCGTTCGCCGGCGTGCCCCTCGGCGATTTTGCGTGGACCCGAGGCGCGCCCGGCGTGTTCAAGAGCTCGGAAGCCGCGGAACGCGGCTTCTGCCGGGATTGCGGCACGCCGCTGTTCTTTCGCTATCCCGACCGCGATCGCATCTCGGTCTCGCTCGGCAGCCTCGATGATCCAGCGCGCGTGGTGCCGGCCAAACAGTTCGGCATCGAAGGTCGGCTCGCCTTCGTGGCGACGCTGACCAGCCTGCCCGGCACGCGCACCGAGGACGACGTTCCACCGGCCGAGATGGCGCGCCTCAAGAGCCGCCAGCACCCCGACCGGCCGGACTGATCCCGCCTGAAGCTGGCGTTTACCCGTGGTTAGCCACAAATCCCCGCGTTTTGCGGCAAATCGCACTTCCTGAAGAGACTGTTAGCCCAGCGGCGATAGGTATTCCTCGCGGGGCTGCGAGGAGACCAGAGATGCCGAATTCGGCGCGGGGCGGCGTTAGGGCCGTACCCGTTCGCAAACTGATCGGCTTGCTCGGCGCGATTGTCGCCGTCATCACGGCTGTTTGCCCGCCGATCAGCTATGCCATCAACGGCTATCGGAAGGAGCAGGCCAGCCTGAACTTCCGTGCCGAGCTTACGGCGGCGCGCGTCGCTCGCTTCATCCATGGCACCCCCGACGAGTGGCAGGCCGACTCCGAGCGCCTCGCCAATGCCGCAGGCCTGCGCAGCCAAACTCCGAAACCGTTCAATCAACGCCTGCTCGGTGTCGGCGGCGCGGTCGTCCTGGACAGGGGCGAGGTGCTGCCAGCGCCTACCACGCGTCTCGTGACACCGGTTGTCGTCAACGGCACGACGGTCGGCTGGGTGGAGACCGTCGGCACTCTGCAGCCGCTGCTGACGGAAGTGACCCTGCTCGCCCTCGTCACGCTCGGGCTCGGCATCGCCGTATATTTCGCGTTCACGACCCTGCCACTCAAGGCTCTCGATCGGTCCCTGGGCGAGCTGGAAGTGGCCAACGCCAGGTTCAAGGAGCAGAACTTCATTCTCGACACGGCCCTGACCAACATGCATCAGGGCCTGGCCATGTTCGATGCCGACGAGCGCCTGGTGTTCGCCAATGACCGGTGCGCGGCCCTGTGCGTAATGCGGCCGGACCAGCTCAAGCCCGGAACGACTCTGCGGGAGGTCGCCGAGCACCGGGTTGCGAGCGGCCTTTACGTCGACCTGACTGTCGACGACGTGCTCGAGAGAGTGCGCCGATACGTCTCCGGCAAGACCGTCAGCCACTTCGTGCGCAAGCTGGGCAACGGCCGTTCGCTGGCCATCACACTGCGCCCGCGCCAGGACGGCGGCTGGGTGACCACCTACGAGGACGTCACCGAGCACGAGCGCCTCAACACGCGGCTGGGCGAGCAGAACCATCGCCTGCGCGCGCAGGAGAAGGCGCAGAAGGCGCAGAACATGATCCTCGACGCGGCCCTCGAGACCATGTCGCAGGGTCTCTGCATGTTCGATGCCGAGCAACGCGTGGTGACCTGCAATTCCCGTTACGCCGAGATGTACGGCATGACCATGGAGCAGGTGAAACCAGGCACCTCCCTGCTGACCATCATTCAACACCGCATCGCCAAGGGCCTCTATTCGGACGGAGGGCCGGAGGAGTACATGCGCCAGCGCATGGCTCCCGTGCTCGCCCCTTCCAATACCGTGCACGAGCTGAGCGACGGCCGCTCGATTGCCATTGCGCGTCGGCCGATGCCGGACGGCGGCTGGGTGACCACCCATGAGGACGTCACCGAGAGCCGTCGTCGGGAAGCGCGCATCGCGCACATGGCCCATCACGATGCCCTGACCGATCTGCCCAATCGCGTATTGATGAACGAGAAGCTGGAGGTCGCGCTGGCGCGCGCGCGTCAGGGTGAGGTAGCTGCCTGCCATCTGCTCGACCTCGACGATTTCAAGAACATCAACGATACGCTGGGGCATCCGGCCGGCGACAAGCTCCTGCGCCAGGTCGCCGACCGCCTGCGCACGCTGGTGCGCGCTACCGACACCATCGCCCGCATGGGCGGCGACGAGTTTGCCATCCTGCAGAGCGGTCTTGCCCAGCCGGCGGAAGCGACCGGCCTCGCCCAGCGGGTCATCGAGGTGGTAGGCGAGCCCTACGACATCGACGGGCACCAGGTGGTGATCGGCACCAGCATCGGCATCGCCATGGGCCCGACGGACGGAGCGACGCCGGACGAGTTGATCCGCAACGCCGATCTCGCGCTGTATCGGGCCAAGGGTGAAGGCCGCGGCACCTTCTCCTTCTTCGAGCCGGAGATGGACGGCCTGATGCAGGCGCGACGCGCCATGGAGACCGACCTGCGCAAGGCGCAGGCGGCGGGCGAATTCGAGTTGCTCTACCAGCCGGTCGTCAATCTGGCGACCGACGAGATCAGCGGCGTGGAAGCGCTGATCCGCTGGCGCCATCCGCAGAAGGGCATGATCCCGCCCTCCGATTTCATCACCTTGGCTGAGGAGATGGGTCTCATCGAGCCGATCAGCGAGTGGGTGCTCAGGCAGGCTTGCACGCGTGCCGCCCAGTGGCCGGCGGATCTCAAGATCGCCGTCAACCTTTCGCCCGCGCAGTTCCGCAGGCAGGGCCTGGTGGATACCGTCATCAGCGCGCTTGCCGCTTCAGGCTTGCCGGCGGACCGCTTGGAGCTCGAAATCACCGAAAGCAGCCTGCTGCAGAACAGCGAAGCGACGCTCGGCATGCTCTACCAGCTGCGCGAGCTCGGCGTACGCATCGCCATGGACGATTTCGGCACGGGATATTCCTCGCTCAGCTACCTGCAGAGCTTCCCCTTCGACAAGATCAAGATCGACCGCTCGTTCGTGAAGGACATCACGGATGGCGTCGGCTCGCTCAACATTGTGCGCGCCGTCACCGCCATGGCCCGCGGCCTCGGCATGACCACCACGGCCGAAGGCGTCGAGACACCCGAGCAGCTGGAGATGATCCGGGCCGAAGGCTGCACGGAGATGCAGGGCTTCCTGTTCAGCAAGCCCCTGTCCGCACACGCAGTCGACGAGCTGCTGCGGACGCACCGGCGCAACCGCGAGCACAACAGCGCGGCGGCCTAGTGTGATCAGTGGTAAATTCAGGAGTTGGTCACCGGCTTGGGCTGCCGGCGAAGCGTGGGCGGCTTGCTGGGTACCAGCGCCTTCACGATTTGCACGCGCCGCGGCGCCTTCATGCATGGCGGCGAAATGAAGCGCACCGAAATCTCGCTCCCCTTCCGCGACACCACCTCGCAAGGCACTTCGAGGCCATCGATCTCGATGATCAGATCAAATCTGTCGGGCGCATTCATCGAGCCGTCAATGCGCAGCCGCGCGCCCGTGTCGGAGATGTCGCGCACGGTGCACGGCAGGGTGGAATAGTGCTCGTTGAACGCGACGATGCCGCCCTTCAGCACGCGTCGACGCGGCGCGAGGCGACGGTCGGCGGTTGGCTTGTCGTTGCTGATCTCCGGGCCCATGACACGTGTTCAAAGACACTCTCCAGCGCATTCGCGCTAAGTGTCCAGATTCTCTACTTAAATTGTCAGCCAAGCCTCAAGCTGCAACAGGTGCGCAAAGGACATTCTTGGCCTAGGGTTAAGTATTTCTGACCGGTAGGTGCCGTCAGATCCGCATCGGATATCGCACTAGGTGTGATGGTCGAGAAATTCGCCGGAGTTTGCGGATGGGTTCGGAGCGAATTTCTCGATCTGAATCACACTAGCAAACCTATGATTCTAGTGTCCCTCATGATTTCGAAGTTCGCTCCTGAACCTGGCGTTGAGCACCGGCGAACTTCGAAATCGGGACACTAGGCCATGACCCAGCTCGATGTCGCGGACGACTTGGCCCCACGCCTTGCCATGTTTCGCCGCCGCCTCGAGGGGCCGATCATGGCCCCGATCCGGGCCTTCCGCCTCGCCTACCTGCCGCTGGTAATGATCTACCTGGCCTCGGGCGCGCTCGGCCTGGTTGCCGTCGCCGACAGCTTCTGGGTGAAGTCGTCGCTGACGCTCTCGCCTACGGATCTCGCCTCCCTGGCGGTTTGGTTGCAGCTGCCGTGGACCGCCAAGATGGTGTTCAGCGAGTTCGTCGATGCCGTGCCCATCTTCGGGTCGCAGCGCCGCGTCTACACGGTGATCGGGGGCATGCTCACGGCTGGCGGGCTGCTGCTGCTGGCCGCCACAGCAGCCGGCTGGATCAGCTCCGTGCAGCCTGAGCACGTCTACGTGCTTGCCCAGTTCCTGGTGGTGATCGGCGGCGTCATCCAGGAAGTTGTCGCCGACGCCATGAGCGCCGAGGTCGTCCCCCATGCCAGGCCCGACGGCACGCCGCGCCCGCAATCCGACATCGATGCCGATCTGGCCATGGTGCAGGTGCTGGCGCGGCTCGCCTACTCGATCGGCGCGCTCAGCGTCGCCTGGCTGGCCGGCGTCCTGGCGCAGTCGCTTCCCTATGCCGGCGTGTTCCTGATCGGCGTTGCCGTACCGGTGCTGTCGATGGCCGGCGCCCTTCTCATCCGTCTCGAGACCAGCGTCGGACGCGCCATCGATTGGCGCATTCTCGGCGGCGGCGCAGCGCTGGCGGCGACCGCGGCCATGCTCGGCCTGTCCGGCTTCCGCTTTGCCCAGGAGATCACGTTTGTCCTCGCCCTCGCGATCATCTGCCTGATGCTGCGCCGCCTGTTTGCGGACCTGCAATCCCGCACCCGCCGCCTCATCGTCGTCGCCGCCATCATGATCTTTGCGTTCCGCGCCGTGCCGACGCTCGGCGACGGCTATCGCTGGTTCACCATGGACCGGCTCGGCTTCGACGAGCGCTTCTTCGGCGTCCTGCAACTCACCGGCACCGCCATCGGTCTGATCGCCATGTGGTTGATGTCCGACAGCGTCATGCGCCGACCGGTGCGGGCGGTGCTGCTGTGGCTCACCTTGATTGCCACGCTGCTCTGGCTGCCGAGCCTCCTGCTCGTGCATGGCGTGCACGAATGGACGCAAGCCGTGCTCGATATCGGCCCCCGCACCATCGCCATGATCGATGAGGCCGCGCAATCGCCCCTCGCCCTGCTGGCGACGGTGCCGCTGCTGACGCTGATCGCGCGATTTGCACCTGCGCATCACCGGGCGACCTGGTTCGCGCTGGTCGCCTCGCTGATGAGCCTGGCCATCGTCGCCAGCCAGCTGCTGACGAAATACCTCAACCTCGTCTTTCCCATCGAGCGGGGCGACTACAGCCAACTCGGCTGGCTGGTCGGCTCGGTGGTCGCCATCAGTCTGGTCCTGCCCCTCACCGCGATCGTCCTATTCGGCCGGCGGCTCGAAGGCAAAGCCTCCTCGGATTGAGCCTTTGACTTCGGCAACGACCGAAGCATCCGCTCCCCGCCCTCCCCTAGAACGGGCGCAGAAGACCCAGCCTTCCGGCTTGTTCCCGGTGGAACAGCGCGAGGGGACGGGAGCGCGTATTTGCGGCGCCGTTAACTACAAAACAAAATGGAGATGATCATGAGCACCCTGACCATGCGGCTGGAGGACATTGCCTCCCCTACCGCCAACGCGTCGCCCTCGACCGGCCTCTTCACAGGGCTGATCCGGGGGCGTGAGACCAGCGCCAGCCGGCGGGTCGTAGCGCACCTCGCGACGCAGAGCGACGAGCGCCTGGCCGCGCTCGGTTTCGACGCCAGCGGTATCGCCTCGATCCGCGCGGGCAAGCTGCCCATTCCTGCCTAACGGCCGCCTTCAAACCGGCTGGACAACGCAACGCTGTCCGGCTCGCGTCTCTCACAAGGACCAAGACAATGATCACGAACAGCAAAGACTTTGCCTCGATCAACGGCCTGTACGACCCCCTGGACCAACCCGAACCCGCGCCCGGGCTGATACGCAGGGCGGTGCGCGCCTATGTCGAATGGAGAACGCTGCGCTCGGCCGTGCGTGCTCTGCAGGACATGGACGATCGCATCCTCGCCGACATCGGCATGTCGCGCGGCGAGATCCAGTCCGTGGTGTACGGCAAGGGCGCCGACCGGAGCCGGCGATGCTGGGAGTAAGGCTGCCGCCAACCGATGCTGCCCGGCACGTCGCCGGGCGGCGTCGCGCCGGCTATTTCTGCGCGGTGGCGAACGCCTTCCAGCTGCCGAACAGGTTGCTCAGGCTGCGCTCGCGGCCGGTGTCGACCCTGACGCTTGCCGTCATGCCGGCGCGCAGCGGCGGCTCGCCCGGCCGAGGGATCAGGCGCAGCCGCACGGGCAGGCGCTGCACCACCTTCACCCAGTTGCCGGAGGCGTTCTGCGGCGGCAGCAGCGCGAACTCCGCACCCGTGGCCGGGCTGATGCTGTCGACCTCGGCCTGCCACACGACCCCCGGATACGTGTCGAGCTCGATAGTGGCGGCAAGGCCCTTCCTGACGTGGGTCAGCTCGGTCTCCTTGAAATTCGCCTCCACCCACGGCCGGGTATGCGCGACCAGCGCAAACAACACCGTCGCCGCCTTGATCTGCTCCCCCCTTTGCAGCCGTACATTGACGGCCGTGCCGTCGAGCGGCGCGCGGATGGTGGTGCGGGCGAGATCGAGGTCGGCCCGCTCGCATTCCGCCTGTTTCTCTCGCACCAGCGGATGCTGATCGATCGGCCGCTCCGGATTGCCGCCCAGTTGCGCCGCCACCCGCTCGATCTTCTTGGCCATGACGCTGGCGCGATCCTCTGCGGCGATGGAGTTGCTCTCGATCTCCTCGTATTTGCTGGAGGCGACGATGCCGCGCTCCTGCAGGGTCTTCTGGCGGGTGAGCTGGGCCTTCCAGTAGCCGACCTTGCTCACCGCCTCCTGCAGCTCACTCCGGGCCTCGTGCCAGGTCGCGATCAGCGTACGCACCTGGGCGCGCGTGGAATCGAGCTCGGCCTGCGCCTTGGCCAGCGCCACGCGGAACGGCTCCGCATCGAGCGTCAGCAGAATGTCACCTGCCCGCACCTCGGCGTGATCCTGCACGTGCACGTCCAGCACGCGACCGGCCACCTCGGTCGAGATCTGGGCGATGTCGGCCTTCACATAGGCATTCTCGGTCGTCACGTAGCGGCCGCCCCACAGCCACAACAGGAGCACCGCGAAGATCGATGCGGCCGGCAAGCCCACCAGCATCAGTGGTCTCATCCAGCGGCGTTGCAGGACTGCGTTCACAGCGCCTGCGCCTCCCTGTCTTCTTCGGATAGTTCGCCGTCGTCCAGATCTGCCTGTGTGACGCCCCCGGCCGGATCGCGCTCGGCGAGCGCCTGCAGCTTGCTTTTCACGCGCGTCATAAGGCGCGTCAGCCGCCGCCGCTCGTCGGGCGAGAGATCGCTCAGCGCCTCGTCTATGGTTGCCTCGGCAAGCGGCCAGACCGCGGCGTGCAGACGATCGGCCGCCGCCGTCAGATGCAGCCGGTTGACGCGCCGGTCGCTGCCGTCCGCGACGCGCTGCAGCCAGCCCTTGGCCTCCATGCGGTCGATCAGCCGACCGGCCGACGCCTTCTCGATCTCCAGCAGGTCGGCGACTTCGGATTGGCTCAAGCCCGGATGGCGATGCACCCGGGCGATCACCAGCCATTGGGAGCGTGTCAGGCCAACGGAGCGAACGCGCCGCTCGAACACGGTACGCATCAGCCGGGCCACATCTGTGATGGTGTAGCCGATGTAGTGCTCGTCGTCGGGCGTCATCGGTACAACGACTCTGGCAGCAAAGACCCTGGCGGCAAATGGTTGCCCAGGTTACTATATCCATGACCACCATTGTCAAGGCCAGGACTGCCCGCCGGTGAGCGACGAGCCCGTTTATCAACTGTCGTTGGCGCAACGCATCATGGTCCTCATCACCGTGATGCTGGGCAACACCATCTACGCCGCCTCGGTGCTGATCTCCTCGGCCCTGCTGCCCCAGTTGCAGGGCGCCATGTCCGCGACCCAGGACGAGGTGTCGTGGGTCATGACCTTCAACATCGTCGCCACCGCCGTCGCCACGCCGGCTACCGGATGGCTCGCCGCACGCTTCAGCCAGCGCACTATAGTCATCTGGTCGGCGGCCATCTTCTCCGTCTCGACCTTCATGTGCGGCGCCTCGCGAACGCTCGAGGAGCTGATTTTCTGGCGGATCATCCAGGGCGCGGCCGGCGCTCCCCTGGTGCCGCTCGGCCAGTCGTTCCTGCTCGACAGCTTCCCGCGACGCCAGCACGCCGTCGTCATCTCCATCTTCGGCATGGCCAACATGATCGGCCCGTCGCTCGGCCCCCTGTTCGCCGGGCAGATCGCCGAGTCACTCGGCTGGCAATGGGGTTTCTGGATGATCGTGCCGGTGGCCATCGCCGCCGTGATCGGCAACATCCTGTTCCTGCCCCACGGCCGCGCCGACCCAGCGGCGCGGCTCGATTGGCTCGGCTTCGTCAGCCTGTCGGC
>Ga0075365_10000517_pt1 | contig 14757 bp, 13 predicted proteins | sample EndMetdeltDD1765_FD_71387 | JGI IMG/M metagenome (GOLD analysis project Ga0075365, IMG submission 71387) | Populus endosphere microbial communities from Tennessee, USA - Endosphere MetaG P. deltoides DD176-5 | ecosystem: Host-associated > Plants > Roots > Endosphere | place: USA: Tennessee... | reverse complement strand
CTACGGCGAGCACCAGATTCTCTCGGCCGACGTGAACGGACGGATCACGCGCGTCGACGCGCGTGATCCGTCCGTTCACGTCGGCCGAGAGAATCTGGTGCTCGCCGTAGCCGCCGCCCTGGACGATCACCGTCCGTGGAACCGTCGGGTTCACGTTCACTAGCGTCACGACGGTGCGGTCGTCCCGCAGCTCCGACACCAGCGCGCCGACATCCTCCGGCACGCCGGCCCGGCGGCGGACCGGATCGAAATACCGCAGCCGCGCGCTCAACAGGCTGCCTTCGCGGCCGGGGACCAGCGCACCCCACATCAGCTGCACCAGGCCGCCGACCGCCGCGGGGTTGAACGCCATCGCGTTGTCGGCCAGGCGGGTCTCCGGCGTCATCGCGTCCTTCTGCATCTCGGCCATCCGCCGGGGAATGCTCTCGAGATCGCGTCTCAACACCGTCTCGGGAAAATCGGGATTCCTGCCCTCCAGGTAGTCGATCCAGGCGTGCGGCCCGATGCGCGGCCGATCCTCCGGCTTCATCGACCAGTACCACACCTCGAGCGCGCCCACGTTCCACGGCGCCGGCCGCCAGCCATACCACCCGCGCTCGCCGTGCATCGTCGGATACTCGGCGCGCCCGTCCACCGTCCGGACGTGCGAGTTGACGGCGTCGATCATCGCGCGCCACGCGTCGACGTACTTCTGGTCGCCCGTCACGAGCAACGCGTTGCCGAAGCCGACGGTCGCCCGGGGAATCCTGTTGCGATCCTCACGCCGGCCGGTGACCGGATTGACCGGGCTGAAGCCCCAGCCGTAGGCGTTGTTCCACCATTTCCCGTCGGTCCCGCCGATCGTGCCGTCGAGCGCCACGTAGCTGGGAATCACGCCGCCGTTCTGTTTCATCCGCCCCAGCCAGGCGTCCATGTAGTCGACCAGCCAGCGCTTGTACTTCGGCTCGTTGTCGAGGAGATAGGCGCTGAGCGGCAGGGTGGTGGCGACCAGATTGAGGAAGTGATCGCCGACGACGTCGGTGTACTCCTGGTAGTGGGCGAGGAATTGCTCGTAGCTGCCCTCGCCGTGCAGCGCGACGAACTTCGAGACGTCGAACGGATCCCCCACCCAGTCGAGCGAGGTCGCCTTGCGGAGCATCGGGCCGCGGCTCCCGTTGATCATCGACTTGATGATCCTGTGCCGCGGATCGTAGTTCGGCGCCTCGGGATCCTCCCCCATGTAGAACGCCGCGTAGGTTCTCGCCCGCCGCTGGTAGGCCGGCAGCCGCGGCGCCGACAGCGCCAGCATGTCGAACGCCCGCAGCGCTTCGCCGTGGTGCATCCAGTCGGACTGCACCGAGAAATCCTTGTAGTACATGCCCTGCCGGCCGATCGGCACGTCGGTCGTCCTCGCCTCGGTGAACTGGCGAAGCATTCCCTCCCATGCCCGCAGGTGCAGATCGAGAATCTCGCCGCCGGCGCCCAGGGCATGCAGCTCCGGCCACCCGGCCGTGTTCTCGAAGGCATCGTCCGGACCGTCGTTGGCGCCCCACCGGACGAAGTGCCGGAAGTAGCCGCGCTCGTCGTAGTACTTCGTGAAGAACGTCTTCACGGCCGGTACGCTGTCAGCGAGAATCCGCCGCTCCAGCGTTGCCCACTCGGGCGCGGGCATCGGGGTGGTGACATCGATCGTGGTCCCGGCGGCGCCAAGCAAGGCGAGTGGCACAAGGCACAAGACCGACAGCAGCGCTATCCGTGGCGGCAGTTTCATGCGATCCCGTCAGGCGCCGGACGCGGCGACCGCCTCGCTGAAGCAGAGAATGTATCCGTCGACGTCCTCCACGTAGAAGTCGACGAACGCCCACGGCCGCTCACCAACCGGCTTGACGATCCGCGCACCGCGCGCCTCCAGTTCTCGATGGAGCTCTCGTACATCCTTCACCGCCACATAGGCGTCCAGGTGCTCGCCTTGCCGGCGATGGACCCGGTCGCCTGCGAGCCTGGGCGCCCGCTTGAGGTGAATCGAGAGTCCGTCACGGCTCACGGCGGCGTAGAACGCCTCGTAGGTGAAGTCGTGCGTGAATCCAAGCTTGTCGCGATAGTAGGCAACCGCCGCATCAAGATCGTCCACCAGGAACTGCGGCGAGATACTCGTGAGGTGTGCAGGCATCTCGACTTCCGGATCAGGATCGCGGCGGCGGTACGAACCGACGCGACTGGCGTTCGTAAGCGTGGGCGAGGACCAGCACCTGGACGTCGTCGCCAGGCAGCCCGGTCACCGACAGGTTGAGCGCCGGGAGTCCATCGGGGCCGAGTCCGGCCGGCACGGACACTTCCGGCAGGCCGAGCCAGTTGCCATAGCCCAGCGCGGTGCGGACGTCGGGCCATCCGTCGGCCAGACGAAACGCGTTGAACGGCATCGTCGGATAGACCATGGCCGCCACCCCGGCGGCGCGCATCGATCGCGCGAGCGCGGCCACGACCTCGGCACGCGAGCGCGCGAACGACTGCCCCGCCGCGTCGCGCTCCATGGGCTGCCGGAGCAGCGGGACGCAGTCCTCGAAACGCTCGGGCAGCACGTCGTAGAACGATCGATAGGCGCTGTAGCCGCGGCGGATGGCCCCGACCGGATCATCGCTGCGACCGGTAAAGTAGCGATAGAGGGCGTTCGCGGTTGCCGCCGGCGATCGCGAGTTGCCGGCGACGCCACCGCGCGCATGGTCCGCGTCGGTGAAGGCGCGCCGGTAGTCGGCGAGGGTGACCGCGGGCACGAACGGTTCGACGACAGCCCCCGCGGCGCGCAGATCGGCCAGCGCCCGATCCCACACCGCCAGCGCGTCCGCGGTCATCTTCGCCCGCGGCACGTGCGCGTCGACGAGGCCCAGGCGGACGCCTTTCAGGGCGTCGTCGCGCAGGGATCCGAGCGTCCGGCCGTCCGGCGCGCGTCCGGCCGCGAGCGGATCCGATCGGTCTGCGCCGGCAATGACCGCGAGCAGGAGCGCGGCGTCGGCCACCGAGCGCGCGAGCGGACCGTGCGTGTCGAGATACGGCCAGGTCGGGATCACGCCGGTGCGCGGCACGAGCCCGAACGTCGGCTTCATTCCGACGACGCCGGTGCAGACGGCGGGAATGCGGTTCGAGCCGCCGTCGTCGGTTCCGAGCGCGGCGAAGGCCAGGCCGCCGGCGACCGCGACCGCCGACCCGGCACTGGAACCGCCGGGCGTCCGCGTGCCGCTCGGGTCGTAGGGGTTGCGCACCTGCCCGGTGTGGCTGCTCGTCCCCTCGCCGCGATAGGCGAAGTCGTCTGCCGCCGTCTTGCCAAGGACGATGGCGCCGGCGGCGCGCAACCGCGAGATCTCGATCGCATCGCGCCGCAGCGGTTCCGGGAAAAGCCGCGCCCACTCCGCGTTCGACGCGGTCGTCGGCAGTCCGTCCATGTCGTAGATCGACTTGGCGAAGACGGGCACTCCGTCGAGCGGTCCGCGCGTCCTGCCGGCACGCCGGCGAACGTCCGCCGCCTGCGCCTCGGCGACAGCCGTCGCCGACAGAGCGTCGACCGCACGCCTGGCCATACCGTCGGCGCGGCACCGCTCGAGCGCGCGCGCGGCGATCTCGGCGGCGCTCCATCGGCCGCCGCGCAGGCCCGCCCTGTAGTCCGCGATCGTCCCATCCAACGGATCGATGTCGACGAAGGACCATGCCGGACGCGGCAGCGCCGCGGTGGCGGCCAGGGCGGCCAGCTGCGCAAGAGCGCGGCGTCTGGAGAAAGTCATCGAGGTCCCGCCGCTTCTACTTCGGCCACGCCATTGATGCCAGGTGACCGCAGGGTGGATTCGGCTTGCCCACGGCTTCGTCTCAGTGCCCGGTCCGGACGTACTCGTCGACGTTCTTCGCCAGGACGTCGAGCGGCACGTTGCCGCCGAGGACCACGGTGTCGTCGAAGGCCTTCAGGTCGAACTTCTGTCCGAGCGCCGCCTTCGCCTTCTCGCGTTGCCGGTTGATCTCGCTGTGACCGACCTTGTAGCCGCACGCCTGTCCCGGCCAGGAGCAATAGCGGTCGACCTCGCTGGCCACTTCCTCGGGGTTCGATCCGTTCACGTCGACGAAGAATCGGACCGCCTGTTCGCGCGTCCAGCCCTTGGCGTGGAGGCCGGTGTCGACCACCAGGCGGCACGCGCGGAAGGCAATCGACTGCAGGTAGCCGAGCCGCCCGACCCGATCGTTGTCGTAGGCGCCCAGTTCGTCGGCCAGTTGTTCGGCGTAGAGTCCCCACCCTTCCGAGTAGGCGTTGAAGGCGAGCATCTGGCGGATGAGCGGCATGCCGTGCGTGTATTCACCCTGCCAGATGTGGCCGGGGATCGACTCATGGAAGGTGAGATCGGCCAGGCTGTACTTGCTGTGCAGCGCCGGCGTCCTCAGATTGATCCAGTAGCGGCCGGGAATCTTGCCGTCGATCGATCCGGCGCCGCCGTAGGCGCCGGGCGCGCCGGGCTCCTCTTCCGGCGGCAGCCGCTTCACTTCCATGTTCGGCGTGACGACCTTGTTGAAGGCGCGCGGCATCTGCGCCCGGATCCACTCGAGGCGGTTCCCGATGAACGCCATGATCTCGGCGCGGCCCTTGTCGCCTTCCGAAAACCGGTACTTGGGATCCTTCGCCAGCCCCTTCATGCGTTCGCCGACGGAGCCCTGCGTGTAGCCGATCGCTTTCAGGATCGCGTCCATCTGCGCGTGCAGACGCTGCAGCTCGCTGCGGCCCATCTCGTGGACCTCGTCGGGCGACATGCTGGTGGTGGTCGAGGCCTTGAGCGCCCACCGGTAGAACGCTTCGCCGTGCGGACGCGCGGCGATGCCGGGATCGCCGGTCGCGGCGGCGCGCTGCGCCTGCAGCTCCGCCAACTGTCTCTCGAGCGCCGGCGCAATCTCCTTCTGCGCGATCGTGCGGGCGCGCTCGGCCCAGTTGCCCGGGATCTTGCTGGTCCGCCGCTCGATGGACTCGACCACGGCGCCCCCGTCGTGCGCGCCCTTGATCGAGAGGGTCATCTGCGCCAGGGCTTTGTCGATCAGGAACGCCGGCGGCACGAGTCCGGCGCCGCGCGCCGCCTGCATCCTGCCAAGCTCGCCGTCGAGCTGCTTCGCGTACGACTGGAGGCGCGCGAGATACGCCTCGGCGTCCGCCGGGTTGTCGATGCGATGGTCGCTATCGAGGAAGCGCGGGACGTCGAGATAGGCGCCGACGTTCTGAATGACGACGTAGGGGGTGTTGCGCCATCCGCCGACCGTGATGTCGCCATAGGGCAGGGCGAAGCCCTCGAGCGCCGTGGCATAGGCGCTGCGCACGACCTCGACGCTCGTGCGCGCGGCGTGGGACAGGCCCTCGGTCTTGAACGCGTTGACACGCGCCACGTCGGCGCGCACCTGCTTCATCAGGGTCTGTTGTCCTGCCGCGGAGCGGTCGGCCAGCTGCGATCGCAGCGCCACTCTCGCGCCGGTGTCGAGGCCGAGCGAGGTCGCGGTCTCCGGCATCAGGCGAAGGAGGTTGTCGCCGATCTCGTCGATGAGTGCGAGCGCGTCCCCTTGGGTCGGCGCCGGCGGCGGCGGCGGCGGTGCGTCCTCTCTCGCGCACGCGGAGACGAGCGGCAAGCCGGCCGCGGACGCCAGGGCGGCCAGCGCCTCCCGCCGACTAAACACAGACACGCTCGCAGAGGTCGCTGCCGTTCATACCGGCTATTTTAGGCGATGGCCAACGGCGCGGGCACGTTTTTGCGACGCGAGGGACGGCGCGATCGCAGCGCGTCCGCTCGCCTCAGCGGCGCTTGAAAAACTGGACGGCCCGTTCGTGTTTCTCGGCCGCGGCTCGAGACGAGAAGGTGCCGAGATTGCGGCGCCGGCCCGTCTTCGGGTCCTTCTTGCGTGAGTAGAGCCGGTATTGGCCCGACGGCAGCTTGCGGATCATGAGGGATTGGCGACGCGCGCGCCATGGAATCCGATGGCCACGAGGGCGACGAGCACGGCGCCCGGGATGATGGCGTTCTGCGGCGCGCCGAAGCGGACGATCCAGATGGCGGCCGCGCCGGCCATGGTGCAGGCGAGGAGCCCGATGCCGATCAGGAACGTTCGCGGCACGAGGACCAGGAGGGCGCCAGCGACCTGGAGGATGCCGGTCAGATGGCGGAACCACGAGCCGAAGCCGATCTGATCGAACAGCTTGACCCACTGGGAGTCCGCGCCGAACTTGCTGGCGCCGAGGGAGAGAAACACAGCGGCCACCGCGAGCCGGAGAATCCAGCTGACCACGACGTCCTGTCGCCCGCGCGTCTCCACCGTCGCCAAACGCAGTTCAGGCATGCGCTCACCTGTACGAACAGCTATCGAATCACGCTCGCCGTGCGCGGCAGGGCCAGAATCTCTCCCTGGTACACTTCTGACACCTCGGAAAACGGGTGATGGTCGCGATCGTAGAGGACCGCCCGGTGCTCGAACAGCGCGTCGGGAATGGCCAGTGTGCCCTGTCTCCGAATCGCCACACTGTCGGAGCCTCGCTCCCAGCCGTCAGGCAGCGGCGCCCACAACAGCCTGACGGCAAACGTCCGTCGATAGGGCTCGAGCGATCGGACGACCGTGCCAAACGCGGTCGTGGTGGTCTCGAGCAGGCGGTTCATCTCGGGAGTCAGCCGGCCGGGCACGTACCAGTTGTCTGCCTCCGAGAGGACGTGATCGCCGCAGCGAAGCCGGACGTGGCGATACTTGACCTCGTCTCGATCCGTCACCTCGAGGCGCTGGCGCTGTTCCGGTGTCGGCGCCTTGACCGCGCCCGCGAGCACTTCGGCGACAATCCTGGGCTCTTTCACCGCGAGGCGGTCACGGCACCAGGTCTCCAGGCTCGACGTGGCGCTTCGACTGCCGAGGATTTCCGCGTTGAGCGTCTGGATCAGCGCCAACGCTTCGAGCCGGGATACGTATGTATCCGGCCACGAGGAGGCCGGCTGTGCGCAGATCGGCAGCACGGAGGCGAGCAGCGCCACGACCATCGCGGCGGCTCGGCCGCCGCGTCGAGCCCTCGCGTCGTTCATGATTCTTCCGAGCCAGGTCTGTGAGTACCGGGAAGTCACCCGCGTGTCCACGCGATTGTAAATCGCCTAGCCCGCCGAACCCCGGCGAGACAGCCAACGTGGCCAGGCAAACGGCCGTGACGGGTCACCGGAGGAAAGCCTATCGATCGCAGCGGCAAGGCCGGCCGCGCCAACCACCAGGAGCACGATGGAGACCCACGCCCAGACCAAGCGGGTCGTCGACCGGGCCTCGCCGATGACCGGGAGCTTCCACTCGAGCGCCAGCAGCAGCGACGCGACGACGAGCAGGGCGGCGATCGGCACCACGCAGGCCGTCAGGTAGCGGCGCCACGACTCACGTGTCCAGTGCGGACGCCGCCGAAGATAGCCGGCGCGTGTCCACAGAAGCATGTCGATGGAGAAGTAACCCAGGGCCAGGTAGCGCAGCAGATCCCGCAGCGTCGAATCAGGCAGGAAGCTGGCGACCGTCAGCCCGAGGATGACGACGAGGTTGCCGATGGTTCTCTTGACGGCCATGGACGGCACGAGGTCATTGTCCTGCCTGCCGCTCGACTTTTCAACCCTCGCCTGTCGCCGGGGTCAGGACGGCCACGTGCCTCCCCCACGCCGTCGGCGTCTTGTATTGCCGCCTGTGCGCCGCTCGTTGCGTGGGATCCGTCCTTGCCCTTTTCAAACGAAGATCTCCCTCGTCGAGACAGGTCGAACCAGCTACGCCGTCTTCTCGGCGAGGTAGCTGTAGCGGGACAGCCGGCGTTCGGCCGAGAGGCGCTGCACACAAGCGAGGAAGCGCTGCAGGCCGGCGAAATTCGCGTCGCCCTCGCGATCGACCAGCTCCATCCGATGCCGCTCGCGCGCGTCGTGCCAGCGCTGGGCAATCGCGGCGGCGGCGCCGGTCACATCTTCGCAGCTGACCAGCGTGAAGCCCGCCCGATCGATGAGCCGTTCGTTCTCGCCGGGCGGCACGAAGAGGTAGAACCCGATCGAGCTGCGGACGGCAAGCTCCTCGTGCGACACCGGACCGGTGACGACCATCGCGTCGGTGAACAGAATCCGCCCGCGCGGGCGCACGACCCGGTGCCAGTCACGAAGCACGTCCAGGCGGTTGGCGATGTGGCACATCGCGTCGTTGGAGACCACCGCGTCGAAGGTCTCCGGCGGAAACGGCAGCGGCTGGCTCGCGTCGACCGCCTTGAAGCTCGCCCGAGCGGCGACGCCACGCGCCGCGGCCAGTCGCTCGGCGTTGCCGACCCCCTTCGGATTGATGTCGACGCCGGTGACATGACACCCGCGCGTCGCGGCCAGGTGCACGGCCGGCCCGCCCGAGCCGCTGCCGACTTCCAACACGCGGCTGGCCGGCTGGACGTCGAGCTGATCGGCGAACCGGCGCCACTCGGTCGCGGTCATCCAGCTGCTTTGTCCGATGTCCTCGCCGTAGGTCTCGAGCCGGACGGCGGCTTCCGCCCGGCTCTCGTAGTCTCCGTAGACGTTGTCGTAGAGATCCACCGGCTTCGACATGCTGACTGTCCTCAGAACCTGCCGTCCTGCGACGGCACCGACCACACGGGGTGCGTGAACCCGAGCTCGGCAAAGATGGCTCGCGCCTCGGCCAGGCTCTTCTTCGTCCAATCGGGGCGCAGATGGCCGCCATACCAGCGCTGGGCGAGCTCGAGTACCGTCGCCACCGGCTGAATGTCGCCCAGCGGAATCCGGCGCCGGGCGCTCCACTCGACGACCTGCGCGGCATCCTTGAACAGCAGCATCGTGCTGCAGGTGTAAACCACGTTGTCCCAGGCGCGCATCATCGGAATCGGAAAGTGCACGACCAAGTCCTGGCGGCTCACGCGGCCGTCCGCCACAGTCAAGTGAACCTGCTCGCGCTCGGCACCCAGGGTCGTGGTGATGACGCACGGCTCGCCGATCAGCACGGCGATCCCGAGCGAACACCAGGCGCAGTTGCCCCACCACGACCGGCCGCCGGACTCGACCAGGAACGGCGTCGGCGCCAGTGAGAAGGGATGGATGGCCCAGACGTCGCGGGTCGACGGATGAAGGACGACCCCGTGCAGATCGGCAAGCTCGTCGAACGCACGATCGAGCTCGGCGGCGGAGCACGTCAGGCGCGCCCGCAGGTCTTCGTGGGACGGGATCGCGCAGCTCTCCACGAGCCCTCGAATGAGCGCGTAGTGAAGACGGCCCGCCCTCGTCGTGGTCTGCGTCACGGCGTCACAGGCGGCCGCTACGGCGCCAAGGCCTCACGCAGGATCCGCTCGGCACTGCGCTTTTCGAGACGGTAGCTCACGACCCCGGCCGCCGCGAACAGCGACACGAAGAGGGGAAGGCCGATGGAGCCATCGGCGCCGGACGTGACGATGTATCGGTGGACGTCGCCGGCCCCCTCGATCGCGATGAAAAGAAGCAGCACCGGAACGATCACCAGGACCGGAAGCGCCAGGCGGAAGGACGCGTCGAACACCGCTCCGCCGGCGTCCGGTTTCACGGTGCCTGAAATAATCGGCGTGAAGCTGTTGTGCCAGGGCCGGCGGCGGTAAAACCTGAAGTCCGCGCCTTTGCTTCGGCCGATGAACGGCCGGCGGTCCCCCACGTTGTGGGCCAGGCTGCCCAGAAACCCCTCCGGTCGAACCAGCTCCCGCAGGCGGTCGCCCGCCTGATCCGGCGAGAAGCGCGTTGGAATCGATATGCGTGAAAACATCTCTGTCGATCGACCCCATCGCGCTCTTCGACGATCGTGGACGCGCCCTGCGCCCCGACTCGCCCGCGCCCGCTCGCGGGAGCCGCCGGCCTCAGCCGGTTACTGACACGTCGAAGCCAGCATCTTCGCCGACTTCACGTCGATCTTCCGGATGGTAACCCGGTACGTCTTCTCGCGACCCGACACGGCCCCCGACGTGCCCACGGTGGTGAGCGGCTCCGGCGCCTTGATCGTCACCTTCGACGCACCGTCGGCCTCGAATTCGATCTTGACCATCCGGTCTTCCCGTTCGACTTTGATCTTGGCCTGGTCGATCTCGTCTTCCAGCTTGCCGACCACCTCGACCTTGTGGCCCGCATGTTTCTCGAGATCGTCGTCATCCTTCAACCAGTAGAACGTCCGGCCGGCGACGCTCGAAGCGGACGTGACCGTGGTCGACGAGGACCCCGGAGCGAACGAGTCCCAACCGTCGGCGTTCGACAACACATAGCCGCCATCACCCCTGATGACGCAGCCGACCAGCGTCACCTTGTCGTCTTTGTCGGCGGACACGGCGACAGGTTGCTGGCCGATGAGGTGGGCCGACAATCCGACCGCGATCAGCGCCGCGAAACCCATGCTCTTCATTTCGTTGCCTCCAGCGAGGCAGCTTGCCAAATGCGGACCAAACCCGGAACCGCTGAGGCCTGGCGCGTGCTCAGCTGGCTCGAGCGGACCGGCACTCAACATCAGCCGGAACCGCAGTTAGGTCACGCCGCCATCCTCTCGAATAGAACGCTCCACGGCCAGACCGCTCGCAGGTACCCACACGCGATCTGGCCAGCGCGCAATCACGATCATCACATACACGTGACCTGATTGCCGCCGGCGTGGCCCCATGTTCGTTGCCCGGTGGCTACGCGCGCGGCAGGATTTCCCCAGGGGCAGTCCAGGTGGAGGACCGCCGCCACTTGTCTGCCCAGTGTCGGCGTCAGTGGCGCGGGCTTGGCTGCCCGGGGCCGTTCACCTGGCACGCGGTCCCGTAGCCAAACACCAGCCACGCGAAACAGATCGCAAAGCCCGTGTAGACGAGCAGGACCACTATCAGGGGCGTACTCATCTCACGAGAGGCCTGGTGCTTGACCAGTGCGAGCGACCCCATCACGAAGTGCACGCAATTGCCCAGAGAGAGCGGCCTCGAGTAGATTCCCCCGATCGCATTGTCCTGCGCCGTCCAATTCGTCATGGCGAAGCCGACATACATCGCGCCGAGCAGCTGTATCAGGACGGGCAGCGGTTCCGCCACGGGCGAGCCCAGCACCCGCAGCAGTTCCGAGGGGGCGAACGACGCGGCCAGACCAGCGAGGACGAGGGCCAGGCTGCTTGCCACCATCAATATCTTCGTCTGCGACTTCACGAATTGGTCTCGTGTCTTAGCCATCCAACGCATGGTAACCCGCTTCGCCAAGGCTTCGGCGAGGCACGCGCCTACGTCACGGCCAGCGTGGTGAGTGCGGCGGTGGCGGCGAAGGCATAGCTGGTCGCCGCTGTCCCGCTCTCGGCGCCGGCGATCGACGCCTCCAGCGCCGTCACCGGGGTGACGGTGAACGAGGACGCGCCCGTGAGCTGCGCCAGGCCGGCCAGCGACAGCGTCACAGTGGGCGGTGTGGTGGTGTTGTTCGACGGCTGATACAGGCGCACGATCACCGCGTCCGGCTTCGCCGACCCGAGCTTGGCGGCGGTGATGAACACCTGGGTGCCATCGGAGCTCGTCGCGGACGCCAGCGAAAACGTCTCCGGCAGGAGCGCCGAGGTGGTCACGGGCGGCACGACGGCGGTCATGGGCGCCTGAAAGCGCAGCGACTCGGCCAGCGGAGCGCCGCCGGCCGGGCTCCCGAGCGACGAGGGCACGCGGAACGCGTAGTCGAGCACGTGCACGCCGGGATCCGTGCCGTCCGCCGGCGCCGGACTCGAGAAGTAGTCGAAATTGGTTCCGGTGGTGTTGCGCAGAATGCAGCCCAGGAGCGTCGCGGCGCTCGCATCGTCGCTGCTGGTCTGGCCCCAGGCATTGACCCAGCCGTGATAGACCGCGCCGAGTGCCTGGCCACCGGCGTCGCTGGCGATCACGAAGTCGTGCGTGGCTTGGAAGGCCGGCCCCCACGACCAATAGCGCACCTGCGTCAAATCGCTCCAGTGTGCGGTGGTACCGTGCGCGATCCCGTCAATCGCCGACGCCAGCGGGAACTGGACCGCCACGCAATAACCGGTCGCATTCGAGCCCGGCGCATACGGCGCTGCACCGACGGTCCGCAGGCGAATGAACGGCTCGTTCCAGTGCAGGACGTACTCGCGCGTATAGGTGAACAGTCTCTTGCTGATCGGCTCGGTGAACACGGCGGTCGTCACCACCCGCGCGCGCAGCGGTCCCTGCTCGTGGACGACGGCCGTCGCCTCGCCGTACAGCGCCAACGCGGCACGGCTCATCCCGTTGGTCGACGCCTCGTTGGCGAAGTTGTAGTTGGTGCCGGCCTGCCCTTCGTCATAGAAGAGCAGATCGTTCGCGTTGCCGGTCAGGATGTTGGTCGCCGGCGAGGCCGAGCCGAGGTCGTAGATCTCGGTGATGGCCCAGTTCGCGTCCGGCGAGATGGTGAACGACACGAGGCCGTTGGCGATCGTCAAGGCCTTCTTGTCGTTCGCGGCCGGCTTGACGGTGACCGGATCGGCCGGCTCGTTCGCGAACGTTTGCGAGACGTAGTAGACGGCGTAGCCGAGGCTGCCAACCGAGGCGGAGAACCACAGGCCGCCGTCCGCGGTCGGCTGGGCGTAGAGCTGGTTGTTCCCGCTGTCGCGCACGGACCACGAGGCGGATAAGCCGAGCGTGGCCATCGACGTCGACGCGTCCAGCTTGACCAGGCTGCTGTTTCCGACGCCGAGCGGGTTGAAGACGACGACGGGGATCTCGCCGCTTTGCGGACTGACCGTGACGGCGGCCGCCACTTCGGCCAGCGTGCCGTCGAGGAGGTCGCGGCCGGCCTGCCGGGCCTCGCGAATCAAGGGAACCTGTTCGCCCATGTAGACGGGATTGAGCGCGCTCCCGGTGATGTAGTCGTGATGCGTGCTCGGCGACAGTTGATTCCAGACGGCATCGACGGCGGCAACGCGCGAGGCCGCCGATGCGCTGGTCAGCCCTGCGGCATCGGCGATCACCGCGTAGACCTCGGCGCCGAGCAGCGCGCGCGTGGTCTTGTGGTGCAGCCGCTTGACGAGCGGCCGCATCGGATAGCAGCCCGTGTGGTACGGCACCGGGTCGAAGGCCTTCAGCGTCTGCAAGGCGCTGCCGTGGAAGCTGATCAGGTGAATGTAGTGATCGAACGTCGCGGCGACGGCGTAGACGCTGGGGGCCGGCGACTGCGTGTTCCACTGGTGCGCGAAGGACGGCAGGTCCTGCGGCAGCCGGAAGTCACACCCGACCGGGACGAAGATGTAGGGGGTCGGCGAGGCCGGCTGATTGGTCGCGATGAACTGCGCAATCTCGGTGATCGGGTCGGTCCCGATCGCATCGCCCTGGCAATAGGTGTCCTGCATCCAGTGCGCCAGGACCGTCGAGCCGTCGTTGGCCTGCCAGACGAAATCGACCCCGCTCTTGAGCAACTGCGCGGCGACGGACGGGTGGCCGTCGGTCGGCGTGAGCGAGTACGGGCTCGCACCCGGCACGCGCGAGAAGCCGACGCCCTGGAAGCCCATCGCCGCCAGGAGCACCGGCAGCTGCGAGTCCTGGCCGAAGTCGTCGGGCAGCCACGCCTGGTTCATCGGGAGCTGCAGGTTGGCATCGACCCACAGCTTTCCGATCAGATAGTTGCGGATGAACGCCTCACCGATCGGCAGCAGGTTGTCGGGTGACGTAATGCCGCCGCCGACGATTCGGAGGTTGGTCTTGGCGCTTTTCAGCGAGGCGAAACCGGCCGGGTCGGCCTCGGCGTAGCCGCGGAGAAACCCGATCTCGCAAATCGAATAGTAGTACGCCGGCGACTCGTTCTTGCCGAGGAAGGTTCCCGCGGCGGTAAAGATCTGCGCCGCCGTTCCGTTGGTCGTGGTGTTGGCGAAGTAGGTCGTGGTCGTCTGCGGCTGGTTGTCGAGCAGCACCGGGAACGGCAGCAGCCAGTCCCAATCGAGGTGCGACGACTGGCTGAGGATGAGGACCGTGGTCGCGGACGTGGGAATGCCGAGCTCTGCCCGGATTTCGGCTTCGGTGGCCATCGCAGACTCCTTGGTAGTCGGCCGCGAAGTCTAGCCCACCTGAAGCCGCGCGCATATCGGCGTCCGTCCTACTTGGGATCGTCCTGGCTCTCGATCGCCGCGATCGTCTGAACCATCGCGACGCCGAGCGAGAAGGCCGCGTCGAGTGCGCGCCCGCCGGGATCCGCCGCCGGATCGAACGCCGTGAGGGAAGCCGCCCCAACCTTCAGTCCGGCGGCGATCTGCCCGAGCGCCCAGACGACATCGGCGCGCGACAGTCCGCCGGGCGCGGCATAACCATTGACCCGCCCTTCCGATGGATCGAGCACGTCGAGATCGAGGTGGACATAGACATGCCGATGGCGGCCGAGCGCCGCGAGCACCGGCGGCAGCTGCTGGCGCAGGTCCGCCGCCGCGACCTGCCGGATGGCCGACGCGGCGAGCAACCGGGCTTCCAGCGGATCGAGATCGCGGGCGCCGATCAGGGCAACCGCCTCCTCGTCGATCGGCCGCAGGCCGGCGATGCCGCGGGCCAGCTCGGGGAAACACTTCGCCGTCAGGATCGCGAGCGGCATGCCGTCGAAGAACCCGCCGATCGTCGTGTCGGGCGTATTGAAGTCACCATGCGCGTCGAACCAGCAGACCGCCGGCGGGCTCGGCTGTCCAGCGACGGCACCCATCGCGGCAGGTCCGCAATTGCCGGAGAGAATCAGCGGAAACGCACCCGCGGCCGCCGCCTCTCGCACCCCGGCAGCGACGCCGCGCGCGAGCTCGAATGCCGCC
>Ga0075365_10000516_pt1 | contig 14767 bp, 14 predicted proteins | sample EndMetdeltDD1765_FD_71387 | JGI IMG/M metagenome (GOLD analysis project Ga0075365, IMG submission 71387) | Populus endosphere microbial communities from Tennessee, USA - Endosphere MetaG P. deltoides DD176-5 | ecosystem: Host-associated > Plants > Roots > Endosphere | place: USA: Tennessee... | reverse complement strand
GCGCGGGCACCAGCCCGCCGACGAGGGCGACCAGCACGGTCAGGGCGAGGAAGAGCAGCACGTCGAGGGGCAGCTGGTCGGGGTCGTCGAAGGCCGAGAGGACCAGGGTCAGCAGCACCGGCAGGACCACGGCGAGCAGCAGGCCGGCGTACTGGCGCGGGCGGCTGAGCGGGGAGAGGTACCACCGCGGCCGCCCGGCCCGGGCACTCGCCTCGTGGGTGACCAGGTGGACGTCGACCGCACCGGCCAGCTGGGCCACCCGGTCGCCCGTCGTCCCCGCGAAGAGCCGGCGCAGCCGGCCGTGCCGGGAGACGCCGACGACGATCATGGTGGCGTTCGCGCCGGTGGCGAAGTCGACCACCGCCGCGGGCACGTCCTCGCCGACCACCGAGTGGAAGCTGCCGCCGAGCGAGGCGACCAGCTGCTGGGCCCGGGCGATCCGGCGCTCGTCGGGGGTGGCCAGGCCGTCGGTGGCCAGCACGTGCACCGCGAGCAGCTCCGAGCCCGCGGACCGCTGCGCCATCCGCGCGCCGCGGCGGATCAGGGTCTCGCTCTCGGCGCCGCCGGTGACGGCGACGACGATCCGCTCCTTGGTCGGCCAGGAGTGCTCGATGCGGTGCGCGCGCCGGTAGTCGTCGAGCGCGTCGTCGACCCGGTCGGCCAGCCACAGCAGCGCCAGCTCGCGCAGCGCGGTCAGGTTCCCCACCCGGAAGTACGACGTCAGCGACGCGTCGACGTTCTCGGGGCGGTAGACGTTGCCGTGCGCCATCCGCCGCCGCAGCGCGTCGGGCGCCATGTCGACCAGCTGGATCTGGTCGGCGGTGCGGACCACCTCGTCCGGGACGGTCTCGCGCTGCCGGACGCCGGTGATCCGCTCGACCTCGTCGTTGAGCGACTCCAGGTGCTGGATGTTGACGGTGGTGATCACGTCGATCCCCGCGGCCCGGATCCGCTCGACGTCCTCGGCCCGCTTCGCGTCGCCCATCACGCTGCTGTGCGCCAGCTCGTCGACGCACACGACCGCGGGCGCCCGGGCGATGACCGCGTCGGTGTCCATCTCGGTGAAGACCGTGCCGCGGTGCTCGACCGAGCGGCGCGGGACCACCTCGAGCCCCTGCAGCTGGGCCGTGGTGTGCGGGCGGCCGTGCGTCTCGACGTACCCGACCACGACGTCGGTGCCGCGCTCGCAGCGGCGCCGGGCCTCGCCGAGCATCGCGTAGGTCTTGCCGACGCCGGGCGCGGCGCCGAGGTAGACCGTCAGCCGGCCCCGGCGCCCCGCTCCTGCGCCCGGTTCCATGCTCACGATCCTGCCAGCACCGCGGCGTTCAGCAGCAGCACGTTCACCCGCGGCTCGCCCAGCACCCCGAGGGTCCGCCCGGAGGTGTGCTCCGCGACCAGCGCCCGTACGGCGTCCTCGCTCAACCCCGTCTCGCGGGCCACCCGCGGCACCTGCAGGGCGGCGTACGCCGGCGAGATGTCGGGGTCGAGGCCGGAGCCGGAGGCGGTGACGGCGTCCGCGGGCACGGCGGAGACGTCCACGCCCTCGCGCTCGGCCACGGCGGCGCGCCGCTCCCCGATCGCGGCGACGAGGTCCGGGGACTCCGGCCCGAGGTTGGAGCCGTACGTCGAGAGCGGGTCCCAGCCCTCGCCCGCGGCCGACGGCCGCGGGAGGAACGGGCCGCCGTCCTGGCCGAGCAGCGCCGAGCCGACCGCCCGGTCCGGCTCGGTGGTGTGCTCGCCGGTGGCGGTGACCAGCGACCCGCGGGCGTGCCAGGGCGAGGCCACGGCGGCGAAGCCGGTGACGAGGAGGGGATAGCCGAGGCCGAGGAGCAGGGTGGCGGCGAGCAGCAGCCGGAGCCCGGCCAGGCTCTGGCGGAAGAGGTGCAGCAGATCGGGCATGTCAGAGTCCTGGGATGAGGGAGACGAGGAGGTCGAGGAGCTTGATGCCGACGAACGGCGCGATCAGCCCGCCGACGCCGTAGAGCAGCAGGTTGCGGCGGAGCAGGGCGCTGGCCGAGGCGGGTCGGTAGCCGACGCCGCGCAGCGCGAGCGGGATCAGCGCGACGATCACCAGCGCGTTGAAGACGACGGCCGACACGATCGCCGACTCCGGCGAGGAGAGCCGCATGACGTTGAGGACGTCGAGCTCGGGGAAGGCGACGACGAACATCGCGGGCAGGATCGCGAAGTACTTCGCCACGTCGTTGGCGACCGAGAACGTCGTCAGCGCACCGCGGGTGATGAGCAGCTGCTTGCCGATCTCGACGACGTCGATGAGCTTGGTGGGGTCGGAGTCGAGGTCGACCATGTTGCCGGCCTCCTTGGCCGCGGTCGTCCCGGTGTTCATCGCGACGCCGACGTCGGCCTGGGCCAGGGCGGGGGCGTCGTTGGTGCCGTCGCCGCACATGGCGACCATCCGGCCACCGGCCTGCTCGGTGCGGATCAGGGCCAGCTTGTCCTCCGGCGTGGCCTCGGCGAGGACGTCGTCGACGCCGGCCTCGGCGGCGATGGCCCTCGCCGTCACCGCGTTGTCGCCGGTGATCATCACCGTGCGGATGCCCATCGCCCGCAGCTCGGCGAAGCGCTCGCGGATGCCGTCCTTGACGACGTCCTTGAGGTGGACGACGCCGAGCAGCCGGCCGACCCCGTCCTCCTCGACGGCCACCACGAGCGGGGTGCCGCCGGTCTCGCTGACCTGCCGGACCAGGGCGTCGAGCCCGGGGTCGGAGGTCCGGACCCAGGCCGTGACCGCGGAGGCCGCGCCCTTGCGGATCGAGCGGCCGCCCACGTCCAGCCCGCTCATCCGGGTGCTGGCCGAGAACTCCACGAACACCGCGCCGTCGGGGACGGGCGGGCGCTCGCCCACCAGGTCCACGATCGAGCGCCCCTCGGGCGTCTCGTCGGCGAGCGAGGCCAGCAGCGCGGCGTCCGCGAGCTGGCGCTGGGTGACGCCGTCGAGGGGCAGCAGCTCGCTGGCCCGCCGGTTGCCGTGGGTGATGGTGCCGGTCTTGTCGAGCAGCAGCACGTCCACGTCGCCCGCGGCCTCGACGGCCCGCCCCGACATGGCCAGCACGTTGCGGCGCACCAGCCGGTCCATGCCGGCGATGCCGATCGCGGAGAGCAGCGCGCCGATCGTCGTGGGGATCAGGCAGACCAGCAGCGCGGTCAGCACCAGCACCGACTGGTGGGCGCCGGAGAAGTCGGCGACGAACCAGAGCGAGCCGACCACCGCCACGAAGGTCACGGTCAGCGCGGAGAGCAGCACGTTCAGCGCGATCTCGTTGGGGGTGCGCTGGCGCTCCGAGCCCTCGACCAGGGCGATCATCCGGTCGACGAACGACTGGCCGGGCTCGCTGCTGATCCGCACCACGATCCGGTCGGAGAGCACCGTCGTACCCCCGGTGACCGCGGAGCGGTCGCCGCCGGACTCCCGGATCACCGGCGCGGACTCGCCGGTCACGGCCGACTCGTCGACCGAGGCGACGCCCTCGACGACGTCGCCGTCGCCGGGGATCCGCTGGCCGGCCTCGACCACGACCAGGTCGCCGCTGCGCAGGGCGGTGGAGGCGACCTCCTCGACCGCGCCGTCGGCCCGCCGGCGGTAGGCCGGGGTCTCCTGCTGCAGCGCGCGCAGGCTGGCCGCCTGGGCCTTGCCGCGGCCCTCGGCGACCGACTCGGCGAGGTTGCCGAAGAGCACCGTCAGCCACAGCCACACGCTCACCGACCAGCCCAGCACGCTGGGGTCGACGACGGACAGGACGGTGGTGAGCAGGGCGCCGAGCTCGACGACCAGCAGCACGGGGGTGCGGACCAGCGCCCGCGGGTCGAGCTTGCGCAGGGCGCCGGGCAGCGCGCCGGCGATGTCGAAGGTCATGACAGGGACTCCACGATCGGACCGAGGGCGAGCACGGGCACGTAGGTCAGACCGACCACGACCACGGCGACGCCGGTGAGGAGGGCCACGAACAGCGGCCGGTGGGTGGGCAGGGTGCCGGCGCTCGGCGGCAGCGGGCGCTGCGCGGCGAACCGGCCCGCCAGGGCGAGCACCAGCAGCATCGGCAGGAACCGGCCGAAGAGCATCAGCAGCCCCAGCAGGGTGTTCCAGAAGGGGGTGCCGGAGGTCAGGCCGCCGAACGAGCTGCCGTTGTTGTTGGCGGCCGACGCGACGGCGTACAGGGCCTCGGAGAAGCCGTGCGGCCCGCTCTCCTGGAGCCCGGCCACCCCGGCGTCGCACGACACGGCGACCGCGATGCCGGCGAGCAGCAGCACCGGCGTCGCCAGCACGTACGCCGCCACCAGCACCATCTCGCGCTGGCCGACCTTCTTGCCGAGGTACTCCGGGGTCCGGCCGACCATCAGCCCGCACAGGAAGACGGTCAGCACCGCCAGCATCAGCATCCCGTAGAGGCCGCTGCCGACGCCGCCGGGGGCGATCTCGCCGAGCATCATCTGGAACATCGCCACGCCGCCGCCGGGGGCGGTGAACGAGTCGTGCATGGCGTTGACCGCGCCGGTCGACGTCCCGGTGGTGGCGGCCCCGAAGAGCGCCGACCCGGCCTCGCCGAAGCGGGTCTCCTTGCCCTCCATCGCCGCCCCGGCCAGCTGCGGCGCGGTGCCCGGGCCGGCCATCTCGGCCCAGGTCAGCAGGCCGACCCCGACGCTGAGCAGCACCGCCATCACGGCCAGGACGGCCCCGCCCTGGCGACGGTCGCCGACGATCCGGCCGAAGGCCCAGGCCGTCGCGAAGGGGATCAGGAGCATCAGGTAGATCGAGAGCAGGTTGGTCAGCGGCGTCGGGTTCTCGAACGGGTGGGCGGAGTTGACGTTGTAGAAGCCGCCGCCGTTGGTGCCCAGCTGCTTGATCGCCTCCTGGCTCGCGACCGGCCCACCGGTGAGCACCTGGGTGGCGCCGTCGAGGGTGGTCAGGTCGGCGTTGCCGGCGAGGTTCTGGATGGTCCCGAGCAGCACCAGCACGACGGCCGCGGCCAGCGCGAACGGCAGCAGCACCCGGACCACGCCGCGCACCAGGTCGACGAAGAAGTTGCCGATCCGGGCCTGCCCGCCGCGGCGGGCCAGGGCCCGGGCGAAGGCCGCGGCGACCGCCATGCCGACCGCGGCCGAGACGAAGTTCTGCACCGTCAGCCCGGACATCTGCATCAGGTGGCCCAGGGCGGCCTCGCCGGAGTACCACTGCCAGTTGGTGTTGGTCACGAAGCTGACCGCGGTGTTCCAGGCGCCGTCGGCGGGCAGCGCGCCGAAGCCCAGCGAGAGCGGCAGGTGCTGCTGCAGCCGGCCGAGCGCGTAGAGCGCCAGGATCCCGACCAGCGAGAAGCCCAGCACCGACATCGCGTAGCTGCGCCAGTGCTGGTCGGCGTCGGGGTCCAGGCGCAGGGCGCGGTACGTCGCCCGCTCGACCCGCAGGTGCCGCGGCGAGGTGTAGACGTGGGCGAGGTAGCGCCCGAGGAAGGGGACGGAGACGGCGAGCGCGGCGACGAGCACCGCGATCTGGCCGAGGGCCCAGGGGAGCTCGCTCACCGGTCGAGCACCCGGGTCAGCAGCGCCAGCCCGACGAAGGCCCCGACGGTGAGGGCGAGGTAGAGGAGATCGGTCACGCGGTCATTCGTAGGCCCGCGGCCCGCCGTACCCCGACCGTCTTGACGCTTCCCTGACGGTCCCCGGGCCCGCCCTGACGGAACCCGAACGCCCGCTCAGCGGGGGACGCGCACCAGCAGTCGCCCGTGGATGCACTCCATCCGCAGCTCGCGGCCCAGGCCGATCGAGTCGCCGTCGAGCTGGCGCGGGGTGTCGGCGCCGGCGCGGACGTGGATGGTGGCGCCGGTCATCCGGTTGATGGTGTCGTCGGTGCGCGGGCGCTTGGCCAGCACCCGGAACGCGAGCGGGACCCAGGACAGGAACCGCTGCGGGTGCAGCATCACCAGGTCGAGCTGGCCGTCGTCGATGGCGGCGTCGGGCAGCAGCGGCATGCCGGCCTGCAGCGACCCGACGTTGCCGACGACCACGGTGCGCGCCCGGTGCTTGGTGAACGGCGCGCCGTCGACGGAGATCTCGATCTTCACGGCCGGGAACATCAGGGCCTTCATGCCCGAGAGCACGTAGGCGATCCAGCCGACCTTCTTCTTCAGGTCCTCGTTGACGCCCTCCATGATCGCGGCGTCGAAGCCCATCCCGGCCATCACCATGAAGTGGGTGTCCTCGAAGCCGTCGCCGCTGACCCTGACCAGGTCGATGGCCCGGTCCTGGCCGTTGAGGCCGATGTCGATGGCCGAGCGCAGGTAGAGCGGGATGCCGAGGTTGCGGGCCAGCAGGTTGCCGGTGCCGGCGGGGATGATCCCGACCGGGATGCCGGTGCCGGCGAGCTCCGCGCAGACCTCGCGCACCGTGCCGTCGCCGCCGCAGACCAGCACCAGGTCGGCGCCGGCGACCGAGGCCGCCTCGGCCATGCCGGTGCCGGGGTCCTCGATGGTGGTCAGGTGCCAGGTGGGCTCGTGCCAGCCGGCCTCGGTCGCCATCGTGGTGACCACCGCCTGGAAGGCGCCGACGTCCTCGACCTTGATCGGGTTGAGCACGACGTGCAGCTGCCGGTCGGAGTGGAAGACCTCGGGGAGCGGCTCGATGCCCGAGCGGATGGCGATGCTGCGCGGCAGCGGGCTGTAGACGGCCAGCCCCAGCAGCACGGTCCCGGCGGCCAGCAACGCGCCGCCCACCACGTCGGAGGGGTAGTGCCGCCCGAGCAGGACCCGGTCGAGGCAGACCAGGACGGCCACGAGGCCGGCGGCGGCGTACACGGCGCGGCGTACGCCGGAGCGGCGCACCAGCATCAGCACCAGCACGCACAGCACCCCGGCCAGCGCCGTGGTCATCGAGGCGTGCCCGGACGGGAACGAGCGGCTGGTCAGCTGGTGCACCGGGTCCTGCCACTCCGGGCGGTCGCGGCCGAACCCGATCTTGACCAGGTGGGTGGCCAGCCGGGTCACCACCAGCACCCCGACGGCGTACGCCGCCGCGCGCCGGTGGCCGCGCAGTGCCATCGACACCACGATGACCGCACCGATCACCAGCACCCCGATGTCGCCGAAGGCGATCTCGATCCCGCGCAGCAGGTGCCGCAGCCAGCCCTCGTCGGTGGCCCACGCCGTGGCGGAGTCGCCCCGGTCGTCGATCCGGACGACCGGTCCCCAGTCCTGGCCGACGCCCACCGCCAGGCCCGCGAAGAGCAGGTAGCAGAGCGCGGCCCAGCCCAGGAGGACGGAGCGAGGGCGATCCAGCACCGGGCAAGTATGACGGGCGTGCCCGGCCGATAGCCTGGCACCATGATCGACCCCCGCATCCTTCGCGAAGACCCCGACCGCGTCCGCGCCGCCCAGGCCAAGCGCGGGCTCTCCGACGAGGTGGTCGACCGGGCGCTGTCCGCGGACGCCGAGCGCCGCCGGGCGATCGGCGAGTACGAGGCCAAGCGCGGTGAGCAGAAGCAGCTCGGCAAGCTGATCCCGCAGGCCCAGGGCGAGGAGAAGCAGGCCCTGCTCGCGCAGACCAAGACCCTCGCCGCCGAGGTCAAGGCGGCCGAGGCGGCGCAGGTCGCCGCCGAGGAGGAGTGGAACGCCGCGCTCCTCTCGATGCCGAACCTGGCCTCCGACGAGACCCCGGAGGGTGGCGAGGACGACTTCGTGGTCCTCGAGCAGGTCGGCACCCCGCGCGACTTCGCCGCCGAGGGCTTCGAGCCGCGCGACCACATCGAGCTCGGCAAGCTGCTCGGCGCCATCGACATCGAGCGGGGCGCCAAGGTCTCCGGCAGCCGCTTCTACTTCCTCACCGGGGTCGGGGCGCAGCTGGAGTTCGCGCTGATCAACCTGGCCATGGAGCTGGCCCGCAACGCCGGCTTCACCCAGGTGATCGCGCCGGCCCTGGTCCGCCCGCGGGCCATGGACGGCACCGGCTTCCTGGGCCAGGCCGCCGACGACGTCTACAAGATCGAGGGCGACGACCTCTACCTGGTCGGCACCTCCGAGGTGCCGATGGCGGCCTACCACTCCGACGAGATCCTCGACGGGGCCGCGCTGCCGCTGCGCTACGCCGCGTTCAGCCCCTGCTTCCGCAAGGAGGCGGGCTCGCACGGCAAGGACACCAAGGGCATCATCCGGGTCCACTGGTTCGACAAGGTGGAGATGTTCGTCTACACGACCACCGAGGACTCCTACGCCGAGCACCAGCGGCTGCTGGGCTGGGAGAAGCAGTTCCTCGACAGCCTCGAGCTGGCCTACCGCGTCATCGACGTCGCCGCCGGCGACCTCGGCCTCTCCGCGATCCGCAAGTTCGACTGCGAGGCGTGGATCCCCACCCAGGGCAAGTACCGCGAGCTCACCTCGACCTCGAACTGCACCGAGTTCCAGACCCGGCGCCTGGACACCCGGGCCCGCTTCGACGGGACGACGAAGCCGATCTCGACCCTCAACGGCACGCTCTGCGCGATGACCCGCACGATCGTGGCGATCCTGGAGACCCACCAGCAGGCCGACGGCTCGGTCCGGGTGCCCGAGGCGCTGCGCCCGCACCTGGGCGGCCTCGAGGTGCTGAAGCCGGTCGCGCCGTGACCGAGCAGACGACCTGGACCCCGCGCCTGGTCGCCCTCGACATCGACGGCACCCTGCTGAAGTGGATCGAGGGGGCCGGTGCCACCCACGAGGAGATCTCGCCCGCGGTGTACGCCGCCGTGCACCGCGCCCTCGACGCCGGCGCCCACGTGGTCCTGGCCAGCGGCCGCTCCCCGCACGGCATGACCGGCATCGCGGACCTGCTCGACCTGCGCGGGCAGGACGACGAGCAGGTCTGGATCGTGGCCTCCAACGGCGCGGTGATCACCCGCTACCCACCGCTGGAGCTCGTCCGTGAGGAGACCTTCGACGCCGGCCCCGCCGTGGCGGAGCGGCACCCCCGGGCGCTGGTGGCGGTCGAGGAGCGCGGGGTCGGCTACCGGGTCACCGACCACTTCCCCGAGGGCGAGCTGTCCGGCGAGATGATCGTGACCGCGGTCGAGGACCTGGTGGCCGGCCCGGTCAGCCGGGTGATCATCCGCGACCCGGCCGCCACCGCCGACGAGTTCGTCGCGCTGGCCGCCGATCTCGGCCTGCACGGCACCAACTACGTCGTCGGCTGGACCGCCTGGCTCGACCTGGCCCCGGTGGGCGTCGACAAGGCCTCCGGCCTCGCCTACGTCGCCGGCGAGCTGGGCCTGACCGCGGCCGACGTGCTGGCCATCGGCGACGGCCGCAACGACATCGAGATGCTCCAGTGGGCCGGCCGCGGCGTGGCCATGGGCCAGGCCATCCAGCCGGTCATCGACGTCGCCGACGCCGTCACCGGCAGCGTGTACGACGACGGCGCCGCGACCGAGATCGACCAGTGGTTCTCCCGGCCGTAGTCGCCACCGAGCGGCTCCGGCTGCCGTTGTGGACCGCCGACGACGTGGCCGCGGTGCGCTCCGGGGACCGGCGCCGGGGCTGGCACGCCGACTTCCCGCGCCCGGACGACCGCGACGCGGCGACGCTCTGGCACGACGGCGACCCGTGGGGTCCGCGCAGCATCGTGCGCGGCACCACGGTGCTCGGCTCGATCGGCTTCTTCGGCCCGCCGCAGCCGGCCGACGACGGGGCCGAGGAGGTCGAGGTCGGCTACGGGCTGGTCGCCGAGGCCCGCGGCTGGGGCTTCGCCAGCGAGGCGCTGGCCGGCCTGCTGGTCCTCACCGACGCCGCCGGCGTCCGGGTCCGGGCGAGCGTCGAGCCCGCCAACACCGCCAGCATCCGGGTGCTCGCGACCTGCCGCTTCACCCAGCTGCGCGGGGCCAACGAGGACGGCGAGCTCGTGATGGCGCGGCCGCTGCCGTGACGCCGACCCCGAAGCTGGTCGCCACCGACCTCGACGGCACCCTGGTGCGCTCCGACGGCACCGTCGGCGACTACACCCGCGAGGTGCTCCTCGAGCTCGACCGCCGCGACGTGCCGGTGGTCTTCGTGACCGGCCGGCCGCTGCGCTGGGCCGAGGAGGTCTTCGAGCACGTCGGCAGCCACGGGCTGGCGATCGTGTCCAACGGCGCGCTGGTCTGGGACGTCGCCCGCGCGCGGGTCGACCTGGAGCGGCCGATCGAGCCCGCGCTCGGGATCGAGGTCTGCGCGGCGATCCGGGCCGCCGTCCCCGGCACGTCGTACGCCGTCGAGGACGTGCACGGGATCGCCCTGGAGCCGGGCTTCCGCGAGCGCTACGGCATCCCCGACGGCAGCCGCCGGGCGCCGGTCGAGGAGCTCTTCGACCAGCCGGCGCTCAAGCTGCTGGCCCGGCACGAGGAGCTGGCGCCGCAGGAGTTCTGGGACCTCGCCGAGGCCGCCACCGGGGGCCGGGTGGTCATCACCTGGTCCTCCTCGACCTCGCTGCTGGAGATCAGCGGACCCGCCGTCACCAAGGCCTCGACCCTCGCGCTGCTGTGCGAGCGGCTCGGGGTCGACGCCGCCGACGTGGTCGCGTTCGGCGACATGCCCAACGACCTGCCGATGCTGACCTGGGCCGGGTCGTCGTACGCCATGGCCGACGCCCACCCGAGCGTCACCGAGGTCGCCGACCACGTCGCGCCGGGCCACGACGACGACGGCGTGGCCCGCGTGCTGGCTGGTGTCTTCGGGCTGTGACCTGGTTGCATGAGCGTGTGCCCGCCTCGCCCGTGACGTCGACGCTGCGCCGCCTGCTGGCGGTGCTGCTGCTCGCCGGTGCCCTGGTCTGGGTGGTGCCGGCGCCCGCGTCGGCCGCCTGCACCTGCACCGTCGACGACACCGAGGCGTCGGCCCGCAACGCCAACGACGTCTTCACCGGCACCGTCGTCACCGCCGCCGAGACCCCGCGCGAGGACGGCGCCCGCGGCGTGGTCTACACCCACGAGGTCACCGTGGACCTGATCTACAAGGGCGACCTGCGCGAGGCGACCGCCCAGGTCCGCACCGTCTCGGGCGGCGACTGCGACCCGGGCCGGCTCACCGACGGCAGGCGCTACGTCTTCTTCGTCGAGGCGGTCGACGACACCCTGGTGGCCGAGGGCTGCGGCGGCACCCAGCGCCGCCGCGACGTCCTGGTGGCCGAGCTCGAGACGCTGTACGGCGAGGGCGAGCCGCCCCGTGTCGACCAGCCCGCCGAGGAGGCCGCGATCGAGCCGGTGGGCGGGGTCTCGGACCCCACCACGTTCACCCGCGCCGCCGCCCCCGGCGGGGCGATGGTGCTCGTCGGCCTGCTCGGCTGGATCGTCGTACGCCGGCTCGCGCGGCGCTGACCCGGTGCGGGCCGGCGGCGCGAGGCTCCTGCTGGCGCTGCTGCTCGCCGTCCCGGTGCTGGTCCTGACCGGCGCGCCCGCGCACGCCTGCTCCTGCGCCGACGTACGCCCGCACCAGCTGCTGCGGGGCGCGGACGCGGCGTTCGTCGGCCGGGTCGAGTCGTCCCGCGAGGTGGACGACGGCGCCGTGACCCGCCTCCTGGTCGAGCGGGTGTGGTCCGGCGAGGTCCGCGCGCGCACCGACGTGACGCACGACCTGATGAGCAGTGCCTGCGGGATCGTCCTGGAGGACGGCGACCGGGTGGCGGCGTTCGCGTCCCTGCGGGGCGAGGCGCTCGCGGTGCACAGCTGCGGCACGGTCTCGACCCTCCACCGCACCGGGCTCAGCGTCGACGAGGTCATCGAGCGCCTCGGGCCCGGCGAGCCGCCGGCCGCGGGCACCCGCTCCATCCCGGCCGGCGGTCCCCCTGTGGGCTGGCTCGCGGGAGGCGCGGCGGTCCTGCTGATCGCCGGCCTCCTCGTACGCCGGCGGCTCGCCCGGCCCCGGGCGGGGCGGGCGGCGGCGGGTCCCGGCTAGAGGTACATGCCCCCGGAGTCACCCGGGTGCGCCCCGGGGTCGCCCGGCTGCGGCTGGCTGGGCAGGCCGGCCTGCGGCGGCATCGCGCCGGGCGGCAGCCCGCGGCGGATCTGCTCGAACTGCGCCTTCGCGGCCAGCTGCTGGGCGTAGATCGCGGTCTGGATGCCGTGGAAGAGCCCCTCGAGCCAGCCCACCAGCTGGGCCTGGGCGATCCGCAGCTCGCCCTCGGACGGCGTGGTCTGCTCGCTGAACGGGAGCGCGAGCCGGTTGAGCTCCTCGACCAGCTCGGGGGCCAGGCCCTCCTCGAGCTCGTGGATGGAGGCCTGGTGGATCTCCTTGAGGCGGTTGCGGCTGGCCTCGTCGAGGGGCGCGGCCTTCACCTCCTCCAGCAGCTGGCGGATCATGCTGCCGATCCGCATCACCTTGGCGGGCTGCTCGACCAGCTCGGCGACGGAGCGCTCGCCCCCCTCCTGCTCGTCGTCGTCGCCGGCGGTGGCCTGCGCCAGCGCGGAGGCGGGGACGGCGCCCAGCGGCTGGCCGTCGGGGCCGATGACGATGACCTGCTGCTCCTGCTCCGGCGGGGAGGACTGCTGCTCGCTCATGGCGCCACGGTATCCACTACAGCGTGAGCAGGATCTTGCCGGTGTGCTCACCCGACTCCATCAGCGCGTGCGCCTCGGCGACCTGCTCGAGCGCCATGGTGCCGTGCACGATCGGGCGCACCGAGCCGTCGGCGACCAGCGGCCACACGTGCTCGACGACCGAGGCGCAGATCGCGGCCTTCTCCTCGCTCGGCCGGGCCCGCAGGGTGGTGGCGACGACCGCGCCGCGCTTGCGGAGCAGCGCGCTGATGTCGAGCTCGCCCGTGGTGCCGCCCTGCATGCCGATGATCACCAGCCGGCCCTCGGTGGCCAGGGCGTGGACGTTGCGGCCCAGGTACGACGCGCCCATGTTGTCGAGGATGACGTCGGCGCCGCCGGCCTCCTGCGTGACCGCCACGAAGTCCTCGTCGCGGTAGTTGATGGTCACGTCGGCACCGAGGTCGGCGCAGAAGGCCAGCTTCTCCGGCGTACCGCCGGTGGTGAGCACCCGGGCGCCGAGGTGGTGGGCCAGCTGGATGGCGAAGGTGCCGATCCCGCCGGCGCCGCCGTGCACGAGCAGCGTCTCGTCGGGCTGGAGGCCGGCGACCATGAACACGTTGGACCAGACGGTGGCGGCGACCTCGGGGATCGCGGCCGCGGTGACGAGGTCGACGCCGGCCGGCACCGGCATCACCTGACCCGCGGGGACGGCGACCAGCGAGGCGTACCCGCCCCCGGCCAGCAGCGCGCACACCTCCTCGCCCACCGCCCAGCCGGTCACCCCCTCGCCGAGCGCGGCGACGGTGCCGCTGCACTCCATGCCGATCACCTCCGACGCCCCGGGCGGCGGCGGGTAGAAGCCCTGCCGCTGCAGCAGGTCGGCCCGGTTCAGGCCGGCGGCGGCGACCGCGATCAGCACCTCGCCCGGCCCGGGCTGCACGTCCGGGACCTCGGCGACGGACAGGACCTCGGGACCACCGGTCCCGCTCGCTACGACGGCTCGCATGCCGCCACGCTAGCGGCCGGGTCCTCGCCCGGATCAGTCCTCGACCCGGTCGCCCGAGTGGTCGACGCCGCTGTCGTCGGGCACCTCGTCGTCGACGTCGTCCGGGTCCGGCGCGTCGGCCGGCCGGTCCCAGCTCTCGGCGAGCCGCTGCGCCTTCGCCGCCAGCGCCTCCACCGCCCCCGGGTCCGCGCCCTGGGTGCCCGCCGCGAGACCGAGGAGGTAGGCCGTCACCGGCGCCGCGGGCCGCTCCACCGCGTGCGCGACGACCCGGGCCAGGTCGAGCACCAGGCCCTCGTCGATCTCCGCGTCCAGGTCGAGGACGTCGCTCAGCTCGTCGATCCAGTCGTGGAGGTTCACAGGGACCAGATTCGCCCGCCGCACCCGCGTGCCGCAAGGGGGATCACAGGTCGCGCAGGTCGCTCCAGGTGTCGACGTCGCGGTGCTCGTCGCCGGTCGCGGCCACGTCGGCCAGGTCGAGCGGCTCGAGCAGCCGGCGCACCGCCATCGCGTGCTGCCCCTCGTGGTCGGGCCGGACGGCGGCCAGCCGGCCGGCGTCCAGCACCAGGGCCAGCTGCCGCCGTCCGTCCGGCCCGAGGAGGGCGGCGCCGTCGCGGCCCTCGGCGGCCTCCTGCAGGCGCCGGAAGGTCCCCCAGGTCACGTGCGGCATGTCGACGGCGAGCACCCCGACGGTGCGCGGCGCGCGCAGCAGCGCGTCCACGCCGGTGAGCAGGGCGGCCACCGGGCCGCCGTACCGGGGGCTCTCGCGGCAGAAGGTCACCGGCCGCTCGGTCGGCACCGGGTCGCCCACGACCACGACCTCGCTCGCGTCGACGAGGGCGTCGAGCGCGTGCGCGAGCAGGGTGCGCCCGTGCAGCTCGATCGAGGCCTTGTCCGCGCCCCCGAGGCGGGAGGCGGTCCCCCCGGCGAGGACGACCGCGCAGAAAGCGGTGCTCATGACCCGCAGCGTGCCACGCTGGGTCGGTGCGCATCGCCCTGGTCCAGGAGCCCGCCGGCCTCGAGCCGGACGCCAACCGCGCCCGGTTGCGCGAGCTGACCCCCGACGGCGTCGACCTGGTGGTCTTCCCGGAGGCCTTCGCCCGCGACTTCGGCGCCGCCGGCTCCGACGTCAGCGGGTACGCCGAGGCCGCGGACGGCCCGTTCGCGACCGCTGTCGCCGAGACCGCCGCGGCGCACCGCACCAGCGTGGTCGCGGGCATGTTCGAGGCCGGCGACGACCCCGAGCGGCCCTTCAACACGCTGGTGCTCCGGGGGGCGGC
>Ga0075365_10000515_pt1 | contig 14774 bp, 14 predicted proteins | sample EndMetdeltDD1765_FD_71387 | JGI IMG/M metagenome (GOLD analysis project Ga0075365, IMG submission 71387) | Populus endosphere microbial communities from Tennessee, USA - Endosphere MetaG P. deltoides DD176-5 | ecosystem: Host-associated > Plants > Roots > Endosphere | place: USA: Tennessee... | reverse complement strand
CGATACCGCACATGGGATTCCTGAAAATTACCGAAATTACTTAGACCAGCACTACTTTGCGCATTTACAAAATAAAGGCACGCCACATCCCAAAATGCTGGTGGTGTATTCGGGCGGGAGCGCGGTTGGAAAGTCAACGCTTTCGGCGGCGCTGCGTGACCGATTGGGCGCGTTGGTGCTTGAAAACGACGAGATAAAAGTGCAGCTAAAAGCATGTGACCCTCAGCTGTCTCCGGAAGATCTCAATAAATATACATGGCAGTATAGTATGGATTTGTATGCGCGCCTGGGCGAGCTGACGTCTAACGGCCTGGTGGTCAGGGACGGTGTGATTGACTGGTATTACGATCGAATTTTGCCAGTGTTTCGGGCGCAGGGGTATAAGATTTGCATCATTGGCTTTGATATTTCTGACGAAACGCGTATCGAGCTAGTTCGACGCCGAGGCGACAAGCCAACGATTTCAGTTGATCGCCTTATTGCACTTATTCCAGAGCAAAATATGCATATTCAGCGGTTTCGACGTAGCCATACCCCAGATATTTTAGTAACTGAGGCCAATTTGTTTGACTCCGATTACATTGTTTCGGAGGTTCAAAAACATCTCGATCTTTTGTAGTGGTATGATGAGTGTATGAAGTTATACCTCTCGCACGCCAGCAATTATGATTACCAAAAGGAATTATACGAGCCGCTCAAAAAGAGTATTGCGCGTCTTCATCAGATAACATTTCCACACGATGATTTTATTGTAAACACGCACGAGGCGATTAAGGCTAGCAACGTGGTGATCGCCGAAGTGTCACACGCCTCAACTGGCGAAGGCATCGAACTGGGGTGGGCAAACGCGGCCGGTGTGCCTATTGTGTGCTTATTTAAGATAGGCCACGAGTATTCGAGCTCGCTGTCATTTGTGAGCGATACCTTTATCGGCTATTCGTCGCCGGAAGACATGGTGGCAAAACTGCAAAGTTGGCTGGCTGAATATAGTGACGTTGCTCGTTGACGAGCGTTTGCTATAATCGTCAAAGACGCGATCAGGTATCCACCAGATCGCACGACCCTAGGAGCGCAAGTGCAACAAGTGTTGACGACTGAGGGAGTTATGAGCCTCTTTACCGAGTGCGTTCATCGAGCCGGCGAGCCGCACGACGACCTCCTGGTTGTGCAGGGCGTGCTCTCCCAGGAAAACTTCCACAAGCAGCGCATCGAGCTGTACCGTGAGTACATCTTGGCAATGCTCGCAGAGTTGCCGGAGAGCTTCAGGACCGAAGCGGGCGCACCGTTCGAAGACGCGCACGTTGACCGCTATGCGCAGCGGTGGACGGGCCTCAACGCGATGGCGAGCCGCCTGTTTGCCCTGGGCGTCGCCATCGGCGCAGTGCAAATCCTGGGCGATACGGGCCATTGGCCGCAGGAGGGCGTTAACCCCTACGTGCGCGTCATCTTGCAGCGTTAGCCCCGTCTGTCGGTCGGCCTGGTTTGCTCACTTGATGTGGGCGGCCGGGCCGGCCTGTTGTTTTTTCAAATAAAAAACGAGGGCGATTCCGGAGTGCCCTCATTTTTGTCTTTCTTTTGCTTTTTGTTTAGGTTTTCCGTGCGCTTTAGAATACCTAACAAAAAAGAGCCATGAGGCTCTTTACTATGCCATATCGCCGCCACCCATAGGTGAGGTCCTCCTGTAATAATTGTTATACACAACGTTGGGAAGTATACAATTGGTTGGGTTGTTTTGGCAACAGTTTTTTAATGCCAGTCTAGCCGGTAATACCCTCGCTTTGGACGGTGTATGGTCAGTGTTGCACATCGCTTATGCTTATCATACACCACGCCGTCTAGAATGTCAGCTTTATTTGGGTCGTTTGTTTTAATATAACTGCCTATGACCTCTGATGGTATTTTGCTAGCGGGAAATTTGGCCACAAGCGTTAATTTTTTCATAGGTCTACGCACAAAGTAATACATAAAAGGCTTGGCGCTTTTTTTGGTGTCATGGAAGTTCTGTGAATATTCAATCGTGACTGGTTTGCCCTTGTGGAGAGCTGGATTAAAGGCAACAAACCAGTAACGCCAATCGCCAGCAACCGATATGGCGGTTGCCTCGTAGGGTTTTGGTTTGGCGGTAAGGGTTTTGCCAACAAGCGGCGCCATTATTTGCTGGTCGGGGCTGTCTAGTTTAGGGACGCTCTCTGCGCCGCTGCCGGTCCAGTGGTGGCCAATGGGGTACATCATCAGATGATCTTGAGCCGGATTGAGATTCGTTTTGTATGAAAGCTTAAAGTCGTTGGTATTTTTTATTTCGTATGTCATGGTGTTCGAAATAATGCGAAATCCGTACCACTGCGTTTGTTCTTCGATAATTGGTCGCAGTATAAACCCAATGGCTGCAGAGAGAAGCCCAAAAAGCACGGCAATTGCAATAACCAGAGTCGAGCGATTCCAGGCCGCAACAGCAATACCAATAGCGTTTAGGGCTAGGATGACTTGGTAGTAGGAGTTAAAGGTATCAGCCCACTCTTTTGGTTCTTTAAAAATACCCATTAGGACTATTATACAAAATATATTTACAAAAAAGCAATAAAAATGTCTGGTATACAACTGACGCTGGTAAGAGTGGTTTTTCATTGACGCCGAGTGCTACACTGGTAGTAGAAGGAGGAGCGTGCTGTATGAATACATTTACTAGCGCAATCTCAGCCGGTAGCTACCGGCATCTTGTTAAGCCATTACTATTCCGCCAATCCCCTGATGCGGTACACAAAAATATCGTACGTCTGGCACGTATTACGCAAAAAAGTGGTATTGTTCGCGGCGTGCTAAAAACCGCCTGGGCCTACGACAACGAACCTTATCTTGCGCAAGATATCGCCGGCATACATTTTCGAAACCCGATTGGCTTAAGCGCGGGCTTTGATAAAAATATGGAACTACCGCCAATGTTCCGCGCTATTGGATTTGGCTTTATGGAGGGTGGTTCGTTGACGTATGAGCGCTGCGAAGGGAACACGCGGCCGTGGTTTTACCGCCTCCCCAAGAGCAAGTCGCTCGTGGTGCATGTGGGTTTGGCTAACGATGGGGTCGAATCGATTATGGCGCGTTTGGGCTCGTATAAAGCAGGCACTTTTACGAATTTTCCTCTGAATATTTCTGTTGCTAAAACGAATTCGCCTGGCACCTGCGACGACAAAACGGCAATCGAAGATTATATTGGCAGCTTAAACTTGCTGCGCAAAGGGGTGCGGGGTGGTATGTTTACGCTCAATATCTCGTGCCCTAACACCTATGGCGGCGAGCCCTTCACGACGCCCGAGAGGCTGGAGCGACTTTTGGCCGAAGTCGATGCTCTGCGCCTAACACAGCTAGTGTTTGTTAAAATGCCCAATGACTTATCGTGGGCGCAAACGTACGAACTTTTAAGGGTGATTGATCGTCACCGCGTAATTGGCGTGACTATGAGTAATCTTGCAAAACGTCGCAGTAAGCTAACGCTTGCCGAGCCATTACCTGATGCCGTTCTGGGCGGTCTTAGCGGCAAGCCGACATGGGAAAAGAGTAACGAACTTATCCGTCGTACGCGCCAGGCGTTTGGTGATCGCTTTGTGATTATTGGCGTAGGGGGTGTCTTTTCGGCTGAGGACGCTTATACCAAGATTCGACTAGGGGCAGATTTAGTAGAGCTTATAACGGGTATGATTTTTGAAGGGCCCCAGCTTATTGGTCAGATTAATCGAGGCCTCGTGCGGCTACTTAAGGCCGATGGCTACACGAACATCAGCCAGGCTGTAGGCGTGGACGCCGCTAGATAGCAGGAGTACAATAGGGCCACGGACAGTGCTTTTAAACAGGTCACCCTGCTATGTTACCCGTGTGGTTTGTTGGTTTTTCGGTAGCAATTCGATTATTGGGCGGTGCTCAGTACGCTATTGGCGTGCTACGCGGAAGGGCTCGACCCAATCCTATCACGTGGTTTTTATGGGGACTTACGCCGCTGATTGCGTTTTTTGCTCAGGTTGCCGAAGATGGCCTGAGCGGGCAGGCGCTGGTGCTTCTGGCGCTGGCGACCACGCCGCTGATAGTGTGTTGTCTGGCGGTCATAAAGCACAGCACGCGGCAGCACTTCACGCCGTTCGCCATCACCTGCGGATTGCTCGCGCTGATGGGAATCGTACTCTGGAGAATTACAAAGATGCCGTCGATTGCGACGGCATTTAGCATTCTGGCCGATATTTTTGCAACGCTACCGACATTGCAAAAGGCATATCGCGACCCAGATAGCGAATATCCATGGCCCTATGCTTGGTCGGCTATTAGTATGGTTGTGACTCTGCTCACAATTAGCGAGTGGGAGTTTGTGGTATTTGCGTTTCCGCTGTATATGTTTGCAGTGAACGTGGTGTTGTTCTTGTTTGCGCTTTTGCCGCTCAAGCGGATGGTGCGGGCAGTGAGCCGCTAGTTGCCTGTGGGCTGGAGGGTCTTTTTGACGGAGTCGACGAGCTGCAGGGCGTCGGCATTTGACTCTCGGTAGCTTTCGGTGCCAAGTACGGCGCCAATAACGGTCATGTCTTTGCCGTTGATTGTTTCTTTGGTCGAAAATAAGAGCGTGTTGCCGGCTTCGATACTTTCGCCCGGTTTAAGCCCGGTGTAGCCGTACTTAGTGACCATGGCGTTGTAGTTGGGGATAGTGCCGGCGTATGGAATTTCGGCTGAATGCAGGGCGGCGATATCGGCGATTGTTTTATTATTCAGCGCATGCTCGGCAATGCGAACAAGGTCGCTTGCGGTGCTTTTGGTGCTGGGGTTGAGGCCGCTCGCATCGATACCAACGGTCGTGCTGCTCAACCCAAAGCGTTTTAGCATGGCATTGGCGTAGTCGTGATATTTAGCGAGTGAACCAAAGGCCCAAATTGCTGCAGTGTCGGCAATGTTGTTGGCGCTTGGCAGGAGCATAGCCTCGAGAGCGTCACGTTCGGTAATTGGCACGCCAGATTTTACCAGCACCACAGTGCCATTGAGCGCTACGTAGTCGCGGTAGAGCTGTTCGTCGTGTTCGGTTATGTCGATGTATGGGCCAGACTCGCCGTCTTTGAGGGGATGTTTTTCGAGGATGGCTAGGGCGGTTATAACCTTAGCAATGCTGGCAATGGGGCGCGGCTTCTCGTCGTTATGGCTTGCCAAAACACCGTAGCCAAGTGCGCCGACTGCTGATGCGCGAGCGTCAGTTGGCCACTCTGGGTTGACGGTAAAAGCCGGTTTGGGTGGCGTGTGCTGGGCTTCAACGTGTTTGTCTGGCTTGTGCCACAAAAAGAATCCGCCCGCCACAAGCACTGCGAGTACGATAAGTTTAAATGGTTTTTTCTTTTTTTGTTTTGGAAGGGTCACTAAAATCCAGTGTAGCGGGAATAAAGCATAAGTTCAATCAAAGTTTTGTGGTTGAGGGCGGAACGGCGAGCTGAGCAATGTGCCCGAGCTCAACCGTTCCGCCCTCTCCCATCTACGAGTGACTACACGCGGCCGTTGGTGTTGCTGGCCCAGAGGGCCTTGCCGCTGGCGTCGCGCAGCACGAGGTTGCCGTCACCCTGCAGGTTGAGCGTTGCGCCGGAGTGGCCGGCGGTGTCGGTCTTCCAGATGGCGGCAGATCCCTTGTACAGGACCAGGTTGCCATCACCCTGGGGGATCAGCCGGTCGGCGCCCTTGCCGCCCGTACCGGAGGCCCACAGAACGTGGTACCCCGGGCCGTACAGCACGACGTTGCGGTCGGACTGGAACAGCAGGCGGTAGCGCTTGTCGCCGGAGGTCAGGTACTGGTTGGGCTTGAGGGCTTGGCCCGGCATCAATCGGTCCTTGCCCAGCGACGTGTAGGTGGCGTGGCCACCGGTCGCGCTCTGCCATTTGGCGGTGCTTGCCGAGTTGTAGCCGACGAAGTTGCCGTCGGACTGCATGTCGAAGTGCGTGACACCCTTGCCGTTGGTGCTGGTGTTCCAGACGGCGACGGAGCCCTTGTACATGACGAGGTTGCCGTCACCCTGCAGAACCAGTCGGTCGGCGCCCTTGCCGCCGGTGTGGCTGTTCCATAGCGCCTTGCCGTTCGAGTACAGCACCAGGTTGCGGTCGCCGCTCTGGAAGAGCAGTACGTACTGACCGTTGCCGGACAGCAGGTACTGTCCCGGCTTCATGGTCTGACCGGCCTTGATGCTGGCGCCGAAGTACTTGGCGCTGGTGCCCACGCCGCCCCAACTGCTGCTGCCGCTGACCGTACCCATGCGGTAGGCGCGGGTGGTGCTGCTCAGTGTGAAGGTGCGGTGGTAGTGGTACACCTTCTCGTCGCCGTAGGGGGCGGAGCTGGTGATATGGTTGCTGTCCACGACGTCCCAGGTACTGCCCGAGACGTGGCCGACGATGATGAAAGTGTGCAACCCAGCGCTGCTGCCCCACTGGCCGACCTGGACGATGTCGCCCTTGGCCAGCTTGGACTGGTCGGTGATGCGTATGCCGCCTTCGCGGAGGAAGGAGCTGAAGTAGTCGTCTCCGCCGACGTAGGTGTTCTGCGTGCCGCCACTGGCAGCCGAGATCATGTTGTTGACGAAGATGCGGCACTGCCCGCCCTGCTGGCCGACGTGCTTGAGCGCGAGGTCCGCGATGCTGGCGTTGCTGTACTTGCCGACGGCGGCCGCCGGACTGGCGGTGACGATGCTGGCGCCGATGCCGACGACGGCTGCGCTTCCGGTCAGAGCCAGAACGGTCGTCGCGGCGGTCAGCGCGCGGCGGATACGAGAGCGCTGCATGGCGCTACCTTTCATGGTACGTAGATGTGGGGTGCGAGTTGTGTGCTATTGGTAGCACAAACTCCGGACGATGCCGGAGTACTCAAAAGTAGATTTTACAATAAAAGCACATTTTTATCAATACCGTATAATGAACCTCTGGAATGTCGTCCCAAGAAGGAGAGACCCCTATGCGTGTCAAATTCCTGGCTTGCGCGCTTGCCGCATTGGCGCTTTTGGCGTCGGGTTGCGACAAGGGCCTGGCGTTCGCGCCCAAGGCCTGCGTTTTGGTGGCCGAGGATGCGGTGCAGAAGGCTACGGGCAACAGCCACCTGAAGACCAACGGCAAGAGCGTTGGCGACGGGCTGGGTGGCAGCGTGTGCACCTACCGCGACTCGCGCAACGACCAGATTGTCTGGAAGTTCTCTGACGATCCGGCGAGCACCGATGATGTCATGGCGCACTGGCGCAAGAGCTACGGTGTGCACCCGACCGGCGGGTACTCGCTCGACGCAGCTGCTGCCGAGAACTCGCACGTACTGACGTCCGCTTCGGACTCTCAGGCGGTGCGGGGCATCATGACGCAGTACCCCGACACTGTCATCAGCGTGGTTGGGCCGAAGGGCGCTACTTTCAGGCAGATCACGGCCCTGCGCGCCTTGGTGCTGGACGGATTCAACAAGCAGGCTGCCGCCGCGGTTTCGGGGCAGTAGGCACGGCCGGTGGCGGGTGTTTGCGTAGCTTGCAAACGCCCGCCCCGGTAAAATATGATCTTATATTTTATGACCGGAGGGCGCGCATGACCCGACGGTTCATTTCGCCGGCTTCGTCTGTTGGAATAACGTATATGGGCTTTGATTTGGTTAGTTTACTAACGCGGGTTGGCTTGAGCGGGTTTTTGACGGATTCGTTTTCGGGTTCGTCCAAAAGCAGGTCAAGGAAATGCAGTCGGTCAACAATCCGCTTGCGCATTTCTGCCGAGCGTTCGCCGACGGTTCCCGTAAACAGGAGCATATCAACACCGCCAAGTGCGGCAGCCATGCCTCCGATGGCTTTTTGAACCGCAAAGGTATAGGTTTGCAGCGCAAGTTCGGCTGGATGGCTGCCGCGGGCTTCGTGCTCGAGTAGCTCGTTAATAGCCGACGAAATTTCGCTCAGGCCCAAAAGGCCGCTGTGGTTGTTGAGATAATCTTCCATTTGTTCGTCGTTCAGGTGCAGCTGTGTTTGTAGCATATTGGTTGCGGTCGGGTCAATGCTGCCCACGCGGGTGGCCATAATTAAGCCTTCGAGGGGCGAGTAGCCCATGGTATTATCCAGGCTTTTACCTCCGTTAACGGCAGTGATACTCGCGCCGCTACCAAGGTGTGCCACAATAATTTTTGGCGGGAGCTTTTCGCTTTGCTTGAGCGTATGCACGACCGATGCGACTGAAATACCGTGATAGCCAAATCGTTTTATTTCAAACCGGTCCGCATCTTGCAGGCGCACGCCGTAGTTCCAGGCATAATCTGGTTTATGAGCATGAAAGGCACTGTCGCTGACGCCCACAATGGTGGCGGTAGGGAAGACATCGCGCAGAGTTTCGTACTCGCGTAAACTGGCGCCAATGTGAAGCGGCGCGCGCGGGTGTAGCTCGCGTAATTTTGCAACGGGCTCGTCATCTAAAATGCGGTCCTGCAAAAAATAGCTACTTGGCGCCACAATACGCAGGCCGATCTGCGTTATATGGTCTTGGTCGCTCATGAGGTTGTGGTGCTTGAGTATTGGCAAAACTTGACCGGCCACATCGCCGAGGTCGTGCAGGTCTACGTCGACCGGCTGATGTTGGTCGCCAACGCGGCTCGTACAAATAATTTGCCCTTCAACATATTCAAAATGGAGCGATGCCAAAAGTGTTTCGCCACGATACAAGGCGTATTTGCGGCTCGCACTACCTGGGTTGGCAATAAGAATTAGCGAGTCCATATCCACTCCTCGATTTCGGGCAGGTCAACGCCGTGCACTTTTATGTAGGCCGTATTTTCGTCGATTTTACCCTGATATTTGTTGATGCATGCGGTGGCTTGTTCGCTGCTGATTTTGCCAACTTCGAGCGCGCGACGGGCAATTTCCATGGCCAAATGGTAGCGGCTGGTGTGGTTGCGCACGTGCATATCAAATGGCGTAGTGGTGCTGCCACTCTCAACGTAGCCGCGTACGGTAAAGCGTTTTGGGTTGTCGATATAGCTGAACAAAATTGATTTGAGCGTTTCGGGGTAGCCGTGGAAGTTGCAGATAACTGGCTTATTGGCGGTAAAATGGCGATCAAATTCGGCTGTCGATACGCACATGCCGCTACTGCCCAGGCCGCAGCTGGTGAGTGAGCTAACATTTACAACCCGCAGGGCGATGTCTGGCATGTTGCGCTTGGCCAGGTCGACAGCGGCAAGTACTTCTTTGGTGGGGTAGTCTCCAATGCCAAGCAAAACGACATCTGGATTCGGATCGCTGGCGAAGTCCCATGTCATAATGCCGCTCTGTAGCTGCTTTTGGGCGAGTTCGGGCGTCAACCAGCGCGGCTCCTGTGTTTTGCCGGCAACAATAACGTTTATTTTTTTAATGCTACTCATGGCGCGCTCTAGTACCGCAAGCGTGGTGTTGCCATCTGGCGGAAAGTAAACATCCACAAAGTCACCCTGGCGGCGCAGTGCGTCATCAATAAAACTGGGGTTTTGGTGGCTAAAGCCATTGTGATCTTGGCGCCAGCCTGAGCTGGTGAGGATGTAGTTGATAGATGGAAAATCGCCGCGCCATTCGATATCGCGGGCAACTTTCAGGAACTTGGCGTACTGGTCCATCATGCTAACGATGACCTGCAAAAAAGCTTCGTAGCTTGCAAATACAGCGTGGCGACCAGTTAGCACGTAGCCCTGCACGAGTCCTTGTAGGTTATGTTCGCTAAGCATTTCCATAACGCGGCCGTCTTGCGATAGGTCTTTATCCCAGCTTTCGATTGGCCACATCCAGGCGCGAGATGTTTGGTTAAAGATGGCGTCGAGCTTGTTGCTGTATGTTTCGTCGGGCGACATAAAGCGGAAGTTTTTGCTGTCTTTATTGAGTCGAAAAACTTCTTCTAGGTACAGTCCGGCGCGGCGCATGCTGCTCGAGCCAATGGTGCCTGGTTTGGTGGCGTCTTCGGCAAATTGTTCGGCCGGTGGGAGCTCGAGCGGCTGATATGTCGCGTCGCCACCGCGAGCGTATTTGGTATTGCCCAGGCGTTTATTTTTATCTGGCAAAATAGCGTTCAGAAAATCACCAAAGCCATCTTCGGGCGTGAAGAGCTCGCCGAACTTGTAGCTTTTGAGCCAGCGGTTCAGTAGTTGTAGTTGCGATTGATCGCTTTTTGCTTCGGTGAGTACGACCTGGTGGCTGAGGGCGTTACCTTCGATTTTTTCGCCGTTCAACTCTTTGACACCCGTCCAGCCTTTGAGGGTGCGCATAATTATCATTGGTAGGTGCTTTTCGGTCAGGTCATCGCTGGTTTTGATGTCGTGAATCATTTGCCAGGCCCATTCCATAGCTTCGGCCATATCTTGATGCGGGTTGTCGCTCTGCGTGGTATCTACAATGCGTGGGTAGTAGCCGTAGCCGCTAAATAATGCCATAAGTTCGTAGTTGCTCATGCGGCCAAAGGTGGTTGGGGCGGATATTTTGTAGCCGTTTAGGTGGAGAATTGGCAAAACAACGCCGTTTTCGCGCGGGTTGTGGATTTTGTTGAGGTGCCAGGCGCCGGCGGTTGGACCGGTTTCGGCTTCGCCATCACCAATAAGGCAGGCAACAATAAGATTTGGATTGTCGAGCGCGGCACCGTAACTGGTAGCGAGGCTGTAGCCCAGCTCGCCGCCTTCCAAAATCACACCAGGCGTACCTGGGTTGCTGTGGCTTGGGAATCCGTATGGCCAGCTAAATTGGCGACACATTTCGGCGATGCCATCGAGGTTCTGCGGCACACTGGGGTAAAAGTCGCTGAGCGTACCTTCCAGAAAAAGATTTGCCTGCAGTGCAGGGAAGGCGTGGCCAGGGCCAAGCACAAACATCATGTCTTGTTTGTGCTGGCGCGCCAGGTAGCTGAGGTGCGAATAGGCAAAGTTCACACCTGGCCCAGAACCCCAGTGGCCGAGTAGTCGAGACTTTATATCGTCGAACGTCAAATCGCGTTCCATCATAAAATTGTCACGCAAGAAAATCTGCGCGGCGGTTAGATAATTCGCGGCACGTAGGTACTGCTCGAAGGCTTTGACGTCGATATCCATGCTTATGCTTATTGTACCCGAGGTAGCTCTGCGGCGAAAGGGTCCATCTCGCTCACGCCCTTATGCTTAATGTGCTATAGTTGAAGCATTACGAGGGCAAAAACGAGAGATGCAAACAAAAAAGCACTCACATAAGGGCAAAACTCGACCGCTAAAACTCGGGCATGTGCACGAGGAACCTCATTCGTCCCATAAAAAAATAGTATTCATTTTTATTGCTGTGGTAGCCGTTATTTTGGGTGCAGTTGGCTGGTTTTGGAATTTTTATCAAAACAAGGCACTACCAAATGTCGCGGTTGGCAGCGTGGTCGTAAGCGGCCAAACACCTGAAGAAATCAAACACGCCGTCATGTCTCAGGCGCCAGCCCTAAAGGTGACGTTTGACGATAACGGCAAAAAAACCACCGTGGCCGCCAAAGATTTAGGCATTACAATCGACGCCGATGCTACGGTGCAGAATGTTTTAAATGCACGCCGTGGTGGCGATGCCTGGCAAGATATGCAGGTGTGGCAAACGCATGCCGTGCCGCTGGTTTTGGTGAACGATCCGGGCGTATTGATTGCCTACGCCAAAGCGCATTATCCGACTATTTTTGTAGATGCCAAGGAGCCGCAGATTGTATATAACGACAGCTCGAAATCATTTGAAGTCACGCCTGGAACGCCGGGAAAGGGCTTGGACATTAAAAGCTTTGAACGCGCGCTGCCAAGTCTTGCGCTCGAGCCGCAAAATTTTACACTCAAGCTTACATCGGCCGAAGTAGCGCCGTTACTCGAAGAGACAAAACTGCGTGAGGTTGCTGCTCGTGCAAACCGTATCGCCGAGCAAAAGGTTGCTTTTACGCTTGAGGGCCAAGAAGTCTATCACGCCACGCGCGAAGACATTGCGAGTTGGATAAACTTTACGCCAGATGCCACAAAAGGCACAATGACGCTTATTGTAGATACCGCCAAGGTAAATCAATTCGTTGGCAGCAAGGTTGGATCGGCTGTTGCGTCGCCACCAGTGGATCGCAAAGTAGTTGTCGATAGCACGACAGGCGTACAAACGGTTATTGCCCAGGGTAAGTCGGGGAGCCAGATTCAGGACATCGATCCGTTGGCAAAAGAGATCGCCGACTCGCTTACCGCGGGGCGGTCTATAACCAAAGGAATAAGCATCGCCAGCGCTCCATTTAAGACCGTCACTATGAGCGGGACCGGTAAGTGGATCGAAGTTGACTTAAGCACGCAAACATTAACATTGTGGCTGGGTGACGAAGTCGTAAAGAGCGTGCTTATTAGCTCCGGTAAGGCTGCGACGCCAACAGAAGTTGGCGAATTTGCTGTGTATTCTAAAGTGCCAGAAATGACGATGACGGGTACTATTGCTGGCGATTATTTTTACGTACCAAATATAAAATGGGTTAGTTTCTTTGATGGTGGCGAGGCGTTTCATGGAACGTATTGGCATCATAACTTCGGCCATCCTATGAGCCATGGCTGTATTAATATGACTGAGGCTGACGCAAAAATGCTCTATGACTTTGCGCCAATTGGCACAAAGGTTATCGTACATGCTTAGCGGCATCTTCCTTTTTTGCGGGCGCGGCGCTATGCTTTGGGTGTAGCCGCCCTTCTATCACAAGGAGCACGCATGGTAAAACATTCGTTTTTGGGTGAAATGACACCCGACGTTTGGCTGGTGCTGCGCGCGACACTTGTCGAGGCTGATATGGCGCCAGGGGGCTGGTTTTCTGCGGCTGACGTGGCTCGAGTGTTGAGCCTGACACAAGTGACTGAGCATGGGATACGCGATCTTTTTGCGACACTCGTGCAAAATCAGTGGATGACAGGACCGGTCGAAACTCCTGTCGGCCGTGAAAACGTACGGCTCTATCAACTGACGCCAGCGGGAATAGAGCGCATCAGGGCTCTATTTTTGCAGTAGTGGGACGCTACAAATCTGGGCGGCGTGTCAGAATATGTCTGGCCGCCGCCCAGCGGGACGAGTTTTTACTTTTACTTCTGGAGTTTCTTTGGTATTTTAGAGAGCATCAGGGCGCGTGGTAGCACCTCGAGCAAGAACGGCGGTGTGATTTTGGCCGAGACAACACTCATGGAGCAGGTATTTGAGCTTCATCAAGCGCTGCTGGCGGGGGACTTCACGTCCTTTAAGGCTAGCTTTGACCCCACCGGCGTCTACGAGCATGTTGAGTTGCTCCAGGGCGTATCTTGGTGGTCGAACCGCGTGGCGGCGGCGTTCGCCGACGATCTGGCAAGGCGCTGGCTCGAAGGAACACATCTGCGACACATGGTTTGCTGGACGGCGCATGTCGATTTCGGCCAGCTCGAAGCCGTCAGAAACGCTGTGCGCTGTGTGCGGGCCAACCTCCAATATGCTTGCGTCGTCCAAGAGAGCGGCCTAAAGGTGATTCGCGAAGTGCACAGCTACGTATGGACAAACGAAGGGCACGGTGTCTTGCGGCTGAACATGAGTCACGGTGTGTAGATGAGTGCTTACCACGCGCCTTGTCTACATTAATTTTATATGGTATCGTTTTTCCACTGGGCGCGTGGCAGCAAACAGAATGAGGTGAACATGGCGACTGAAGCTGAGTTGAAAGCTCACGCAGAGGCGCTGATGGATGCGCTCGTGAAGGGAAGGTTCAGGCGTTTCGCCGCTCGCTTCCTTGACGGCGGTGAGTACAGTGCATGTACCGTCGGGGCCGAGACCGACGAAAACATCTCCGGAAGCGCCAAGAATAGGCGGCAAATCATCCGGCTTGCAAAGGGCTGGGTGAAGCTCACCGCAAAACGAAAAATCGTTGAGCGGAAGTTTCAGCTGCATGCGGCTGCTCCGGATGAGCAAGAGAGCGAGTGGGTGGGGCTACCTCCGGTGCCGTACTCGATGAGCTTGATTACCCGCTACCGGGCGGTTGTGCCGGACGGTTCGAGACGGCCGGTCATGGTTACCGTTCAGGCCACGATGTACATGGCCGATAATGGAAAGGTGGCTTTCGTCCAGTCGGTTCAAGACATCCAACCGGCATAGGGAAGACAGGTCACGCCACGCGCCCGTCTTTTCGCACTTATCCCCATAAGATGGTATACTACAATCTGTTATGCGTATTTTAAACGGCAGTGATCTCGCTGGTTTTATCAAAGAACGCCAAGCTCACCAGGTTCGTGGGCTTATTCAGGCGCATCATATTACGCCGCACTTGGCTATCGTGCAAACGGTGCACACGCCAGTTATTGATACCTACGTTGGCCTTAAGCAGAAGTACGGTGCCGATATTCAGGTTACCGTAACGCCACATGTTGTTGATCAGGCCGACGCATTGGCAACAATTCAAAAGCTGAACGCGGATCCCGCAGTGCACGGTATTATTGTGCAGTTGCCTGTGGCCGACCCAGCGCAGACCGATCAGCTCGTTAACGCGGTTGACCCTGCAAAGGACGTCGACGGCTTGGGGCAAGATCCCGCCTTTGACCCAGCTACGCCAACGGCAATCAATTGGTTGCTTGCCGGCTATAATGTTGAGCTTCGCCAAAAGAATATTGTTGTGGTGGGGCAGGGGCGACTGGTTGGCGCGCCATTGGCAAAGCTTTTTCGCGATTCGGGCCTTAGCGTTAAAACTGCCGATGCCTCAACCGAGGACTTAGCGGCACTGACGCGGCAGGCGGATATTTTGATAACCGCAACTGGCAAGCCGGGGCTTATCACGAGCGATATGAT
>Ga0075365_10000512_pt1 | contig 14786 bp, 18 predicted proteins | sample EndMetdeltDD1765_FD_71387 | JGI IMG/M metagenome (GOLD analysis project Ga0075365, IMG submission 71387) | Populus endosphere microbial communities from Tennessee, USA - Endosphere MetaG P. deltoides DD176-5 | ecosystem: Host-associated > Plants > Roots > Endosphere | place: USA: Tennessee... | reverse complement strand
GACGAGGACACCGACTGGGCCGAGCTCACCGAGCTGCTCACCGACTCCTACTGCCGGCGCGCGCCGGCCGAGCTCGCCGCGCAGGTCGACCGACCGCCGGCGCCGGATGCGTAGCCCCCGGAAAGTCCTGAGACTCCGCTGCTTGGAGAAATGGAGTCATGGCCGAGAGTACTTCCAAGAGTACCGTCCGAGCTGCGTAAACGGGCGGTTCGGATGGTCGTTGATATTCGGCCCGACTAAGAGTTGGACTGGGTCGCGATGGCCCAGGTCGCGACGCTTCTGGGTGTCGGGACACCGAAGACGGTCCGAAGTGGGGTCCGCCGGGCCGGGCTTGGCCCGGAATATGGATGGGCACCATCACCGAGAAGTCTGCCGAGCTGAAACAGGCGAAGCGTTAGGAATACGAAGCTGAGGCCGAGGATCGCCGCAGTCCATGTCACGAGCTATCGCGGCTTTGGCGCTCGAAGGATCTAGCTGAGGAATCGAAGCTCACCATTCGCCGGGAGTTCTTGTCACCTCTAGGCTCCCAGTGACTTGACATCAGTCACCCCCGCCGTGGCGGGGTGGTATAGGGGAGCCGCTCGACCTTCGCCTTCCACTCAGCGAACGGCTTGCCCTTTGCTCCCACGAGCGACCGCGATGGAACGGTAGCGACCGACGCCTCATTTCCGTCGGGGTAGTGCGAGAACGAGTAAATCATAATTTCACCCGAGATCGATAAGAAGTACACGGTATAGCCCCAAGACGTCTCGTGCCCCCGAGCGTCCACGCGAGACCTTTGTTCGAAGCGCTCAAGATCCCAGCCATGATGTCCCTTGTAGCCGTTCGCAGGCCCTCCAGAGGCGCTCAATTGCGCGGCTACAGATAGGCAAACCTGCCTGAAATCCGCCTCGTAATCCATCAGTCGCAAACCCCTCCACACTTCGTGCAACGCATCTTGCCCGTGCCGTCCTGCTCGCAGTCTTCGCCGCAGTAGTCGCACTCCGCCATGACGTTCCGCCCTTAGAGAAGGCTTGTTTTTCTGTAGACCGATTCTTAGTGCTCTCCAGCAGTTCAGGCTGAGGGATGGAGGTCGATCCCCAAATTGGGGTAGGACTGTCAGACCCCGGAGTCCCTGCCACAGGTTCTGTGTCGGTTCTGCGTCTCCGTACTGGAGGACTTCTGTCCATGGAAACTCACCGTGCCGATGCGGGAGTAACCGCCCCGGCGAGTCCGGAGACTCCAGTCCTTGGGAAGGATGGAGTCATGTCGGGGAGTACGTCGAAGTGAATCCCCCCGGCGAGTCCGGAGACTTCTAGTTTGAGACTCCGACTGTTGTCGGGGTCTGGTGGTGAGCGTAGTGAGCGGCTTCTGCCTCGACCGGGGTGAGGTCCTCGCAGTACTCGAAGGGTCGGCGGTGGTTGAACCAGTCGACCCGTTCGGCGGTGGCTATCTCGAGGTCGTCGAGTCCCTTCCATGGTCGCCTTGGCTTGATGAGCTCGGTCTTTTAGACCGATCACGCACTCGGAGAGGGCGTTGTCGCGCGAGGAGCCCACGGCACCGGTGGAGAGCTTGATCCCCGCGGCGTCCAGGTGTTCGGAGTAGGCCACCGACAGGTACTGCACGCCGTGGTCGTGGTGCGCGATCAGACCAGCCAGGTCCTTGTTGCCGCGGGCCTCACGGTTGCGGGTCCAGATGGCCTGCTCGACGGCGTCGACGACGAACTGGCTGGTCATCGTGGTCGCGATCGACCAGCCCAGAATCCGCCGGGCGTAGGCGTCGATGACGAACGCGGTGTAGCACCATCCCGACCACGTCGAGACATACGTGAAGTCCGCAACCCACAGCCGGTCCGGTGCCAGGGGCCGGAAGTTGCGGTCAACCAGGTCGAGCGGCTTGGCCGCCTTCGGGTCGCTGATCGTGGTCCGCTTGACCTTGCCCCTCACGGCACCGGCCAGCCCGAGCTCGCCCATCAGCCGTTCCACGGTGCACCGCGCGATCGGCGGCGCCCCGGCCGGCCGTTCTCGGTTCAGCGTGAGTCAGACCTTCCGGGCGCCATAGACGCCGTAAGTTCGACGCGTGGATAGCGGCGATCTTGGCGCCCAGCTCGGTGAGCTGGGCGCAGATCGACTCGACACCCCACCGCAGAGCGCCCTCGTCGCGGTGGCCCGGTCACCGTCACCCGGTCGGCCCGTCAGCGACTCCTCATCCTCGGGGGCCACGCCAACCTCGGCGTCATCGGCGACCAACGCCGACCAACGCTCACCGACGCCGCGAAGGAAGCGCTCCTCTAATCCTTGGCCGCGAGCCAAGGGTCTAGGTCGAATCCGATGCCAGATTTCAGTCGCCGTCGACGGCCTGGTCGCTGTCGTCGCGATCGTCCGAGTGTGACAGTTCGACCGACTTCTCAAAGTAGTCCGAGGTGGTGTCTTGGAGGTCGAAGACCTGCATGTTCTGGGTGTCGTCTGAGTCGTCGGGGTTCCGTGGGGTCATGGTCGTCGTCTCCTAGAGTGTTTTGCTGGCGATGAGAAGAAGGAGAATGGCAAGGCACGCGAGCGCTGCAAGCATGGCTGCGGTGGCGTTGCGGAACCATCTGGAGCGATTCTTGGCCTCCTCGACGGCGTCCTCGACTGGGTTGACCACATCCGGCGTCTTGGCCTTGAGGTACGTCTCGGCGATGTCGCCATGTGCGCTGCCGCGACGCTCGGCGCTCGCCCACTTTGACCACATTTCCTTGAGGTCGTCAGAGCTGGGAGCACTGGACCTGGTGACGACGATGGTCCGGAGACAGAAGTACGCGGTTAGTAGTAAGAGGGCAACAGTCGCCACGACCAGGACGAACAGGCAGGCGTCGGGTTCGACACCGCCTGGGAGGCTGCCTCGGCTGAGGAGCGCGAGCGTGACCCCAGAGAAGCCCAGGAGGGCGACTGCCCTGGTGCCAAACGCGTCACTGCGTTTGTTGTGATATTCGATGAGCCATCGAGCATGGTCGACAAACGCCTTGGCCTCGTCGAAATTGGGTGCCGCCCCACCGGCCGGTGGTTCGGTAGGGCGGCGTCGCCAAGGGCGAAGATTCACTTCTTGTCGCGCGGAGGGAACGGGTCGTTCCCGGGCGCAACGGTGTTGGAGTCCCGAATTTTGCCGTCCCGCCCGTGGATGCGGACCTCGCCTCCACCAGCGTTGTGGACAATCTCGCTGGCGCGGTCGATAGCGTCCTTCTGAGTGCCGGTGTGCCCGCTGACCCGTGATGCGCCGGTCTTCTTGATATCCCATCCGCCGTCCTCATTGGGGAGGACATGACGGTTGTTGTCGTTGCTCATGGCGTTGCCCGTTTCTGTCGATTCGAAGTGGACCGCCGCCGTCTGCACGTTTGTAGACAGCGGTGCAACCGTCGGGCGGGCACACGGAGTGGCCCCCGCCCGACGATTGATGTGTCAGATCTGCTGCTGGATCGTGCCGCCGGGGTTCCGCTTCGCGGCCGCCGGAGTCACGAACCGACCAGACGAGGCGGAACGGGCCACGGAACGGCTGTTGCTCGTCCCGCTCCCGACACGCTCGGTGGTGGTCTTGGACGGCCACCGAGCAGCGGCTGCCTTGCTGACGAACCGGCCGGAGCCAGCACTACGGTTCACAGACTTACTCACGATTTCCTCCTGGGGAACCATGTTCCCGAGGCGGAGGGTCACTACCTGTGTAGTAACCGACGTTCTCCACTACGCTGTCGACAGCCAGAGTCCAATCAGGCAGCCGACGGTCATAGACCTCGGGTCAGGGGCGGTTCCGTTACAGCGGGACTGCCCCTTCGGCGTCCTTGCGAGACACCAACTACTTCTATGTCGAGGTTGGGCTACTTCGGGGCGCGGCCATTCGAGTCTTTTTCGGCACGGAGTTGGGCTGCCCTGTTGACCACCTTGTTGGCCTGCGAGGCGGTGACGCTTGCTCGGGCTGCGGCAGCAGACTTGGTGCCGAAGGAGGACTTGGAGACCTTGCGTTCAATCTTGCTCATGCTGAACCCTTCCTAGTGATGTTCAGGGTCTTGCGGATGTCGGCGCGAGCGCGCTTGATGAGGCTGCTGGCCCCGTTGAGGCTGGTGCCGAGGTCAGCGGCGATGTCAGCGTTCGTGTAACCACAGGCGTCTAGCGCGAGAGCCCGGGCTGCTCGCTCAGTCTTCACGCCCGCCAACATCCGTTGGGCGGTCACGTGCCTGATGGCGTCGTCATCGACGCCAGTGACTCTGCCGGTGTCGAGCACGAGATGGTCGTCGGTTCTGACCTCTCGCTTGGGCCACTGGTCGTGGTCGACCCAGCGACGGGCGACGTTGGCATAGCGCTTCATGCACTGTCCAACGAAGAAGGTCTTGAGCGCTGCTCCCTTGGCCGGGTCCCACACCCCGGGTACGAGAACGTCGTCTCGGAAGTGGTTGATGGCCTCCGCGACTGTCTCGTAGGCAATTTCCTCCACTGCCTCGTAGTCGTTCTTGACAGCGTCCGGCAGGGTGGAGACCCGGATTCTCTTCTCCGCGCACTTAGCGGACATTACGCCCCTGCGCATCCAACCGCCGATTACGGCAATTCCGTACTTAGCAAGTTCGTTGACGACAAAGTCCCAGTCGTCACCAGCGAAGCCCTGCTCGCGAAGAGAGTCGACGAGGTCGGCGTCACCGAGGAGCCGGTCCAGCCGCTCACTAGGCGGCAGATGTTCTGAGCGCAGCCAAATCTCCACCGCCGATGCGCTGCGCTTTGAATTTGGGCTGGGGGCACCGGACGCACACGCTGGCATGGGCACCCCCCGGTTTCCCGTTCTTGCAGACCCTTCATGGTCGCACGGCACGCCGACGAACCACCGTGCTCGTTGAAGTCCTTCGCCTCAGGACCCGCCACGAACGACCTGTGGAGAAACGACAGCGGATGTCAGCAGTGACATGCTTTGTCGTTTGTCCACAGGGGTACTGGCATCCGTTGTCGGACTACTGACATTTTGGTGTCGGAATCTACTGACATCTGATGCCGTTTCCACTGACCTTATTTTGTCTGCTCACATCAGTGCGCCATGTCGACGAAGCGCGAGTAGTGACCCTGGAAGGCCACGGTGATGTCGCGGGTCGGGCCGTTGCGGTGCTTGGCCACGATCAGGTCGGCCTCGCCGGGGCGGGTCGACTCCTTCTCGTAGACGTCGTCGCGGTGCAGCAGCACCACCATGTCGGCGTCCTGCTCGATCGAGCCGGACTCGCGCAGGTCGCTGACCATCGGGCGCTTGTCGGCGCGCTGCTCGGGGCCACGGTTGAGCTGGGAGAGCGCGATGACCGGGAGCTCCAGCTCCTTGGCCAGCAGCTTGATCTGGCGGGAGAACTCCGAGACCTCGAGCTGGCGGGACTCGACCTTCTTGCCCGACGACATCAGCTGGAGGTAGTCGATGACGATCAGGCGCAGGTCGTGGCGCTGCTTGAGCCGGCGCGCCTTGGCCCGGATCTCCATCATCGTCATGTTGGGCGAGTCGTCGATGAACATCGGCGCCGAGGAGACCTCGCCCATCTTGCGGGCGAGCTTGACCCAGTCGTCGTCGGTCATGTTGCCGTTGCGGATGTGGTTGAGCGGCACCTTCGCCTCGGCCGAGAGCAGCCGCATGGTGATCTCGGAGCGCGTCATCTCCAGGCTGAAGAAGCAGCTGGCCAGGTTGTTGTGGATCGACGCCGCCCGGCAGAAGTCGAGGGCCAGCGTCGACTTCCCCATGGCGGGACGGGCCGCGACGATGATCATCTGACCGGAGTGGAAGCCGTTGGTCAGCTCGTCGAAGTCGGCGAACCCGGTGGGGACGCCGTAGATGCCGGACTCGCGGTTGCTGATCGCCTCGATCTCGTCGAGGACGCCGGTCATGATGTCGCTCAGCGGGGCGTAGTCCTCGCCGGTCCGCTTGTCGGCGATCTTGTAGACCTCGGCCTGGGCCTGGTCGACCACGTCGTCGACCTGGCCCTCCCCGGCGTACCCGATCTGCACGATCTTGGTGCCGGCGTCGACCAGCCGGCGCAGGATCGCCTTCTCCCGCACGATCTCGGCGTAGTAGCCGGCGTTGGAGGCGATCGGGACGTTGGCCGAGAGGGTGTGCAGGTAGGGCGCGCCGCCGACCCGCTGGAGCTCGCCGCGACGCTGCAGCTCGGCCGCCACGGTGACCATGTCGACCGGCTCGCCGCGGCCGTAGAGGTCGATGATCGCGTCGAAGACGGTCTCGTGGGACGGGCGGTAGAAGTCGGTGCCGCGGATGGTCTCGCTGACGTCGGCGATCGCGTCCTTCGAGATCAGCATCGCGCCGAGCACGGACTGCTCGGCCGCCATGTCCTGCGGCGGCGTGCGGTCGTTCGGCGACGACGGGCGCTCGCCCGGCGCGTAGGACACGGGGCCGTCGCCCCAGTCCTCGAACGGCGGCTCGGGGAACCCGCGGCCGGTCTCCTCGGTGACGCTCAACGTGCCTCCTGCATCGCTCCCGGCTCGACCCCGGACGGTGGCGCCGAGCCTAGGGACGGGCACCGACAACCCGGGGACCGTACGACGCCGCCGACCCCCAGCGACACCGGCCTATCCACAGGCCCTGGGGATAACCACCCCAAAGCCGTGGACGACACGCGGCCAGGTGTGCACAGGATGGGGAGGAGCCTGTGGAGTAACCCCGCCCAGGTCCTCCTAACACCGCTCTGACCTGCGCAAACAGCCCGGTCGTCGTGTGGACGGACAAATTCACGGGCGTGATCGGTTCACGTGCCCGCCATCTGGACGTGGCCCGTTGCTAAGTCGACAAAGCGCGGCGAAGACGGCTCTTCCACAGATCCACCGGGGTTTTCCACCGGCGCTTGTGACTAGTCCCGTCGGGGGCAGATACCTAGGGTGGTCCTTACATGACTACGCTTCGATCCGTGCGACGTACCGAGGACCGCGAGATCCTGCGCCTGGCCGGACCGGCGTTCCTCGCGCTGGTCGCCGAGCCGATGTTCCTGCTGGCCGACGCCGCCATCGTGGGCCACCTCGGCACCCCCGAGCTCGCCGGCCTCGGCGTCGCCGCCGTGGTCCTGCAGACGGTGGTGGGGGTCTGCGTGTTCCTGGCCTACGGCACCACCGCGAGCGTCGCGCGCCGCCTCGGCGCCGGGGACCGGCGCGGCGCCCTCGCCCAGGGCATCGACGGGCTCTGGCTGGCGGTCGTGATCGGCATCGTCGCCACCGTCGCCGGCATCGGCCTCACCGGCCCGCTGGTCGCGGCCTTCGACGCCGGGCCGGCCGTGACCGAGCACGCCACGACGTATCTGCGCATCGCCCTGCTCGGCACCACGCCGCTGCTGCTGATGCTCGCCGCCACCGGGGTGCTCCGCGGGCTGCAGGACACCCGCACCCCGCTCGCCGTGGCCGTCGGCGGCAACGTCCTCAACGTCGTGCTCAACCTGCTGCTCGTCTACGGCGCGGGCCCGGTGGCCGGTCTCGGCCTGCCCGGGTCGGCCCTCGGGTCGGTGCTGGCCCAGGTCGCCAGCGCGGCCGCGCTGGTGGCCGTGGTGGTCCGCGGCGCCCGCCGCGAGGGTGCCTCGCTGCGCCCACACCCGCCCGGGATCCGGGCCGCCGGGCGGGCCGGCGTACCGCTCGTGGTGCGCACCCTGACCCTGCGGGCCGCGCTGCTGGTCACGACGTACGCCGTCACCGTGGGCGCCACCGACTCCTCCGTCGACCTGGCCACCCACCAGCTGGCCATGACGCTGTGGACCTTCCTGGCCTTCGTGCTCGACGCGATCGCCATCGCCGCCCAGGCGATCACCGGTCGGCTGCTCGGCGCGGGCGACGTCGCCGGGACCCGGGCCGTGACCGCCCGGATGGTCCGGTGGGGCGTCGGCAGCGGCGTGGTGACCGGCCTGCTGCTGGCCGCGGCCAGCCCGTTCCTCGGCCACCTCTTCACCGGCGACCCGGCCGTCCGGGACGCCCTGGTCCCCGTGCTGCTGGTGGCCGCGCTGGGCCAGCCCGTGGCCGGGGTGGTCTTCGTCCTGGACGGGGTGCTCATCGGCGCCGGCGACGGCCGCTACCTCGCCCTCGGCGGCCTGCTCACCCTCGCCGCCTACGCCCCCGTCGTGCTGGCGGTCGTGCTCGCCGTGGACGGCGCCGGCCTGGTCGCGGTGTGGGTGAGCTTCGCGTTCCTCTTCATGGGCGCGCGCTTCGTGGTGCTGACCCGGCGGGCCCGCGGCGACGCCTGGCTGGTCACCGGCGCCTGAGCCCGGCGGTCTGGACCAGTGCCGGGGCCGCTCGGACGGACGTAGCCAGATGGGTACGCCTCCCGTTGTCTCGTGCGAGACGACCGTCACATTCCGGGGAGGGATCCTGTGAACCATCGTCGCCGCGCTCCCGCGGTGCTGGCCGTGCTGCTCGGCACCGCCACGCTGCCCGTCCTCACCGCCGCGCCCGTGCACGCGTCCCCCGGATGCCTCCAGGACGTCCCGGCCACCCTGCTCACCCCGAACGGGTGCGACGACACCACCCCGCCGGAGACCTCCTTCGGCGCCACCGCGCCACGCATCAACGCCGCCGGCTGGATCAACAAGACCACGATCCGCGTCGGCATCTCCGGGCGGCACACCGACGCCGACACCGACCCGATCACCCTGCAGTGCCGGCTCTCGCTCGAGCCCGGGGTCCCGGCCGAGTCCGAGTGGACCACCTGCCCGGACGGTGGGGTCTTCGCGAGCCTGCAGCAGACCGCGGCCACGCCGTACGTCCTGTGGGCCCGGGCCGTGGACTCCGCCGACGAGCGGGTCCCCTGGTCGGACACCAACCCCTTCGCCGGCCCCGACGAGACCACCCGCGACCTCGACGAGTCGCCGGCCCGCCTGGAGTTCCGCGTCGACAACGCCGTCCCGGACACGTTCCTGCTCGACACCCCGCGCGACCCGCTCACACCGCAGCTGCCGATGGTGCGCGACACCGACGTACCGCTGCGGCTCGCGGCCACCGAGGCGGCCTCGTTCGTGTGCGTCCTCGACGCCACCGCCGTCCCGTGCGCCGCCGGGGCCACCCGGCTCCGGTCGGTCGCCCCCGGCGACCACACCCTCGGGGTGCGGGCGGTCGATCAGGCCGGCAACCTCGACCCGACACCGGCGACCACCCGGTTCACCGTCCCGACGAACCTGACCACCGAGAAGCGCGGGAAGAAGGCCGGCCAGAAGCCCGGCCGGACGTCGGCCTCCGGCTGGAAGCGGGTCGCCCGCGACGGCTACCTCGGCGACGACTACCTGGTCAGCAGCGAGAAGGGCGCCCGGCTCACCCTCCGGACCGGCGGGTTCCGCGAGGTCCGCCTGCTCGCCACCACCGGACCGCGCGCCGGGGTCGTCGAGATCAAGGTCGGCAAGCGCTGGCACCGGGTCAGCCTGAAGCGGAGGACCGAGACCCGGCACGACCAGATCCAGGTCTTCGACGAGCTCGCCCCGCGCCGGAGCGGGAAGGTCTCGATCCGCGTGGTGTCCCGGGGCAGGCCGGTCCAGCTCGACGGCATCCTGCTGCACTGACCCCGGAACGCAGCAGGGCCCGTCCCTCCCGGAGGAGGAACGGGCCCTGGCTGGTGGAGCGGGGTCAGGCGGGGATGACGTTGAGGGCCACCGTGGCGGACACCTCGTCGTGCAGCTTGACCGAGACCTGGTGCGACCCGAGCGACTTGATCGGGTTGCCGAGGACGATGGTGCGCTTGTCGACCTGCTCGCCGGAGGCGTCGGTGAGGGCGCCGGCGATCTCCGTGACCGTGACGGCGCCGAAGAGGCGGCCGCCCTGGCCCGAGCGGACCTTCACGGCGACCGGCTGCGCCTCGAGCTTGGCCTTGATCTCGGCGGCGTGGTCGTGGTCGCGCACCGCGCGGCTGGCGCGGGCGGCCTTGATCGACTCGACGGTCTTCTCGGCACCCCGGGTCCACCGGATCGCCACACCGCGCGGGACGAGGTAGTTGCGGCCGTAGCCGTCCTTCACCTCGACGACGTCGCCGGGGCCACCGAGGCCGGTGACCTCCTGGGTCAGGATGAGCTTCATGTTGTCCGCTCCTCTCAGCGACCGGTGGAGGTGTAGGGCAGGAGCGCGACCTCGCGGGCGTTCTTGACCGCGATGGCGACGTCCCGCTGGTGCTGGACGCAGTTGCCGGTCACGCGCCGCGCGCGGATCTTGCCGCGGTCGGAGATGAACTTGCGAAGCAGGGTGGTGTCCTTGTAGTCGACACCGCCCGCCTTCTCCTTGCAGAACTGGCAAACCTTCTTCTTCGGCTTGCGAATCACTGCCTTGGCCATTGTGGTGCTTCCCTTCTAGAAGCCCGGCTCGCGCCGGAATGGTTGAGGGTGAACGGAATTAAAACGGGGGCTCTTCCGAGCCCACGCCGGGGGCGCCCCACGGGTCGTTGGCGGGAGCACCGCCACCGCCGCCGGAGCCGCCACCCTGAGGAGCCGGGGTGGCCCACGGGTCACTGCCCGAGGACTGCTGCGGACGCGACTGCCCGCCACCGCCGCCACCACCGGAGTAGCCACCACCACCGCCGCCGGAGCGGCTGGCGCGGGTGACCTTGGCGGTGGCGAAGGCCAGCGCGGGGCCGACCTCGTCGACCTCGAGCTCCACGACGGTGCGCTTCTCACCCTCGCGGGTCTCGTAGGACCGCTGCTTGAGGCGTCCCTGCACGATCACGCGCATGCCGCGCTGCAGGGACTCGGCGACGTTCTCGGCGGCCTGCCGCCAGACCGAGCAGGAGAGGAACAGCGCTTCGCCGTCCTTCCACTCGTTGGTCTGCCGGTCGAAGGTGCGCGGCGTCGAGGCGATCCGGAAGTTGGCCACCGCAGCCCCCGAGGGGGTGAAGCGCAGCTCCGGGTCGTCGACGAGGTTGCCCACCACCGTGATGACGGTCTCGCCTGCCATGAGGTCTCCTCAGCTTCTTGTCTGATCGTGTCCGGTCGTCGTCGCGCCCATCGTGGAGCAGCGCACCGACACCCGGAAGGGGTCGTCCACAGACGACGCTCAGTGAGCGTCGGGGCGAAGGACCTTGGTGCGCAGGATCGACTCGTTGAGCGTGAGCTGGCGGTCGAACTCCTTGACCGTGGCCGGCTCCGCGTTCAGCTTGATGATCGCGTAGATGCCCTCGGCGTTCTTCTTGACCTCGTAGGCCAGCCGGCGGCGACCCCACACGTCGACGGACTCGACCGAGCCGCCGTCCTTGCGGATGACGTTGAGGTACTTGTCGAGCGACGGCTCGATGGTCCGCTCCTCGAGGCTCGGGTCGAGGATGACCATGACTTCGTAAGCGCGCAAAGCGCGTCCTCCTTTGGACTCGGCGGCCACGGTCTCTCCGTGGCAGGAGGGTGGAGCATTCGTCCGGGCGACCGACCCGTCGGTGGGCAGGGCGCAGCGGACAGCACAGGCTAGCAGCGGCGCCGTACCCCCTCCCAATCCTGTGGAGAACCTCCCGCACCCGGACGGCGCCCTGGCTAGCGTCGAGAGGTGCCCCGCACCCGACGGCCCCCGATCGTGGGGCGCTACGAGCTCGCCGACCAGGTCGGCCGCGGTGGCACGGGCACCGTCTGGCGGGCCTGGGACCGTCGCGAGGAGCGCTACGTCGCCGCCAAGCTGCTGCGCCGCTACGACGAGGCGCTGCTGCTGCGCTTCGTGCGCGAGCAGGCGCTGCGGATCCGGCACCCGCACGTGCTGGCGCCGCGCGGCTGGGCCGCGGAGGACGACGTCGCGGTGATCGTCAGCGACCTGGTCCGCGGCGGCTCGGTGCGCGACCTGCTCCGCGCCGGCCCGCTCCCGGAGGCCTTCGCCGTGGTGCTGCTCGACCAGGCGCTGCAGGCGCTGGTCGCGGTGCACGCCGCCGAGGTCGTGCACGGGGACGTGAAGCCCGCCAACCTGCTGCTGGAGCCGAGCGGCGCCGGGCGCCCGCACCTGCGGCTGGCCGACTTCGGCGTCGCCTCCGCCGCGGACGGGGTGGTGTTCCGCACCGACGGGCCGGTGGGCACGCCCGGCTACCTCGCGCCCGACCAGGCGCGAGGCGCGCCCCCGGAGCCGGCCCAGGACCTCTACGCGCTCGGCGTCACCGGCCGCCGGCTGCTGCGCGGGCCGGCCGCGGTGACCACCCTGCTGGACTCGATGGCCCGCCCCGAGGCGCAGCGCCGGCCCAGCGCGGCGGCCGCGCTGGAGCGCCTGCGCTCCCTGCCCGTACGACGCGGCGCGGCCTGGCCGGTCGTCCCCGACCGGCTCGGCCCCGATCCCGGTCGGCGCGGCTGGCTACGGTGAGCGACGTGACCGCCGTCCTGTCCGCCGCCGACCTCGCCGCCGCTCGCGCCCTCGTCGGGCAGCACCTGGCGCCCACCCCGGCGCTGCGCTGGCCGCTGCTGGAGCAGGCCACCGGCGTCGCGACCTGGGTCAAGCACGAGAACCACCTGGCGACCGGCGCGTTCAAGGTCCGGGGCGGACTCAACTTCGTGGCCCGCTCGCTGGCCGAGGGCCCGGTCGCGGGGCTGGTCTCGGCCAGCCGGGGCAACCACAGCCAGAGCCTGGCCTTCGCCGGCCGCACCTTCGGGGTCCCGGTGACCATCGTGGTCCCGGAGGGCAACTCCCCCGACAAGAACGCCGCGACCGCCGCGCTCGGCGCGGAGGTGGTCGTGCACGGCGCCGACTTCCAGGAGGCGGTCGAGCACTCCGTCGGCCTGGCCGCCGAGCGGGGGCTCACGCCGGTGCCGTCGTTCCACCCGTGGCTGGTCGAGGGCGTCGCGTCGTACGCCGCGGAGCTGCACGAGGCCGTGGCCGACCTCGACGTCGTCTACGTGCCGGTCGGGATGGGCAGCGGGGCGTGCGCCAACGTCTGGGTCCGCGACCTGCTGGGCCTGGCCACCGAGGTGGTGGGCGTGGTGGCCGAGCAGGCGCCGGCGTACGCCCTGTCGGTCGCGGCGGGCGAGGTGGTCACGACCCCGTCGGCCGACACGTTCGTCGACGGGGTCGCCTGCCGCACCCCGCACCCCGAGGCGGTCGCGATCCTGCGCGCCGGGTTGGCCCGGGTGGTGCAGGTGAGCGAGACGCAGGCGGCCGAGGCGATGGCGCTGGCCTACCGGGCCACCCACAACCTGCCCGAGCCCGCGGGCTCGCTGGCCCTGGCCGGTCTGATGGCCGAGCGCGACCGGGTCGCCGGGAAGCGGGTCGCGGTCGTGCACACCGGCGGCAACGCCGACTTCAGCGTGCTGAGCCGGGCCCTGGGCTGACGCGGACGTCGACCCCCGCGGCCCGGAGCTCGGCCACCCCCCGCTCGGAGGCGCCCGCGTCGGTCAGCACCGCGGTGACCTCGGCCAGGGCGACCACCTCGAACGGCGACGCGGCGCCGATCTTCTCGCTGCTGCCGAGCACGTAGGTCTCGGCCGCGCGCCCGACCCAGGCCCGCTTGACGGCGGCCTCGTCGGCGTCGCCGGTGGTCAGCCCGGCGGTGGGGTGGATGCCGGTGACGCCGAGCAGGAACAGATCGACCGAGACCCGGCCGATCGCCTCGTGGGCGGCGGCGCCGGCCGCGACGACCGAGTGCTTGAAGAGACGGCCGCCGATGATGATCACCTCGACGCTCGGGTGGGTCGCGAGCTCGACGGCGACGGTCGGGCTGTGCGTGACGACCGTGGCCCGCAGGTCCGGCGGGAGCAGCCGGGCGACGGCGCGGGCCGTCGTACCGCCGTCGACGGCGACGGTCTGGCCGGGCCGGACCAGGGCGGCGGCGAGGCGGGCGACCTCGGTCTTGGCGTCGGTGCCGATGGCGGTGCGGGTGGTGAAGTCGGCGACCGCGGGCGAGGCCGGGAGCGCGCCGCCGTGCACGCGGTGCAGCAGGCCGTCGGCGGCCAGCTCGCGCAGGTCGCGGCGGATGGTGTCCTCGGAGAGGTCCCAGGAGGTGGCCAGCTCCTTGGCGACGACCCGGCCGTCGCTGCGGAGGAGGCTGAGGATCCGGTCCTTGCGCTGGGCGGCGAGCACGGGGCCACTCTAGACTGCCTGCACGAATATGCTTGAGTCTGCACGTTTCTGCACGTTAGTGTCGGCACATGACGAAGCCCCTGATGATCCTGATCGCCGGCCCCTACCGCTCCGGCACCGGCGACGACCCCGCCCTGCTGGCCGCCAACCTCCACGCGCTCGAGGCCGCCGCCTGGCCGGTCTTCCGATCCGGCCACGTCCCGATGATCGGCGAGTGGGTGGCGCTGCCGGTGCTCGGCAGCGCCGGCGCCGACGGGCTGGCCGACCCGCTGGCCGAGCAGGTCATGTACCCCACCGCCGAGCGCCTCCTCCAGCACTGCGACGGCGTGCTCCGCCTGCCGGGGGCCTCCACCGGCGCCGACCAGGACGTCGCCATCGCCCGCGAGCGCGGGATCCCGGTGTGGCACGCGGTCGAGGAGATCCCCGGGTACGTCGCGGCCTGAGCTGTCCGTGGCCCTTCCTACGATGGGCCCATGACCCAGCTCGCCATCGGTGCCCACGTCGACCAGACCGACCCGATCGCCGAGGCCCGGGCGCGCCGCGCGCCGCTCGTGCAGTTCTTCCTCGGCGACCCCCAGTCGTACAAGGGCCCCGAGATCGCCTACGCCGGGGGCGCCGAGGGTCTGCGCGCCGACGCCGAGGCGGCGGGCGTCGACCTCTACGTCCACGCCCCCTACATCGTGAACGTGGCGACGACCAACAACCGGATCCGGATCCCCAGCCGCAAGCTGCTCCAGCAGCACGTCGACGCGGCGGCCTCGATCGGCGCCAAGGGGCTGATCGTGCACGGCGGCCACGTCAACAAGGCCGACGACCCCGCCACCG
>Ga0075365_10000511_pt1 | contig 14787 bp, 16 predicted proteins | sample EndMetdeltDD1765_FD_71387 | JGI IMG/M metagenome (GOLD analysis project Ga0075365, IMG submission 71387) | Populus endosphere microbial communities from Tennessee, USA - Endosphere MetaG P. deltoides DD176-5 | ecosystem: Host-associated > Plants > Roots > Endosphere | place: USA: Tennessee... | reverse complement strand
GACCAGCGGGGTGCCGGTCTGGGGGTCGGGGACGACCTCGCACTCGAGGCCGAAGACCTCGCGCACGGTCGCGGGGGTGACCACGTCGGCCGGTGCGCCCTGGGCGACGACCCGGCCGTCGCGGAAGGCGACCAGCTCGGTGGCGTAGCGCGCGGCGAGGTTGAGGTCGTGCAGGACGACGACGAGGGTGCGGCCCTCGGCGTGCAGGCGGGCACAGAGGTCGAGGACCTCGATCTGGTGGGTGACGTCGAGGTACGTCGTCGGCTCGTCGAGCAGCAGCACCGGCGTGCCCTGCGCGAGCGCGACGGCGATCCACACCCGTTGCCGCTGGCCGCCCGAGAGCTCGTCCACGTCGCGCTCGGCGAGGTCGGCGACGCCGGTCGCGGCCATCGCCTCCTGCACGGCCCGCTCGTCCTCGCGGCTGTACTGCCGCAGCAGCGACTGGTACGGCGCCCGCCCCCGCGCGACCAGGTCGGCCACGGTGACGCTGGCCGGGGTCACCGGCGACTGGGGCAGCAGCGCCAGCTCGCGCGCCACGTCGCGGGTCCGGCGCAGCGCGATGTCGCGCCCGTCGAGCAGCACCTGCCCGCGCTGCGGGCGCAGCAGCCGGGCCAGCCCGCGCAGGGCGGTCGACTTGCCGCAGGCGTTGGGACCGATCAGGACCGTGAAGGACCCGCGCGCGATCCGCAGGTCGAGGTCGGTGACGACCCGGCGCTCGGCGTACCCCAGGTCGAGGGCGACGGTCCGCAGGGCGTCGTCGGGCGGGGTCATCGGTCGACTCCTCGTCGTCGGTGCAGCAGCCAGAGCAGGTAGAGCCCGCCGAGGACGCCGGTGACGACGCCGACGGGGAGCGTGGTCGGGGCGAAGAGCCGCATCGCCCCCACGTCGGCGACGGCCACGAGGGCGGCGCCGACCAGGGCGGAGGAGGCCAGCTGCGGGCCGGGGCGGCGGGTCAGCATCCGGGCGACGTGCGGGGCGGCGAGCGCCACGAACCCGACCGGCCCGGCCAGCACCACCGCGACGGCCACCCAGGCGGTGCCGACCAGGGCGACCGCGAGCCGGGTCCGCCCCACGTCGAGGCCCTGGGTGGCGGCGAGCTCCTCCCCGGCCGCCAGCCGGTCCAGGGGCCGGTGCAGGAGCACGGTGGCGGGCACCAGGACCACCGCCGCCGCGCCGGCGAGGGCGAGCTCGTCCCAGGTCCGTCCGGCCAGGCTCCCGACCAGCCAGCGGTACGCCGACTGCGCCTCGCCGAGCTCGGCGCGGCTGATGAGGTAGCTGCGCAGCGCCGCCAGCACCGCGCCGACGCCGATGCCGACCAGGATCAGGCGCAGCCCGTCCAGCCCGCCGCGCCAGGCCAGCGCGTAGATCGCGGCGGCGGTGACCAGGCCGCCGAGCACCGCTCCCCCGGCGATCCCGCCGGGTGCGGGCACCCCGAGCAGGATGACCAGCACCGCACCCGTGGCGGCCCCGGAGGTGAAGCCGATGATGTCCGGGCTGCCGAGCGGGTTGTCGGTGAGCTGCTGGAACAGGGCGCCGCTCAGCCCGAGCGCTGCGCCGGCCAGGAGCGCGGCGAGGGCGCGCGGCAGCCGCACGTCGATGACGGAGTAGACCTCGAAGCCGCTCGCCCCGGCGTAGTCGCCGAGCAGGATGGCGGTGACCCGGCCGGGGGCCAGGTCGGCGTTGCCGACGTACGTCGTGACCGCGGCCGCGGCGAGCGCGAGGAGCGCGACGGCCAGCAGCGTGAGCGGCAGCCGGGGACCGCCGTGGCGCACCGAGAGGCGCCCGACGCGCATCACCCCGCTCACAGGCGCACCAGCCGGTGCCGGCGGGCGACGAGCACGAACAGCGGCGCCCCGACGAGTGCCACCACCACGCCGACCTCGATCTCGGCCGGCCGGGCGAGAAGGCGGCCGGCGACGTCCGCCCCGAGGAGCAGCAGCGCGCCGAGCACCGCCGAGAAGAGCAGCAGCCAGCGGGCGTCGCCGCCCCCGAGGGTCCGGGCCAGCAGCGGGACGGCCAGCCCGACGAAGCCGATCGGGCCGGCGACCGCGGTGGCGGTGCCGCACAGCAGCGACACGGTGAGCAGCAGCGCGAGGCGGGTCCGGACCACCGCGGTGCCGAGGCTGGTGGCCATCTCGTCGCCGAGCCCGAGGGTGTCCAGCGGCCCGGCCAGGGCCAGGCCGACCAGGACCGCGACCCCCACGACCGCGATCGCCGGCCACACCAGGGCGTCGTCGCGCCCGGAGATCGAGCCGATCGACCAGAAGCGGACCTGGTCGAGGGTCCCGGCGTCGACGAGCACCAGGGCCGAGGTGACGCCGCTGATGGCGGCGGCGAACGCCGTACCGGCCAGGATCAGGCGCAGCGGCGAGACCGAGCGCCCGGCGGCCAGGCCGAGCACCACCAGGACCGCGAGCAGCGCGCCGATCATCCCGGCCCCCGCGGTGGCCGCCGTACCGCTCCAGCCCAGCACCGTGAGCGCGAGCACCACCATCAGGGCGGCCCCGGCGTTGACCCCGAGGATGCCGGGGTCCGCGAGCGGGTTGCGGGTCAGGGCCTGCACGAGCGCGCCGGCGACGCCGAGCGCGGCACCCACGACCAGGCCGAGGACGGTGCGCGGCAGGCGCAGGGTCCGGATCACGACCTCGTCGGTGTGGTCCGGCGCGGGACCCCAGCCGGTGAGGGCCGCGACCACGTCGGCCACCGGCACCGCCCGGGCGCCGATCGCCAGGCTGGCCAGGACCACCGCCACGACGAGGCCGGCGAGCGCGGCGAGGGCCCACGGGCGCGCGCGAGCGGGCAGCCGGGCAGCGGGCACGGGGGACTCTCTTCCGGGGCGGACTTTCCGGGGGAATGAAGGCCAGGCAAACCTAACCTACAAGTGTCGGAGTCGGTCCCGGAGGGTCAGGTCTGCCGCTTCGTGAGATGGAGCAGCCAGTCCCGGCCGGTGTCGATCAGGGCGTAGCGCCGACTGCCGGCCTCGCCGTGCAGCACGAACACGAACCGGCGCTCGGTGCGGTCCTCCAGCTCCCACCAGCCGTGGTCGACGATCTCCTTGTGCTCGTCGGCGTACGTCGCGTGGTCGAGGTCGTGGTCGTCGACCGCGACGGCCAGGCGGTCGTGGCGCGGGTCGGTCGGCAGGCCCTTCGGGACCGCCCAGGACCGCAGCACGCCGTCCTCCTCGAGCCGGAGGTCGAGGTGGCGGCGCGGGCGGTGGTGCTCGTGCAGGACGAAGACCGGACGCGTCACGCCCCCACCGTAGGCAACCCGTAGGGTGGACGCCCGTGACCACCGCTGCCTGGGGCTACGGCCTGACGACGTACGCCGCCGACGACACCGTCCTCGACACCTGGTTCCCGGAGCCCGCGCTGGGCGCGAAGCCGGACGCCGCCACGCCGCCCCAGGACCTGGTCGCCCTCGAGGGCACCGACACCGTGCGCCGCGTCGAGCGCCAGGTCACCCTGGTCGAGATCGCCGACCTGGACGCCGCCCCCGCCTCGACCGAGGACGCCTGGCTGCGCCTGCACCTGCTGAGCACCCGGCTGGTGAAGCCGCACGGCCTCTCCCTCGACGGCGTCTTCGGCCTGCTCACCAACGTCGTGTGGACCTCCGCCGGCCCGTGCGCGGTCGAGGGCTTCGAGCTCACCCGGGCCCGGCTGCGCGCCGCCGGGCAGCACGTCACCGTCTTCGGCATCGACAAGTTCCCGCGGATGGTGGACTACGTCGTCCCCGCGGGCGTCCGGATCGGCGACGCCGACCGGGTCCGCCTCGGCGCCCACCTCGCCGCCGGCACCACCGTCATGCACGAGGGCTTCGTCAACTTCAACGCCGGCACCCTGGGCACCTCGATGGTCGAGGGCCGGATCTCCGGCGGCGTCGTGGTCGGCGACGGCTCCGACGTGGGCGGCGGCGCCTCGATCATGGGCACCCTGTCCGGCGGCGGCAAGCAGGTCATCTCCGTCGGCGAGCGCTGCCTGCTCGGCGCCAACTCCGGCCTCGGCATCTCCCTCGGCGACGACTGCGTCGTCGAGGCCGGCACCTACGTCACCGCCGGCACCAAGGTCACCATCACCGACCTCGACGGCAAGCCGCAGGTGGTCAAGGCCCTCGAGCTCTCCGGTGCCAGCAACGTGCTGTTCCGCCGCAACTCGGTCTCCGGCGCCATCGAGGCGGTCCCGTGGAAGTCCGAGGGCGTCGCGCTCAACGCCGCCCTGCACGCCAACTGAACGTCTCCTGAGAGGATTTCGCCTCATCCGGACACTGGCTGCATGAGGATCCGGACCGGGGTGGCCCTGCTCGGCGTCGGCGCGCTCGCGGCCGGCGCCGTGGTGACCGGCGTGGTGGTCGGCGTCGACCGGCTGCGCGACCTCAGCCCGTTCACGCCGGCCGAGGAGTGCGTCGCGACCGTCGACGGGAGCACCGTGGTCCTCGATCCCGAGCAGGCCGAGAACGCCGCCCTGATCACCGCGATCGCGGTCGGGCGCGGCCTGCCGGCGCGGGCCGCGACCATCGCCCTGGCCACCGCCTACCAGGAGTCCGACCTGGCCAACCTCGAGTACGGCGACGCCGACTCCCTCGGGCTCTTCCAGCAGCGCCCCTCGCAGGGCTGGGGCACCGAGGCGGAGGTGATGGACCCGGTCTACGCGACCAACGCCTTCTACGACGCGCTGGCGCAGGTCGAGGACTACCGGTCGCTGGAGATCACCGTGGCCGCGCAGACCGTGCAGCGCTCCGCCTTCCCCGATGCCTACGCCGACCACGAGGGCGACGCCCGGGTGCTCGCCTCGGCCCTCTCGGGCAACTCCCCCGGCGCCTTCTCCTGCACCGTGGACGCCGACGTCGAGGAGGCCGGCGACCGGCTCCGGGCCAGCGGGCTGGTGCGCCGCGCCGACGTCGTACGCGAGGAGGTGCGGGCGGTCTTCGGCGACCCGCCCGTCGGGGGCTTCGAGCCCGGCGGGGTCGCCTCGGGGCACATGGCGGGCTCGACCCACTACGAGGGCCGGGCCGTCGACGTGTTCGTCCGGCCGATCAACGCCGACAACAACGTCCGCGGCTGGGCGATCGCGCAGTACCTCGTCGCCCAGGCCGCCCGCCTCGACGTCCAGACCGTCATCTTCGACGACCGGATCTGGACCGCCCGTCGCTCCGACCAGGGCTGGCGCGACTACGACGCCCCCGCGGGCGCGAACCAGGAGATCCTCGAGCACCGCGACCACGTGCACGTCGACGTCTTCGACTGACCGGCGTTCATCAAGTTCTCCACAGGGATTCCCCGAAAGACACCACGCGGGCTGCCGATGGCGTTCCCTGGACGGACCACCCCCACGACCCGGGAGGACACGCCGATGTGTACTCACACCCCGCACTGCCCGACCACCGACGCCGCCGACTGCTGCAGCGCCCACGTGGTCGCCGACCGCTCCGACCAGGGCTGGTGCCGCCTGTGCAACGGCGTCATCCTCTTCGACGACGGTCACTACCTCACGCCCGACGGGCACGACGTGCTGCTGCCCGTCTCGGCCTGAGCCGGGCTCAGGCCAGGCGCGCCACGGCCGCGTCGACCCGCTCGTCGGTGGCGGTGAAGGCCACCCGCACGTGCCGGGCGCCGGCGGCGCCGTAGAACGCGCCCGGGGCGACCAGGATGCCGCGCTCGGCGAGCGCGCCGACGGTCTCCCAGCAGTCCTCGTCGCGCGTCGACCACAGGTAGAGCGACGCCTCCGAGTGGTCGACCCGGAAGCCGGCCCCCTCCAGCGCGACGCGGAGCCGGCTCCGGCGCGCGGCGTACCGGGCGTGCTGCTCGAGGGCGTGGTCGTCGTCGTCGAGGGCGGCCCTCATCGCGACCTGCTGGGGGCCGGGCAGTATCAGGCCGAGGTTCTTGCGGACCGCGAGCAGCTCGCCCACCAGGGCCGGGTCGCCGGCGACGAACGCGCAGCGGTAGCCGGCCAGGTTGGAGCGCTTGGACAGCGAGTGCACCGCGAGGATGCCCTCGTGCGAGCCGCCGGAGATGTCGGGGTGCAGCACCGAGACCGGCGAGGACTCCCAGGCACTCTCGAGGTAGCACTCGTCCGAGACCAGGATGGTGCCGCGCTCGCGGCACCAGTCGACGACCTTCGTCAGGTGCTCCGGCCCGAGCACCCGGCCGGTCGGGTTGGACGGGGAGTTCAGCCACAGCAGCGCCGGCACCTCGGGCCCGAACGACGTCAGGGAGTCGGTCGCGACCGCCCGGGCGCCGACCAGGGCCGCGCCGACCTCGTAGGTCGGGTAGGCCAGCTCGGGGTAGGCGATCAGGTCGCCCGCCCCCAGGCCGAGGTGGGCGGCCAGCGAGCCGATCAGCTCCTTCGAGCCGATCACGGGCAGGACGCCGTCCAGGCCCAGCCCGGTCACGCCGTGGCGCCGCCGGAGCCAGTCGATGCAGGCCTGGCGCAGGTCGACCCGACCGATGGTGACCGGGTAGCCGGGACTGTCGGCCGCGTCGCGCAGCGCCCGCTGGATCACCTCGGGCGTGGGGTCGACCGGCGTGCCGATGGACAGGTCGACGACCCCGTCCGGGTGGGCGCGGGCCCGCTCGGCGTACGCCGTCAGGTGGTCCCAGGGGAAGTCGGGGAGGCGTGCGGACACGCCGCCCCGCGCGGTGCCGCTCAGTGGTCCTGGTTCTGCGGGGGCAGGGCCGCGATCATCGGGTGGTCCTTGTCGATCTCGCCCATCTTGGCCGCGCCGCCCGGGGAGCCCAGGTCGTCGAAGAACTTGACGTTGGCGTCGTAGTACTCCTTGTTCTCCTCCGGGACGTCGTCCTCGTAGAAGATCGCCTCGACCGGGCAGACCGGCTCGCAGGCACCGCAGTCGACGCACTCGTCGGGGTGGATGTACAGCATCCGCTTGCCCTCGTAGATGCAGTCGACGGGGCACTCGTCGACACAGGCACGGTCCTTGACATCGACACAGGGCTGAGAGATGACGTACGTCACCGGGTCCTCCTGAAAAGCTGGTGGGAGCGGCTGCTCCGCCCCAGCCTAGTATCCCCAGGGTGCAGAGCGATGATCGGCGTCAGCATGTGACCAAGCACATGCTTGGTCCGCACGTCGTGGGCCAGCGGGTCGTCGTGCGCCGACTGCTGCGCGGGGAGACGGGACCCACCGGCGGACCGGCGTTCACCGACCTGCTCGGCACCTGCACCGCGTGGGACGAGACCGCCTGCGTCGTGCAGCCCGAGGACGGCGACCCGGTCGTGATCGCGCTGGCCGACGTCGTCTCCGGCAAGCCGGTGCCGCCGCGCCCCTCGGTCCGGCTCCGAGCCACCCCGCGCGAGGCCCAGCAGCGCGCGATGACGATGTGGTCCGACCTGGAGACCGCGCCGGTCGGGGCCTGGGTGCTGCGCCACTCCCCCGGCGAGTCGGCGCGCCGGGCCAACTCCGTGCTGGCCTTCGAGGCGTCCGGGGTCGACGACGACTACGAGCGGGTCCTGGCCTGGTACGCCGCCCGCACCGGACGGCCGATCGCGGCCGTGCTGCCCGACTCGCCCGAGGACGCCCTGTTCCGCGACCGCGGCTGGGGCCCGGAGAGCGGCGAGGCGGACACCGTCTTCCAGGTCACCGGGGTCGCGCGAGCCCGCCGCGCTCTTCCCGTCGGCGAGATCGAGGGCCTGGTCGAGGTGGCCGAGGACGGCCCGCACGCCGTCGCCCGGATCGGCGACCGGGCCAGCGGGATCGCGACCCTGGCCGGCGACTGGGTCGGCTTCCGGGCCATCGCCGTCGCCCCCGAGCACCGGCGCCGGGGGCTCGGGCTGCAGGTGATGGCCGCCCTGTTGGAGTGGGGCGCCGAGCAGGGCGCGACCACGGCGTACCTGCAGGTCCTGGGTGACAACGCCCCCGCGCTCGCGCTCTACGACGGGCTCGGGTTCGCCGAGCACCACCGCTACCGCTACCTGGCGCCGTCGGACTGAGCGGCGCGCTGGCCGAAGAGCCGCTCGGAGCGGGCGGCCAGCCACGGCCAGGAGGTCCGCACCAGGAGCAGGAGCAGCGCGCCCGCGACGACCATGCCGGCGATGTTGGCACCCAGCTGGGCCAGCGAGCCGCGGATCTCGCCGCCGTCGGTGAACGCCAGCCCGAGCGCCAGGTTGCCGGCCGCGGGGACCGTGGTGACGCTGATGAAGACGCCGACCATGGTCGCCGACCGCTCGATCGCCAGGGCCAGCGCCCCCGCGGCCCCGGCCAGCAGGGCGACGATGAACGACCACCGGTCGGGGTGCCAGATGAACCCGGTGTTCGGGCGGGCCCGGACGACGTCGTCGAGGGTGATCGCTCCGGCGGCCCGCCCGACCAGCGCCAGGGCGGTGACCACGGCGACCGCGAAGACGAAGGAGAGCAGCAGCAGCCGCAGGCTGCGGCCGACCAGCCCCCACCGCGCGAGCACCAGCCCCGCCGAGACCGCCGCGATCGCGCTGAACTCCGGGCCGACGACCATCGCCCCCACCACCAGCACGGCCGAGTCGGTGATGACGGCGATCGCGGCCAGTGCCACGGCCAGCACCAGGAAGACGTGGAAGGAGATCGTCGGCACCGAGCCCGCCTCGGCCTGCGCCTCGACCGAGTCCCAGATGACCGCGTCGTCGGGATGGCCGGGTGCCCGCGCCTCCAGCGACCGGGCGCGGGCGAACGGGGTGCCGCTGGGCGTGGTGAGCACGATGCCGCCCCGCTCCTCCAGGCCCAGGTCGTGGAGCAGCGCCAGCAGCTCGCCGGCCCGCTCGCGGGCGACGTCGGCCTCGAGCAGGTCGCCGGGCGGGTCCAGCACGGCCCCCGCCTGGAGGGTGACGTTGGTCGAGCACTCGTGCGCGACCAGCAGGTCGCGCACGGCGTCGCTCAGGTCGGCGGGGACGGTGAGCCGGAAGTGGACGAGCACGCGCGAAGCGTAGGCCTCACGGGCAGGGGTCGAGGGCCGCGCTCGCGGGACCCGGGTGGCTCAGCGCGTCCAGGGTCCAGGCGATCGCGGCCCGGCTGGTCGGGATGAGCAGGTGCTCGGAGAGGTCGGCCGGGCAGGCGTCCTGGACGGTCAGGTTGGTGACCGCCGGGTCGGGCGCCAGGTAGCCCGAGGTGTGCGGGACCACGACCTCGTCGTAGCGGGTGGTGACCTGGGTGTAGCTGACCTCGCCCGGGGTCTCGTCGCCGGCGTTGAGCTCGGCCAGGAACGACGACCCGGCGGCCTGCTGGTCGCAGGCCAGGCAGAGCGGGACCGACCAGCCCGCCGGGACCAGCGTGGTGCCGTGGTGGGACGGCGCCAGGCCGACCAGGTCGTCGACGACCCGGTCGCCGCCGAGGTGCTTGATGAAGTAGCGCGGCATCATCCCGCCCTGCGAGTGGCCGACCAGGGACACCCGCGCGGCCCCGGTGGCGGCGAGCACGCGGTCGACGTACGTCTCGAGCTGGGCGGCGGAGGCGGCGATGTCGCCGGTGCCGCGGTTGCCGTAGTCGAGGGAGAAGACGCAGTAGCCGGCGCCGGCGAGGCGCGCCGAGAGCGGCTCCAGGAGGTGCTGGCGGTCGCCGAAGGTGCCGTGGACCAGCACCACCGGGACGGGGCGCTCGGCGCTCGGACGGCAGGACCAGTCGTTCGCGCCGGGCGGGTCGACGGCGAACGGCGGCAGCGGCACGTCCGCCTCGGCCGGCGTCGGCGCGAGGGCGAGCAGGGGCAGGACCAGGCCCGAGAGGGCGGCGAGCAGGAGTCGGCGCATGACCCGTGCCCTACCCGGTGTGACGGGCGTTACTCCTCGTCGTCGGCCTTCGGCGGCTTGCAGATCACCGTGTCGCTGGGGATGTAGGTCGTGCTGAAGGTCTCGGTCCGCTCGACCGCGTCCGACCCGGGCCGCTTGAAGATCCGCTCCACGTCGACGTCGAAACCGCCGTAGCCGGCGTTGGCGTAGCAGTCCGGCGTGCTCAGCGTCTGGGTCTTCGGCGAGGTGAAGTTGTAGCGCTCGGAGGTCGTGGTCTCGATGTCCCAGACCTTGGTGGAGTACATCGAGACCGTCACCGTGCCCTGGGAGCGGCCGGCGCTGGGGATCACCTTCGCGTCGATGAGGACGCCGTACGGCGTGTCGTTCTCGAACCGGAGATCGACCGCGCCCCACGCCACGGTCGCCTCGCGACCGACCGGGTAGCGGTCGATGTAGACCGAGTGCGGCTTGTGCTCGATGTCCTTGAGCCCGGCGAAGAACGCGGCGTTGAAGGTGGTGGTCGCCATCTGCGACACCCCGCCGCCGAGGTCCTCCTTGAACAGCCCGTTGCTGATGATCGTGCCGGTGGTGAAGCCGTTCTCGACCGTGCGCTCGCCGACGATGTCGTTGAGCGAGAAGGTCTCGCCGGGCTTCAGCACGGTGCCGTCGATCAGCTCGGCGGCCCGGCCGATGTTGGTGTCGCGGTACGACGCCGGCGGGTAGTAGGTGGTGAAGGTGGAGACCTGCTCGCGGATCTTCAGCGCCTTGGCGTCCGCGGTCGAGAACTCCGGCTCCTGCACCGTCGACTCCACCGCCGCCTCGCGCTCCCCGGTCGGCCTGGTCACCAGATCCAGGAAGGTGGCCGCCACCGCGGCCGGCTCGAAGGTCACGCCGGGCTTCGCCGGGACCACCCGGGGCTTGCCGTTGCGCATCGCCACCGTCGCGTCGACCGGGGCGCCGTCCTGGCTGATGCCGGCCTCGACGAGCGCGCCGATCGCCGCCTCGTCGACCTCGGGCACCAGGACGCCGCCCTCGGCGCGCACGCCCAGGGCCCCGGCGTAGTCGCGGGGCGCGAGCTTCACCGGGGAGTCGCCGAAGACCAGGGTCACCGGGCCCGAGAGCGCCGGGTTGCCGAAGCTGTCCAGCGCCGCCTGGACGTCGGCCTCGTCGATGTCGGGCTGCGACTGCTCCAGGCTCAGCTCGACGCTGGGGTCCTCGGCGAGGTACGCCGCCGTGATGGCCTCCGCGGCCGCGTCGGGGTCGATCGCCTGGCCGGGCTCCGGGTCGATCCGCCGCACCTCGGTGGCGGTGAACTCCAGGCCGCCGTCGACCGGCAGGGTGCCGGCCTCCGCGCCGAGGTCGTCGAGCAGGGCCCCCATCGCCGCGTCGTCGACCAGCACGACCGGGTCGAGGTCCTCGCCGCCGGTGAAGTAGTCCCAGAGCCGCTGCGGGTCCCAGCTGCGGCCGCCACCGGCGGCCTTCACCGACGCGGCCAGGTCGACCGAGAGACCCGCCTCGGCGGGGGTCACCTCGCGGGTCACCTTCCCCACGCTCACGGCGATGGGCTGCTCGAGCCGCCCGGCCAGACCGTCCTGGAGCGCCCGGGCCGCGTCGGCCTCGGTGCGGCCGCCGACGTCGACGCCCGCGACCTCGGTGCCGCGCGGCACCTTGTCGCCGGCCACGGCGTACGCGGCGGCCCAGCCGCCCGCGACGAGCAGGGCGAGGCTCAAGATGACGAGGACGACGACGCGTCCCCCGGCTCGCTCGCTCTTGTCGCGCTTCACGGGGGTGATCCTAAGTTGCGCTCGGCTCCCGCCGCGGGAGGGTGACCAGCCCGGCGACCAGGAACACGCAGGCCGCGACCAGCAGCACGTAGCCCGCCGTCCCGTCGGCGATCACGAAGTCGCCCTCCGGGCGCGGCATCGTGAGGTAGCCGATCATCGCCACCCAGCCCAGCGCGAACGGCAGCCGCGACCACCACCCCGGCGGCAGCGCGGCGAGCGTCGCGGCCGGGGCGAGGACCCCGAGGAGCAGCCCCCAGCCGTGCTGGTGCAGGGCGACCGACGCGACCCCGGTGACCGCCCCGAGCACCAGCAGTCCGGGCAGCAGCGCCACCCGGGCGGTCGTCGGCACGCCCCGGTCCTACAGGCCGGCGAACAGGTCGGTCTCGAGGCCGTCCGCGTTCAGCTCGCCGCGCACGCCCTTGGCGAGCCGGTAGAACTCGTGGCCCCACACGCTGGTGCCCTGGTTGTTGCTGAGCGCGAAGAACGGCCCGTCGAGGGTGATCTGGGTGGGGTAGGCCCGCATCGCGTCCATCTTCGCCTCGACGTAGTCGTCGGCCTCGACGACGGCCGCGAGGTTCTCGTCGGGGGTGATGAAGTGCGGCAGCGGGCCGTCGGGGTCCATGCCCTCGAACGTCGTCGTGTCGCCGGCCTCGCGCAGGGCCCGCAGGCTGGCCCGCATCCGGCTCTCCGACATCGCCCCCCAGTAGATCTTCGGCACGTCCCAGGCCGGCCCCAGGTCCAGCTTGTACGACGAGACCGCGGCCAGCGCGGCGCCGTACGTCGCGACCCGGTGGGCCTGGATGTGGTCGGGGTGGCCGTAGCCGCCGAACTCGTCGTAGGTGACCAGCACCTGCGGCCGGACCTCGCGGATGATCGCGACCAGCCGGTCGGCCGCCTCGGTCAGGTCGGCGTTGGCGAAGGCCCGCGGGTCGGTCTCGTCGGCGGCGATCGCGTGGCCGTCCTCGTGCCACTTCATCCCGGAGTCGCGGTAGGCGCCGAACCCGCCGAGGAAGCGGTGGTCGGTGACGCCCAGCGCCTTCATCGCGTCGGCCAGCTCGCCGCGGCGGTGCTCGCCCAGCCGGTCCTCGCGGTCGGCGGCCAGGTGCTCCAGCTCGGGGACCAGGATCTCGCCCATCTCGCCGGCGGTGCAGGTGACCAGGGTGACCCCGCGGCCCTCGGCGACGTACCTCGCCATCGTGGCGCCGTTGCCGATCGCCTCGTCGTCGGGGTGGGCGTGCACGAGGAGGAGGCGCTGGTCAGCGGTCATGGGGCGATCCTAGGTTTTTGATGCGGCGCGGCTGCGTGGGGAGCTCGAGCGGGCTCGGTGGTTGCCAACCCCGGTCCGCGTCGGTGTGTTCCCGGTCCAGCCAGCCGTCGTGCTCGTCGACGAGCAGCTCCAGCAGCAGCTCCGGCGCGTCCGAGAGCACCGCCCACGGGTGGTCCTCGTCGTCGTCCTCGCCGGCCAGCCGCTCGCGGGCCACCCAGGCGTCGTACCCCTCCCCGCGCAGGCGGGCCGCGACCGCCTCGGCGTCGTCCTCGTCGAAGACGATGACCCGCAGCCCGCTGCGCGGCTCGCGGCGCAGCAGGTGCTCCAGCTCCGGGAGGAACGGGCGGTCCGGCTCCAGCCAGTCGACGTCGCCGAGCTCGTCGGGACCCAGCCATCTGGTCGCGTCGTGCTCCGTGGGGTCCGGCTCCCCGCCCAGCAGCCTCGCGGTGGCCACGCGGAGCTCGTGGGTCTCGCCGATGCTCGTCGCGCCGGCCAGCCAGCCGGTCACCTCGACGGTGCAGCGCAGCTCCTCGGCGATCTCGCGCTCCAGCGCCTGGGCCGGCTGCTCCCCCGGCTCGACCTTGCCGCCCGGCAGCTCCCAGCGGCCAGCGAGCTCCGGCGGCGCCGTGCGCCGGGTCGCCAGCACCTTCGCGCCGCGCACGATGGCGGCGCCGACGACCTGCTTCCTCACACCCGGGAGGTTACGTTGGCGCGATGGTCGGGGTCTCGCTGGTGCGCTCGGAGGAGGAGCCCTCCATCGTCGCCACGCCGCTCGGGCTCGACCGGCTGCTGGCCTCGCTCGACCGGCGGGCGCGGCGCACGCTCGCCCCCGGCCGCGCCGTACGCCGGGCGCTGACGTGGGACGCCGCCGACCGGCGCGACCCGACCTGGTGGCCCCAGGGCATCACCTGGTCCGGGGACGTGCTGGCGATCAGCTGGTACTCGACGGCCGGCCTCGGGGTGCGGATCTCCTTCCTGGACCTCGCCACCCGGCGCTACCGGCACGTGCGGCTGGTGACGGCCGGCGGCGAGCCCGTGTCCGTGCACGCGGGCGGGCTGGTGTGGCACGGCCCGTGGCTCTACGTCGCCGCCACCAGGCGCGGACTGCTCGCCTGCCACCTCGACGACCTCGCGCTCCACGCCGACCTCGGGCCCGTGCTGCCGGTGCGGGCGACCTACCGGGCGGTCACGCCCAGCGGGGTCGAGCGGCTGCGCTACTCCTTCTGCTCCTTCGACCGCTCCGGGCCGGCCCTGGTCGTCGGCGAGTACGGCAACGCCTCCCAGACCCGGCGCCTGATGCGCTACCCGCTGCCGCTCGCCGAGTCGTCGTACGCCGAGCCCGTCGGCGACGCCGTCCCGCGGACCCAGGGCGCGGTCGCGGTCGACGGCCGCCACTACCTGACCCGCTCCCGCGGTCCGTGGGTGCCGGGCTCGGTCTACGCCGGCCCGCCCGGCCAGCTGCGCGAGCACCGCTGGGCCGTGCCGATGGGGCCCGAGGACCTCGCCTGGAGGCCCGACGGCGACCTGCTGTGGTCGGTCACCGAGCACCCGCGGCGGCGGTGGATCGTCGGCCTGCCGCGGCACTACTTCGACTGAGGCCGCACCAGCCCCCGGTGGTTGAGCAGGTCACTGCCCCGCCGGTGGTTGAGCAGGTCACTGCCCCGCCGGCGCTCGAGCAACTCGCCGACCCCCCGGTGGTTGAGCAGGTCGCGCTAGCGACCGTGTCGAAACCCCTCGTGCCTCTCATCGGCCCCTACCGCCTCATCCCACGCGATACACCACACCGCCCCCGCCGGTGGCTGAGCAGGTCACCGCCCCGCCGGTGGCTGAGCAGGTCACCGCCCCTCCGGTGGTTGAGCAGGTCGCGCTAGCGACCGTGTCGAAACCCCTCGCGCCTCCCGTCGGCCCCGACCGCCTCATCCCACGCGATACACCACACCGCCCCCGCCGGCGGCTGAGCAGGTCACCGCCCCTCCGGTGGTTGAGCAGGTCGCGCAGCGACCGTGTCGAAACCCCTCGTGCCTCTCGTCGGCCCC
>Ga0075365_10000510_pt1 | contig 14791 bp, 12 predicted proteins | sample EndMetdeltDD1765_FD_71387 | JGI IMG/M metagenome (GOLD analysis project Ga0075365, IMG submission 71387) | Populus endosphere microbial communities from Tennessee, USA - Endosphere MetaG P. deltoides DD176-5 | ecosystem: Host-associated > Plants > Roots > Endosphere | place: USA: Tennessee... | reverse complement strand
TCCTTGGTACGGAAATAATAGAGCAGGTTCGGCTTCGACATGCCGGCGGCTTCGGCGATCTGGTCGATCGTTGTGCCACGGAAGCCGCTGACCGAGAACACGTCCAATGCCGCTTCGAGGATAAGCTCTTCTTTTTCCCCCTGAATGCGCGTGCGCCGCTGTGTCTTCGCCGCTCTCGGAACTGCCATGCCGCTAGTCGCCTCGTTTCCGCGCTGCCTACATTCCCTTGGGACGGGCCAGATATTCCTCTGGGTCTTTCGTCATTTTCGGCTTGAGTGAGGCCACGGAAATTGTAATGTTTTACCAATCGGTCAAATTATCGGCGACAAGCCAAACAAACGCAATGCCGAACTTCCGCCGCTCCAATGTGAGACGGAAGGGACCGATGGGAACGTAAAAGCAGACCGCCCGCAAAAGGGCGAGAACAGGTGAGGACAATCAGATGGTGGCAGCACCGGGCGAGAACCTGCGCGTCAACGGAGACCGTCTCTGGGACATGCTGATGGATATGGCGAAGATCGGCCCCGGCATTGCCGGCGGCAACAATCGCCAGACCCTGACGGATGCCGATGGCGAAGGCCGCAACCTTTTCAAAAAGTGGTGCGAGGCCGAGGGTTTGACGATCGGCGTCGACAAGATGGGTACGATGTTCGCCACCCGCGCCGGCACAGATCCCGATGCCCTGCCGGTCTATATCGGCTCCCATCTCGACACCCAGCCGACCGGCGGCAAATATGACGGCGTCCTCGGCGTGCTGGCCGGCCTTGAGGTCGTGCGCACCATGAACGACCTCGGCATCAAGACGAAACATCCGATCGTCGTCACCAACTGGACCAACGAGGAGGGCGCCCGCTTCGCCCCCGCCATGCTCGCCTCCGGCGTTTTCGCCGGCGTGCATTCGATGGACTACGCCTATGCCCGCAAGGATCCGGAAGGCAAGACTTTCGGGGACGAGTTGAAGCGCATCGGCTGGGTTGGCGACGAAGAAGTGGGCGCGCGAAAGATGCACGCCTATTTCGAATACCATATCGAACAGGGTCCGATCCTCGAGGCCGAAAACAAGCAGATCGGCGTCGTTACCCACTGTCAGGGCCTCTGGTGGCTGGAATTCACCCTGACCGGCAAGGAAGCTCATACCGGTTCCACGCCGATGACCATGCGCGTCAATGCCGGTCTCGCCTTCGGTCGTATCCTGGAAATGGTGCAGGAAGTGGCGATGGCCGAACAGCCGGGCGCTGTCGCCGGCGTCGGCCAGGTGTTTTTCTCCCCGAATTCCCGCAACGTCCTGCCCGGCAAGGTCGTGTTCACCGTCGATCTGCGCACGCCGAGCCAAGAAAAGCTCGACCGCATGCGCGCCAAGATCGAGGCGGGTGCTGCGGAAATCTGCGCCCCGCTCGGCGTCGGCTGCTCGGTCGAGGCTGTCGGCCATTTCGACCCCGTCACCTTCGACCCGACGCTGGTCGAGCGCATCCGCAACGCTGCAGACAGGCTTGGCTACAGCCACATGAACCTCATCTCCGGCGCCGGCCACGACGCCTGCTGGGCGGCCAAGGTCGCGCCGTCCACGATGGTGATGTGCCCGTGTGTCGGTGGGCTCAGCCACAACGAAGCGGAGGAGATTTCCAAGGAATGGGCCGCCGCTGGGTGTGACGTACTGTTCCACGCGGTAGTGGAGACGGCGGAGATTGTGGGGTGATGATCGTGGAGCAGGGAGCCGTATCTGAAGCCACTGCCCCCGGAGCCCCCTCATCCGACCCTTCGGGCCACCTTCTCCCCGATGGGGAGAAGGGAAGTACGGGGGTAGCCGCGGATTTCCCCTTCTCCCCTCGGGGAGAAGGTGCCCGCAGGGCGGATGAGGGGGCTACGGGCGCCTCGGTGAAAATCATTAAACAAGACGTCCGCAAGCACCGAACCGGAAAAACAGCCCAAGCCCGTCAACTCCGACAGAACGAAACCGACGAAGAATATCACCTTTGGAGCGATCTTCGTGCTCGTAGGCTAAACGGCTACAAGTTCACCCGCCAAGTCCCGCTAGGCCCGTACATCGTCGACTTCCTCTGTCGCGACCATAACCTCGTCGTCGAAGTTGACGGCTCTCAGCACGCCGAAAGTACTTACGACCAGAGGCGTACCGATTGGCTGAACGCCCAAGGCTATTCAGTTCTGCGCTTCTGGAACCACGAGATATCACGCCAACGCTGCTCCGTCCTCGAAACGATCCTCGCTGCGCTGACCGGTCGGCTTGAGGCAGATCCCGCATCCGGCTTCTACGCGCCGGCCTCATTCACAAAAAAGAATAAGGAACAGCAGCCATGACCACAGTCATCAAGGACGGAACCATCGTCACCGCCGACCTGACCTACAAGGCGGATGTCAAGATCGACGGCGGCAAGATCATCGAGATTGGCCCGAACCTCTCCGGCGACACCACGCTCGACGCTGCCGGCTGTTACGTCATGCCGGGCGGTATCGATCCGCATGTGCATCTCGAAATGCCGTTCATGGGCACCTATTCCTCCGACGATTTCGAAAGCGGCACGCGGGCGGCCCTTGCCGGCGGCACGACGATGGTCGTCGATTTCTGTCTGCCCGATCCCGGCCAGTCGCTGCTCGATGCGCTGAAGCGCTGGGACAACAAGGCGACCCGCGCCAATTGCGATTATTCCTTCCACATGTCGGTCACCTGGTGGGGCGAGCAGGTCTTCAACGAGATGAAGGCCGTCGTGCTGAACCACGGCATCAACACCTTTAAGCACTTCATGGCCTACAAGGGCGCGTTGATGGTGAACGACGACGAGATGTTCGCCTCCTTCCAGCGCTGCGCCGAGCTTGGTGCCCTGCCCCTCGTGCATGCCGAAAACGGCGATGTCGTCGCAGCCATGCAGCAGAAGCTGATGGACGAAGGCAATAACGGGCCAGAAGGCCATGCCTATTCGCGCCCGCCTTCGGTGGAGGGCGAAGCGACCAACCGAGCCATCATCATCGCCGACATGGCCGGCGTACCGCTCTACGTCGTCCACACCTCCTGCGAACAGTCCCATGAAGCGATCCGCCGCGCCCGCCAGAACGGCATGCGCGTTTACGGTGAGCCGCTGATCCAGCACCTGACACTCGACGAAAGCGAATATTTCAACAAGGACTGGGACCACTCCGCCCGCCGCGTCATGTCTCCGCCGTTCCGCAACAAGCAGCATCAGGACAGTCTCTGGGCCGGCCTCGCTTCCGGCTCGCTGCAGGTCGTCGCGACCGACCACTGCGCCTTCACCACCGACCAGAAGCGCACTGGCCTTGGCGATTTCCGCAAGATCCCGAACGGCACCGGCGGGCTTGAAGACCGCATGCCGATGCTCTGGACCTATGGCGTCGCCACTGGCCGGATCACCATGAACGAGTTTGTGGCGGTCACCTCCACCAACATCGCCAAGATCCTCAACGTCTATCCAAGGAAGGGCGCAATCCTCGTCGGCGCCGATGCGGATATCGTCGTCTGGGATCCGAAACGGTCGAAGACGATTACCGCCAAGAGCCAGCAATCGGCGATCGATTACAACGTCTTCGAAGGCAAGCAGGTGACCGGCTTGCCGCGCTATACGCTGACCCGCGGCGTGGTGGCGATCGAGGAATCGGCCGTGAAGACGCAGGAAGGGCATGGGTCCTTCGTCAAGCGCGAGCCGTTCCAGGCGGTCAACAAGGCACTGTCCACCTGGAAGGAACTGACCGCACCGCGCAAGGTGGAGCGGACGGGTATTCCGGCGAGCGGAGTGTGAGCGGATGCGCAGCGGCTTCCTGACCCTGCTTCTGCTGTCTGTCGCCGCGACAAGCGCTGCGGCCGAAACCCTGCCGATCAAGGGCAGCTTTGGAAACAAGGATGGTTGTGCCTATGCGCGAACCGGCGAATCCAGCGGATCGGACGACTTCTTCCTGCTGACATCGGAGGCGATCACCACGGCCACCTCCTATTGCGAGTTCAAGAAGATCCTCAAAACCGACAGCAAGAATTTCACGACAACGGTTTCCTGCCAGGAAGAGGGTGAGGAAGGCGGCACGGATGACACCGCCAAGCTCACATTCGGTCCCAAAGGATATATGATCGGCTTCACTTCGGACGCAGCCATCCACTGGGGACCGCTTGCACTATGCAGATAGGCTTAAGCCGGCACCAGCGCCTCCAGTTCGGGCAACAGCACCACGCTTTCCTGCTCGTTCGGGTCTGTCCGGGCAATCACAGCGACGGCGGGCTCTTTTCCGCGGTTGACCGGCAGATGCGGCATGCCGGGAGGAATGTAGAACATGTCGCCGGCCTTGGTGACAACGAAATGCTGCAGCCGGTCGCCGTAATAGGTATCGACCTCGCCGGAAAGAACATAGATCGCCGTTTCATGCGCTTCGTGCATATGCGCCTTGGCGCGGCCGCCCGGCGGCACGGTGAGCAGCATCATCGCGATACCCTTGGCGCCCGTGCTTTCGGCAGAAATGCCTTCGATATAGGAAAAGCCCTGCTTTCCCGCATAGGTCTCGCTTGGCCGGATCAGCTTGCAATCGGGGTCGTGAATAGATGACATGGTGCAGGCTCCAATAATAATGGACGAAAAGTCCGGGAACGACCATCAGATACACTGGGTGAACATGGCAGAAAATCAGTCTTCCGTCGTCTCGGCAAAAAAACTTGGCCTCACCTTCGAGACCAATGACGGGCCGGTCCATGCCTTGTCGAATGTCGACCTAGAGGTGAAAAAGGGCGACTTCGTCTCTTTCATCGGCCCGTCCGGCTGTGGCAAGACGACATTCCTGCGGGTCATCGCTGATCTCGAAAAGGCGACATCCGGCGAGATCACTGTCAATGGCATGACACCGGAAGAGGCGCGAAAATCCCGCTCTTATGGCTATGTCTTCCAGGCACCGGCGCTTTATCCCTGGCGGACGATCGAAAAGAACATCGCCCTGCCGCTGGAGATCATGGGTTATTCGGCGGCGGATCGCGCGAGCCGCATCGAGCGCACGCTCGATCTCGTCAACCTCGCAGGCTTCGGCAAGAAATATCCCTGGCAGCTTTCCGGTGGTATGCAGCAACGCGCCTCGATCGCCCGCGCGCTCGCCTTCGACGCCGATCTTCTGCTGATGGATGAGCCTTTCGGCGCGTTGGACGAGATCGTCCGCGACCACCTCAACGAGCAGCTCCTGAAACTATGGGCGCGGACGGAAAAGACCATCTGTTTCGTGACGCACTCCATTCCTGAAGCCATCTATCTCTCCACCAAGATCGTCGTCATGTCGCCGCGGCCGGGACGGGTGACGGATGTGATCGAGTCGACCTTGCCGAAGGAACGGCCGCTGGAAATCCGCGAGACGCCGGAATTTCTGGAGATTGCGCATCGGGTGCGTGAAGGGCTGAGGGCGGGGCATAGTTATGAGGAATAATTCGTTGCTGCGGCTCGGGGGTACCCCCCTCTGTCCTGCCGGACATCTCCCCCACAAGGGGGGAGATGGAATCGCGATACCGTCCTGCCTTAAAACTGACTTCGATATTGTCGGCATAGACGTTTCGCTTGTTGGAGGAAGCGGCTGCGCCCAGCCAATCTCCCCCCTTGTGGGGGAGATGTCCGGCAGGACAGAGGGGGGTAGCCACACCCACGGTCTACACAGGATGGCCGCATGAAACCCGACTCCCTTAGCAACCGCATCATCCCGGTCCTGACCATCCTCGCGGTCATCGTCGCCGTCTGGTATATCGGCGCCTATTTCATGAACGCCCCCTTCCAGCGCGATCTCGACCGGCGCGGCAACGTGACATCGACGGCGATGGAATTCTTTCAGAAGACCATGTCGCAACCGAAGCCGATCCTGCCGGCGCCGCATCAGGTGGTCAGCAATTTCTTCGAGAACACTTTTCTGCGCAGCGTCACCTCGAACCGCAGCCTCGTCTACCACGCCTGGGTCACGCTCTCCTCGACGGTTGCCGGCTTCACCTTCGGCACGCTGCTCGGCATCCTAATTGCGGTTGGCATCGTGCATGTGAAGGCGCTCGAGCGCAGCCTGATGCCGTGGATCATCGCGTCCCAGACAATCCCGATCCTGGCGATCGCGCCGATGGTCATCGTCGTGCTGGGCGCGATCAACATTACCGGCCTCGTCCCGAAGGCAATCATCTCGACCTATCTGTCGTTCTTCCCGGTCGCGGTCGGCATGGTGAAGGGCCTGCGCTCGCCCGAACTCATCCAGCTCGACCTGATGCGCACCTATCACGCCAGCGCCGCGCAAACCTTCTGGAAGCTGCGCGTCCCCGCCTCGATCCCCTTCCTCTTCACCTCGATGAAGGTAGCGATCGCGGCAAGCCTTGTCGGCGCGATCGTCGGTGAATTGCCGACCGGTGCGGTTGCCGGTATCGGTTCGAAACTGCTGGCCGGCGCCTATTACAGCCAGACGATCGATATCTGGGCGGCGCTAATTGCCGGCTCGGTCCTGGCCGCCCTGCTCGTCACCATCGTCGGGATCATCGCTAAGATCGTCGATCGCGCCATGGGCGGGAGGCCGGCATGAAGAGGCTCGTTCGGCACTGGCAATCCCTCCTCGCCGGCATTCTGGCCGTGGCCGCGGTAACCCGCATGCCGCTCACTTTGCCTGAAGCCGCCAATCCCGTCGGCAACGGCATGACGATCGCGGCGATACTGGTTGTCGTCGTGGTCCTCATGCAGGCAATGGAAAACAGCGGCCCTGCCCTGCGTGCCGTAGTGCTTTTTCTCGGCGCCCACATTCCAGCGGCAATGCTGCTATCAGGCGTTACCGGCAACGAAGGTTACATGTCCGCCGGCTTCTTCTTGTTGATCGCCGCAAGCTGGCTGCTCGCCTGGGGATCCGTCTCCGAACTTTCCCGGATCGAGACCCGCTCCGCCGGACTTGGCTGGCTTCTCAAGCTGCTGATCCCCGCCATCTTCGGCGCCTGGCTGCTGATCATCTGGGAAGCCATCACCCGCGGATTCGGCATTCCCTTCATTCTCCTGCCGCCCCCCTCTTCGATCGGCACCCGCATCGCCGGCTCGGTCGCCATCCTCTGGGCTGACGTGCAGCAGACCATCTTCAAGGCGGTGCTGATCGGCTACATCATCGGCTGCGCGTCGGGGTTTGCCGTCGCGATCCTCGCCGATCGCTTCGCCTTCCTGCGCCGCGGCCTCATCCCGATCGGCAACATGGTCTCGGCCCTGCCGATCATCGGCGTGGCACCGATCATGGTCATGTGGTTCGGATTCGACTGGCATTCCAAGGCCGCAGTCGTCATCATCATGACCTTCTTCCCCATGCTGGTGAACACGGTGGCGGGCCTCGCCGCCTCCGGTGCCATGGAGCGCGACCTGATGCGCTCCTATGCGTCCGACTACTGGCAGACGCTGATGAAACTGCGCCTGCCGGCCGCCATGCCCTTTATCTTCAACGCGCTGAAGATCAATTCCACGCTGGCGCTGATCGGCGCGATCGTCGCAGAATTTTTCGGCACGCCGATCGTCGGCATGGGCTTTCGCATCTCCACCGAGATCGGCCGCATGAATGTCGACATGGTCTGGGCGGAGATCGCTGTTGCAGCGCTTGCTGGATCGGTTTTTTATGGCGTGGTGGCCCTTTTCGAAAGAGCGACGACGTTCTGGCATCCGTCTAACCGTGGGGGTTAGGCGATAAAATCCGGCACGGCCCAACGGAGCCGGCATAACCACAGAGGGAAACGACAATGAAAAAAATCATGATGGGGTTGATGGCCGGCGCCATGTCGCTGGCGGCAGCCCAGGCGATGGCCGCCGACAAGGTGACGCTGCAGCTGAAATGGGTCGCCCAGGGCCAGTTCGGCGGTTATTTCGTCGCCAAGGACAAGGGCTTCTACAAGGATGAAGGCCTCGACGTAACGATCAAGCCGGGCGGCCCGGATATCGCCCCGGAACAGGTGATCGCCGGCGGTGGCGCCGACGTCATCGTCGACTGGATGGGTGGCGCGTTGGTCGCCCGCGAAAAGGGCGTGCCGCTGATCAACATCGCCCAGCCGTTCCAGAAATCCGGCCTGGAACTGATCTGCCCGAAGGACGGCCCGATCAAGACCGAGGCTGACTTCAAGGGCAAGACGCTCGGCGTCTGGTTCTTCGGCAACGAATATCCGTTCTTCGCGTGGATGAACAAGCTCGGCCTCCCGACCGAAGGCGGCACCGGCGGCGTGACGGTCCTGAAGCAGAGCTTCGACGTGCAGCCGCTCGTCCAGAAGCAGGCGAACTGCATCTCGGTCATGACTTATAACGAATATTGGCAGGCGATCGATGCCGGCTTCAAGGCAAGCGATCTGCTCGTCTTCAACTATACAGCACTCGGCAACGACCTGCTCGAAGACGGTCTCTACGTCAACGAAACCAAGCTAAAGGATCCGAAATTCAAGGAAACCATGGTCAAATTCGTCCGTGCTTCCATGAAGGGTTGGAAATACGCGATCGCCAATCCGGATGAAGCCGCCGGCATCGTCATGGACAATGGCGGCCAGGACGAAAACCACCAGAAGCGGATGATGGGCGAAGTCGCCAAGCTGATCGGCACCGGCAAGCTCGACATGGCGACTTATGATCGAACCGTGAAGGCGCTGCTTGATCAGAAGATCATCACCAAGAAGCCGGAAGGCGCCTACACCGCCGATGTGACGGAAGCCGCTCTGAAATAATAATTTCGGATCGTTCACTTTTACAGAACGCGCGACCGAAAGGCCGCGCGTTTTCGAATTTTATTTACGTAAAACATAACCAAAACTCATCCATCCCATAACGGATGCGGATTGATTTGTGCAACGCAAACACGTAAAAGAGCAGCCTTGATGAATCTTTCGCTGCCGGTCTTGTAACTGTTTTTAACGGTTACCACCTTGATTTCGGGATATCGCGTGCTGGAGGGGGCACGCAAAACCGGATAGGTTCCCAGCGAGATATTTGCCCCTTTTCAGGTCGGAAGTTATCGCATGTTTCGCACGTCCCAGAATGTCGCTCGCCCGAAGTCTGCCCGCGCTCCGGTTCTCTCGATCACCGTGAGCCTCGCGATCGCGCTTTGCGCGTCGACGGCGCTCGCGCAGGAGGCTGCCGCACCCGCTCCGGCCCAGAAGGAAATCAAGCTGCCGTCGATCATCGTGACGGAAGCGGTCCAGAAACCGCTCATCGATCGCGTCATCGCCACCGGCACCGTGAAGCCGATCGAGGAAGTCTTCGTGCAGCCGCTGGTCGATGGCCTGTCGATCAAGACGCTGAAGGCAGACGTGGGTGACGAGGTGAAGGCCGACAGCGTGCTTGCCACGCTGAACGAGGACGCACTTCTTCTGCAGAAGAGCCAGTACGAAGCGAACAAGGCGAAGGCGGAAGCCGGCGTCGCGCAATATCAGGCGCAGGTGATCGAAGCGGAAGCCAATCTCGCCGATGCAGCCCGCCAGCGCGACCGCACCCAGCGCCTGAGCCAGAGCGGCACCAGCACCCAGTCGCAGGTCGAACAGTCCCAGGCACTTTTCGAAGTGTCCCAGGCACGCCTCAATGCTGCCAAGCAGGCCGTCACCGTCGGCCAGTCCGATATCAAGGTGGTCGATGCGCAGATCGACGACGTCAACCTGAAGCTCGCTCGCACCGGCGTGAAGACGCCGGTTGCCGGGGTCATCTCCGCCCGCAGCGCCAAAGTCGGCGCGATTGCCAGCGGCGCGGCAACTTCGCCGCTCTTCACCATTATCAAGGACGGCGCGATCGAACTCGTGGCCGATCTGTCGGAATCGGATCTCCCGAAGATCAAGCTCGGACAGAAGGCAACGGTTACCCTTGCAGGCGGCCGCACCAAGATCGAGGGCAAGGTACGCCTCATCTCACCGACGGTCGATGCCACGACCCGCCTTGGCGCGGTGCATATCGTCATCGATGATGAAAGCGGCGCGCGCTCGGGCATGTATGCCAGCGCCGAGATCGTCATCAGCGAAGCCAATGCGCTGGCCCTGCCGCTCTCTGCCGTCACCAGCGGTCGCAACGGCTCAACCGCCCGCAAGGTGGAAGATAACGTCGTCAAGCAGGTGAAGATCGAGACCGGCATCCAGGATGGCGGCTTCATTCAGGTCGTCAGCGGTCTGACAGCCGGCGACCTCGTCGTTGCCAAGGCCGGCGCGTTTGTGCGCGACGGTGACAAGATCGCTCCCGTACCCGCCGAACCCGGCACGATTTCGAACTAAGCGCGAACCGAGGTTACCTCCCCATGAACTTCTCCGCATGGTCGATCCGCAATCCGATTGCGCCTCTGCTGGCCTTCGCGCTGCTGCTTTACGTCGGCATCCAGTCCTTCTATTCGCTGCCGATCACGCGTTTCCCGAATATCGACGTTCCGGTCGTCTCGATCACCGTCACCCAGAGCGGGGCCGCGCCATCCGAGCTTGAGGCGCAGGTTACCAAGGAAGTCGAAGACGCGGTCGCCTCGATCAGCGGCATCGACGAAGTCCAGTCGACGGTGACCGATGGCCAGTCCCAGACGGTCGTGGTCTTCCGCATCGAAAAGCCGACGGAAGAAGCCGTTCAGGACACCAAGGACGCGATCGACAAGATTCGCGGCGACCTGCCGGCCGGCATCGAGGAACCCATCGTTTCCAAGGTGGATGTCGAAGGTCAGGCGATCCAGACCTTCGCCGTCTCCTCGCCCAACATGACACTCGAAGAACTGTCCTGGTTCGTCGATGATACCGTCAAGCGCGCGCTTCAGGGTCAGCCGGGCATTGGCAAGATCGACCGTTACGGCGGCGCCGACCGTGAAATCCGTGTGGCGCTGAATCCGGCCAAGCTCGATGCTTACGGCATTACCGCCGCCGACGTGAACACCCAAATGCGCGGCACCAACGTCGATCTCGGCTCCGGCCGGGGCCAGGTGGCCGGCAACGAGCAGACGATCCGCACGCTCGGCGACGCCCGTAATGTCGCACAGCTTGCCGCGACGACGATCACCCTGCCGAACGGCCAGTTCGTCAAGCTTCGCGAACTCGGCACGGTCACCGATACCTATGAAGAGCAGAAGTCCTTCTCGCGCTTCAACGGCACGCCGTCCGTCACCTTCGCCGTCTTCCGCGCCAAGGGCGCCAGCGAAGTCTCGGTTTCCGAGACCGTCGCTGAAAGCCTGAAGACCGTGCGCGAAGCCAACCCGAACGTCGCGATCGAAATGGTCGACGACTCGGTCTACTTCACCTACGGCAACTACGAAGCAGCCCTCCATACGCTAGTGGAAGGTTCGGTCCTCGCCGTCATCGTCGTTTTCCTTTTCCTGCGGAACTGGCGCGCCACCCTGATCGCGGCGGTCGCTTTGCCCTTGTCGGCGATTCCGACCTTCTGGATCATGGACCTCATGGGGTTCTCACTGAACCTTGTCAGCTTCCTGGCGTTGACGCTTGCGACCGGTATTCTCGTCGATGACGCAATCGTCGAGATCGAGAATATCGCCCGGCATATCAAGATGGGCAAAACGCCCTATCGGGCGGCGCTCGAAGCGGCCGACGAAATCGGCCTCGCCGTCATCGCCACCAGCTTTACGATCATCGCGGTTTTCGTGCCGGTCTCGTTCATGCCGGGTATTCCGGGCCAGTACTTCATCCAGTTCGGCCTGACGGTCGCCTTCTCCGTGTTCTTCTCGCTCGCGGTCGCGCGCCTCATCACGCCATTGATGGCCGCCTATCTGATGCGTTCGGAGGACGGCATGGCGCATGACGACCATCACGACAACGATGGCTGGATCATGAAGGGCTATACGAGGCTCGTCACCGGCACGACCCGCAAATGGTACTGGCGTTATACGACCCTTCTGGCTGCCATCGGCTTCCTGATCGGCTCGATGATGCTGCTGTCGCAGGTTCCCGGCAGCTTCCTGCCGCCCGACGACTCGTCCCGCGTCGTTCTCTCCGTCGAGCTGCCGCCGAATGCTACGCTCGACGAGACAGCCGCTTCGACCGACATCATCTATAATGCGGTTCGCCATATCGACGGTGTCGAAAGCGTCTTCATCCTCGGCGGCGCCTCGCCGAAGGGCGATCTGGAACTGCGCCGCGCAACCGTGCGCGTCATCCTCGGCAATATCGACCACTCGCTGGTCAAGACCCTTGTTAATAAGGGCCTCGGCTCGATCCCGATCGTCAGGGACTTTGTTCCGAAGATGAAGGAGAACGGCCGCACGCGTCCGCAATGGGATGTCGAAAAGGACATCTTCGCGGCAGTTCGGGATATTCCCGATGTTCGTATCTCCAAGGTCAACGACCGTGCAGAGCGCGATCTGTCGTTCAACTTCCTGTCTTCCAACGCGGAAGACCTGAACGAGGCGGTCGGCATCCTGGAATCGAAGCTGCGCGCCTCGCCGGTTCTTGCCAACGTGTCCTCGGATGGTGCCCTGCCCCGTCCGGAACTACAGATCCGCCCGCGCATGGACGAGGCCTCGCGCCTTGGCATTACGCCGCAACAGATTTCGCAGACGGTCCGCGTCGCGACGATCGGCGATGCGGATGCCAACCTTGCGAAGATCTCGCTCGACGACCGGCAGATCCCGATCCGCGTTCAAGCCTCGCTCGACATGCGGCGTGATCTTGCAGCCATCCGTGCGGTCAAGATCAAGACGGCATCCGGCGCCAGCGTTCCGCTCTATACGGTCGCCGATATCGACTATGCGGAAGGTCTGAGCTCGATCAAACGCAACGACCGCAACCGCGTCGTGACGATCGGTTCGGACGTTCCGTTCGGCACCGCACTCGACACGTCGACCGCCGAGTTCCAGCACATCGTCGCGGAAACCCAGCTTCCGAAGTCGGTCCGCCTCGCCGCGGCGGGTGACGCGAAGGTGCAGAACGAAATGGTCATGGGCTTCGTCAATGCCATGATCCTCGGCCTGATGCTGGTTCTCGTGGTGCTGATCCTGCTCTTCAAGGACGTCATCCAGCCCTTCACCATCCTGTTCTCGCTGCCGCTCGCGATCGGTGGTGTGGCGGTTGCGCTGATCGTCACCCAGAACGCGCTCTCCATGCCGGTCCTGATCGGCATCCTGATGCTGATGGGTATCGTTACCAAGAACGCCATCCTGCTCGTCGATTTCGCCATCGAGATGAAGCGTCATGGCCTGGAACGGGTGCATGCCATGGTGGAGGCCGGCCGCAAGCGCGCCCAGCCGATCATCATGACCTCGATCGCCATGTCGGCCGGCATGCTGCCCTCGGCGCTTGGCGTCGGCGAAGGCGGCTCGTTTCGCGCACCGATGGCGATCGCCGTCATCGGCGGCATCATCGTCTCGACCGTGCTGTCGCTGCTCGTCGTGCCGTCCTTCTTCCTGATCATGGACGACCTGTCCCGCCTGCTCGGCTGGCTGTTCGGCCGCCTCGTCGGCAAGAAGGAACAGGAGGACCTCGGCCTCTCCAACGAGGATCTGAGCAAGGAAACGCGCCGCCAGGCCCAGTCGATCTCGACGCTGGAGGAACGCCTCAACCAGCTCGAACGCCAGACCGGCGCCAACGACGACCGCTCCGGAGCGCAGCCGGGTAACCAGGCCAGCAGCAACGTGCTGCGCCTGCCGCCGATGGCCGCCGAATAAACCAGCCGGAACAAGTTTCCATCAACGCCGGGCTAAATGCCCGGCGTTTTCGTTCGCGCGCAGAAATTGCAGAAAAATTTCTCAAATTTGATCGATGTCAAAACGCGCTTTCATAATCCTGTTATTTATGAACCATCAGGAATGCGTAGCGGCACACGGAAAATGGAAGCGATCACCGACATGATGAACGGAAACCTCAAGCTCAGCAGCCGGGATCGGGCGGTCTTGATGAAGACTCCTTTCCTCACCGGCCTGAGCGGCAGTTCCCTCGTCCGGATGCTCTCCGCGATGAGCGTAGCAAGCCTGCCGAACCGGAAATCGATCTTCCGCGAAGGCGACAATGCAGACGCTTTCTACTGTGTTCTCAGTGGCTACGCACGACTTTATCGTTTGAACCGTGAAGGTCGCGAAGCCGATATCCGCATCTGCGCGCCTGGCGATACTTTCGCCGAATGCCAACTCTACGGCGGCACCAAATATCGCTACCACGCCCAGACGGCGGAAGCGGTGACGCTCGCCAAATTCGACATGCAAGCCGTTCGAGACCTGGCCGAGCAGGAGAAGGATGTCGCCAAGGCGGTAATGATGTCCCTCTCCAGTCACCTGCAGGCTTCCATGGACTGCATCGCCAACGACAGGTTGCATACGGCACCCCAGCGGGTGGCCAATTACATCCTCAATCGCTGTCCGGTGGATGGTGGTCCGGCGGCGATCCGCCTGCCCTTCCAGAAGAGCCTGCTCGCAGGCCAGCTCGGTCTTGCACCGGAAGCTCTGTCGCGCGCCTTCTCGACGCTTCGCAAGACGGGCGTCACAGTCCGCGGCCGTGTCATCCAGGTCGGGGACGTCGGCGCACTGCGCGAAATCTAAGGCACGCGCTTTAGACAGCACCAAGTTCAGTTTGAGTTCATGAGGCAAGAGTGAGACGACACCGGATTGGCGGATCCGGTCGTCTCGAGCTGCGTGCCGTTCCACGGGCGGGTGGTGACGGCATGCAAAAAGGCCGGTGGTCCTCGAGGGGCCACCGGCCTCAATTTTTTTTGCGATCCCGCTTAAGCGAGTACGCAGTCGTTCTGGCCGAGCTTCAAGCCGATGATCAGCGGATCATGGTCGGAAGCGGCATAGGGATCGGCGCTATAGAAACCGGGATCCTTGAACTCGGTCGAATAGGCGAGCAGGTTCGGCTCCTGGGAGTTGATATGCCACTCGG
>Ga0075365_10000509_pt1 | contig 14799 bp, 12 predicted proteins | sample EndMetdeltDD1765_FD_71387 | JGI IMG/M metagenome (GOLD analysis project Ga0075365, IMG submission 71387) | Populus endosphere microbial communities from Tennessee, USA - Endosphere MetaG P. deltoides DD176-5 | ecosystem: Host-associated > Plants > Roots > Endosphere | place: USA: Tennessee... | reverse complement strand
GTAGACGTGCGACAGGACATCCGGCGTCGCCATGCGCGTGCCGGCCCGGGGAAGGAGCGCGTTGACGCGGATCCCGTGGCGTTCACCGTCGATCGCCGCGGCGCGGGTGAAGCCGAGGACGGCGCCCTTGGCGCCGCTGTAGCTGCTGTTCTTCGGGACGGTTCCGAGGGCACCCTCGGACGTCGTGTTGACGAGACGACCGGCCGGCGCGGCGATCAGGTGGGGCCACGCCGCCTTGGTCACCCAGACGGTGCCGAAGTAGTGGACGTCGACCATCTTGCGGTAGTCGTCGTGCGTCAGGTTCTCGACCCAGTCGAGTGGCTCGGCGATGCCGGCGTTGTTCACCACGGCGTCGACGCGCCCGTAGGTGTCCATGGCCGCCTCGATGATCGACGCCGCACCGGCTTCGTCGGACACGTCGGCGTACGCCGAGATGGCCTCGCCGCCGGCTTCCTTGATCTCGGCCACCACGTCGTCGGCCGGGCCACTCGACCCGCCGGACCCATCGAGGGCCACGCCGTAGTCGGCGACGACGACTTGCGCGCCGCGTTGGGCGAACAGCAGCGCATGGGCGCGACCGACGCCTCGGCCGGCCCCGGTGATCACCACGGTGCGACCGTCGAACCGGAGCTCCGCCATCTCGTCCTCCCCCGACGTGCTTCGTTCTGGTGTGACCGAACTGTAGCGAGCGCACCGTCGGTGGCGACCGGCCCGCCTTCGCCGATCACGCCCGACCGTCCGGCGATCGGGAAGACTGGCCTCCTCCCCGGGGGAAGGACGTCGCCATGATCGGCTTCATCGTGTTCGGCCTGGTGGTCGGCATCGTCGCCAGGCTCCTCGTGCCCGGACGCCAGGCGCTGGGCATCGGCATGACGCTCCTGCTCGGCGTCATCGGCTCGATCATCGGCGGGGTCGTTGCCAACGCGCTCAACACGGGCGACGTCTTCGAGCTGAACTTCATCGGCGCCGTCGTGGCCATCGCCGCCTCCGTGGTGCTGATCGTCATCGGCGAGCGCACGGGTGCCCTCCGCCGACGTTTCGGCCGCCGGTAGCGAACACCCACGCGCCGCTCACACGGCGTTGTCGGAAGATTGTTCAAGTGAGTGGCGTCATGGCCGAAGGCTCTGGCACGTCTACATGTCGTGACCCTGCCGGCGGGGGTGGTCACCGAGAGGGCCAGGATCACCATGACGGACCACACACCTTCCTCCGGCTCGCGACGCCGCCTCCGGCCGCTGTCGCTGCTCCTCTTCGTCGCGCTCGTACTTGGCAGCGTCCCGGTCGCCCTCGTCGTCAAGCAGGTCGTCGACGACCAGGAGCGCCGGCTGCTCGACGAGCAGGCCAAGGGTGCCGGCGCCCTCCTCGCCAGCACCTTCTCCGCGCAGTTCTCGACCTTCCCGCTGCTCGGCGATCTTGGCGTCGATCCGGCGGCTTCAGCGCACTTCGCCGCTGCGGCCCGCCCGCTGGTCGCCAGCGGCGCCACGGTTGGCATCCTCCGGCGCGGTCCGGCTGGGTTCGCGGTCGAACGGGTCGAGGGGCGCCCAGCGGGCGCCGCTCTCGACGCTCCCCTCCTCTCGCTCGCCCGCCGGGCAACCTCGGTCGACGGGTTCGTCACCGACGTCACCCCCATCGACGCACACACCCGCCAGCTCCTCTTCGCCGCCCGATCCCTCTCGAATCCCGACGTCGTGACGTTCTCCGAGTTCCGGCTGAACGACGCGGTCGTCTCTGCCGCCGCCGACCAACCGTTCGGGCAGCTCGACGGTGTGGTCTACATCGGCACGCGAGCGTCGTCCGATCGCGTGGTCTTGGCGACCACGGCGGTACCGCTGACCCGCTCCCCAGTGGCCCGAGCAGAGATCGCCGTCGGCGCCGACCGGTGGCTCGTGGTGGTCACTTCGAAACAGCCACTCGTCGGCGACCTCGCCGAACGCCTGCCCTGGATCGTGCTGGCCGCGGGAGTCGTCGCCGCACTCCTGGCCACAGCCCTGGTCGAGATCGTGAGCCGGCGACGCTCCTACGCGCTGCGGCTCGTCGATGAGCGGACGACGGATCTCCAGTTGGCGCGCCAGGTCGCCGAGGAAGCGAACCGCTCGAAGAGCGAGTTCCTCTCCCGGATGAGCCACGAGCTGCGGACGCCCCTCAACGCCGTGCTCGGCTTCGCGCAGCTCCTCGAGTCCGACGAGCTCCCGCCGGAGCAGCGCGACTCGGTCCATCAGATCCTTCGAGGTGGGCGTCACCTGCTCGGGCTGATCAACGAAGTCCTCGACATCACTCGGATCGAGGCGGGCGCCCTCCAGCTCTCGCCCGAACCGGTCCTCGTCGACGAGATCGTCGACGAGGTGATGGACCTCAGCGCACCCCTCGCGGCCGGAGCGGGCATCACGCTGAGTGGAGCCCGCGCCGAGACGAACCTGACGGTCGAGGCAGACCGGCAGCGCCTGAAGCAGGTCCTGCTGAACCTGGTGGGCAACGCCGTGAAGTACAACCGAATCGGCGGATCCGTCGAGGTCTCCTGCGCGTCGACCGGGGCCGGCACCGTCCGGATCAGCGTGCGCGACACCGGACCTGGCATCGCGGCCACGGACGTTCCCCTCCTGTTCACGCCGTTCGAACGCCTGGGCGCCGAACGCACCTCCGTCGAGGGAACCGGCGTCGGCCTCGCCCTTTCGCGTCGCCTTGCCGAAGCCATGGGCGGAACCGTTGACCTCGATTCCGCGATCGGCCGCGGCAGCACGTTCTGGGTCGAGCTCCCGGCGGCCGCGCATCAGGGAGGTGTCCGAGTGCCAGTGGTTCTCGACACGCCGGCCGACGGTCGGGTTCGCCCCGATTCCGAGGTGCAGACCGTTCTCTACATCGAGGACAACCTCCCGAACTTGCGGCTCGTCGAGCGGATCCTCGCCGACGACGCCGGCATCCGGCTCGTCACCGCGACCGAGGGCACGACCGGCCTCGAGATGGCATGGCGGCACGATCCCGCGCTGGTGCTCCTCGACCTCCATCTCCCCGACCTGACCGGTGACGAGGTGCTCAGTCGACTTCGTGGGGCTCCTCAGACGGCCACGACGCCCGTCGTGGTGATCAGCGCGGATGCCACCGACGGACAGCGCGAGCGTCTGCTGTCCCTCGGGGCAACGGCGTACCTCACGAAGCCGCTCGACGTCGACCGGCTGCGACGCCTCGTCGCCGAACTGATCCCAGGGGAATCATGAACCAGCTCACCGATGCGCGGATCCTCATCGCGGACGACCACGAAGCCAACGTGGTTCTCCTCGAGCAGATGCTCCTGCGGGCCGGCGCGACGGACGTGCATGCAACCACCTCGGCCACCGAGGTGGTTGCGCTCTTCGAACGGGTGCGGCCCGACATCGTCCTCCTCGATCTGCACATGCCCGGCATGGATGGCGTCGAGGTCATGTCGCGCATCCGCGCCTCGCTTCCCGCCGACGAGTTCGTGCCGATCGTGTTCCTCACCGCGGACATCACCACCGAGGCGCGCAACAGCGTCCTGGCGTCGGGAGCCAACGACTTCCTCACGAAGCCGATCGACCGGACGGAGGTGATACTGCGATTGCAGAACCTCCTGCACACCCGCGGACTGCATCGGCTCGTCCGCGCCCACAACCTGGAGCTGCGCCACGAGATCGCCGCCCGTGACGAAGCTGCCCGGGCGGCGATGGAAGCGCGGGCTCGCAAGCGAGCACGCATCCAGGACGTCATCGACGCCGAAGCGGTCTCGATCGTCTTCCAGCCGATCGTGCAGCTCCGCACCGGCGACACGGTCGCCTACGAGGCGCTCTCCCGGTTCCCGGGTGAGCCGACGCAGTCTCCCGCACTGTGGTTCGCGGAGGCGTTCGAGGTCGGCCTCGGCGAGGAGCTCGAACTGCTCGCCCTCCGGGGCGCTCTGCAGGCGCTGGACCAGCTGCCTTCCGCCTGCAACCTCTGCGTCAACATCTCGCCGGCGACGGCCAGGTCGGATGGGTTCGCGACGCTGCTCGCCAAGTACCCGATCGAGCGCCTCTTCGTCGAGATCACGGAGCACGCGAGCATCGACGACTACGAGAGTCTCCACGCTGCGCTCGAGCGCGCCGGAGGCGGCCGCATCCGCCTCGCTGTCGACGACGCAGGTGCCGGCTACGCGAGCCTGAACCACATCCTCCAACTCCACCCGCGCGCCATCAAGCTCGACATCTCGCTCGTACGAGGCATCGACACCGACCCGGTGAAGCGCGCGTTGGCATGGTCGCTCATGGTCTTCGGGCGGGAGATCGACGCCGTCATCGTCGCCGAGGGCATCGAGACGGCCGGGGAGCTGGTGTGCCTCCGCGAGCTCGGCATCGGCTGGGGCCAGGGATACCACCTCGGCCGTCCGGGTCCCCTTCCCGCCTAGCGCTTGCCTGATACCCCCATGGGGTATAAGCTCGAGTCGACGAAGGAGGCGAGATGACCCTGAGCCACACCTACCGAGTCGCGGGGATGAGCTGCGATCACTGCGTGCGAGCGGTGACGTCGGCGGTGGAGCGAGTCGACGGCGTTCGCGCAGTGGAGGTCGACCTCGCGATGGGTCGCGTCACCGTCGACGTCGACCGTCCGATCGACGACGAGGCGGTGCGCGCCGCGATCGACGACGCCGGCTACGAGGTCGTGTCGTGAGCGTCGGGCTCAAGCTCGTGGCCTTCGCCCTCGTGCTGCTGGCGCTCTTCGGTCTGGGTGCGGCCGTGGGGAGTGCCGTCGGCCCGATCGACACCGGTGGCGACCGCCCGCCGAGCCACGAGTTGGGGACGCACCCGTGAGCGGCCCGGACACGCAATCCGTCGACACGCAATCCGTCGACCTCGCCATCGGCGGCATGACGTGTGCGTCGTGCGCGGCACGCATCGAGAAGCGGCTGAACAAGCTCGACGGCGTGCACGCCACGGTGAACTTCGCGACCGAAGAGGCCAGGGTCACCGCCGGAGGCGACGTCTCCGTCGACACGCTCATCGCCGCGGTCGAGGGCGCCGGCTACACCGCGCGCGTCCCCGTGCTGGCGCACGAGGCGGGCGCCTCCGGGCACGAGAGCGGGCACGCGCCCGAGCACCACGCGGGAGCCGACGACGTCGAGGGCTGGCGGGCGCGGCTCCTCACCTCCGCGGTGCTCGCCGTCCCGGTGATCCTCCTCGCCATGATCCCTGCCCTGCAGTTCGACGCGTGGCAGTGGTTGTCGCTGACCCTCGCCGCGCCCGTCGTGACCTGGGGCGCCTGGCCCTTCCACCAGGCCGCCTGGCGCAACCTCCGGCACGGCGCGGCCACGATGGACACGCTCATCTCCGTCGGGGTGCTCGCCGCCTTCGGGTGGTCGCTCTACGCCCTCTTCCTCGGCTCCGCCGGGGAGATCGGCATGACCCACGGCTTCTCCTGGACCGCGGAGCGCGGCGCCGGCGACGCGCAGGTGTACCTCGAGGTGGCGGCAGGGGTCACGACGTTCCTCGTCGCCGGGCGGTACGCCGAGGCCCGGGCCAAGCGCCGGTCGGGTGCGGCCCTGCGCGCGCTGCTCGAGCTCGGGGCCAAGGACGTCGCCGTGCTGCGCGATGGCGTCGAGGTGCGGGTACCGATCGAGCACCTCGCGGTCGGCGACCGCTTCGTCGTGCGCCCCGGCGAGAAGGTGGCGACCGATGGCGTGGTGGTCGACGGGCTGTCCGCGATCGACGCCTCGCTGCTCACCGGCGAGCCGGTACCGGTCGACGTCGGACCCGGCGACAGCGTGACGGGCGCGACGGTCAACGCGGGAGGCCGCCTCGTCGTCGAGGCGACCCGCGTCGGCGCCGACACCGCCCTCGCCCGCATCGCCGCGCTCGTCCACGACGCGCAGTCGGGCAAAGCAGCCGTGCAACGGCTCGCAGACCGCGTGTCCGCCATCTTCGTGCCGATCGTGATCGGTCTCGCCGCGGCGACGCTCGGGTTCTGGCTCACGGCGGCGTCGACCGGCAGCGCGACCATCGCCTTCACCGCCGCGGTCGCGGTGCTGATCATCGCCTGCCCGTGCGCGCTCGGCCTCGCCACCCCCACCGCGCTGCTCGTCGGCACCGGCCGGGGAGCGCAGCTGGGCATCCTCATCAAGGGTCCCGAGGTCCTGGAGTCGACCCGCCAGGTCGACACCGTCGTGCTCGACAAGACGGGCACGGTGACCACCGGGCGCATGGCGCTCGTCGACGTCGCGATCGCGGGCGACACCTCCGTCGACGAGGTGCTCCGTCTCGCCGGCGCCCTCGAGGCGGCGAGCGAGCACCCGATCGGCCAAGCGATCGCCGACGGTGCGCGCGAGCGCCTCGGTTCGCTCGAGCCGGTCGAGTCGTTCGCCAGTCACCAGGGCCTCGGCGTCGAGGGCGTCGTCGGCACCCACGCCGTGGTCGCCGGCCGCGCCCGCCTGCTGGCCGACTGGGCCCTCTCCGTTCCCGAGGCCCTGCGCCCGGCCGTCGACGGCGCCGAGGCCGCGGGCCACACGCCGATCCTCGTCGCCTGGGACGGCGTGCTGCGTGCCGTCGTCGTCGTGGCCGACACGGTGAAGGAGACGTCGGCCGAGGCGGTCGCCGACCTGCGCAGCCTCGGGCTGCGACCGGTCCTGCTCACGGGCGACAACGAGCGGGCGGCCCGGGCGGTCGCCGCGGCAGTCGGCATCGACGAGGTGATCGCCGAGGTCCTGCCCGAGGAGAAGGTCGCGGTGATCCGCCGGCTCCAGGACGAGGGCCGGGTGGTCGCCATGGTCGGCGACGGCGTCAACGACGCAGCCGCCCTGGCCCAGGCCGACCTCGGCCTGGCCATGGGCACGGGCACCGACGCGGCCATCGAGGCGAGCGACCTCACCCTCGTGCGCAGCGACCTGCGGGCGGTGGCCGATGCCATCCGGCTGTCGCGGCGCACCCTGGCCACCATCAAGGCGAACCTCTTCTGGGCGTTCGCGTACAACGTCGCCGCCCTGCCACTCGCCGCGGCCGGGCTGCTCAACCCGATGCTGGCCGGCGCCGCCATGGCCGCGTCGAGCGTGTTCGTCGTCACCAACAGCCTGCGCCTCCGGAGGTTCCGAGCCCGATGACCGACCACCCGACCCGCGGCTACGCGACCAGGAAGGCCGAGTACGCCAAGCGCCTGAGCCGGATCGAGGGCCAGGTCCGCGGCATCGCCCGGATGATCGACGAGGACGTCTACTGCATCGACGTGCTGACCCAGGTGAGCGCGGCGACCAAGGCGCTGCAGGCCGTGGCCGTGGGCCTGCTCGACGAGCACGTGCGCCACTGCGTCCGCGACGCGGTGGGCGCGGGCGATCCCGAGCGACTCGACGAGATGATCGCCGAGGCCACCCGAGCCATCGAACGGCTGGTGAAGGCCTGAGCAGCACCCACGGCCCCCGGGTCTTCACCCACCTTGCACCAAGTCGTTAGGCACGCCTAACATCTTGTGCTCGTGCACGGAGGACCTGACCCGCTCGTGACCCTGCTCGACCCCACGCCGCTCTCGCTCCCGCGCTTCGCGGCCGACCTGGCCCGCCACGGCGATGCCGTCGCCCTGTTCGACCGTGGCGCCGACGTGGCCGTCACCTACGCCGAGCTCGACGCCAGGGTCGAGGCCCGGCGAGCGCTGCTCGGCACGGAGCGGCGGCTCGTCCTGGTCACCGCGTCGAACACCGTCGAGGCGGTGGTCTCCTACCTCGCCGCCCTCCGGGCCGAGCATCCCGTCCTCCTCGCCGCGCACGACGACCACGCGGCCGTCGACGCCCTCGTCGACGTGTACGACCCCGACGTGCTCCTGGCCGGCGCCGCCATCGAGGAGCGCCGGCGCACGACCCGTCACGAGCTGCACCCCGAGCTGGCCCTGCTCCTGTCGACCTCGGGATCGACGGGCACACCGAAGCTCGTCCGTCTGTCCCGGGCGAACCTCGAGGCCAACGCCGCTTCGATCGGCGAGTACCTCCGGCTGACCCCCGACGACCGGGCCATGACCAGCCTCCCGCTGCAGTACTGCTACGGGTTGTCGGTCCTCAACAGCTACCTGCGGGCGGGCGCCGGTGTCGTCCTCACCGACCTGTCGGTCGTCGACCCCTGCTTCTGGCGTGCCTTCCGTCGGGCCGGGGCCACGAGCTTCGCCGGCGTGCCCCACACCTTCGACCTGCTCGACCACGTGGGGTTCGCCGACCTCGAGCTGCCGACGCTGCGCTACGTGACCCAAGCGGGCGGACGCATGCATCCCGAGAAGGTCCGTCGCTACGCCGAGCTCGGGCGCCAGCGGGGTTGGGACCTGTTCGTGATGTACGGACAGACCGAGGCGACCGCCCGCATGGCGTACCTCCCTCCGGAGCTGGCGGCATCGCACCCGGGATGCATCGGCGTCCCCGTCCCCGGCGGCTCGTTGACGGTCGACGCGCCCGGGGACGACGGTGTCGGCGAGCTCGTCTACCGGGGCGACAACGTCATGCTCGGTTACGCCCACGACCCCACCGATCTGGCCGTCGGGCGAACCGTCGACGCCCTCGGCACCGGCGACCTCGCTCGTCGACACCCCGACGGCATCTTCGAGATCGTCGGCCGGCACAGCCGGCTCGTGAAGCCGTTCGGCGTGCGCGTCGACCTCGACGACCTCGAGCGCAACCTCGCGACTCGCGGCATCGAGGCCACGTGCACCGGCGACGACGAGCACGTGGTCGCCGCGGTGGTGACCAGCGGCGACGACCGGGCCGCCGCGGCCACGACGGCGCTCGACGACCTCCTCGGCCTCCCGCACTCGCACCGGTCGGTCGTGACCTTCGACGAGCTGCCTCGCCTCGCCAACGGGAAGCCCGACCACGAAGCGATCCGGCGCGCCGCGGCGCAGCGGGTGGCGCCCATGGGCGACCCGGTGGACGACTCCGTGCGCGCCGCCGTCGCCGGCGTCTTCGGTCGCCCCGTCGAGTCGCTCGCCGGCAGCGACACCTTCGTGTCGCTGGGGGGCGACTCCATGTCGTACGTGGAGATGAGCGTGCGCCTCGAGGCGCTCGTCGACCCGCTCCCTCGTGACTGGCACCTGCGGACGATCGACGAGCTCGCCGCCGCCCCCCGCGCCACGTGGCGACCGTGGGCGATGCTCGACACCAGCGTCGTGCTCCGGGCGATCGCCATCTTCCTCATCGTCAGCACGCATGCCGACCTCTGGCAGCTGCCCGGTGGGGCCCACGCCCTGGTCTTCATCGCCGGTCTGAACTTCGCCCGCTTCCAGCTCGACGGCGGCAACCGCTGGGCGAGCATCGCTCGGATCGCGCTCCCCAGCGCCTGCTGGATCGGCTTCCTCGCGCTCCGGACCCGCGGCTGGGCGTGGGAGCACGCGGTGTTCCTCAACGACGTCCTCCGGGGCTCCACCTCCCGCTGGGCGTTCTGGTTCGTCGAGAGCATCATCCAGATCCTCGTCGTGGTGGCCCTGGTCCTCGCCGTCCCTGCGGTCGCCCGCCTCGAGCGGCGTCATCCCTTCCGCTTCGCAGCCGGGGCCGTCGGTCTCGGCCTCCTCCTCCGCTACGACCTGCTCGGGTTCGCGCCTTCGCACCACCGGCTCTACTGGCCGCACCAGATCTTCTGGCTGTTCGCCCTGGGCTGGGCCGCCGCCCGAGCAACTCGCTGGCAGCATCGGGCGTTCGTGGGCGCGGTCGCCGTGCTCGTCCTGCCGGGCTTCCTCGTTCCGCAGACCCGAGTCTGGATCGTGCTCCCGACCGTCGTGCTCGTGACGTGGGTCCCCCGCCTCCCCGTGCCCCGGCCGCTCGTCGGCTGCGTGTCGTCGCTGGCCGCGGCCTCCCTGGCGATCTACCTCACCCACATCCCGGTGCACCTGCCGATCGAGCGCGCCTACGGCCCGGTCCCCGCGATCGCCGTCTCGCTCGTCGTCGGGCTGGTGGCCTGGCGGGTGATCGAGAAGGCGGGCGACCTCGTCGGCGCGCTCGCCCGACGGTGGCCCTACGGCGCGACGGCCTCGGCCACCACGCCGTCGTCGACCTCGGCAGGCAAGGGGATGGCGTGGGCGCCGGCGACCGGGAACAAGCGCACCGGCGCGCCCACGTCGAGCACGTCGAACGACGGCGTCTGCACGTGGATCGTGCCGAGCTCCGGATCCTCGACCTCGTAGAGGACGTCGCGCCCGCGGAACGCCCGGGTCGCGATGTGCGCCCGGCCGTCCGGCGACGGCTCGAGCCCGATCGCCTCGGGCCGCAGGCCGACCGAGCCCTCGCCCGGGTCGACCGGCGTGTCGACCGACAGCTCGAAGCGCCCGAGCGCGGTCGAGACATCACGACCATCGATGCGACCCGGCACCACGTTCAGCTCGCCGAGGAACCCTGCCGTCCAGGCGTCGGCGGGCGCCCAGTACACCTCGGCCGGGGTGCCCACCTGCAGGACCCGGCCCTGGCGCATGACCACGACCCGGTCGGCGAGCGACAGCGCCTCCTCCTGGTCGTGGGTCACCCACAGCGCCGTGGCGCCGGCCTTACGGAGCACCTCGGCGACATCGGCTCGCAGCCGCGAGCGCAGGGCGGCGTCGAGCGAGCTGAACGGCTCGTCGAGCAGGGTGAGCGCAGGGCGGGGCGCCAGGGCCCGGGCGACCGCCACGCGCTGGCGCTCACCGCCCGAGAGCTCGGCCGGATCGCTGTCGGCGCGGTCGCGCAGCCCCACCAGCTCGAGCACCTCGCCCACCCGCTCGACGTCGCGACCGATGCCGAAGGCGACGTTCTCGGCGACGGAGAGGTGGGGGAACAACGAGTCGCCCTGAGGGACCAGGCCCACCCCGCGGTGCTCGGGCTCGACCCAGGCCCCGTCGCCCGCAACGCGCCGCCCCGCGATGGCGACCGTGCCCTCGTCGGGGACGTCGAAGCCGGCGACCAGGCGCAGCAGCGTCGTCTTGCCCGAGCCGCTCGGGCCGAGGATGGCGACCAGCTCTCCGGTCCGGAGCTCGAGCGACACGCCGTCGACCGCGGCCCGGCTCCCGAAGCGGCGCACGGCGCCCGAGATCGCCAGTGCCGGAGCGCCTGCACCCCCGTCCGGGACCGACTTGCTTCCCTCCACCATGGAGGCGTTAGGTTAACCTAACGCCTCGTCTCCGGCACGCTTGAGGCCGAGGGTGCCCCGATCCCCGGACGTCTCCAGGAGCATCGCCATGAAGCTGCGCAGCCCCCTCCGACGTTGGTGGCCGGCGCTGGTCGCCGTCGTCGTGGTCGTGGTGGCCGCGGCCACCCTCGTGGTCGTCACCAGCCAGTCCGACGACGCCCTCGTCGTCTACAACGGCCGGTCCCACTACGGCGGCGAGGAGGCGTTCGCCGCCTTCACCCGCGAGACCGGGATCAAGGTCAAGCTGTTCGGGGGCGACGCCCAGACCCTGCACGACCGCCTGAAGTCGGAGGGGAGCAGCACCAAGGCCGACCTGCTGATCACCGTCGACGGCGCCAACCTGGCCCGGGCCAAGGACGAGGGCCTCCTCGCCAAGGTCTCGTCGTCGGTCATCGAGAAGTCGATCCCGGCCAACCTCCGCGACCCCGACGGGACGTGGACGGCCGTGAGCACCCGAGTCCGCACGATCATGCGCTCGACGGAGCGCGTGCCCGCCGACGCGGTCGACAGCTACGCCGACCTCGCCGACCCGCAGTGGAAGGGACGCATCTGCCTGCGAACCTCCAACAACATCTACAACCAGAGCCTGGTCGCCGACTTCATCGCCAAGCGCGGGGAGGCCGCCACCGAGCAGCTCCTGCGCTCCTGGATGGCCAACAAGCCGCGGATCTTCGGCAACGACGTCCAGATCCTCAACGCCATCAAGGCCGGCCAGTGCGACCTCGGCCTGGCGAACCACTACTACCTGGTGCGCATCCTCAAGACCGACGCCACGTTCCCGGTCACACCAGCGTGGCCCGACCAGGCCGGCGCCGGGGTCCACGCCAACCTGTCGGGGGCCGGCGTGGTGAAGGCCACCGACCGCCGCGCCGACGCGATCAAGCTGCTCGAGTTCCTCACCCAGCGCGAGGCCCAGGAGGCGATCGCCGCCAACGGCGAGTTCCCGGCCAACCCTGCCGTCGCGCCGATCGACATCGTCAAGCCCTGGCGCAACATCAACATCGATCCCATCGACAGCCCGGGCGCCGCGAAGCACGCGACCGACGCGGTCGCGCTCATGCAACGGGTCGGGTGGGAGTAGCCGGGCGACGACCTGCGCCCCGGCGCGCCGGGCGTCGCTGGTGGGGTGTCGCCTCCGTCGTCGTCGCCGCCGTCGTCGCCGGGCCCCTCGTCCTCCTCCCGCTCGCGTTCCTGGAGCGCTCCGCCACCTGGCCGATCGTCCGGGAGGTCCTCCCCACCGCGGTCCTGCGCAGCCTGATCCTCGGAGTCGGCGTGGCGGCCGGGACGCTCGTGGTCGGCACCGCCCTCGCCGTGCTGCTCAGCTTCTACGAGTTCCCCGGCCGGCGGATCCTCGAGTGGGCCGTGGTCCTGCCGCTCGGGGTGCCCGCCTACATCCTCACCTTCGTGTTCCTCGGTCAGTACGAGGACGCGAGCGTCATGCAGCGCACGGCCGTCCGGCTCACCGGCAGCACCGTCACGCTTCCCGAGGTCCGCAACGCCACCGGCGCGATCGTGCTGCTCTCGCTCGTGCTCTACCCCTACGTCTACCTCCTGGCCCGTACGGCCTTCGTCACCCAGCCACCAGGGGTCCTCGAGGCGGCGAGAACGCTCGGCGTCTCGCACCTGCACGCCATCCGGCGCCTCGCGCTCCCGCTGGCCCGACCCGCACTCGCGGCCGGCACGAGCCTGGCGGTCATGGAGGCGCTGGCCGACTTCGGCACGGTGAACCTGCTCGGCTACCGGGCGTTGCCGGATGCCATCTACCGCCTCTGGTACGGCGCGTTCGACCGCAGCGCCGCGCTCCAGCTGGGCGCCGTGCTGCTGGGACTGGTGGCGCTGATGGTCGGCATCGAGCGGCTCAGCCGTCGCCGGTCGGTGACCCAGACCACCGACCGACCGGGCGGCCAGCTCCGGCGGCCGCTGCGGTCGTGGCGCGGCGCGCTCGCATGCGCCGTGCCCAGCCTCCTGGTGCTCGCCGTCGTCGTCGGACCCGTCGTGCAGCTGACGCTGTGGGCGGTGGAGAGCGTGCGCGACGGCACCTACGACCATTCGCTCGGCGAGTACGCCCGCAACAGCGTCGTGCTCGCCTTGCTCACGGCCGTGCTCACCGCGGTCGTCGCGGTCGTCGTCGTCTTCGCCGTACGCCTCGGGCCGACCGCGGTCCGGCGAGTCTCGCTGCGAGCCTCGACGCTCGGGTACGCGGTGCCGGGCTCGGTCGCCGCCGCCGCGGTGTTCCTCGTCGTCGACTCGATCGACAACCGGATGGGGGCCGTCCTCACCGGCAGCGTCATCACCCTCCTCGCCGCCTACTGCCTGCGCTTCAGCACGCTCGCCATCCAGAGCGCGGAGGCGCGCATGGCGCAGCTGCCGTACTCGCTCGACGAGGCCGCCCGCTCCCTCGGCGCCGGGCCGGGCCGTCTGCTCGGCGAGATCCACGTGCCGCTGCTGCTCCCCGCCATCGCCACGGGCTCGCTGCTCGTCTTCGTCGAGGTGCTCAAGGAGCTGCCGGCCACCGCACTGCTGCGGCCGTTCGGACTCGACACCCTGTCGATCGGCGTGTGGGAGGCCACCAAGGAGTCGCTCTACGAGGCCGCCGCCCTCCCCGCCCTCGTCCTGCTCGCGACGAGCGTCATCCCGGTGGCGTTCCTCGTGCGGGCCACGAAGGCCACGAAGGTCTAGCCCTCCGGCAGGTTCGAGCGGGTCTCGTCGACCGGGACCACCCGCGCATCGGCTGGTGCTGACGACGATGTGCCAGGCTCGCCCCGTGTCCAACCCGGAGGCCCTCTACCACCGCGACGGCGACGCGTTCATCGGAACCGAGGCGACGCTCGGCTCGTGGTACGAGAACGCCCAGGCCGGCGGCCCGCTCCTCGCCCTGCTCGGTCACGTGCTCGAGGACATCCCGGCGGCGGCGCCCATGTCCCTCACCCGGCTGACGGTCGACATCGTCCGGCCCGTGCCCGCCGGTGAGCGCCTCTTCGTCGAGCCCACGATCGTGCGCGAGGGCAGGCGCATCCAGCTCATCGACTTCGTCATCCGCACCGGCGACAAGGTGACGACCCGTGCCCGCGCCCTGCGCGGGATCGATCACGACCTCCGCGAGCTCGGTGGCCGGCCCCACTCGAGCTCGACCGACGTCCCCGCCCTGCGGCTCCCGCCGCCGTCGGCGTTCGAGAGCGTCGTCGACAAGCCGCGCGTGGCTGCGTTCCTGGTCCTCGGGGCCGAGCTGCTCCAGTCGCCCGGGCCCATCGACGGGAACCACGCCATCTGGATCCGCCTGCGGTTGCCCGTGGTCGCGGGCGAGCCCGTGCGCGCCACCTCCCGGGCCGTGGTGGGCCTCGACATGGTGAACCTCATCGGCGTCGGGGACGGTCAGATCACCGGCCTCCAGCCCATCAACCCCGATGTCTCGGGCCACCTGCTGCGCGCACCGGTCAGCGAGTGGGTCGCCATGACCGGCAACACCTACTACCACCAAGCCACCGGCCACGGCATGTCCACGGCGCTGCTCAGCGACGAGGCGGGCGTGTTCGGTCTGACGTCGAACTCGCAGCTCGTCGGCTCCTGAGGGGCGTGCGAGGCGCGACCGCTGCGGCGCCTGGGCCGCAGCCCCTACGCCGCCCGCAGCGCGAGCACGACGCCGACCTGCTCCGCCAAGGCGAGTGCGATGAGACGCCGCTCGATCGGCACGCCGACACCCGGAGTC
>Ga0075365_10000508_pt1 | contig 14825 bp, 17 predicted proteins | sample EndMetdeltDD1765_FD_71387 | JGI IMG/M metagenome (GOLD analysis project Ga0075365, IMG submission 71387) | Populus endosphere microbial communities from Tennessee, USA - Endosphere MetaG P. deltoides DD176-5 | ecosystem: Host-associated > Plants > Roots > Endosphere | place: USA: Tennessee... | reverse complement strand
CATGACCACACCCGATAAGTCCGCCGCGCCTTTACGTCTATTTCGGGGCTTTCTAACATTGGAACCAATTGCTCCTAAGAAGGTTCGTGTGCCGCAATCAGGAGTATCGACATGAAGAAGATCATTATCACGACAGCCATGGTTCTCGCCGCCTCGACCGCCGCGTTTGCCCAGTCTGCCGCGGAAAGCACCGGCGCAAACTCGCTGATCGGCCGAGCGCCGACTATGGAAGATTTTGTCATGCAAGCATCCGCGAGCGACATGTTCGAAATCGAGTCTAGCAAGCTTGCGCTGCAGAAGGGTGACGACCAGACGAAGACGTTTGCGCAGCAGATGATCACCGATCACGAGAAGACGAGCATGGAGCTCAAGGCGCTGCTGTCCAGCGGAAAGGTGAAGGGAACTCCGGTTACCGCGCTGACCAAGGATCACAAGGAGGAGGTCGATGACCTCGCCAAGCTTAGCGGCAGCGAGTTTAATGAGGAGTACTTCGATGAGCAGGTTGATGCGCACGAAGACGCTGTAGACCTTTTCAAGCGCTACGCGGAGGGCGGAGAAAATGCCGAACTGAAGGCGTGGGCGGCCAAGACCCTACCGGCACTTGAGCATCATTACAAAATGGCTCAGGATCTCGATAAGTAGGCGTGTGAGCAGCTTAGCTGCGATGTCAAATGTGTCGGCTTTGGCGTCCCGATGACCACGGATGTGCTGGCACCGGTTGAAGACGAGCATGAGAGGTCGGTGCGGATTGACGCTTCGCCCTTTCATTTTTTAGATCCGCATCATTATGACCTTGTTTCCAGCACAATCAGACCGAGGCAATTACGTGCTTCCCTGGAACTAACTCGATTAATCGCCGTTATTGGCGCGGGCAAAACGGGACAGTTCACGTGCAGGATAAAATGGACGTTGGATACGGCGATAGCCGCGCAGTTCGTGACGGCATTTCCTTTGATGAAGGCAGAGCAAGCGCGAAGTTTGGCTTAAGCTTCGCAGCAAACCCATTTCGGAAAGACCTTGAGCCGGTTCGCCATCGGTGATGGGCAGAGGGCTTCGAAAGCTTTAAGACTAATTGATCCGTTGCTCTTAACGCTTGCCCTTGCCCTGTTACGGCCCAATGGCCGCCTGGTTTGCAGGAGATCAGGATATAACGATTGCAGGCCTTTCCGATTGGAGCGGTACCGCCTGCGATACCCCCCAGTGCCTAGTCCGGTTCGATCCGAGTGCCGGCAGCTGTCCACGGCCTATTCGGCGGCTGGCTCGCTCCCTGAGCTTGGCTCAGGCTCGCCGAGAGCATTGGTAAGTCCCGCGTCGAGGCCGTAGCAGGCTGGATGCAGGAAACATTTTTGGACGAACCATCGACCCCTAACTGCTCTTCCAGCGCCCTCAGCCGGAAATGCTGGCCGTTCGCAAACGCTTGTGCGCGCGGCTCGAACTTGAATATTTTTCGTTCATTCCACCATTCTCGGTGATCTGCACGGAGGAATGGGAATATCGCTTGCCTGGCCCGATAGTGCCATCGCCGTGGATGTTCCAGTTGCAGAAAATGTCAGCTCTCCTTATACTGGGCGCGCTGATAAAAGCGTTCCCGAACGTGAAGTTCCAGCTTCCCCAAGATCAGCATTTTGAAACCCGCCCCTCTCCTGTGCCGGGCTTCTTTTTTGGCTGAACAAAACACAGACAAACCGCTTTATAAGATGTCGGATCAACAAGAGACTAAAGTCCTAGTTGCAACCCGAGAAAGTATCACCACCATTTCTGAGCGAGTTAAGACCGCGGCTTGCTCGTGGCGGATAAGGTGACGAGGTGTGGTGCCTTACCTTATCCGTCATTATTCCCAGCCCAATAGTCGTCCAACAGACCGCGACCATCGCCCGTACAAAGTGCGCTATGCGTTTTAAATTGAGCACGCTCGCTGCTCGTGGACGAGAGGGTTTGTTTTTGCGACCCCCCGTGCAGGGCCTGGAGATCATACCGTGGAACCCTGAAAGAGCGATCACAAACACGAGCTTCGTGACGAGCCAACCGCTGTTGAACCAGCCATACCAGGCTGCCATTGTGATGCCGGCTAACCAAACGAGAAAGAGGGCAGCCGTCGTAACGAGACGATCGAAACGGGCAAACTTGGCAATGATTCGGGTTCGCATAGGCGAGCGCGAGGACCGCGGACATAGTGCCGCCAAACCACACGACAATAGCAACGATATGCACGGATTTGATCACGTCATAGAGCATCGGCATCGGCTTCCTTTAGCCGAGCCTTTACCCACCGCTCGTTGACGATGCCACCAAACGGAATGAACGCCCCGACCAGCAATCGTCCGACGTCGCCTCTTGTCAGCCAGCGTTCACCCGCCGACCGGATCACCGCCCAGCAGAAGGCGAGAAACGCCAAGCCGTGGACGGGACCGATCACACGTGTCGCCTCGGAAATGCCCCCGAGATGTTTCAAAGGGACCGCCACCAGGACAAGGATGAGTAAGGTCATGGCTTCGGCGATGGCAAGCCATCGAAGAGTTGTTCCGCGCTTCATCTGCTCTCCTCCAAATCCTGCTCTTTTGCACCGCTGGACTTTCTTCTCTCCACCTCAGGCACCCTTCTCGTGCTTGAGGAGAAGGCTGCGAATCTTGGCAAGTGCGGCGTCCTTGTCCGAACGATAAGGGATAAGCCCCTTGAGGCGCCCGTCGGCACCGATCATCAGAAGATCGACAGTATGGTTCATGTGGTAGTTGCCGTCTTCAGCCGGCTCCTTCTCAGCATGAATGATCCAGCCCTTTGCCACCTTGCGCATCTCGTCCGGGTTTCCGGTGACGCCGGTGATGCGATCGCCAAACGCCGTGACATAGTTATGCATGACATCCCTGGTGTCGCGCTCCGGATCGATCGAGAAGAACACGGCGCGCAGGGGGCGACCCTCTTCCCCCAGCTCACCCAACCACCCAGAAACTTCATAAAGCGTCGTCGGGCACGCTTCCGGGCAATGCGTATAGCCGAAGTAGACGAGAGACGGGTGGCCCTTGAAGATCGACTTGTCGACCGGGCGGCCCTCATCGTCGATCAACGAGAAATTTTCGTTGAACGGCGCGGCTCTCGGCGTGTCGAGATAGACGGAGAACATCAGCGCGACCAGCGATGCGATAAACAGCCCACTGGCCGAGTAGGCGATTGTCAGAATCGTCTTCGGTCTCATTGGCCATGTCCTTCATGCGCAGAATGTCCGCTGGCAGTCTCGTCTTGGGAGATCGCAACCATGCCCTCAAAGCTTCCGAACAGTTCCAGCGCCGGGCCATCGAGCTTCGCTTCTGCTTCGATCACGCGCTGCGAAAGCTGCTCCGCGTCGCGCGGCGATACCCCGGCGCTTGCGTAACCGGCCGGCGATTTAAACGTGTCTCCTCCTAACATCTGAACCTGCCAACTGTGCGGCGACTGCTTGAGGAGCACGCGCCCGCCACGTCCGTCCTGCTGCCATCCGGCTATCGCCCATTCTTCCTGAACAATGATAGGATCGACGGTGAGTGGTTTATCGGGTGTCTCGAACATGGTCTTCAGCACGTCCCGGATCGCGACTTGCGGATCCTCGGCCTCGTGATGTATATGCGTCATGTCCATGGACATCTCGGCGGCGTTGGGCGTCGCCTCGCCAGCATTGTCGCTATCTAACGGCCCGGCAATATTGCCGACGAGCAGGCCGATCTCTATTTCGCCGGCTTTTTCGAAGGTCAGAGTTGCATTGATCGTCTCGCCCTTGCGAAAGGGCTTATCGACATTGTTGAACATCAGGTGGTAGTTCGGGGCCAGCCGGAGGGTTGTGTGAGGTGGGATTACCAATCCGCCCTTGAACTCCCGCATCGTCATGATCCCGTTCGCCATATCCATGCGGTGAAGCTGGACGGAGCGGGCCCGGTCGGATGCTGCTGCGATCAGCCGGTCAGGCTGATCGCCATCGTTGATAATGGTCAGGTACCCATCGCCAACCTTGGCGCCTGGTACCATCGCATGTGAGGCCGCGTGGTCGATGCGAATATCAGCCGCAAACGCCGGTAAGGTGGAAGCGAACAGAAGGCCGGCGACAATCGAGGTGAACTTGTTCATAGCTGTCCTCACGAAAATGCGCGCTTGAGCGGGGGAACGAACCGGACGACGACCTGATCGAATACGACCATCGCCAGGATCGCCACGCCGGTCAGCGGGAAGGCCACGGCAAAGATTGCCGCGATGATCCACAGGCCGATGTAGACCGAGCGCCGGGGCGGCATCGGTGGAACGCCGACGCGGCCCTGTGGCCGTCGCTTCCACCACATCACAACGCCGGTCACGCAGGACAGCACGATGGTCAGGCAGGTCGCGAGCATCAGGATTTGGTTGAAGCGTCCGTATTCCTGACCCTGGTGGACGCTGATGCCCCATTCGATGCTTTTCCCGAAAATGGGGTATTGGCTGTAGGAGAGGTCGACGAGCGGTTTGCCGGAATATTGGTCGATATGGATCATGCGTTGTCCGGCCACGTCGTCCGGATAGATGGCTGCGGAATAAACACCTGAGGCATCGGGGGGGATTGCAATGTCAAAGCCCTGCCGGATGCCAGCAGTTTTCGCCGTCTTGATGGCGACGTCCAGGCCGACAGGTTTCTTCGATTGGGCGACGGCGATATCGGAAAGCGGGACGGGTGCCTTTTCCACTGTCCAGCCGACCTTTGGTAGAATGTCTGACGTGACCTTCTGTGACTTCGGAACATTATCCCAAAGCTGCGTCGGATAGCCGAGACCATAGCTTCCGAGCCAGGAGTTGACATTCGCGCCCCAGTAGCTCGACCACGGCATGCCCGTTAGCGCGAGAAAAAAGATCAGGATGCCGGCGAAGGCGCCGGTGACGGCATGGACGTCACGCCAGAACACCCGACGAGCGGGCGTTCCCCGAACTGTCACGACACCACCTGTCTGCTGGCGCGGCCACCAGAGATAGATGCCGGTCACCACTAGCACCATTGCAAAACCGGCGGTGATCTCGATCAGCTTGTTGGTGAAATCACCAAACAGAGCGAGGCTGTGAGTGCGTTTGACGACGTAGTTAAACTCCTCCTCGCTCGCTACTGTGTCGAGGAGTTTCCCGTCATATGGGTTCAGGAATACCTGGGTAGCGACCTTGTCCTTCGACACGGTAACAATGGCCGATCGTTCCGGGGAGGCAGGGTCCTTGTAGGAGGTCGCCGTCGATCCTGGAACGGCGGCGACCGCGACATCGACCAGCTGTTGCGGCGAAAGTGTCTGACCCTCGGGCTCAACGAGATAGCGATAACCGAAGACGGTATTGTCGATCTCGTCCTTGAACAGGTAGAGAGAGCCGGTGATGGCCAGGTTGAGCAGAAAAGGGATGACGAGCAGGCCCGCCAAAAAGTGCCAGCGCCAGACGGCGCGGTAGAGCGAAACGCTCGATACAGCGGTATCCGCCGGGTCGGCGGTCGTAATCGAAGACATGCGATAGATCCAGATCCATAGCCATCTGCACGAACAGTTTGGCAATCGTTACAGCACGCGCGACGGCGCCTGCCGAAACGCGGGTTCAGGCGACGATTGGATCAAGCGGAGGCGCACGCGGGCCCGCATTGGGCGGGTAGATCTGGCGGTGGATGGTTTCGACCCGCAGCGGCAGTTGGGCAACCGAGACGAAGCCGACCGAAATCCCGCCGGTGTCGATCGGTCCTGTCAGGATGATAGCGGCGTTGATCCGGCAAGCCTCACAGCCCTGGGAATAGGCCTTATGTGGGGAAGAAGAACCCTTGCCGCCGTCCTTGGTCGAGGTGATGCAAAGTGCTGCTGAGGTGCCGTCAGGAAGGACAAAATCGGCAAATTCGGCCGCGCGAGCATCGCTTGCCAGCACGGGTGGCTGATGCGCGAGACCGAGAAACAGGAGCGCCAAGACGCACAGCGTCTGAACTATCCATGTCTCGATCTTCCAGAACCGGCTCACGTGCTCACTCCATTTCCGAAAAGAGATAGCGGCTTCCGCACCGGTTCTCAACGTGAGATTTCGGAGACAACGCTACCATGTCGCCGCACATCCAGAGGGGTTGGGGATTTCTCGAATTGGGCTTTGAACAAAAAATAAGCTCATCTAGAGCGAGATCCGAAACTCTGTTTTTGCATCAAAGAAACTGATGGTGCTTACATCAGCGGATAAGCCGATTGTCTCCCCAACCTTGCCTGAAAAGCGTGGCTGTAGGCGCGCGACGATTGGCTGCTCCGCGATGCGAATTGTCACCATGGTGTCCGGTCCAGTCGGCTCAACGACGTCGATTATTCCTGTCAGCATAGACCCCGCACTATCGGCTACCTTTAACTCCTCGGGTCTGATCCCGAGAACGGCGGCTTTCTTGCCGAAAACCTCGCCGGAAGACATTGGGGCCTCTACGCGTACGCCGGGTGCCTCGAAACGTGCAAGGCGACCGTCGGACGTCAGGGTGCCCGTCACGAAATTCATCGAGGGCGAGCCGATGAACCCGGCGACAAATATATTGGCCGGTTTTTCATAGATCGTCTGAGGGTCCGAAAACTGCTGGATGTAGCCACCCTTCATGACTGCCACTTTGGTGCCGAGCGTCATGGCTTCGATCTGGTCGTGCGTGACGTAAACAACACTCGTGCCGAGCCTTCCATGAAGCCGTTTGATCTCGGTACGCATCTCGGCCCGGAGCTTTGCGTCGAGATTTGAAAGGGGCTCGTCGAAAAGGAAAAGATCTGGATTGCGCACGATGGCGCGGCCCATGGCGACACGTTGGCGTTGACCACCGGAAAGATTGGCGGGCCGTCTGTCGAGCAAATGCGAAATCTGCAAGAGGTCGGCCGCCTGCTTGACTGCAGCACTGCGTTCAGTACCGTTGACGCCGCGCATCTCCAGGCCAAACCCGATATTCCGTTCGACTGTCATCGTCGGATAAAGCGCATAGGACTGGAAGACCATCGCGATATTGCGGTCTTTCGGGGCGAGCTCGACAACCGAATGGCCATCGATGCGGATATCGCCCGCCGAAATGTCATCGAGCCCGGCAATCAGGTTGAGCAGGGTGGATTTTCCGCACCCGGACGGGCCAAGGAGAACAAGAAAGCCTCCGTCTTCAAGCTCCACATCGATCCCGTGCAGGACCTGAAGGCCACCGTAGGATTTCTGAACGTTCTGAAGAGATAATGTTGCCATAGATGTGTCCTTAGCCTTTGATCGCGCCGGCCGTCAGGCCCTGCACCATCACGCGCTGCACGAGCGCAAACATCAACATGACCGGCAGAATGCTGAGTATGCCGCCTGCGGCAAGCACGCCCCAGGGAAGCTGAAACTCACCGACCATCAACTGGAGGCCAACCGGCCAGGTCCGAGATCCTTGTCCGGTTGTCAGCATCAGCGCAAACAGGAACTCATTCCATGCGGCGATCGCAATAAAGACAGAACTCGCGACTAAGCCGTTCCTTGCGAGCGGGATTACAATCCAGAGCATGGCGCCGAAGCGGGTGGAACCGTCGATCCGCGCCGCACTTTCAAGCTCCTTGGGCGCTGCATCGAAAAAGCCCTTTAGCATCCAGACGAACAGAGGCAGCAGAAAACTTGTGTAGGCAAGGGCGAGACCAATGCGGCTGTCGATCAGGCCAACGGATCGAAGAACCACGTAAAGCGGGATGATCATCATGACCGCCGGGAACATACGGACGACGAGATAACCGAGCATCAGCGTGTTTCGACCCCTGAAGGTGTAACGCGAAAACGCGTATGCCGCGAGCGTTCCCGTGGCCAGGCACACGACAACGGTGATGAGGGTGACGATGAAACTGTTACCGATCAGAACCGGGAAACTCGACTGGGTCCAGATTGCGACGTAGTTCTGAAAGGTAATCCTGCTCGGAATGTACTGCATCGTCTGGGTGACGATGTCCGCTTCGAGTTTCAGCGAGGTCAGAAACATCCAGACAATCGGTCCGATGCAAAACAGCGACATCGAAACCAGAACAAAATAGGTGAGAATGTCAGCCGCCATTCTCCGACTGCGGCGGGTTGCAGCCATGATCTATTCCTGACCTATCTTGGAAAGACGGATGTAGGCGTAGGCGAAGACCATCAGGATCACGAACATCACCACTGACAATGCCGACGCATATCCGAAGTTGAAGTCCTTGTAGGCCGTCTGGAAGGCATAAAGCGACAGGACTTGTGTCGCGTCGCCGGGGCCACCACCGGTTAGGATGAGCAGAAGGTCCGGCGAGTTCACGAGGCTGATGACGCGCAGGATCACAGCGGCCGCGATGACCGACTTCAACATCGGGACAGTGATCAGCCGGAACTGAGCGATTGGCCCGGCACCATCCACTGCGGCGGCTTTGTAAAGATCCTGTGGGATCCCCTTCAAGCCGGCAAGTAACAGCAGGGCGAAGAATGGAAAACCGTGCCAGGCTTCAACAAAGATTGTCGCGGCAAGGGCGGTGTTCGGATCGGCAAACCAGGCTTTGTAACTGCTCAAGATGCCGATGCGGACAAGGATATCGTTGATGACGCCCAGGCGCGGGTCCAGCAGCAGCGCCCACATATGGCCGGCGACGACATTCGGCAGGAAGTAGGGCACAAGGATCAGGACTGCAAAGATCCCGGTCCCCGGCACGTTGCGGTTCAACGCCGTGGCAGCGATGAAACCCAATCCCAGTTCCAGCACCACAGCGAAGGTCACCCAGAGCACGGTGTTCTTGAGAGCGACCCAGAACACCGGATCATCGATCATGACGAGGTAATGCTTGAACCCGACCCAGCCGGTGAGCCCCGGCCGCGTCAGCCGCATTTCGCGAAAGCTGATCGCCATGCCGTAGATGGTCGGGTAGGCGATCACGAGCAAGATGATCACCAGGCTCGGCAAAAGGAGCAGGTAGATCCAGTATCGCGTCTCGGAAAGCTCCGCAATCATCCCGATTTTGGGAAGATGAGATCCAGTATCCATTCAATCCTCGGCTTTCGCGCCGTTCCCTGAGAAGGCGGGGAGAGGGCGCGAGGCGCGCCTTCGTCTGGGATCAGCGCATTGCTGCGTCGAGACCCTTGATCATCCGGTCGACTGCATCAGCCGGTTTGGACTGACCGGTCAAAACGGACTGGAATGCAGGATTGACGACGTTTTCCGACCAGCCCGCAGCGCCGACAAAAGTATTCGGCAAGCGCCCGAAATCGAGCGTCTTGACCGCCGCGTCATAGATTTTGTTCGATGTCAGGCGCGGATCCTGCAGTGCCGCGGTCGAGGCGGGGAAATATCCGGTTGCCTCAAGCAGCGCGATCGCCGCTTCCGGCTCGCCCCAGAAGCTGACCCACTGCCAGGCCGCTTCGATATTATCTTCCTTCATGACGCCGTTGCCCGCATAGGCGACGCGGGCAATCTGCGCCTTGGGGCCCGCCGGCATCGGGGCTGTCTGGAACTGGGTGCCTTGCTTGAGCGCGCCGGAAATCTCGCTCAACGATCCGGTGTGATGCCAGACCATCGCCGTCTGGCCGGTCCTAAAGGCCTCCATGATCTGACGATAGCTGTCGTTCGGCGCACTCGGCGGCACGACCTTTTCCTTGACGAAGAGGTCGGAATAGAATGTCACCGCTTCGATCGCTGCCGCGCGGTCGATGGCAGGCTTACCGTCTTTGACGATCGGTGAGCCGAAAGCTTCCATCACGTCGATAACGTATTTAAAGGCGCCCGCGCCGCCGCGCATGCTGAAAGCATAGCGCCCCTTGGATGGGTCGGTCAGTTTGCGGGCTGCCTGAACGAACACGTCAAAGTTCTTCGGCGGCCCTGAAAGGCCGGCCTGCTCGAAATAGTCGGCGCGGTAGTACATCCAGTCGACGAATGCGAATGCCGGCACCGCATAGATCTTGTCGTCCTGAGACAGGCCTTTCCAACGATTGTCAGGAAAGTTCGATTTTCCGGGCCAGGTTTTGACCCGTGCGCTGAGGTCGACAAGACCATTCATGGCCACGAGATCGGCGAACCGCTCAGTGATCACCATGCCGGTATCAGGCTTGCCGCCGGCGACGACAGCGGAGGACACCTTCGCCATATATTCCGAGTTTGGAATGCCTTCCTGTGTGACCTTCGTTCCGGGATATTTCGCCTGGAAAAGGGCGATGATCTTCGCGAGACCCTCCATCTCCGACTGGCTGGCAAAGTGATGCCAATAGTTGATTGCCCCTGCGGCACGAGCAGTGCCCATCTGGCTTGCCAACGCCATTGCGGTCGCGCCAGCCAGAAGCTCTCTGCGATTCAGCTGCATATCCATCTCCTCCCAGAAATATCAGAATGTCTTTCTGATCGATCAGTTGAGAGTTGGATAACATCATTTCATTGCAGGCGCAACTGCTGCTTTGGCGCAGGACGTTGCATCAGATAAGGCCGAGGTTTCGTTGAACCGCAGCCTGAAAATGCGCAACTAGCGCTGCTTCCGCCGCATCCGCATTGCGCTTGCTGCAGGCCTCGAGAATATCTAGATGCTCGCCGATCGTGCGCAGGATGATCGGGGGCGTCAGCTTTCGGTCAAGCCTCAGAAGACGCAGGTAATTATGCATGCGGCGGTATGTTGTCTCGATCAAGGGATTGCGTAACGCTTGAATGATGCTGCCGTGCAGTTCGATCTCCAGAGCGTCGAGTTCCTGTAGCATTGCGGCGGTCAGGGTCCCTTTCTCGGTGGCCCGTGCCAGCCGGGAATGGCGTACTTCCAGCGTTGCCATAAGGTGTTCGTCGCCTTCTTCGGCAAAAACCCGCACGGCCGCGCGTTCGATGATGATGCGAAACTGGTATGTCGATCGTGTCAGCTCCATTCCTGGACGGACGAACTGGATGCCTGACCTTGGATGGATCGTCAGGATGCCTTCCGCCTCCAGCATGCGCAAGGCATCGCGCAGCGGCGCGACAGGCACGGTGATGATCGCGGACAGCTCGTTTTGCGAGATGAAAGCGCCAACCGGAACGCGACGATCAAAGAGACCTTCAAGGATTCGATCGTAAGCGACGTCGCTCATGCGTTGTGTCGCGGGGGATTGATCATTGCTCGGTTTTGCCTTTAGCGCCACTTGCGGCCACTCCGTCCATTTGTTAATCGGTAGGCATCTGATAGATCAGATATCGATTATAATCGATCAGAAGGCAACCGTGATGACTCTTTCTCATTTCCGTATAACGCGTTTTCAGTTCGCCCGCGACAGGGTAATTGGCGATAGCCAGGTTCGGGCGGATGACACCAACGTCGCCGCACTGGAGCTAATTTCAAAAAGCGGCGAAGTCGGTCTCGGCTTCATCCAGACCCTGTTCACGGCTCTGCCGGATCAGGCGGAAATCGAGAGCATCTTTGAGCGGGAAGTGTGGCCGGGGCTGGCAGGACAGAAAGCGATCGCTCTCGTCCATCGTGTGAACCGCCCGCGCGGCGGAAACCAGCGGGCGTATTCGCTGCCGTTCGGTGAGGCCATCCAGGTTGCGCTATGGGATCTTGCCGCAAAGGAAGCGGGACTGCCCCTGCATGTGCTGCTGGGAAGTCGCCGAAACCGGGTTCGCGCCTATGCTTCAGGCCTCGACTTCCATCTGAGCGACGATGATTTCGTGGAGCTTTTCCGGTACGCCGCATCGCAGGGTTATGAGGCCTTCAAGATCAAGGTCGGCCACGCGGATTTCGCGCGCGACATGCGACGCTTGGAACTGCTCAAATCCTGCGTGCCTGCCGGTTCCAAGCTGATGATCGATCCGAATGAGGCCTGGAACTCCAAGGAAGCCTTGATGAAGCTCGAAGCAATCCGGGCTGCTGGCCACGAGTTGCTTTGGGTTGAAGATCCGATCCTTCGCCATGACTATGAGGGTCTGCGCACCCTTCGCCATGCCGCAAGCTGGACGCAAATCAATTCCGGCGAATATCTTGACGTTCACGGCAAGCGGCTCCTGCTGGAAGCCTTTGGTGCAGACATTCTCAACGTCCATGCGTTTGTTACGGATGTGATGCGCATCGGCTGGCTTGCCGCAGATCTCGGAATTCCGGTGACTATAGGGAACACCTTCCTGGAGGTTGGCGTGCACATGGCCGTGGCATTGCCGGAAGTCGAATGGCTGGAGTACTCGTTCCAGAACTTCGACCATCTGGTCGAGCAGCCTATCGAGATCCGAGACGGATATGCCTATGCGCCCGACCGACCTGGCCACGGTCTCGTGCTTTCCAACAGCGCACGTGAGCATTGGGCTCGCCCGAAGCGTCTGGAGCGAGGGGAGTTGGGTGCTGCACCGGCCAATCCTCGCCTTCCGGTCTTCGGAGGCGTTGCATGAGCGGAACACTTGATGGGAAGACTGTTTTCGTTACCGCCGCAGCGCAGGGAATTGGGCGAGCAACGGCGCTGGCGTTCGCGTCCGCCGGCGCAAAAGTTCATGCGACCGATATCAACGCAGACCTCGTCCAGCAACTAAACGGTATCTCCGGTATCCGGGCAAGCGTGCTTGATGTTCTCGATAGCGGCGCGGTTGCGGCCGCCATCGGCGATATTGGCCGGGTGGATATCCTCTTCAATTGCGCCGGCATCGTGCACAATGGTTCGGTTCTGGAGATGGCTGAGGGTGATCTGGACTTTGCGTTCGAGCTGAACGTGAAAGCGATGGTGCGCACCACCCGCGCGGTTCTGCCGGGCATGATCCATGCGAAATCGGGGTGTATCATCAATATGGCATCTGTTGCCTCCAGCATCAAAGGCGTCCCGAACCGCTTCGCCTACGGAACGACCAAGGCCGCTGTGATTGGAATGACCAAGTCGATCGCCGCCGACTACGTGGCGCAGGGCATACGGTGCAATGCGATTTGCCCGGGCACCGTCGATAGTCCGTCGCTTCATCAGAGGCTTCAGGCCACGGGTGACTATGACAATGCTCTTGCAAGCTTCATAGCACGCCAGCCTCAAGGCCGTTTGGGAGCAGCAGAGGAAATCGCCGATCTCGCGGTCTACATCGCCGGGGCGACCTACACGACCGGACAAGCCTTCGCGATTGATGGCGGCTGGACGATCTGACCTTTTCGACGCGATTTAAAGAGTTTGGCGAACAATGAAACTGATGCGTGTTGGTGAGCTGGGCCAGGAAAAGCCGGCAATTCTGGACAACAACGGCAAGATCCGTGATCTTTCCGGCCATTTGGCGGATATCGGCGGTGCGGCGATTTCGCCGGAAGGTCTGAAGAAGATTGCCGCCCTGAACCTCGAAAGCCTGCCGGAATTGCAGCCTGGCCGTATCGGCGCCTGCGTCACCGGCACCGGCAAGTTCATCTGCATCGGCCTCAATTATTCCGACCACGCCGCCGAAACCGGTGCAACCGTGCCGCCGGAGCCGATCATCTTCATGAAGGCGACGTCTGCCATCGTTGGCCCGAACGACGACGTCGTCATTCCCCGCGGTTCCGAAAAGACCGACTGGGAAGTCGAGCTTGGCGTCATTATTGGTAAGACCGCCAAATATGTCTCGGAAGACGATGCTGTGGATCATGTCGCCGGCTACTGCCTGACCAACGACGTTTCCGAACGCGCCTTCCAGGCAGAACGCTCCGGCCAGTGGACCAAGGGCAAGTCCTGCGACACGTTCGGCCCGATCGGTCCCTGGCTCGTCACCACCGATGAAGTCGCCGATCCGCAGAACCTCGGCATGTGGCTGACGGTCAATAGCGAGAAGGTGCAGAACGGCTCGACCAAGACCATGGTCTACGGCGTCCGTTACCTCGTTTCCTATCTCAGCCAGTTCATGTCGCTGCATCCGGGCGATGTCATCTCCACCGGCACGCCTCCGGGCGTCGGCCTCGGCATGAAGCCGCCGCGTTATCTCAAGGCGGGCGACGTCGTCGAGCTCGGAATCGAAGGTCTCGGCACCCAGAAGCAGACTTTCGTCGCTGACCTATGACTGAGTGCGTAGGCTTGCGATGTCCGATAGGTCTCCTGCTGCCGCCATCGCCGTCGAAATAGGTGGCACTCAGCCCAGGCCAGCGATCTTGTCCACCAGATTGGCGGAACTTCCGGTATAGCTTGCAGTATCGAGCGTCACTATGTCCTTACCAATCATCTCCGGATGCTCGGCAATCGCTTGCGTAAACGGTAGGCCTTCCATGACAGAGCGTTGCGCGGCCTCATAGAGCATGCGATGGGCCTTGTGGCGACCGATACGGTCGGAAAGCTGCATCATGGCGGCTTCCGATACGATAAGCCCGTTGGTGATCTCGATATTGCGCTTCATCGCATCGGCGTGAACGACAAGACCGTCGACCAGACGGGCGAGTGTTTCCGCCACCGAGGCGGCGAGAATGGCGATCTCGGGAGCGGCGACATCGCTGACATTCGATGCTGAGGAATCGCCTTCGTCCAGGCGCAGCATCGAGCCCATCAGCAGCGGTAACCGCGCGGACAGGAGGCGACAGAGGCTGGTCAGCAGAAGTGCGGTCGAAGGATTGCGTTTTTGGGCCATCGTCGAAGAGCCGACCTTGCCCATATGAAACGCCTCTTCGACCTCGGCAATCTCGGTCCGCTGCATGAAGACGATATCATGGGCGATCTTGTCCGCTGTCGCGGTGAGCAGTCCGAGCGCACAAAAATAATCGTTGGCGCGGTCGAAGGATGAGCGCATCGGAAGTATGGCAGGCTCGAGGTCGAGGATTGCAGCCATCTCTGCCTCGACGGCCGGGCCTTTGTCGCCCATAGCCGCGAACGTGCCGATCGCGCCGCCGAGGCAAGCGACGAAGGACGGCCCGATGCGATCCTGAAGGCGCTTGCGGTCGCGGCGGATTTCTTCGAGCCACCCAGCCACCTTGAAGCCGAAG
>Ga0075365_10000506_pt1 | contig 14849 bp, 13 predicted proteins | sample EndMetdeltDD1765_FD_71387 | JGI IMG/M metagenome (GOLD analysis project Ga0075365, IMG submission 71387) | Populus endosphere microbial communities from Tennessee, USA - Endosphere MetaG P. deltoides DD176-5 | ecosystem: Host-associated > Plants > Roots > Endosphere | place: USA: Tennessee... | reverse complement strand
CCTGGTGGCTTCTCTTCTAGGCAGTAGTTCTCCAGTCCTCCGGACCTGGCTTGGCGGTACATGAGCATTCATGGTCACGGTGTCGGGCGCGCTTGGCGTCACCATGACGCCAAGTCGCTCTGTTTTGTTGCCGGTACGAAGTAGCTCGGAGTATTCCTCCATCGTGAAGATGATGACACAGCGGCAAACATGAGGCTTGTTGGGTAGATACCAATTGTCAGGACATGCATCGCCTCTGCTTACTCCGCCCCATCTTACTCCACACTGATCACCCGCAGCTGTCTGCGAAGACATCGCATTACCTACTTTCGGAAGGATCGGCACGGGATAGCCTTACCTAGTATACGCGAGAGCAGGAACGAGGTACATCCTTGGTGAATGTGGTTTAAAAACCCGTTCAAAAAACGAGTGTGCTACGGTACAATAGAGCTAATTACATAACAGAAAGTTCAGAAATATGGAAAAAACACCAGAAACGACCGATATTTTTTTGTGGGCCAACAACACCGACGGAATAAAAAACGAGCTCAATGTCGAGTTCTTTCTCTTTAATAAAAATTATACGCCGTATAGCACTAGTTTCGGTACTGATCTTAACGCGCAGATAAAGCCACTTTTTTTGTTTGACCTGATTAATTTTGTGAATATGGGAGCAGGTACAGGGTTAAGCGTGCGCGACTACGAGCTTTCTGACGGTGAAGAGAACGTATTGTTACGAACAGATTTGGCAAAAGTCGGCCGTGCTGAAACGCTAATTCACCTTATTGAGAAAGAGCGTCACGATATTGTCGAGTTTAGTGAGCAAGAGCACGAGTTTAAACGAATCAAGGGTATTGTTGCTCGTTTTACACATAAGGACGAACCGAGTAAGGCGTTTTATGCTATTAAAGCAATAGCACAAGGTCAGGTATTGCAAGGTGCGACGTCTTGGGAGTTCCGCGAAGGAAAGTTCGGAGCTTTTCAGGCTGATGTTGGTTTGAAAATGCCAACCGATAATCAAGTGTTGATTATCGGGCAGGACATTTTTGCCTTTAACCAGGGGAAATTTGAAAAGCTCTTCAATTACGATTACAAAAAACAGGCGCTCGCCGATCAAAAGGTAGAGGAAATCGGTAAAACCTACAAATTGAGCTTCCCGGATGGCTTGGATCTGCAAACGTTAGTGCGCGATCGCAAAAAAATAGTGAATAAGTTACAAAAACTTGAGATCGGGGCCATTACGCAGGAGCAAGCTGTGGAATATGCTGATCAGATGCAGCTTGAGCTTATGACCGACGATGCTGGCGCAATCATTATTATGGACGGGAATGATTTGGATATCTTCGTGAATCTTATTAACGAAGATTACGTCACGAGCGAAATAACGGGCAAGCGCTACGAAATCAAAAGCAAGAAACTCCTTGATGAACCGGACGGCGAACCACCGAGAGGATAATACTCTTAATGTAAATAGGGGCTATGCAGAGAAAGGATATTCCTCTGCATAGCCCCGGCGCGTAACACTAGATCTCCGCTGGTTGCACTGGCAATGATTAACTGTTCGGAGGGCTGCCTCCGAAACGCTGCTCAATTGCCGCGTCTATTCTCTCCGTCGCCAGTTCGTGCGTTGCTCCAGAAAGTAGTACGTATTTGTTGAAGGCACCATTGGTACTTTCCGCCGCCGCCTCTCCTCGCCTTACGGCGATCGTTTGCCGGACAACCTGCTCGAATGCATCGTCGATCTGCCTCTGCCTGCTCACAGTATCTCCCTATAGAGTAAAACCGGCATCCTTACTATAAACTAAGTAATATATACGGTCAAATAATGCTATACTGGAAGAAATGAATCAGGGGTTAGCGCTAGAAATAATGCTTTCGGGAGAAAGCGTCCTTTTGACCGGTCCGGCAGGGGCGGGTAAAACGTATGTTCTCAATAGATTTATTAAGTTAGCTAAGGCAGATGGTAAGCATGTATCGGTCGCAGCAACAACAGGTTTGGCGGCAACCCATTTGGGTGGTACGACTATTCATTCTTGGGCTGGTATTGGCGTTCTGGATTATATTCCTCAGGGATTTGCCGAACACCTTGCAAAGGGCCGGCGTGAAATCATTGAAAAAACCGATGTGTTGATCATCGATGAAATCAGTATGCTCCACGATTATCGGTTGGATATGGTCGATGAAGTTTGCCGGCTTGTGCGTCGCAAAGACGAACCATTTGGCGGCATCCAGCTTATTATGAGTGGGGACTTTTTTCAACTTCCGCCAATTAATAAAGGCGAGGGAAGAGCAGGCGGCTTCGTGGTGCACTCACGCGTATGGCAAGAACTCGACCCGACAATTTGTTATCTGGAAGAACAACATCGCCAAGATGACGAGCAGTTGCTTGGTATTTTGAATGCCTTGCGTGATGGCGATATTCGGCGGCATCACGCCGAGGCCTTATTGGCCCGCGTTGATCAACAACCGCCGGACGACATGGTATTAACCGAACTCCATACCGTTAATATTGACGTTGATACCCTTAATGAGCGGAAACTTGACGAACTGCGTGGTGACGAAATTTTTTATACACAAGCTACGACGGGTGCGGCCAACTACGTTGAAAGTTTGGGCCGGTCGGTGCTTGCGCCTGAAGTTCTGCGACTTAAAAAAGGCGCATTTGTCATGGCTGTTAAAAACGCCCAAGACCGACGTTATGCCAATGGCAGTATTGGTACGGTGATTGACTTTGAGCCTGCCACCGAGTACCCTATTGTGGAGTTTCGCAGCGGAAAAGTCGTCACTATGATGCCCGATACGTGGGAACTGCGCGATGGCGACAAAAAACGGGCGAGTATTAGTCAGATTCCACTTCGGCTTGCCTGGGCAATTACCGTTCATAAGAGTCAGGGTATGACGTTGGATGCAGCACGGATTGATCTACGAAAAGCGTTCGTTGAAGGCATGGGTTACGTAGCCCTGAGCCGAGTAAAAAATTTGAACAACCTGTACCTTAATGGCATCAACCGTATGGCACTTGCTATTAGCAAAGACGCTCAGAATATCGATGAAAAACTGCGCTCACGGGCGTCAGCGGACGTCAAAAAATTTGCGCACCTAAACGACAAAGCGGTTGATCGCGCGAAACATCCTGAAAAGAAGACAAAAACAAAAAACGGTCTTTCTTCCTGGACGGAAAAAATCGAGAAGATGCGCGAGACCTATCCCAATGCTTACAAACCATGGCAACCGGACGATGACGAAACTCTGAAGCAAGATTTTCAAAATGGCGTAAGTGTGAAGGATCTGAGTCAAAAACTGGGCCGCCATGAAGGCAGTATTATTATGCGACTACAAAAACATTTTGGCGAAGATGTCGTTGCTAGTTAGTGTTTTAGCTCAACGACGGGCAACCGTCCATCCGTAACGATACTAACGCCAAGCGTTTGGCCGCGAAAGGTAATAGGGTCGCCGGCGGCGATGACTTCGAGCCGTTTTACTCGCTTTGCTTTCGTTAGTGTATCGATAACAAAGTCACGCTCTTTATTGGTCTCGGCGTCGATCTTATGGGTTATTTGCAGATTTTGAATTCGCAGCGCGAACGGACTGACATCATGAGTGGCCGTGCCTATCCAAATTTGCTGTTTACGGCCAGAAAACAACTGAAAGAGATTTTCCCAAAATGTCAGATGCTGATGTGGTTTTTCTGGTTCACTTTGTAGCTGCCAAAAGCGGATATGGTGTCGGTGGCGCGGCGTGGGAGGATTACCAGTTTGGATCTGAAAGCCGATATCCTGTTTACGCCCGAGTAAAAAAAGCCTGCTAAATGGGGCTGTAGGATACGATTGATTAAAAAGGATTGCCCAACCTTCGTGAAGCATGTTCCTGAGGGTTGGTTTGTCTGCGATGTGCCAGCCGGCTTGTTCCATTGCACGACGAAGCTGGGCTTCATCTCGGCATACGATGGCAATATTAACAGGATCGCTCGACCAGCCGTCCCGCGAAACAGCGTAGTGCGGCAAATGTTTAGGGCGGATGACGAGTTTCCATAGCCGTACGAGAAACGGCAATCCAAAGTAAGCCGTAAGTACGTATAACACCACGAAGGTTATAAGGAGGGAAAAGTGGTTGCGAAGGTACGGGTAGAACAAAAAGACGGTAATGTATGCGAGTGCGATAGCGATCACTCCAACGAATAGTCGCCATAATAAGCGCAAGAAAGTCCCAATCATATTCTTCTTTATTCTACATCGAAAATGCGTCGTCTTGTAAAAAATAAAGCAGGCTTTTGTTTCACTCGTCTTGCCAATGTTATACTAAGAAAAGTATGCAGAAAAAATCTCATCCAGAATTTCCCAAGAAATTCTTATGGGGCGCCGCCACGAGCGCTCATCAGGTAGAAGGGGACACACATAATCAGTGGACAATATGGGAGCTTGAGAACGCCAAATCGAAGGCAGCTCAGGCAAAGTTTCAGTGGGGAGATCTCCCTAATTGGCCGCAGATCGAAGCGGACGCCACCGATCCGGATAACTATGTGTCAGGTAAGGGAACAGCGCATTATAAGCTGTACCCTAAAGATTTTGATTTGATTGAACAGCTGAACATGAACGCGTTCCGGTTTGGGATTGAGTGGTCGCGGGTAGAGCCCAACGAAGGGGCCTGGAGTGTCGAGGCTATAACGTATTATCGGAATTATCTTCGTGAACTAAAAAGCAGGGGTATTGAGCCAGTTGTCACCTTGTTTCACTTTACCTTGCCGGTGTGGTTCGCCGAAAAAGGTGGTTTTGAACGCCGTAAGAACATTCGCTATTTTGTTCGCTTTGCGGAGAAGATCATGGAGGAGCTGGGCCAGGAGATTACCTATGTTATTACCATCAATGAGCCGGATACATACACTTACGAAGGGTACTATCAGGGGGGATGGCCGCCAAACCTCATCGGCAAAAAGTGGCTTTTTTGGAAGGTGTACTGTAACTTAGCGCGTGCGCATAATCAGACAGCAAGGATGATTCATGGGCTTAATAAACGTTATAAAGTATCGGTGGCCAAGAATTGCATCTATTTTTACGCTGGGGATGATGCCTGGCTCAGCCGGGTTTCAGCCACCCTTTTTCAGTATTTCCAAGATGATTATTTTCTTAAAAAAATCATGAAACAATGTGATTTCATTGGGGTGAATTTTTATTTCAGTAATCGTGTGTATGGCTATCGTGTTCACAACCCTGAGGATCGTATTAGCGATCTCGGCTGGGATCTCAGCCCGGATCATCTTCAGTTTGCATTAGAGCGGCTAAACGACAAGTACAAAAAACCGATTATCGTTACCGAGAACGGCCTAGCGGATTCTGAGGATATAAATCGTCGCTGGTGGCTGGCAAAAACGCTTGTTGCCATGCAAAAAGCTATTGCTAACGGAGTAAAACTTGAAGGGTATCTTCACTGGAGCTTACTAGACAACTTCGAGTGGGATAAGGGAAAGTGGCCGCGGTTTGGACTTATTGCCGTCAACTACGAAACATATGAACGAACGCTCCGGCCAAGTGCAGAATGGCTTGGCAAAGTTATTAAACGACTAAGGCAGAAATAATGAACGACCCATATCCACTTAGTGAACCCAAAATAGCCGTTATTGGGGGTGGAACGGGAAGTTTTATGCTGCTAAGCGCCCTAAAGCAGTATTCTCGCTCAATCGCGGCGCTGGTAAACATGGCTGACGACGGTGGTAGTACTGGTGTATTGCGCGACGAGTTGGGCACGTTGCCTCCTGGCGACGTCCGACAGTGTCTGGTTGCCCTCAGTAATTCTCCGAAAGTTCGTGATTTGTTTGATTATCGTTTTGAGGAAGGAACATTCAAAGGACATGCGTTCGGTAATTTGCTCCTAAGCGCCCTAGAGAAGATAACGGGTAATTTCAGTGAGGCGGTGGAGACAGCCTCTGAAATTTTGAACGTTCACGGCATAGTGATTCCTGCGACGCTCGATGACGTCCGCCTTAAAATGGAGTGGCCCGAAGCGAGCGTTATTTTAAGAGGCGAACGGGTGATCGACGAAGATTACTTTAGCCACGACCCCCGCCGAGCAACGCTTTCGCTGGTTCCCGAAGCTACAGCTAATCCTGTAGCACTTGAGGCGATTCACAAGGCCGATATTGTCGTTATTGCCCCGGGAGATCTCTATACTTCTCTGGGGCCACTCTTGGTAATTAATGGCATTGGCGATGCGCTTCGCCAAACAAATGCTCTTGTTGTGTACGTGTGCAATTTGGTCACGAAACAGGGCCAGACAGAGGGGTTTACCGTGGCCGACCACGCCGATGAAATCGAGCGGCTTGGAGGCGGGGCATTTTTAGACTATGTTCTTTACAACAAGCAGGTTCCTAACGTAAAACTTGCCAAACGCTATAAGGAAGAAGGAGCTTTTATTGTTCCAGTAGATGAGGCCGTATTGGTCAAGCGGAATTACATGGCACTCCAGGGGAACTTCCTTGGTGATATTGCGCAAAAACCAAAAAGTGACGTATTACCCGTGACTCGGTCCTATATACGGCATAACCAAGAAGAAATCGCAAAAGAAATTATGGAGTTATATCATAATGTCACAGATTAATCACATAGATCAATTTTATATTATCGACTTTGACCGTACTTTGGCACGGACAGATGATTTACGGCTGCTTTTTGAGTCGGTTGCCTTTAGGGAAACGGCGGTACCGGCGGAGAAAATCAAAGAAGGCGAACTCATTTACAAGAATAACTTTGACGTCATAGGGTACTTACGAGGCCTACTTAAGGAGGCCGTGTCTGAGGCGGAAGTTGACGCAACAATCAACCGGGTAAGACAGCGCTATTTAGAGCAGGCTTTAAAAGAAGATTTGCTCGAGCCCTACGCAAAAGACTTGCTGGACGGACTGCACGCTAAGGGTGCGGCATTCGGGATATTAACAACGGGAAGTGAAGAATGGCAACAAACTAAAATTGAGGCGGCGGGGTTGAATAACATTCCTCATCTTATTATTGGCATGGCAGAGAAAAGTGAGCTCATGGCGCGATGGAAGCGACCGGATGGTATTTTTGTACTACCCGATCAGCTTACCGGTGCGATTGCCTGTCAGGCGGATAAAATTATTTTTGTAGATGATAAACCGGTGAGTTTTAATGGTATTCCGGAGGGAGTCGAAGGAATTTGGGTACTTCCCTTGCGAAGTGCCGTTGCATACGATATTGATAAGCTTGAAGTACCCGCCAATGTTCGTCATGCTCGGGGCCTCAAGGAGGTTTGCGAATACCTCCTTGATCACTAAATTGACAAAGCATAAACAATATGCTAGCATTAATGTATGAGCCAACAAACACAAAAAGACCAAACCCCTAACGGAGCCGAGGCAGCGATTGCGACGTTTCAAACAGGTCAAGATGTTAAAAATGCCGTGCTGATTCTTTCAGTACTCGCAAACCTCGCCTTGTTTGTCTTGTGGCTAACCCTGCAAATAACTTCTCGTTATGATAGTGCGTTGACAAACTGGCTTATCGGCTCGTAGTTCCACGCGCATCAATGCAAAAAATACTACGTCTGTAATGACGTAGTATTTTAATACCCCTGTTGGGAAAGAGGGTTTTCCACATAGCTGTGGAAAACATGAGGCGTGCGAAGAGAAAGGGGATAATTTGGGGGTTGTCGTGGGTAGTAGTGGGTATTATAGTAAGGCTAGTGGAAAGAAGTGGGTAACCCACCAAAAAATAAACACCACTAAACATTAAAAAACTATCAACTAACCACTTCAAGGGAAACAAAGCCTTACAGCATGGACTATTTTGAACGCAAGCTTGATGACAAGCGTCGGTTGACTATTCCGACGGAGCTTCGAAATGAATTTGCTAGCGGCGTTGTGCTTACCCGAGGGTTTGGTAAATATCTTCATCTATATCCACGACATGTGTGGGATAGGGAAGTCGAACCAGCCTTGCAGGGAAGTATTCTTGATGAAAGGGTGGCCGACTTAAACGTTCGGTTCCGACGCGGAAAAACTGCAGTGGAGCTGGATCAAAAGCAGGGTCGAGTCACTTTTGAGCAACATTTGCTTGATTACGCAGGAATTGGCCGGGAAGTTGAGGTAGTACGGGCGGGCGCATACTGGCGGGTTTTACCGGCGGGCACCGGCGTTTAGAAACAACACGCTCTTTAACAAGTCGGGATCATAACAAGAGTAAAGAAATACTCTCGAGATCAACTATCTGGCAGTACGGGACGTGGCAATTCGGCACCACATTAAAAAGGCCGAGGCACCTTCCTTAACACACAACACCTCCCAAAAAACTCCACCTCACACATAAGTCTCTCAAACCAAGTGGGGAGGGTATGAGTTACAATGTAACCCCCTTTCGTAACCACTTGGACACTTATTACAAAAACAAACACATTTAAAACAAAAACCTCCCTGCTGCCAGTTAGGTGATCTCGAGAAACATGATATCGTGCAGAGCTAGTGAGCTTGCATCTCTTCGAAAACAACATACGGGAGCCCAAGAATTTACATCGCTAATTCGTGAAATTCTTGGCGCGGAGTCCGTTGTTTGAGAAGATGATGACAAGCGAAACGAAACTCTGATAGGATAGATAAAGTTTATGAGTACTAAAGAACATCCACCACAACAACTCCACGTTCCGGTTTTACTCGATACAACACTGAAGCTGCTGGCGCCGCGAAAGGGCGAGAATTATCTCGATCTTACTGCGGGCTATGGCGGTCACGCAGGACGTATTTTAGAGTTGACGGAAAATTATGCCGATTCGGTTTTGGTCGACCGTGACGATTTTGCTTTGCAACATCTGAAAGGGTTCGCCAAAAAAGGAACGCGGCTGATGCATACCGATTTTGCCAGTGCGGCTAAAACACTGGCTGAAGAGGCAAAGCAGTTTAATATCGTGCTGATTGATTTGGGGGTGTCGTCACCACAGCTCGATATGGGCGAACGAGGGTTTTCTTTTACAAAAAACGGTCCACTTGATATGCGTATGGACATCCGGCAAGAAATATCGGCTGAAACGCTGGTGAATACTGCCTCAAAGGATGAGCTGGCGCGAATTATCACGACCTACGGCGAGGAGCCGCTTGGGTTTGCTCGGCGGATTGCATCTGCAATCGTCGGTGCCCGACCGCTTCGAACCACAGAAGAACTTGCCCGTCTCATAGAGCAGCAGTATCGTGGCAAATGGAGACGAATCCATCCTGCAACGCGTACCTTTCAAGCACTCCGTATTGCGGTAAACGATGAGCTTGGCCAAATTGAGTCGACGCTTTCACTTATTCCAAAGTTGCTAAAACCTGGCGGAAGAGTGGGTGTTATCAGTTTCCATAGTCTTGAAGACCGGCTTGTGAAGCGCTTTTTTACAGAGCAAAAGCAAGCAGGGTATGAGGCAGAGCTCGAAATCGTAACAAAAAAACCGCTCGATGGGAGCATTTACGACGTTCACAATCCGCGTTCCAGGAGCAGCAAGCTCAGGGTCGCAGTGAAAAAATAAAACAAAAAGGGAAAGGGTAAACACCAATGCCTGTCCAAATCAAAGTACAAAGCCAGTCAGAGATCACTAAGGTCGCTGTACGCTTTAAATAAATATTCCCTTAAGAGGCGCGTTTCTATGGAACGCGCCTCGCCAGGGGCGGTAAAATAAAAAATCAAAAAAACAGAAACAAAAAATATGTCATACCAACGAACACAATTTGCATCACGCCGCGAGGGAGCCGCTTTGGGCCGTAATCAAAACACGGTGGCTTTTACTTCAGCTGTGAAACTTGGCCCCGTGACTCATACGGTCCTCGTCGCCCTTATGATTACAGTGCTTGGTTTGATATACTTGACGCAGGCAACTCGTACAACCGGATATGATTACGAAGCGCAGAAAATCGACAGTAAGATTGCTGATTTGAACAATCAAAAAACCGACTTAGAGGTTGAGAATGCACGTCTGACGGCACTTGAGAACGTTCAGAACAGCAGTGTGGCTCGAGAGATGACTAAGCCTGCCAATACCGACTACGTGCGCGAATAAACTCGAAGAACCCGTTATGCAGCTAGATTTTAAAAGAGGCAGCCGAGCATTTTATTTAGCCATTGTGACATTAGTTATCATGGCTATTTTTGTGATTCGTCTCTTCTATTTGCAGGTAATACAGCACGAGTACTATATTGACCTCGCTCGTCAAGAGCAGACCAAACAACTGGTTATTCCGGCAAAACGTGGCGAAATCTATGCTATGGACGATGGTAAACCGGTGAAGCTGGTGTTGAACGAAACAGTGTACACTGTATTTGCCGATCCGAAGATCGTGGATAAACCCCAGGAAGTCATTAATAACGTGCGTAAAGTAGCCGGGGGAAATGCCCGTTCCAACCTCGAGGAACTTCTCGGCAAGAAAGAGTCGCGCTATCAGGTTCTAGCCAAGAAAGTTTCGCGCAAGCAAGCCGAAATGCTGAAAAGTATTCAGCTGAAGGGTCTTGGGTTTCAAGAGGAAACGCAGCGTGTTTATCCTGAAGGTCAAATGGCCTCGCAAACGCTAGGTTTTGTAGATAGTGAAGGAAATGGAAGGTATGGCTTAGAGCAGGAACTAAATGATAAGCTGTCTGGTAAAGACGGGTTACTTCGTTCGGTAACCGACGTCAGCAATGTTCCGCTTACAATCGGCAATGACAATGTCAACAAGCCAGCCCAAAACGGTGATAATGTCGTGCTGACACTGGACAGAAATATACAGGCATATGCCGAGAAAGCGCTTGCTTTAGGGCTAAAGAATTCCCGTGCAACCAATGGAAGTGTTATGGTGATGGATCCAAAAACGGGTAAGATCATGGCTATGGCAAATCTGCCGACCTATAATCCGGCTGAAATTAATAAAGTGCAGGATGCGGCCGCATTTAACAATGACGCCGTAGCTACCCCATATGAACCAGGGTCAGATATAAAAGCGCTTACAGTAACAGTGGGTATTGATAAGGGCGCAATTGGTCCGAATTCGACGTTTAATAATACTGATACGGTAAAAATTGAAGACCGTGTCGTTGGTAATGCAACAAAAGGGCATACGGGTACTATTACTTTTCAAACCGCTTTAAACTACTCGCTCAATACCGGAATGGTCGAGATTATGAAACGGCTGGGCGACGGGAATAACATCACACTTGGTGCTCGAAACACATTATATGAGTACTTTCACGACAAACTTGGCATGGGTGAACTAACTGGCGTGGAGCTGGCGGGAGAAGCAAAGGGTGTTATTATTCCGCCTACGGATGTCGATGGTGGCTCCGTGCGGTATTCAAATATGGCGTTCGGACAGGGAATGGATGTGACGATGCTTCAGGTTTGCTCCGCATTTAGTACCGTGGTAAATGGTGGAACGTATTATTATCCAACAGTGATCGGGGGCAAGATGGGCGATGATGGCCAGGGATTCGTTGCGCAGCCAATCAAGACGCCACGAACAAGTGTCATTAGTCCCACGACAGCATCGACAGTGAAGGACATGCTCTATAAAGCTCGTGGCACACTTGCCAGCCAGGATAAGCCAGGGTATTACGTTGGTGGTAAAACAGGTACTTCGCAGGTAATTGAAAACGGGCAATATGCTGATGATCAAACAATTGGAACATACCTTGGTTTTGGCGGAAGTAGCCCAGATGACCCTCGGTATGTCATAATGGTACAAATATCCGGGAAGCACATGCTTCTTGCGGGTAATAAAGATGCTATGCCGATTTTTACCGATATTTCCAACTGGCTCATTGATTATTTGAAACTACAACCGAAAGGATAACAGAAATGGCACTTGCACAGTTTACCCACGAATTAAGCGGAACATTTGTACTTAGTGTTGGTGCATTTCTCCTTGCGATGCTCCTCACGCCGGCGTTCACTTTCTTTGCATACCGGTATAAATTTTGGAAAAAACAGCGTAGCACAAGTACCACTGGCGAAAAGCTGGAGGTGTTTACTAAGCTCCACGCCGATAAGTTCAAACGTAATATCCCAACGATGGCGGGAATTATCGGGGTTGTATCGATTACGGTTGTAACGCTCTTCTTCAACTTAGATAGGGCGCAGACATGGCTGCCACTTGCCGCATTAGTTGGAGGTGGGGCGGTTGGCCTGCTTGACGATCTTATTAATATCCGTGGACAGGGGACGGGCGTGGCCGGCCTTCGTTCGAGCCTTAAATTTGCCATGATTACACTGTTGGCGCTCTTTCTTGGCTGGTTCTTCTTTGTTAAGTTGGGATACACCAGCGTTCATATTCCGTTCGTTGGAGATCTCGTCCTGGGTTGGTTAATTGTGCCCCTGTTTGTATTCGCAGTTGTGGCAACCAGTAACGCGGTAAATATTAGCGATGGTCTGGACGGTCTTGCGGGCGGGCTTTTGACAATCAGCTACGGGGTGTTTGGTGTGATTGCTTTGCTTCAAGGCCAGGTGATTTTAGCCGGCTTTTGTTTTACGGTCGTAGGTGCCTTACTGAGTTATCTTTGGTTTAATATTTATCCGGCTCGGTTTTTTATGGGTGACGTAGGGAGTTTTGCTTTTGGGACAAGCCTTGGTGTGGTGGCAATGCTGACAAATACCTTGTTTTTACTTCCGATTATCGGGCTTATCTTTGTTATAGAAGCGGGTTCAAGCCTTGTTCAAATTACCAGCAAAAAGCTCTTCCACCGGAAAGTATTTCTTTCTGCGCCGATCCATCATCACCTGGAGGCCAAGGGTTGGCCTGAGACAAAAGTGACAATGCGTTTTTGGGTGATTGCTTGTGTTATGGGATCATTAGGAATTATGTTGGCACTTGCCGGAGGGCATATTTAGCGTATGCAAAAGACGGTGGGACGGCTCGTGGGCCGCGAACGAACTGCGTCGGGCGACAACCGGCCACTTGTTCGACGTCACCGCCCGGATTACCACATCGTCCTTTATATGGGCCTGCTGATGCTTTTGGGCTTGATTATTATGTACGCGATTGGCCCCCAGCGAGCCAATGTGCTTAATAATGCATATGGAACCGATTACTACACCAGTATGTATTTCTTCGTGAAGCAAACCGTTAGCTTACTGTTGGCGCTCGGTGCTTTCTTCTTGCTTGCTACGGTGCCGTTCGAGTGGATTAAAAAGTATGCTCGGAGAATTTTAGCGGCGGGGTTTATTGCGTGTTTGATTCTCGCGATTGCAGGACTCTTTAGTATGGGAATTGCTCAATGTAGCCTGGGTGCCTGTCGCTGGTTTGAGCTGGGCCCGCTAGGTAGTCTTCAGCCGGCGGAATTCTTGAAATTTGGATTGCTGGTATTTACGGCTGGTTTTTTGGCGATTCGAATGCGTCAAGGGCTTATTAACGATCTTCACAAGACGCTTATTCCGGTGGGTGCCGTCATGCTGTTGGCTGTCTTCTTTGTGATTGGATTGCAAAAGGATATGGGTACGGGAATCGTTCTTTTGGCTATTTTGGCTTCTATGTTAATGGTTGCTGGACTCAGCAAAAAAATTGGTATGGGTTTGGGAATATCGGCTGTTGTACTGCTCGTGCTACTTATTATTATTGCACCCCACCGGATAGAGCGTATGACTACCTTTTTTTCAGGTGACGACGCCTCGAGCATTTCTACCGATGACGCCAACTACCACATTACTCATGCCAAAATCGCCATTGGAAGTGGTGGCATCCTTGGCGTCGGTATTGGCAATAGCGTCCAGGCGACCGGATATCTTCCGGAAGCTATCAACGACTCGGTGTTTGCTATTATGGGCGAAACCTTTGGGTTCGTGGGGCTGACACTTATATTATTGTTGTTTGCAGCCCTACTTATACGTCTTTTAAGAATTGTCGATCATCTGCCAGATACATGGATGAAATTGGCGGTCGCTGGTGTGTTTGGCTGGCTGGCAGCGCATGTTATATTAAATGTAGCAGCCATGATAGGGATTTTCCCGCTGACAGGTATTACCTTGCCACTGCTTAGTTTCGGCGGTACCAGTATGATATTTATTGCCGGCGCACTTGGTTTGGCATTCCAGCTTTCTCGCTATACACTTCATGGTTCGGTAAATAAGGAGAATGGATATGAAAATCCTAGCAGTCGGCGGGGGATCGGGCGGTCACGTTACGCCGGTCGTCGCGGTACTTCGTGAGTTACGAAAAAAAGAGACTGACCTTGAAGTGCGGTTTTGGTGCGATAGAAAATTTGCGCCAGAGGCAAAAGGCATCATTCATCACTACGACAAAAACATACGGGTTGATACAGTCGTAGCCGGCAAGCTGCGTCGTTACCATTCTTTACCTGTATGGCGTCAATTGCTACGGCCATTTTCTATTTTACTTCCTAACCTCCGTGATCTTTTTCTGGTAGGATGTGGATTTTTGCAGAGCATTGTAAAACTAGCACTATGGCGCCCGGATGTTGTTTTTACCAAAGGTGGTTTTGTGTGTTTGCCAGTAGGATGTGCCGCTTGGTTGCTTAAGATTCCATTGGTTATTCACGATTCTGATGCTCACCCTGGACTGACCAACCGCATTCTTTCAAAGTTCGCAACCTTTATTGGGACAGGTGCTCCCTTGAAGTACTATACGTACCCGCCCGAAAAGTCACAGTACGTCGGTACCCCTGTTAGTAAAGCCTTTCGGCCCTTTTCTCTAGAGGAACGGAAGGAGTTAAAAGAAGCTTTTGGATTTGATCCTAAAAAACCACTCGTTGTGGTGACTGGCGGAGGCTTAGGTGCGGTGTGTATCAACGACGCGGTCGTAAAACGTATCCATGAAATTCTTGATATGACCTCATTAGTTTTGATTGCCGGTACTCGCCAGTTTGATGATGTGAAGACGCTGACACCTCAGGATGATCCTCGTTTCCAGCTTTATC
>Ga0075365_10000505_pt1 | contig 14868 bp, 15 predicted proteins | sample EndMetdeltDD1765_FD_71387 | JGI IMG/M metagenome (GOLD analysis project Ga0075365, IMG submission 71387) | Populus endosphere microbial communities from Tennessee, USA - Endosphere MetaG P. deltoides DD176-5 | ecosystem: Host-associated > Plants > Roots > Endosphere | place: USA: Tennessee... | reverse complement strand
TTTTGTAATTAATGATAAAATTGATTCTAATTTAGGTAAATTATATAAAAAAATTAAGTTAGGTAAACAAGGAACTTATATTTATTTATTATGCCAAGGAAAAGCGTGTTATTTGCACTAGTTATTGCGAATTTATGAAATCTATTACTAAACAATTTTCATGTTTTTTTATTGTAGGTGCACTATCTGCATTAATTCAATTTTCAATTTTAATAGGTTTTGTTGAATTTTTCCTTATGAAACCAATTGTAGCTTCTACTTTAGGTTATATTGCGGGAGCCTTAATTAATTATACTTTAAATCATTATTTTACTTTTAAAAGTAGTCTATCGCATAAAAAATCATTAGTTAGATTTGCATTAAATTCCTTGTTCGGACTTCTTCTTAACTTTTCTTTAATGAAAATTTTGTTAACTTACTATGCTTATATTATAAGTCAAGTTTTAGCATCTGGAGTTATTTTATTTTGGAATTTCTTAATACACCGATATTGGACTTTCGGCTCAAGAAGAAATGTTCCATGACAAATAATGTAATCTTTCCTATATTTCTTACAGTCATTATTCCAGTTTATAATGAGCATGAAGTGTTAAAAAAATTTCATTCTCGTCTTAATTCAGCTTTAGTATGTATTCATAAACCTATTGAAATCTTATATATAGATGATGGGAGCCAAGATGTTTCTGGAGAAATTATTATACAATTAAAAAAACGTGATTCACGCATTTCATATTTGGCTTTAAGTAGAAATTTTGGTAAGGAAATTGCTTTAACAGCCGGTTTAAATTATGCGCAAGGCGAATTTGTTATTATTATGGATGCAGATTTGCAACACCCCCCTGAATTAATCCCTAAATTTATTCAAGTTGCCCAACAAGGATATGATATCGTTTATGCTAGACCGATAAATCGTCAGATAGAATCATGGATTAAAAGAATGTTAACCCATACATTTTATAAAATAATCAATTCAGTAGCTAATATTTATATTCCAAGCCATGCAAGTGATTTTCGTCTATTAAGTCGTCGTGCAATTGAGGCAATAAAAAAAATAAATGAACAACATCGTTTTATGAAAGGTTTATTTGCGTGGGTTGGCTATCCACAAAAAAGCATTGATTACAAAATGGATGCGCGTTTTGCTGGAAAAACTAAATGGAGTTATTTAAAATTATGGAATTTTGCGATAGAAGGTATAACTTCTTTTACAATTATGCCACTTAAACTGGCTAGTTATTTGGGATTAATTACAGCTTTTATTGCATTTCTTTATGGAATTATTATTATTAGCAAAACCATTTTATTTGGTGACTCTGCTAGAGGTTATCCTTCTTTAATGGTGGTTGTTTTATTTTTAGGTAGTATACAATTATTTAGCTTAGGTATTATTGGCGAATATTTGGGTAGAACTTTTAATGAGACGAAAAACAGACCTCTTTATTTCATAAAGAATTATTTACCAAATAATTTTGATGTTTGAAAATGAGCTATTTTTTTTTAGTTTTTTCGTGCCATGTTATAAGCAATTGCTACGGCTTATTTTTGAGGTTTTCCGGCTTTAATCTCTTTTTTCACATTAGTTGAAAACCCTTTAGAAGAATTTGCGGCTTTCCCTTTAATAAAAGGCATAGAATCTCCTTAAATAAAATAATATATTTTTATTTTAGTCAAAAAAAATTGGTAAACAAGTTAGAAGACCTTAGAATTAATGGAGCATAATTTATATTCATAGGTAGAAGATTCATCCAAAAAAATATTTAAAATATTTTTTTGATGGTGGGCCGTGATGGGATCGAACCATCGACCAATAGATTAAGAGTCTACTGCTCTACCAGCTGAGCTAACGGCCCCAAATTGGGGTGAACGATGGGGATCGAACCCACGACAACCGGAATCACAATCCGGGGCTCTACCAACTGAGCTACGTCCACCATTAAACATAAGAATTCATTAGGAATTGGTGCGCCTGGCAGGACTCGAACCTGCTACCCTCGGCTTAGAAGGCCGATGCTCTATCCAGATGAGCTACAGGCGCTTTCCTGAAAATTATTATCTTATAATAAAAGTTTAAATAACAAGGCCTGTTTATTAAAATCTGAAACTAATTTCTATGTGCTTATGTAAGTTGTTGTATCCTTGAGCTTTAGTAAAGCTAAAAATAATACCAAGATATCCGCCTTACTGAATTGATATAATAAATCATTAGTTTTAATGAATAAAATTAAGTATAACTACAAAAATTTGGTCGGGGTAGAGGGATTCGAACCCCCGACATCCTGCTCCCAAAGCAGGCGCGCTACCAGACTGCGCTATACCCCGTAACCTTTCAACTTACGTTAGAGTTGGCTTAAGTCACTCTATAGAGCAGAAACTTGCACCAACTGCGGGTAAGGATAATACCTGCGCAATCGATTAATATCAACTGGTCTAATCATTACAGCTCATGCTTGCATTTAATAAACATAAGCTATTTATTTAGTTTTGGTGGGGATTTAATTTTGTTAACTTGAATTAAAATCTCTTCAGATTTAGAAAAGTAGATTTAAAAATAAGCATGTTTCGTATGTTATACTGGTAAGATTTTTTTTAGAAGAGGTGTTAATAGGCCTTATGCCCGTATTCACTCAGTTTTCTTTACTAAAAAATCGACGATTTTTACCTTTGTTGTTAGTTCAATTTTTGGGCGCATTTAATGATAATATCTTTAAAAATGCGCTAATTATCTTAATTACTTACCAACTCATCACGCAATCTCTAGTGTTGCAACAGCTTTCAGTAACCTTAGCGGCTGGATTATTTATTTTACCCTTTTTCCTTTTTTCAGCATTTGCAGGGCAATTGGCCGATAAACTAAGCAAAAAATACTTAACAATAATAATTAAAGGCTTCGAATGTTTATTTATGTTATTGGCAAGCTTAGGATTTTATCTTCATTCAGTAAGTTTATTGATGCTAGTATTATTTTTTATGGGCATGCATTCAACTTTTTTTGGACCTATCAAATATGCTATTTTACCCGATCTTCTAGAAAAAAATCAGTTAATCGCCGGTAATGCATTAGTAGAGGCTAGCACGTTTATTGCGATCTTGATTGGGACTATCTTAGGTGGATTGTTAATTGCTAATCATACTGATTTAAGAAAGATTTCGACGGTCATAATTTCTATAGCAGGGCTGGGTTTGTTTGCCAGTTTTTACATTCCGGTTACTGATAAAGCCAACCCGAATTTAAAGTTAAATTTACATTTTATTAAAGCCTCATTACAGATAATTCAGCAAGTAAAAACTGAAAAAAAGGTTTTCTTAGGAATATTCGCAATTTCTTGGTTTTGGTTAATTGGCGCTACGTTTTTAACCCAATTTCCTAGTTTTACAAAGAATATTCTGCAAGCTGATGCTAGTGTAGTGACATTTTTTTTTATTATTTTTACCGTGGGTGTTGCTTGTGGCTCATTAGTTTGTAATCGTTTATTGAAACATAGAATAAGTATGAAATGGATACCCATGAGTCTCTGGCTGATGAGTATTTTTATAATTGATCTTTATTTTGCTTCCAACCATTTATTCCATAACTCTGAAAAACTGACTAATTTTTCAGGCTTTTTTAATTCGTTAACTCATTGGAGAATATGCATAGATTTGTTTGGACTTTCTGTGAGCGGTGGTGTTTATGCAGTGCCTTTATATACCTTAATCCAAACAGATACTGCTATTGAACATCGCGCAAGAACAATTGCTGCTAATAACATAATTAATTCTATATTTATTGTTATCTCCAGCATCATTATTGTTTTTTTACTTAAAATTGATTTGAGTGTCATACAGATTTTTCTATTATTAGGGATCATTAATACTGGATTAGCTATTTATGCAACAAGACTTATACCTCAAGGATTGATTAAACCTCTTTTACGAAAGATATTAAGATGTCTTTATGATGTTAAGTTAAGTGGCTTTGAGAATTATAAACAAGCAGGTGAAAGTGTCGTTATTGTTGCAAATCACTCTTCTTTTTTAGATGTCGTTTTACTTTATGCCTTTTTACCTGATGAGCTTCTGTTCGCTATTAATAGTTTTACATCACGTATTTGGTGGATACGACCTTTTTTATATTTTTCTAAAGTATTTGAACTAGACCCATTAAATCCCTTAGCGATCAAGACTTTAATCAAAGAGGTTAAAAAAGGACAAAAATGTGTGATTTTTCCGGAAGGAAGGATTACCACAACCGGTGCGCTGATGAAACTTTATGAAGGTCCAGGGTTGATAGCGGATCATGCCAAAGTTAATTTACTGCCTATTCGTTTACAAGGGGCGCAATATACTCCTTTTTCCCGTTTACGAGGTAAAGTCCAAATACGTTGGTTCCCAAAAATTTATATTTCAATTTTGCCCCCTAGAAAGTTTATTGTTGATCCTAATATGAGTAGTCGAAAAAGAAGACAAGTTATTAGTAATCAACTTTATGACATGATGGTAGAGATGTTATTTCGAAGCACAGATTATAATAAAACTCTTTTTCAATCTTTATTAGAAGCGAAAGAAATTCATAAAGGGCCTACAAAAATATTAGAAGATATTACACGAGTAGCTATTAATTATAATCAATTAATAACACGATGTTTTATTCTAGGTCCTTATATTTGCCGTTACACTAAATATCAGGAGACGGTGGGGCTTTTGCTGCCTAATATGACGAGTGCAGTGGTTAGTTTTTTTGCATTGCAAGCGTTTGGTAGAATTCCTGCTTTGCTAAATTATACTGCGGGTCCTCTGCAAATAGATTCTGCCTGTAAAGTTGCTCAAGTAAAATGTATACTTACTTCCAGAAAATTTATTGAAGTTGCTAATCTGTTCCAAGTTATTAACCGGTTAAACGAAAAATCTATCCAAATTATTTATTTAGAAGATTTAAAAGAAGAAATTAGCTGGAAAGACAAATTACGCGCAAGTTTATTCAGTCGATTTCCTCAATATTATTATTATAAAAAATTAAAAAAAGGAACAAGTCCACAAGATCCAGCAGTTATTTTATTTACTTCTGGATCAGAAGGTGAACCTAAAGGAGTAGTTCTTAGTCATAAAAATATACAAGCTAATCTTGCGCAAATGACGACTCAAGTCGATTTTAATCAGCGAGATATTTTCTTTAGTTCCTTACCATTATTTCATGCTTTTGGATTAACCGCGTGCATCATTTTACCTATCTACCATGGAATAAAAGCTTTTATTTATCCATCTCCCCTACATTATCGTAAAGTTCCTAATATGATTTATGAATGTAATGCGACTATTATGTTTGGAGCAGATACTTTTTTAGCAGGCTATGGTCGATATGCGCATCCTTATGATTTTTATAGCGTACGTTATGTTTTTGCTGGCGCAGAAAAGTTAAAAGAAAAAACACGTAAATTATGGATGGAAAAATTTGGAATTCGTATTTTTGAAGGTTATGGTGTAACTGAAGCATCACCAGTTATTAGTGTTAACACGCCGATGCAAAACAAACCAGGTACTGTAGGTAATTTTTTACCAGGTATTCATTATGAAATTGAACCTGTTCCTGAAATTAAACAGGGGGGACGTTTATTAATATCCGGTCCCAATGTGATGTTAGGTTACTTAAGTAAGGATCAGATTGGTGAAATTATTTCTCCCAGCCATGGATGGTATGATACGGGAGATATTGTTGAAGTCGATGCAGAAGGGTATCTGATTATAAAAGATAGAGCCAAACGCTTTGCAAAAATTAGTGGAGAAATGGTTTCTTTAACAGCCATAGAAAATGTAATTTATGAGATATGGCCTAATAAACACCATGCAATACTCAGTGTTCCAGATGCTAAAAAAGGAGAACAACTTGTTCTAATCACAGATTATAAATTTGCCATTCGGCCTTTGCTTATTAAAACATTTAGAGAAAAGGGATTATCTGAATTAAATTTACCGAGAAGATTATACTTTATAGATAGTATGCCCTTATTAGGTAGTGGTAAGGTAAATTATATTGCTGTTAAAACTTGGTTAGAAAAACAAACTTAAAATTAAAAGCACTTGTTATATTTTTTCTGATTTTTTTAAAAGTGCAAGTTTTTCAGCAATTTTAAGTTCCAAGCCTCGAGGAACAGGAAAATAATATTGCCGATCCCTTAATTCTTCTGGAAAGTATATTTCTCCATCGGCATGAGCATTGGGTTCGTCATGGACATAACGATAATTTTTTCCATAATGTAATTTACGCATTAATTGAGTTGGGGCATTACGCAAATGTAAAGGCACTTCCAGCGTGCCTTTTTCTCGAGCATCTTTCATAGCGGCATTAAAAGCACTATAAACGGCATTACTTTTTGCTGTGCAGGCCAGATAAACAATGGCTTGTGCTAAAGCAAGTTCTCCTTCAGGGCTACCTAATCGTTCTTGAACTTCCCATGCCCCTAAGGCAAGTTGCAAACCTCTTGGATCAGCATTGCCAATGTCTTCACTTGCCATACGGAGTATACGTCGTGCAATATATAAAGGATCACAACCACCATCAAGCATGCGTGCAAGCCAGTACAGTGCAGCATCTGGATCCGATCCCCGTACCGACTTATGTAAAGCAGAAATCTGATCATGAAAAATTTCGCCACCTTTATCGAAACGACGTAAATTAGTTTGAGTGACTGTCTGTAATGTGCTCATATCAATGATATTATCTTCTGCTAAATCACTGGCAATTTCTAAAAGATTTAAAACTTGGCGCGCATCACCATCTGCGATAGCAGCTAATTGTTTTTTTACTGCTGGGGCTATCGTTAAATTCTTTTTGCCTAGTCCATCGATATCGTTGATTAGCGCTCGGTCGATGACTTGTGTAATTTCTTCTAGGGTCAATTTTTTTAATACATACACACGCGTTCGTGAGAGTAAAGCATTATTAAGTTCAAATGAGGGGTTTTCTGTAGTAGCGCCAATTAATATAAATAGACCGGATTCTACAAAAGGTAATAATGCATCTTGTTGCGCTTTGTTAAAACGATGGATCTCATCAATAAATAACAAAGTTTTTTGTGGTGACTGAAGATGAAGCGCAGCTTGTGTACGTTCTGCAATTTGACGGATTTCCTTAACCCCCGCTTGTAATGCAGATAAAGACTCAAATCGAGCGAGTATATGATTTGCCATTAGCTTGGCTAAAGTGGTTTTTCCCGTTCCTGGTGGTCCCCACAAAATCATAGAGTGTAATTGGCCTTGTAAAATAACCTGACGTAAAGTTTTTTGTGGCCCTAATAGGTGGGTTTGACCGAAAAAATCATCTAAATGACGAGGCCTTAAGCGGTCAGCGAGGGGAGAGTAAGGGTTTTCGTTGCTAATCATGCCTAGATTTATACGACGACAATATTTCAGAGTCAACTATACTTTTTCTTTTTTAATGTTGTCTGTATTGCCGCTTAATTCGCAATTCTCTTCTGTCACCTATAAAAATTTTATTGCAGTTGTTATTATGCTTTATAATGATTAATGTTTATTGGATCTTTTTTCGATAGACTTAATAATTATTTCAGCAACATTTTTTTGTGTGGCCTTTTCTATTCCCTCTAAGCCAGGGGAGGAATTTACTTCCATTACCAAAGGGCCTCTGTTTGAGCGTAATAGATCAACTCCAGCAATATTAAGACCAATAACTTTAGCCGCTCGAACCGCCGTTGCTCGTTCTTCAGCTGTTAATTTAGCGAGTCGTACAGTTCCTCCGCGATGGATATTGGAACGAAATTCCCCTAATTTTGCTTGCCGCTCCATAGCTGCAATGACTTTGCCATTAACTACAAAACAACGAATATCTGCTGCTTTAGCCTCTTTAATATATTCTTGAACCATAATATGGGCTTGTAAATCTAAAAAAGCTTCAATAACACTAATAGCCGCTTGCTGAGTTTCAGCGAGTACCACTCCAATCCCTTGTGTTCCTTCTAAAATTTTGATGACTAAAGGCGGACCACCTACCATGCTGATTAGATCTTGAATGTCATCAGGAGAATAAGCGAAACCCGTAATAGGTAAACCTACTCCTTTTCGAGATAAAATTTGTAAAGAACGGAGTTTGTCTTGAGCTCTGGTAATAGAAATTGAATTATTCGCAACAAATACACCCATCATTTCAAATTGTCTGACCAATGCAGCGCCATAAAAGGTGATTGAAGCTCCAATTCTTGGAATTATTGCATCGAATTTATCAAGAATCTTTCCTTTGTAATGTATATATGGATTTTGTGTGGTGATGTTCATGTAACATCGTAGCGTATCAATAATTTTAACTTGATGCCCTCTTTTCTTAGCTTCTTCTTCCAAACGGCGCGTAGAATATAGTTTTGGACGGCGAGATAAAATTGCAATTTTCATGGGATTATAGTTTTTTTACTGTATAAATAAGAATGTGTGGGATCAACGATAAAGCGTTGTTCTAAAGCCGTTCGACCTAGCAGCATCCTGAAACGCATATTATCTCTGCTTGTCAAAGTAATTTCGATAGGCCAGCTTATTGTGCCGAGAACTACAGAGGTTTGAATAACACATCGATTTTCCTTATGGCCACCAGAATCGGTAATTTCACGTATATCGATTAAATCAGCAATACATTTAATAGATTTTTCTGGAAAACGTTTTGGTTGAGGATGTATGATAAAACATACTTGCTTTTGATGGTGAGTTTTTTCAATAATTTCTACGCAACAAGCATGTAAAGCTGATGTTCGTGCGCCTGTATCTACCTTGGTCTTCAAACGAGGAATTCCTAATTCAGGTAAAGATACCCATTCTCTCCATCCAATTATGATTGATGATGACATGCTATTTAACAATAGAAAGCTTGGGTTTTGTTCCTGGTCGAACTCTAGGTGGGGTAGGGCTTCCACCTTCATCACCGCTTTCTTCTTGTGTAAATACCATTCCTTGACCATTTTCTCGTGTATAGATGGCTAATACCGCTTGAATAGGTGCATAAATAAGCATCGATTGACCATTAAAACTAGCTTCAAATTGTATAGCTTGTGTATCTATTTTTAAATTTAATATGGCATCAGTAGATATATTTAAAGTAATTTTTCCATCTTTAATACATTGTTTTGGAACTTCTACATGCGGCAATTCAGTATCTAAAAGAATATACGGTGTTAATTGATTATCGATAATCCAATCATAAAATGCACGCAATAAGTAGGAACGATTTGAGGTCATCATTTTAAATTTTTACTCCAAATTCGACCTCATTTAAAGTAGCTTTAAATGAGGGGCGTTTAAATAAGCGCTCTTCATATTCTTTGATAGCACTTGGCATAGGCGCAAGTTTAATATCTAAACGGTGTAAACGCCATAATAACGGTGCCATGCAACAATCTATTAAAGTAAATTCATCGCTCAAGAAAAATGATTTACCGGCAAATATAGGCGCCAGACTAGCTAAACTACTTTCTAATTTCTTTTGAGCGGCATGCATAGATTCTGTAGGTTTGGTTACTTTAGTATTATTTAATGCGTTTTCAATTTGTTGTAATAAAGGGTACCAATCTCGTTCAATTCGATAGATCATTTGTCGACTCTTGGCGCGAGCTACCGGATAAACCGGTAACAATGGAGGATGTGGAAAGCGCTCATCCAAGTATTCGGTGATAATATTTGTTTCATAAAGGACGAGATCTCGATCAATAATAGTAGGTACAGTGCCATAGGGATTGTGTTGTAACAAACCCTCAGGTAAGTCTGTAGGTGATACTTCTATAATTTCTGCACTAATTCCTTTTTCAGCCAAAACAATACGTACCCTATGGCTATAAGGATCATTGATATTTGCATATAAACTCATAGTTGAACGTTTACCGGCAGGTTGTGCCATATAAAAGGTTCTCCATATTAATAATTTAAAACATTTTTCATGGTTTATGAAAAGTGTTTATTTTTTCTATACTTCGCCAGATTTGTTTTTTTAAAATAGAAACAAAAAAGGTTAATAACACCAAGAATCCGCATACTTTTTTACCTAATGATTGACGATTATTTTTTGTAGGCTCAGCTATATAAGCTAAAAAATTAACTAAATCATTAACTACTTCTTCTAATGTAGGGACTTTTGATCTGTTTTTATTAGAATGTGAATATATTGCATGATTACTAATTTTTAGGGATAACCGATCGTTAGTATTATTTTTTACGTTATGATAAGTATTGGTATCCATACGTATTGTCGCTAATGGATCCGGCATTGCGGTGTTTTTAATGAAACTATTGTTAACTCCAAAAGGCCTTGTATCATCCAAATAAAAGCTAAGTAAGTAATTATACACCCAATCAGCACTTCTTGCCCGAATACTCAACGAAAGGTCTGGAGGGAGCTTTCCAAACCATAATAAACTTTCTTTTTCATGTAAGTTTGATTTTATTGTATCGCTAGTTTTAGCCTGAGTAAAAATAAGATTTTCTTTTAATCGTGGTTGGGTGGCTGAGTTAAACTTATCGTCAATTTTCAGATCAACTCCAAGTCGATTATAACGCATATATTGTAGTGAATGACACCCTGAGCAATAATTCATAAAATATTTTGCCCCACGTTGCAAGGAAGCCAATTCAAGTGGTCGAATTGAGGATGGTTTATTTTCAAAAGGACTTGCTAACATGAAAAAAAATATAATGATTAATAGAAAAACTACACTTATTTTCCACATATAGATCTGGGTAGTGGTTTATTTTTTTCATATTTTGTATAAAAAGGCATGAAGAGAAAAAAAAGAAAATAGTTTAGTAATAAAATTTGTAAGAGAAATATCTTATTGGGGGTAAGTATGGTTGTACTCATATAACTGAGTAAGCCAAAACTTAGTATAAAAATTGCTAAAGCACAACGAGAATAATAACCTCTATAGCGCATCGATCGAACCGGGCTGCGGTCAAGCCAAGGCAACACAAATGGTATGCAAATAACTCCTAGCATAATTAAAATACCTAATGGCTTATTAGGGATAACGCATAATACGCCATAAAAAGGTGCCAAATACCATATTGGTTCGATATGACTAGGAGTTAATAAAGGGTTTGCAGGTATGAAATTATTTGCTTCAAGGAAATATCCATGCATCTCGGGAATAAAAAATACGATAATGGAAAAAATAAGCAGAAAAATTAGCAAAGCATGCAATTCTTTGACTGAGTAATATGGGTGAAAGGGGAGTTTATGAAGCGTTTTATTATTTAAGTTTGGTTTTGCCAATACAGAAATTCCATCAGGGTTATTACAGCCAACTTTATGTAAAGCAGTAAGATGTAGCCGAATTAAAAAAACCAAAAATAAAGGGATAGCGATCACATGGAAGGCAAAAAAACGATGTAAAGTTTCCCCTGATACAGTGTTATTACCTCGTATCCAAAGGGTAAGCGTTGGGCCAATTTTGGGAATTGAGTCTAGCAATGAAGTGCCTATTTGGCTTGCCCAATAGGAGGTTTGCCCCCAAGGTAGTAAATAGCCAAGGCACGCCTCTAGTAATAAAATAATATAAAGACATACACCTAACAACCAAACTAGCTCCCTAGGTTTTTTATAGGATCCATATAAAAGGCTGCGAAAGATGTGTGCGTAAATTAGCAGAAAAAAAGCAGAAGCCCCAGTAGAATGTAGATAGCGGAATAACCATCCATAAGGTATATCTCGCATCATCATTTCTATTGAAGTAAATGCTCCCTCAGGCGTTGGGGTGTAAAAGAGGGTTAACCATATGCCGGTCAAAATTTGCAAAAAAAAAGTAAACAGGCTTAAAGAACCAAAGAAATACCAAAAATTAAGATTTTTCGGTAAATAGTAATGCGTTAAATGCTGGTGTATGTATTCATTGATTGGAAAACGCTCTGACACCCAATTGATTATATTTTTAGGCGTTAAATTTTTGTCTGCGCTGCTCAATTATCAATCCTCAAGATTGTTTTAGATGCCTAAGATGTTTATTTGCAAAGTTTTGCTAAATTTTCAGCTGCCGTGAGCAAATGAATTTTTTATTACACTAAATTTGGATTTTCGCCTATCACGACAGTATGCACGTTTATGAATCGATAGGGAGGGATTTTGAGGTTAATGGGGGCAGGAACTCCTTTCATAACCCGTCCTGCAAGATCAAATTTAGAACCATGACACGGGCAATATAGACCACCAGGCCATTTGCCATTTAACTCTCCTGGCGAGGGTTTAAATTGCGGGGAGCAGCCTAAATGGGTGCATAAGCCAATAAGTATCAAATATTCAGGATTAAGAGAACGATATTCATTACGCGCATAAATGGGTTGTTGTTCTGTTGAAGAATCTGGATCGCGCAATAAAGAATGAATATTAGAAAGATTATCTAACATTGCTTGGGTTCGTCGGATAATCCAAATAGGCTTATTTTGCCAAGCAACCACCATGGATTCACCTGGTGCGAGATGAGCTAGATCAACTTCCACAGAATCAGTCGCTTGTGCGAGTGTTTCTGTGGTTGGCTGTAATGATGCTAAGAAAGGTATAGAACTTGTGGCTATACCAAACCCAGCCATGATAGTTATTATAATAGCCAGTAAATGGCGACGATCTTCTTCCATTTTTTTCGTCGTTAAAAAGTATATAACTAATTATTGATATGCATAGTCGCTAAAAACACCACAATAAATAATACGATGATTATCGTTTTGAATATTGAGTTCCTTTACGTGCTTTATGTCGACCGACTTTTTTCCGTTCAACTTTTCTTGCATCTCGAGTAACCAAACCGGCACGGCGTAATAACCGACGAAACGAAGCATCGTTACCAGCATCATCATCGGTGTTTATAGTGGTCGATTCGTCATAACCTATTAACGCTCGACTTATCCCATGTCGGACAGCACCTGCTTGACCGCTGCTCCCTCCACCACAAACTGTTACAGTGATATCAAATTTACCCATTTGATCAACAACTTCTAGTGGCTGGTTCACGACCATTTGGGCTGTTTCACGTCCAAAATAATTTTCTAAAGTACGACCATTTACTTGGATAATACCAGTTCCTTTTCTAAGGAATACTCTAGCGGTCGCTGTTTTGCGGCGGCCTGTACCATAATTCTGTTCTAATGCCATAATTTATAACCTATCAATGCTAGTTGGTTTAGGGTTTTGAGCGCTATGAGGATGTGAAGAACCCGCATAGACTTTAAGTTTACTTATCATGGCATAACCTAAAGGATTTTTAGGTAGCATGCCTTTAACAGCTTTTTCAATAATTCGAGCAGGAAAGCTTTTTTGCAACTTCTCAAAAGAAATAGATTTTAGCCCGCCAGGATAGCCAGTATAGCGTTCATATAATTTATTTTTAGCCTTCGTGCCGGTTACAGTCACTTTTTCAGCATTAATAACAACAATATAATCCCCAGTATCAACATGAGGTGTGAATTCTGGCTTATGCTTTCCACGCAGAATACGAGCTAATTTAGTAGCCAGGTTACCTAAAGTTTTACCTGAGGCGTCAATCAAAAGCCATTTTTGTTCAATAAGGCCGGGTTTGGCCATCAATGTTTTCATAACTGGGAAGCTCCGAAGCTCTCTATAATGCAATGACTACTCTCATGAGTAGGGCGGATGATTCTAACAAAAATAAATCAAACAATACAAGTATGGTGTTGAGTATTGTTTAAATATGTAATTTTATCAGTTAAAGTACTGCAAAATATAGAACAATTTAATAGGTAGGTACTTTATGCGTCAGTTTCCTCATACGCGCTTACGTCGCCTAAGAGAGAATCAATTTAGTCGGCGCTTAATACGCGAAACTAGGCTGAGCTGTGATGATTTAATTTACCCAGTATTTCTGCTTCCTGGGGAAAGTCAAAAGCAGAATATAGTAACGATGCCTGGGATAGAGCGGCTTACCTTAGATTATTTATTGGATGAAGTCAGTGTTTTACAACAGTTGAAACTCCCAGCTATCGCCTTATTTCCAGTTATCCCTGCAAAAGATAAAACCCGGGATGCTTGTGAAGCTTATAATCCAGAAGGCTTAATCCCTCATGCGATAAGAGAGTTAAAAAAGAATTTTCCAGAAATGGGGATCATCACAGATATTGCTCTTGATCCTTATACATCACATGGTCATGATGGTATTTTATCTGAACGGGGTGTTATTTTAAATGATGAATCGATAGAGATATTGGTTAAACAAGCGCTTTGCTATGCTCAAGCGGGTGTAGATGCTATTGCTCCTTCTGATATGATGGATGGTAGAATTGGCTGCATTCGTAAGACGCTAGAGGAACAGGGCTATCGAAATACTCAAATCATTGCCTATTCTGCTAAATACGCTTCTCATTTTTATGGGCCCTTTCGCGATGCGATAGGAACTGCTGGCCAGTTAAAAAACGCTGACAAAAAAACCTACCAAATGGACCCTGCAAATAGCAATGAAGCTTTACAAGAGGTAGCATTAGATCTTGCTGAAGGAGCAGATATAGTCATGGTAAAGCCAGGCATGCCCTATTTGGATATTCTTTATCGCATCAAACAGCATTTTGGGGTGCCAACTTTTATTTACCAGGTTAGTGGTGAATATGCCATGCAAAAAGCTGCTATTATGCAAGGCTATTTAAATGAGCGTGAGAGTATTTTGGAGGGTCTTGTAGCTATGAAACGCGCTGGAGCTGATGGTATTTTGACCTATTTTGCCAAGCAAGCAGCTAGTTGGCTGACAAATTCACTAGATTGATTTTTTTCATGATAAGATACCTGTATAATTAACGACCTTTGCGAAAGTGGCGAAATTGGTAGACGCGCTGGATTTAGGTTCCAGTGGGGTAACCCTTGAGAGTTCGAGTCTCTCCTTTCGCACCAGCATGGCCCCCTAGGATTTA
>Ga0075365_10000504_pt1 | contig 14869 bp, 11 predicted proteins | sample EndMetdeltDD1765_FD_71387 | JGI IMG/M metagenome (GOLD analysis project Ga0075365, IMG submission 71387) | Populus endosphere microbial communities from Tennessee, USA - Endosphere MetaG P. deltoides DD176-5 | ecosystem: Host-associated > Plants > Roots > Endosphere | place: USA: Tennessee... | reverse complement strand
ATCCGCACAGCCCTCGATGCCATAATCCGAGGCATGACGCAGCCCGTGACCCGCACCCGACCGACGGCATTGGCGGTGTGGCTGATCATCGCCGGCCTGATCGGCTGGTGGGCCGCCTTCTCGCTCACGATGGAGCGGATCCACCTGCTCGCCGACCCGAACGCGATCCTCGGCTGCAACTTCAGTCCGCTCGTGCAGTGCGGCAAGAACCTGACGTCGTGGCAGGGCAGCCTTTTCGGCTTCCCCAATCCGATCCTCGGTCTGACCGGCTGGATGGCGCCGATCGTGGTCGGCGTGGCGATCCTGGCCGGCGCCCGCTTCGCGCGGTGGTTCTGGTGGCTGTTCGAGGCGGGCGTCGCGCTCGCGTTCGTGTTCGTCATCTGGCTCATCAGCCAGAGCATCTTCGTGCTGGGCACGCTGTGCCCGTGGTGCATGGTGACCTGGGTGGTCACGATCCCGACGTTCTACGCCGTGACGCTCCACGTTCTGCGGACCGGGATCATCCCTGCCCCGCGTGGGATCCGCACCGGCGCCGACAAGCTGATGAGCTGGGTGCCGCTCCTCGCGGTCGTGAGCTACGCGATCATCGCGATCATCGCCCAGCTGCGGCTCGACGTGCTCGGCTCCCTGTTCTGAGCCGGGCACGCTCTCGCGGCTAGGAGAACCAGATCCCGAGTTCGCGCGCGGCCGACTCGGGGCTGTCCGAGCCGTGGACGAGGTTCTGCTGCACCTTCAGGCCCCAGTCCCGGCCGAAATCCCCGCGGATCGTGCCCGGAGCGGCCGTGGTCGGGTCGGTAGTTCCGGCGAGCGAGCGGAAGCCCTCGATGACGCGGTTGCCCGCGAGGCGGATGGCCACGGACGGCCCCGAGAGCATGAACTCCAGCAGCGGCTCGTAGAACGGCTTTCCCTCGTGTTCCGCGTAGTGGCGCTCGAGCGTGTCGCGATCGGGTTCGACGAGGCGGATGTCGACCAGGGCGTAACCCTTCGCCTCGATGCGGGCGAGGATCGCTCCGGTCAGACCGCGGGCGACGCCGTCGGGCTTCACGAGCACGAGAGTCTCTTCGGTGTTCATTCGTCAGTCTCCGTTCGGGGTGTCGGCTTCGGCGGCGAGGCGCGCGTTCCGCGCGTCCAGCGAAGCCCCCTTGATCGTCGCATATGCCCACATGCCGCCGAAAATGATCGCGACGAGGAACAGCCCGGGGACCAGGAATCCGCCGAGCGCGACGATGACCTGCAGCACCCAGCCCAGGATGATCCCCCAGCGATAGCGCAGTACACGCCCGGTCAGGATCATGAGGACCGCCAGCACCGCGCCGGCGACGATCCCCCACCACTGCGGGATGGACTCGGGCAGCGCCTTGAGCCCGAAGATCGCGAGCCCGCCCAGGAACACGATGATCGATTCGAACGCGAGCACGATCGAGCCGAGCGATTCAGCCGCGCCCCGGGCGCGGCGAGGTCGGGGGGCCGGCGCAGCGACGTCGGTCACTCGCTCCACCCGGCCTTCCAGTCCTCCGCGGCGGCGAGGCCCACCGATTCACCCGCGAGGACGACTGATCCCGCGATCACGACCGCCCGCCGATCGGATGCCGCAGCCCACGCGCGCGCCGACTCCGCGGCGCCGGCAACGTCGGCATGCACGGTGACGGGCAGCCCGTGGGCCTCGGCCAGATCGGCGATGCGGTCGGCGTCTTCTGCGCGCTCGGAGTCCGGTGCCGTGGCGAACACATGCGTCGCGAGCGGTGCCAGTTCGCTGACGATGCCCGCGGCGTCCTTGTCCGCGAGTACGCCGAGCACGACACCCCATTCGTCGAAGTCGAACGAGTCCCTCAGCGCTGCGGTGAGCGCCCGGGCGCCGTGCGGGTTGTGCGCGGCATCCACGATCACCGTCGGGCTCACCCCGACCAGCTGCAGGCGACCAGGGGAACTCGCCTGAGCGAGGCCCTCGGCCAGGATGTCCCCCGTGATCGGCAGGCTTCCGCCCCCGATGAGGGATTCGACCGCGGCGATCGCGAGCGCCGCGTTCTGCGCCTGGTGCGCCCCGAACAATGGCAGGTACTCGTCGTCGTACGCGGCGGCGAGGCCGCGCACGGAGATGAGCTGGCCGCCGACCGCGAGCCGCGCGTCGGTCAGGGCGAACTCGTCACCCTCGAACGCGATCGTGGCGTCGCGCTCCGCGGCCGCGGAGCGCAGCACGGCGGCAGCGTCGGGGTCCTGCCGGGCCGAGACGACGGCGGCACCGGTCTTGATGATCCCGGACTTCACTGTCGCGATCTCGCGGATCGTATCCCCCAGCCGGTCGGCGTGATCGATGTCGATCGGCGCGAACACGGCCACGTCGCCGTCGGCGGTGTTGGTCGAATCCCACGATCCGCCCATGCCCACTTCGAGGACGAGCACGTCGATCGGGGCGTCGGCGAACGCGACGAAGGCGAGCACCGTGAGCAGTTCGAAGAACGTGAGCCGCGCGTCGCCCGCGGCGGCGAGCTCGGCATCGACGAGGTCCACGAACGGCGTGATCTCGTCCCACGCGTCGGCGACGGCGGCATCGGCGACCGGCTCCCCGTCGATCATGATGCGCTCCGTGAAGCGCTCGAGATGCGGGCTCGTGAACAGTCCGGTGCGCAGGCCGTGGGCGCGGATCAGGCTCTCGATGATGCGGCTCGTCGAGGTCTTGCCGTTCGTTCCGGTGACGTGCACGACGCGGTAGGTGCGCTGCGGGTCATCGAGCAGCTCGAGGACCCGGCGCGTGCGCTCGACCCTCGGCTGCACCCAGCGCTCCCCCTGACGTTCGAGCAGGGCGGCGTAGACGGCGTCGGCGCGACTGCGGTCGCTCATGCGGACTCCTCCCCCTTTGCGGCGACGCGTGTGACCGACACCGTGAAGTCCTCGGCGTTGGCGAACGTGCCCTTCGGGAACTGCGCGGTGTGATCGGGTGCGGAGGCCGCTTTGGATGCCGCCCGGCTGCTGGCCGCGATCGTCTCGCCCCCGGCATCCGTCACGACGTACTCGGTCGCGAGGGTCTCGCCCGCGACGTCGGCGATGCCGAACGCCGAGGTGACGGCGGCGCCGTCCTCCGCCGACTGGAATGTCAGATCGAGTCGGATCCGGTCGCTCACGTCGAAGCCGGCCGCCTTGCGGGTGTCCTGCACCGCACGGATCACATCGCGGGCCAGGCCCTCGGCCTCGAGCTCGGGTGTCGCGGTGGTGTCCAGGAGGACGAATCCGCCGCCGGGGAGCACGGCGAGCGCCTCGCCTTCCGGGCGGCCGGTCGTCTCGAGCACGAGGTCGTACTCCCCCGGTTCGAGAGCGATCGAGCCGGCCGTGACGACGCCGTCCGTCTCGGACCAGTCGCCGGCGCGCGCGGCCTGGATCGCCTGCTGCACCTGCTTGCCGAGCCGCGGACCCGCGGCGCGCGCATTCACCGAGAGGCGGTGCGAGATCCCGTACGCGCTCGCGGTGTCCTCCTGCAGGTCGACGAGCTCGACGGATTTGACGTTGAGTTCGTCGCGGAGGATGTCCTCGAACTGCGCGAGCGCGGCGGGATCCGTCCGGACGACAGTCAGCCGCGCGAGCGGCAGGCGCACGCGCTTGCCCTCGCGCTTGCGCAGCGCGTTGGCCACCGACGACACCTCGCGGACGGCATCCATCGCCGAGCGGATGTCATCCGCGGCCGGGAAGGCGTCGGCATCCGGCCAGTCCTGCAGGTGCACGCTGCGCCCGCCGGTGAGCCCCTGCCACACTCGTTCGCTCACGAGCGGGACGAGCGGCGCGGCGACGCGGGTGAGCGTCTCCAGCACGGTGTACAGCGTGTCGAACGCCTCGCGACTCGCGGGGTCGTCGGTGACGCCGACCCAGAACCGGTCCCGCGAGCGACGGATGTACCAGTTGGTCAGCGCCTCGCCGAAGTCTCGGAGCTTCGCGGCGGCCGACGTCGAATCCAGTCCCTCCAGGTCGGCGGCGACCTCACGCACCAGGTCGCCCAGCAGTGCCAGGATGTAGCGGTCCAGCACGTCGGCGGAGTCGGTGCGCCACGTCGCCTCGTAGCCCGCGCCGTCCTGCCCTCCGGCCGCGTTCGCGTACGTCGAGAAGAAGTACCACGCGTTCCAGACCGGCAGCATGAACTCGCGCACACCCTGCCGGATGCCCTCTTCGGTCACCACGAGGTTTCCGCCGCGCAGCACCGAGCTGCCCATCAGGAACCAGCGCATCGCGTCGGAGCCGTCGCGGTCGAACACCTCGCTGACGTCCGGGTAGTTGCGCAGCGACTTGGACATCTTCTGTCCGTCGCTGCCCAGCACGATGCCGTGGCAGCTCACGCCGGTGAACGCCGGCCGGTCGAACAGCGCGGTGGACAGCACGTGCATCACATAGAACCAGCCGCGGGTCTGGCCGATGTACTCGACGATGAAGTCCGCGGGCGAGTGCTCGTCGAACCAGTCGTGGTTCTCGAACGGATAGTGCACCTGCGCGTAGGGCATCGACGCGGAGTCGAACCACACGTCCAGGACGTCCTCGATCCGGCGCATCGTGCTCCGGCCGGTCGGGTCGTCCGGGTTCGGGCGTGTGAGCTCGTCGATGTACGGGCGATGCAGATCGACCTCGCCGGCGGAGTTGCGCGGCAGACGCCCGAAGTCGCGCTCGATCTCGTCGAGCGACCCGTACGCGTCCACGCGCGGGTACTCGGGGTCGTCGCTGCGCCAGATCGGGATCGGCGAGCCCCAATAGCGGTTGCGGCTGATCGACCAGTCGCGCGCCCCCTCGAGCCATTTGCCGAACTGTCCGTGCTTGACGTTCTCGGGAACCCACGTGATCTGCTCGTTGTTGTCGATCAGACGGTCCTTGATCTCGGTGACCCGCACGAACCAGCTCGAGACTGCCTTGTAGATCAGGGGATTCCGGCAGCGCCAGCAGTGCGGGTAGGAGTGCTCGTAGCTCGCGAGGCGCAGCAGGCGGCCGTCCTGACGGAGGATCCGGATGAGAGGCGTGTTCGCGTCCATCCACAGCTCGCCCGCCACGTCGGTGACCGCCGGCAGGAACCGGCCGCCGTCGTCGAGACTCAGGATCGTCGGGATGCCGGCGGATTCGGCCACCCGCTGGTCGTCCTCACCGTACGCCGGGGCCTGGTGGACGATGCCGGTGCCGTCGCTCGTCGTGACGTAGTCGTCGACGAGGATCCGCCACGCGTGTTCGGTCCCCCACGTCTCGGCGTCGGCGTAGTAGTCGAACAGCCGGTCGTAGTGCACGTCTTCGAGGTCGGCGCCCGTGTGCACGGCCTGCACCGCGGCGACGGCATCCGCGGCGTCTTCGTAGCCGAGGTCCTTCGCATAGTTCGGCAGCAGGTCTTCTGCGAGCAGGTACCGGTGCGATTCCGCTTCGGCGTACTCGTCGCTGCGACCGTCAGGACCGTGGTGCACGTCGGCCGCGCCGAGCGGTCCGCCGGGAACGACGACGTAGCGGATGCCGGGACCCACGGCCAGCGCCAGGTTCGTGGGCAGCGTCCAGGGAGTCGTCGTCCACGCCAGCGCGCGCACGGCGGTGAGCCCGAGGGCCTCGGCCTTGACGCCGACGAGCGGGAACGTGACGGTCACTGACGGGTCCTGACGCATCTTGTAGACGTCGTCGTCCATGCGCAGCTCGTGCGTGGACAGCGGGGTCTGATCGCGCCAGCAGTACGGCAGGACGCGGTATCCCTCGTACGCGAGACCCTTGTCGTACAGGGTCTTGAACGCCCACAGGACGCTCTCCATGTAGTCGGTGTCGAGCGTCTTGTACCCGCGCTCGAAGTCGACCCACCGGGCCTGGCGCGTGACGTAGTCCTGCCACTCGTGCGTGTATGCGAGCACCGACTCGCGCGCCTTCGCGTTGAAGGTCGCGACGCCCATGCGCTCGATCTCCTCCTTCTCGGTGATCCCGAGCTGCTTCATCGCCTCGAGCTCGGCGGGCAGGCCGTGCGTATCCCACCCGAAGACCCGGTCGACGCGCTTGCCGCGCATCGTCTGGAAGCGGGGGAAGAGGTCCTTCGCGTATCCGGTCAGGAGGTGCCCGTAGTGCGGCAGGCCGTTCGCGAAGGGAGGGCCGTCGTAGAAGACCCACTCCGGGGCGCCTTCGCGGTGCTCGATCGAGGCGCGGAACGTGTCATCGGCGTTCCAGAAGTCGATGACCTCGCGCTCGATCGCCGGAAAGCGGGGGCTCGGCGGGACGTCGGGTCCGGTCTTGGGGTAGGTCATGTCACTCCAGCAGGTCGCGATGCTCCGTGCTGGGACGACTCTCCCGGTCGGGAGAACCGCGGTACCACCCCGCGTTGCGCCGGCGCGGTGGCCGGTGCCCCTTTCACTGCGGCTGTCACGGGCCTGCCCCGTCCGGTTCTACTGGGGGCTTGCGCCCTGTTCTTCCGGAAGCTCCCCGGTGATGCCGGATCGATGCTGGTCGTCCGATTCTACCCGCACCTCTGCGCGCCGGGCATTCCGGCGTCTCGCGACGATCGCCGACAGCCGGTCCAAGCCGATCACCCCCGCCGCGATCACCGCATTGGCGAGCACGACCTCGAGCAGCCCCAGCGCGACGCCGCCCCACCCCGAGATCGTCGGGTCGAAGAACGGATAGGGGAAACGATCCGACACGTGCGGGAACCACTGGCCGCGGAGGATCGAGATCACGCCGTACGCGAGTGGGAACAGCAGCCACCACAGGGCGTCCCGCCAGCGGACGATCCCGTGCGGGCCGAAGACGATCCAGTCCACCAGGACCATTGCCGGGATCACGTAATGCATGAAGAACCGGGACTGGTACTCGACGGCGACGGCGGGGTCGGCGTCCATCATCCCCGGGAAGGGGTTCGCGCCGCCCTCCACGATGACGTGCGAGATCAGCGCGGTCGTCACGATCCACAGCGTGATGCCGCCGCGCAGGCGCGGTGCGACCGGCACGGTGGTGCGATCGCGGACCATGCGGAACAACACGATCGAGAAGTACCCGAGCACCGCGATCACGCTCAGCGTCGTGAAGAAGGCGAGCCGCCACTCCTGCGCCATGACACCGAAGATGCACGCCAGGACGATGCCGACGCGCCACCACAGCTGCGGTGTCGCGAAGACTCTCACCCGCGCTCCGTCCATGCCGTGCTCCGTCCGTTCGGGGTGATCGGAGCGTAGCGTCCGCGTAGCGTGAGGGCATGGCCCAAAGGTCCCATCCGCTCCCCCCGCGCCTGTCGGCGCCCGATCTTCCGCCGCACCTCGAGGAAGGCCCGCAACCCACGCGCGGCGGCGACTTCTTCCAGGTTCAGTGGGCTTCGCTGGCCGTGGAGACGGATGCCGCGCACGCCGTGCTGACGGAGTGCGCGCTGTCCGGCGCCTCGGTCGAGCGCCTCGATCTGACGGGCGCGACCCTCGTCGACGTCGAGGTGCGCGACCTCCGGGCGAGCACCCTCAGCGCGCGGTCCGCACGCCTCCGGCGGGTCCGCATCACCGGAGGCCGCATCGGGACGCTCGACCTCGCCGACGCCGAGATCGACGAGGTCGAGCTGCGCGGGGTCCGGATCGACTACGCGTCTCTGGCGGCCGCGCGGATCGCGGACCTGCTGATCGCGGACTGCACGATCGGCACGCTCGACCTGCCGCAGGCGACGGTCGCGCGGATGGCCTTCGCCGACAGCCGGGCCGACGACGTCGACACGCGGGGTGTGCGGGCGAAGGACCTGGACCTCCGCGGCCTGGAGGCGGTGTCGTATCTGGATGCCGGTTCGCTGCGCGGCGCGACGCTGTCCTCGCGTCAGGTCGACTACCTCGCGCCCGCCCTCGCCTCCGCCCTCGGCATCCGCGTCATCGATTGACCCCGCGCGGCTCGCGAGACGGCCCGGGTAGAATCGTGGGACATCCCACACACTCAGGCACGCTCACACAGTGCCGCACATATCGCACAGGAGATCCCCATGGCCGACGCGCACATTCCCGACAAGCCCGTGCTGGAAGGTCTCGAAGCGAAATGGGATGCCGCGTGGCAGGAACAGGGAACCTATCTGTTCGATCGCCTCCGCGCCGCCGAGCGCGGTCGCGCCGACGTCTACTCGGTCGACACTCCCCCGCCGACGGCGTCGGGATCGCTGCACATCGGCCACGTCTTCAGCTACACGCACACCGACGTCAAGGTGCGCTTCGAGCGCATGCGTGGCAAGACGGTGTTCTACCCGATGGGCTGGGACGACAACGGCCTGCCCACCGAGCGCCGTGTGCAGAACTACTACGGAGTCCGGTGCGATCCGTCCCTGCAGTATCAGCCCGACTTCACTCCGCCGTTCGAAGGCGGCGACAACAGGTCGAGCAAGGCCGCAGACCAGATCCCGATCAGCCGCCGCAACTTCATCGAGCTGTGCGAGTCCCTGACCCTCGAGGACGAGAAGCATTTCGAGTCGCTGTTCCGGCAGCTCGGGCTCAGCGTGGACTGGACCCAGACGTACCGCACGATCTCGGACGACACGATCCGCACGAGCCAGCTCGCGTTCCTGCGCAACCTCGAGCGCGGCGAGGCCTATCAGGCGCTCGCGCCGACGCTGTGGGACATCGACTTCCGCTCCGCGATCGCGCAGGCAGAGCTCGAGGACCGCGACCAGCCGGCCGCGTACCACCGCGTCGCCTTCCACAAGACCGACGGCACCGGTGACGTGCACATCGAGACGACGCGTCCCGAGCTGCTCGCCGCGTGCGTCGCGCTCGTCGCGCACCCGGACGACGAGCGCTACCAGGCGCTGTTCGGCACCACGGTGCGCACGCCGCTCTTCGACGTCGAGGTGCCGGTGCTCGCGCACCCGCTCGCGCAGAAGGACAAAGGCTCGGGCATCGCGATGATCTGCACGTTCGGCGACGTGACCGACATCATCTGGTGGCGCGAGCTCGACCTGCCCAACCGCACGATCCTGGGCAAGGACGGCCGCGTGATGGCAGACGCCCCCGACGTGATCGCGACGGATGCCGCACGTGCCGCCTATGCCGAACTCGCCGGCAAGACCGTCTTCAGCGCCAAGAAGGCCGTCGTCGACCTGCTGCGCGCCTCGGGCGAGCTCGAGGGCGAGCCCCAGCCGTTCACGCATGCCGTCAAGTTCTACGAGAAGGGCGATCGCCCTCTCGAGATCGTGTCCACGCGACAGTGGTACGTGCGCAACGGGGCGCGCGACGCGGCGCTGCGCGAGAAGCTTCTGGCCCTCGGCTCCGAGATGTCGTGGCATCCGGAGTTCATGCGCGTGCGCTACGAGAACTGGGTGGGCGGCCTGACCGGCGACTGGCTCGTCTCGCGTCAGCGGTTCTTCGGCGTGCCGATCCCGGTCTGGTACGGCCTCGATGAGAACGGCGACCGCGACTTCGACATCGTCATCACGCCCGATCTCGCCACGCTGCCCGTGGATCCCACGACCGACGTGCCGCCCGGCTACTCGGCCGACCAGCGTGGCGTTGCGGGCGGATTCGAGGGCGAGAAGGACATCTTCGACACGTGGGCGACCTCATCGCTCACGCCGCAGCTGGCCGGCGGCTGGCAGCGTGACGAGGAGCTGTGGGAGCTCGTGGCCCCGTTCGACCTGCGCCCGCAGGGCCAGGACATCATCCGCACCTGGCTGTTCTCGACGATGCTGCGCAGCGCCCTCGAGGACGACCGCGCGCCGTGGACGAACGCCGCGATCTCGGGGTTCATCGTGGACCCCGACCGCAAGAAGATGTCCAAGTCCAAGGGCAACGTCGTCACCCCCGCCGACATCCTCGACCAGCACGGCACGGATGCGGTGCGCTATTGGTCGGCGTCGAGCCGCCTGGGTGCGGATGCCGCGTTCGACCCGCAGAACCCCACGCAGGTCAAGATCGGCAGGCGCCTGGCGATCAAGGTGCTCAACGCGTCGAAGTTCGTGCTCTCGTTCCCGGTGCCCGAAGGGGCCTCGATCACGCACGCGCTCGATGCCGCGATGCTGGCGACGCTCGACGGCGTCGTGCGGGAGGCGACGAAGGCATTCGAGGCGTATGACCACGCCCGTGCGCTCGAACTGACGGAATCGTTCTTCTGGACCTTCTGCGACGACTATCTCGAACTCGTCAAGGAGCGAGCGTACGATCGCTCCGACGTCGGCCAGGCCTCGGCCGCGCTGGCGCTGCGGATCGCCCTGGCCACGCTGCTGCGGCTTTTCGCCCCCGTCCTGGCGTTCGCGACCGAGGAGGCGTGGTCGTGGTTCAACGACGGCTCCGTGCACACGGCGGAGTGGCCTGAGCCGCTCGGCATCGACGGTGATCCCGCGGTGCTCCGCGCGGTCGGTGCGGCCCTCATCAGCATCCGTCGGGCCAAGACCGAGGCGAAGGCCTCGCAGAAGACCCCGGTCACGCGCATGACGATCGCCGCTCCCGCGGCATCCGTCGTCCTGCTTCAGCTCGCCGAAGGCGACCTCAAGGCGGTCGGCCGGATCGAGGAGATCACCTACGCGGATGCCGACACCATCGTGGTCTCCGGTATCGAGCTCGCCGCACAGGAGGCCTGACATGCAACTCGGCACCCGATGGACTGCCGGCGGAGAACCGCCGGCAGGGCTTCCCGCCTCCATCCGCGCTCAGATCGCGGCGGTCGAAGCCGTGATCCCGGCCGATCAGCTCGGTCAGCCCGCGCCGCGGTGGACGCTCACGTGGCTCGAGGGCAGGCCGATCGTCGAGCTCGACACCGGCGTGATCGTCAGTCTGGACGAGGACGGCGAAGCCGTGGTGCACCACGACACCGACGGCTTCGCCTGACGCGCTGACTCACGCGGCGGCGTCGGCCTCCGCGCCGGCGCGCTGCGTGCCGACGATCAGCAGACGGCTCGCGATCAGCGTCGCGATCACGACCACGCCTGCGGCGAGCAGGAACGGGAGCCGCAGATCGATCCGCGCGACCCACCCGCCGAGCAGCGTTGCGAGGGGGAACATGCCCCAGGTCAGCATCCGGATGATCCCGAGCACCCGGCCGAAGAGGTACGCCGGCACGATCTGCTGGCGAAGCGCCCCCCACGGCACGTTCCAGGTCGAGACGGCGAAGGCGAACAGTCCGTACGCGAGGACAGCGGTGACCAGGTTCGGCGCGAGTCCGGTCAGCAGCATCGCCAAGGCCGAGATGAGATTCGCCGAGAACATGACCCAGCCTCGTCCGACCCGCGCGACGATCGCCGGGGCGATGAGCGACCCGATCAGTGCTCCCACCCCGATGCCGGCGGTCACGAAGCCGATCGCGGCGGGGGCGACGCCCTGCTCGTCGAGGAAGTAGAGGATCGTCACTGCCTGCGCGAATGAGAAGGCGGAGCCGACGATCGAGGTGAACAGCACCATCGCCCGCAGGTAGCGACTTTTCCACAAGTAGGCGATCGCCTCGCGGGCGGGCACCTTCGACGGCGCGAGTGGGGTCGGCGCAGGCTCGGGTGTCGGGGTGCTGACTTCGATATCGGGGGCGTCGCGGTCCGGAACGACCGCCCGGTCGCGGAGGGGGCGTGCCGCCGAGATCGGGAGCAGGATCGCGAGCGCGATGGGCACGATGTACCCGGCCGCTTCCACCCACAGGGGCAGCGCGAGCGCGACCGCGAACAGGACGCCGGCGATGGGCGTCGCGATGAAGCTGTCGATCGTCACCTGGGCCGCCTGCATGCGGCCGTTCGCCCGGTCGAGCTGGCGCCGTGTCACGACGCCCGGGATCACGGCGTTGGTCGCGTTGTCGAACAGCGTCTCACCGAGACCGAACACGAGTGTGCCGACGAAGAGGGTCCACAGGCTGATGCTCCCGGTCGCAGTGAGGATCGCGAGCCACAGGGCGACCGCACCGCGGATGCCGTTCGCGGCGGCCATGATGATGCGGCGGTCGAACCGATCCACGAGCACTCCCGCAGGCAGCCCGAACACGAGCCACGGCAGGAACGCGAGGGCGCCGATCGCGGCGATCGCGAGCGGATCGCGCGTGAGCGTCGTGGCGATCAGCGGGACCGCCGTGCGGCCGAGTCCGTCCGCGAGGTTGCTGAACGCCGCTGCTGTCCACAGCTTGCCGAAATCGCGGCCGAGCGCATCCCTGCGTGGCCGCCCGGCCGCGAGCCTGCCCCGCCTGCCGAGCACCGGTTCCGCCTGGGGGGCGGTCTCGGCGTCGAGCGTGCGGCTCATCGCGGCAGCAGGCCGATCGCCCCGCGCGCCTGGGCGGCGTCACGGGTGGCGGCGTAGGAGCGCTGCGCGCGGTGGGCGCGGCGATACTCGGTGCCCCCGCGGCGTTCCAGGCGGTTCGCGACGAAGCTGTCGAGCCCGGATGCCGCGCCGAGCAGGACCCGCTCGAACGGCGTCGCGCCCGTGCGGACGCGGGGTGCGGAGATGGCGGTCATGACTGTCCTCCCAAGTCGGGGAGCGGGAACAGATCGGCCCGGATGGTCACGGGGCGCACGTCCTCGCCGGTCTGAGTGCGGTATTTGTCCACGGCGTCGTCGATCAGCGCCATGATCTTGCTGGAGAGCTCTTTGCTCTGCTCGGGAGTCAGGCGCGCGGTCGCGGTGGAGATCATCGTTCCGCTCTCCCACTCCTCGCCCGCGCTGGCGATGCCGGCGTTCATGAAGGTCATGAGCTGGTCCTGCCGGTTTCGGAAGAACTCGTTCATGACGATCTGCGTGGCGGCGCGGCCCGCCGGTGTCTTCATCGCATCTGCGTTCGCGAACGACACTCCGCCCACCGGGCGTTCCCACCAGCGCTCCCGGCCAGTGCCTCGATCGGTGCATTCCTGGATGAGGTCCTGCTTCGCCAGCGCGCGCAGGTGGTAGCTCGTCGACCCTGAGGATTCGCCGAGCTTCTCGGCGAGCGAGCTGGCCGTCTGAGGACCGTACTGGCTGAGGATGTCGTAGATCCGCACGCGCAGCGGGTGGGCAAGCGCGCGCAGCGCTCCGGTGTCGAGGACGCGGTCCTCCGAGTGCCGCTGCTCGACGCGAGCCACGAGGTCGGCTTCAGCGCCGGAGGTGTTCTGCGGGTCCTGATCCATGGCTCCACGATAGCAATGCAAAGAAGTCTTTGCAAGGAATACTTTGCAACGCGGAATTTGCAAAGATTCGGCGGCACGCAGGGATGCGCGGACTAGGCTGGCCCCCATGGTGAACGAGAACCCGCTCCTGTCCCCCAGCACGCTTCCGTACGGTCTCCCGGATTACGCCTCGATCCGGCCGGAGCACTATCTCCCGGCGTTCGAGCAGGCGTTCGCCGATCAGAAGCGCGAGATCGGCGCGATCACGCGTGTCCGGTCGATGCCGACGTTCGAGAACACGATCGTCGCGCTCGAGACCAGTGGAAAGCTCCTCGGCGATGTCTCGCGGACGTTCTACACGGTCTCCTCGGCCGACGCGACGCCCCAGATCCAGGAGATCGAGGAGACGCTCGCCCCGCTCATGTCGGCGCATCACGACTCGATCGAGCTCGACTCCGCCCTGTACTGGCGCATCAAGACGCTTCACGAGCAGCTCGACGAACTCGAACTGACGCCCGAGCAGCGGTACCTCGTCGAGCGCCGATTCCGGGAGATGTCACACGCCGGCGCGGGACTCGACGACGCCGCGAAAGCGCGCCTGACCGATCTCAACCAGCGGCTGTCGACCCTCACGACGACGTTCGAGAAGAACCTGCTGCGCGACACGAACGACCTCGCCGTCGTGTTCGACGACGCCGCAGACCTCGATGGGCTGGCCGACGGTGAGCTGTCGGCGGCGTCGCAGGCAGCGGCCGACCGGGGGCTCGACGGCAAGTGGGTCATCACTCTCACGCTCTTCACCGGTCACCCGTATCTCTCCTCGCTCACGAACCGATCGAGCCGCAAGCGCATCCTCGACGCATCGCGTGCGCGCGGGTCTCGCGAGGGTGAGAACGACAACCGCGCAGTCCTGCGTGAGATCGTGAAGCTGCGGGCCGAGCGTGCGAGCCTCCTCGGGTACGCATCGCACGCCGCGTATGTCACCGCCGACGAGACCGCCGGCTCTCCCGAAGCAGTTCATGATCTGCTGCGACGACTGGCCGTCCCGGCCGCGCGGAACGCGAACCGCGAGCAGGCGGCTCTCCAGGCGATCGTCGACGCCGAACCCGAGCCCTTCCGCCTCGAGGCGCACGACTGGGCGTTCTACACCGAGAAGGTGCGTGCGGCCGAGTACGACCTCGATCGCGGCGCGCTGCGTCCGTGGTTCGAGGCCGAGACGGTGCTCCAGGACGGCGTGTTCCACGCCGCGACCGAGCTGTACGGTGTGACCTTCGCCGAGCGCCACGACCTCGGCGCATATCACCCGGAAGCGCGCGTCTTCGAAGTGAGCAACGCGGACGGCTCGCCGGTCGGACTCTTCGTGCTGGACCTGTACACGCGCGACACGAAGCGCGGCGGCGCGTGGATGAACTCGATCGTCTCGCAGTCGCGCCTGCGCGGCACACTGCCGATCGTCGTCAACAACCTGAACGTCCCCAAGCCCGCCGCGGGCCGGCCGACGCTCCTCACGCTCGACGAGGTCACCACGCTCTTCCACGAGTTCGGTCACGCGCTGCACGGGCTGTTCGCGACGGTCACCTACCCGCACTTCGCCGGCACGAACGTCTTCCGCGACTTCGTCGAGTTCCCCAGTCAGGTCAACGAGATGTGGATCTACTGGCCTGAGATCCTCGATGCCTATGCCCGTCACTCGGACACCGGCGAGCCGCTCCCCCGCGACGTCGTCGAGAAGCTGCGCGCGTCGGAGGCGTTCAACCAGGGGTTCGCGACGAGCGAGTACCTCGCCGCGTCATGGCTGGATCAGGCGTGGCACTCGCTGACCGCCGAGGCGGCGGCATCCGAGATCGACGTCGCTGCGTTCGAGGCGGCCGCCCTCGCCGACATCGGCCTC
>Ga0075365_10000503_pt1 | contig 14878 bp, 13 predicted proteins | sample EndMetdeltDD1765_FD_71387 | JGI IMG/M metagenome (GOLD analysis project Ga0075365, IMG submission 71387) | Populus endosphere microbial communities from Tennessee, USA - Endosphere MetaG P. deltoides DD176-5 | ecosystem: Host-associated > Plants > Roots > Endosphere | place: USA: Tennessee... | reverse complement strand
ACAAAGTCGCGGCATCACATACCTGGGAGACCAAGGCCCCCGAGCCCGCCGCCACCGCCGCCGCCGGCGATGCCGCCGAGCTTCGAGGTGGCGAGCTCCTGTGCCGAGCGAATCGCCTCGTTGACCGCGGCGAGGACCATGTCCTGGAGGAGGTCTGCGTCCTCCGGATCGATGGCCTCGGGGTCGATCGTGATCTCCAGCAGCCGCAGGTCGCCGCTCATCTTCACCTTCACCATCCCGCCGCCGGAGCTGGCGTCGACGACCTCGTCCTTGAGCTTCTCCTGCGCCTCCATCATCTCGGACTGCATCTGCTGGACCTGCTTCATCATCGCGTTGATGTCGAGCCCTCCGGGCCCACCCGGTCCTCCTCGCGTCATCCGGCAGCCTCCTTCTCTTCGGCGTCGCGGTCCTCGGTGTCATCGAACTCCTCGGCGTCGAACTCGGCCTTGAGCCTCGCGATCAGCTCGTCCTCGCTGAGCTCGGCCTCACCGCCGATCACGTCCGCGGCCTCGTCCGCATCGAGGAGCACGTAAACGGGCCGCAGCCGCTCCCCGACGATCGTCTGAACGGCGTCCGCCAGGCGCTCGCGCGCCTCCTGAGCCTCGGCCTTCCGCTTGTTGAACGCGGCGCTGGGCGGAAACCCGACCTTGAGCGCCGGCCCGGACCCCTCGGTCTCGACGGCGACGGGTCGGGCCGCCGCGAACACGGTCGAGAGAAGCTCGGACCCGGACTCGCGCACCTGATCCACGACCGCGGGCCAGAGCGAGACCACGCGCTCGAGATCCGCCGGCTCCTCCACCACCGCGGCAGCCGCTTGGGCTGGACTCGCTTCCGCCTGGGCGGCCGGGCCATCGTCCTGCTCTGAAGGCTCCGCTTCCTCGGGCTCCGAGGGAGCGGGATCGGCCTGCTCCGGCGGTTGGGGATCCTCAGTGGCGATGCCCTGCTCGAGCCGCTCGAGGCGCTGGAGCAACGCCTGCTTGGTGGGGTCGAGCTGCGGCCGGGCCGCGCGGAGGAGGGCCAGCTCCAGCGTCATGCGCGGCTCATCGCCCTCCTTGATCGCCGCCAGCGCGGCGGCGATCACGTCGATCGCTCGTACGAGCGCGAGCTCGGAGAGGTTTTCAGCCTGGGCGCGGAGGCGCTCGGGCTCGGCGGCGGTGATGCTGAAGGAGTCCGGCACGTCGCCGGCGGTGCGAACGACGAGCAGCTGGCGCAGGTGCGCGAGGATGTCGCGCCCGAACTGGGCGACGTCGCGACCCGACCGGGCGAGGCGCTCGCTCACCTCGATCGCCGCCCTGCCGTCGCCGGCCGCGATCGCATCGGCGGCGGCCAGGATCAGCTCGGACTCGGCGACGCCGAGGACCGCGAGGACGTCATCGGTGGCGACCTGCTTGCCGCTGTAGGCGACGAGCTGGTCGAGCGTCCCGAGGCCGTCGCGGAAGCTCCCACGCGCGGAGCGGGCGATGGCCGCGACCGCACCGTCCTCCATCTCGATCGACTCGGCGGCGGCGACGCGCCGCAGCACCTCGGCGATCTGCTCGAGCGACGGGCGCTGGAAGTCGAAACGCTGGCAGCGGTCGACGATCGTCGGCATCACCTTGTGCGGCTCGGTCGTGCACAGGACGAAGACGGTGTTCGGGGGCGGCTCCTCGAGCGTCTTCAGGAATGCGTTCCACGCCTCGCGCGTGAGCATGTGCGCCTCGTCCAGGATGTAGACCTTCCAGTTCCCCGCCGCCGGCGCGTAGCCGACCCGCTCGCGCAGGTCGCGGATGTCGTCGACCGACCGGTTGGAGGCGGCATCCATCTCGATCACGTCGAGCGACGACCCGGCCGCGATCGTGACGCAGGACTCGCACTCCCCGCACGGGGTCACCGTGGGGCCGTTGACGCAGTTCAGCGAGCGGGCGAGGATCTTCGCCAGCGAGGTCTTCCCGGTCCCGCGTGAGCCCACGAACAGGTAGGCGTGATGGACACGGTCCTGCTCGACCGCGTTGCGAAGGGTGCGAACGACGTGCTCCTGGCCGACCACCTCGCCGAAGCTCTGCGGGCGGTGGCGACGGTAGAGGGAGGCTTCAGCCATGGGCGAGCCAGTCTAGCCCTGGCATCGGGCCGGGCCGGGCCGCGATCCCGCTAGCTCCGGAAAGCCGGATCAGGCGCGGAGCGCGACGACCTCGAGGTACTCCGCCGGCGCGACGAGCGCCTCGTCTCCGGCGCGGTTGGCCTTGCGCATCACGTCGAGCAGGTCCGCCTCCAGCGCGGGGGCGCCCTCGTCGCCCACGCGATCGAACGCCATCATCATCGGCCCGAAGTACTGGCGGAAGAACTCGAGCCATGCCTCCGGTGACGGGTAGCGGAAGGTGAGGTGTCGGTTGGTGACGGCGAGCTCCGAGACGCCGTCGCCGAACAGCTCTCGCAACCGCTCCTCGGTGCCCCAGAGGACGGGCGGCGGCACACCGGGAGGTGGCGGAGCATGCTCCGCATTCACCTTGAAGAATCCGCCGCCGACAAGTCCCGTCGGCGTCCAGTTCGCCATCCCGATCTTGCCGCCGGGACGGCAGACGCGCAGGAGCTCGGAGGCGGTCTTCTCCTGGTCGGGAGCGAACATCGCCCCGAAGGTGGAGATTACGTAATCGAACGAGGCGTCCTCGAACGGGAGCGCCTGCGCGTCGCCCTCCACGAACTCGATCGCATAGCCCTCGACGGCCGCCCGTTCCCGAGCACGCTCGAGCAGCGCGGGCACGTAGTCCAGGCCCACGGCTTCGCAGTGCCGGCGCGCGGCCGCGATCGCGCCGTTGCCCGCCCCACACGCGACATCCAGGAGGCGCCGGCCCGGGAGGACGTCGACCGCCTCACACAGCTCCTCCTGCACGATCTGTGCGGCGACCCCGATCTTGGCGAAGTCGCCCGTCGACCAGACCTGCTGCTGGACCTGGGTGACTGCCTGAAGATCAGGGGCGCCGGCCATCTGGTTGCACTATTTCAATATCGGCACCCCTCTGCCGATTCAATGAGCCAATGGCAGGTTGCGCGAAAGGAGTCCGCGCGCGTCGGACGCTGGCGGCGGCCTTGATGGCCGCCGGGGCGCTGGCGCTCGCCGCCTCGCCGGCGGCGGCGATGAGATCGAACAAGATCGGCTCGCACCTCTGCAAGACGGTGAACGGCGGCAAGTTCGTGGGGATCCCCGGGTTCCCGGGCGAGAAGATCGACCGCCGGCTCATCCCTGACATCCGCTGGCTGAAGCGCCGCTTCGACATCTTCATCACCGACGGCTACTCGCGCGACTCCGTGCATGCCGAGAACGGGGAGCATCCGATCGGCCTTGCGACCGACATCGTTCCCAACGCCGCCACGGGCGGCACTTGGAACGAGATCGGCGACCTCGCGCATCTGGCCGAGCCCCACCAGAACCAGCCGATCATGCCGTGGCGCTGGGTCGGCTGGAACGGTGACGCGGGGCACGGGCGCGGCAACCACCTGCACCTCTCCTGGTCTCACTCCCCCACCTCGCCCGGGGATCCGGCGCGAGTCGTCTACACGCGCAAGTGCCCGCGTTCCGGGGTGGACCGCAAGCCCGGCGACGGCGGCGACAACGACCACCACCACAACCACGACGGGCACGGCGGCCACAACGGCGGCACCGGAGTCGGGTCAGGCGGTGGCGGCGGCGGCGGCTCCAACGGCGGCACCGGCGTTGGCGGCGGTGGCGGCGGCGGGACCCCCAGCGGAGGGATCACGCCGCGGATCGGCCAGCTCGCCCCGGTCGTCGCCGAGGACAACTAGCCGCTCGGCGGCTTCGCCGCCCTCCATGCTGCCGCGTCGACAAAGTCGCCGCTTCAAAGATTTATGGACCGTGCGGCCCATCCTCGAGAGCAGTCCCCGGGCGCTTGCGTCACGGTCGGCTCGGGCCAGGCGTGTCCGCGGCACATGCTCGCTACCGCTTAAGGCTGCTTCCTTCCGGACCTGACCTGGTTCGCGGGCGCGCATTGCGCGGGACCTGGCCGTCAACGCTGCCCGTGGCGTACTGACCCCGAAGGCCACGACCCTCGGACGGGTATTCAGCCCCGCTAGAGCGGATTGCGGGTGACAGGGCACCGCTACCTCCCCGCCTAGCACGGTCCGGGAAGGATCCTAGAGGGTTTGGGTCAGGCGGGAACTGGGGCGGCGACGGCGTCGACCCGGCAGCGGACGACCGTGCCCGCGCTCGAGGAGCGGATCTGGACGAGGTCGCAGAAGTGGTTCGCGATCCAGAGGCCGCGACCGGAGGGCTGAGAGAGATCTGGGAGAACCCTGCCGACGAGCGGATCGGTGATCGTCCCGGCATCGGAGACCTCGCAGACGACGGCTCCGTTCTCACTCCAGCAGCGAAGCCGGCCGGTGCCACCGCCGTGGCGAAGCGTGTTGGTGGCGATCTCGTCGACCGCCAGCACCAGTCCGTCGGCGCGCTCGTCGTCGATGCTCGCCGCGTGCTCGGCGATGAACCGACGAACCGAGCCAAGATCGCCAGGCGAGTTGAACTTCACCTCGCGGTGCGTGGGGGGCGGGTCCGGCAGCGGACCGACAAACGGGGCGTGGGTCTCCTCCGGCTCTCTGTAGGCGTGCGAGGGCTGCTTGCTTCCGTCCTCGGCGATCAACGGGTGATTGTGCGCAGCGCCTCTGAGCACGCTTGGGCTGAGCGCGGAGCGGTCATAGGGGCACAGCAGGTGCCAATCGGGGCCGTCCTCGAACGCAAGGTTCAGCAGCGACTCGTGGTGATGGCACTCGACCACCTCGGCAGGGCTGCGCTCCGGCCAGATCGGCTCCCCGACGCCCCGAAGCCGGCTGCCGCCGGCGGCATTCGCGGCGACGAATTCCCGCCAGATCGGGAGGATCAGCGCCGGGTTGCGGCCGAGGGCCCGCATGTCGACGAACTCCACCCGCTCGCTCGACCCGTTCAGGCGGCTCCGAAGCAGCTCGGCCTTGGGAGTGTCCGCCGCGACCATGACGGGCTCGCCCGCCGCGACCCCCTCGCGGATGAACGGCAGCGTGCCGGCGAGGAACGAGTCCTCATCGGCATAGAAAAGCGCTTCGTGGCGAAAACCCCGCGCGGCCATAGTTGCTGACCTTCTGCCCGCTTGGCCAGGCGGCCAAACCGCGACACCGCGCCCCCGGCGCTGGAGTCAGGCCGCAGGGCGGGTCGAAAACGCCAACCGCCAGTCCTCGGAGGTCTCCCCGTCGATCGACAGGCGCCATTCGAAGCGGCCGCCGGTCGGCAGGGCAAGCGGACCGATGTTGATCGCAAGCGGGACGTCGATCGGCGTCCCGGGCCGCACGCCCACCGGCCTCCCGACCTCGAAGGCCCCCTCGATCGTGACCGGCTGCTCCTCGCCCTCGGGTGTCTCCGCGGCGACCGGCTGGCCGTCGCTGTCGATGAGCTCGAACCGGAACTGGTGCTCGACGTTGGTCCGGTCCCACGGCACCTGGATGTAGGCGGCGATCGCGGAGGCGCTGGGCTCCGGCCCGGTGACCGACCACCCGCCGCCGAGGATGTACAGCTTGCCCTCCACGGCCTGGGCGGCGTCGGCGAGCATCATCGTGACCTTCACGCGCGCATCCTCGCACGCGGGTCGAAGCACCCGGCGGCCGGTCGACGCAATCCACGTCCGGATTCCGGACGTGGATTGCGTCGACCCGAGGAATTGGCGGCACCGACGGCAGCTCCCCGCCGCCTATCATCAGGCGTCGCCCAGGGCGCGTAGCTCAGTGGGAGAGCGCTCGCTTCACACGCGAGAGGTCGCTGGTTCGAAACCAGCCGCGCCCATCGTCCATGACGGGCGCCGCGGGCTGGTTCTTCACATCGTTCACCCTCCGGGCTCACTGGAAACCAGCCGCGCCCATTGTCCCGATGGCCGCCGGGGCTGGTTTCTTCACACCACTCGCATCCCGGCTCGTTCGAAACCAGCCGTGCCCATCGTCCCGATGGCCGCCGGGCCGCTCAGCGCGGCGTGGCCGCGGCCTCGATGAGCTGGAGCTTGGCTGCACGAGGAAGCCGCTTGATCCGCGCCTCTTCCCGCAGCGCCGCCGATCGATCAGCAACGGGAATCACGGCCGCGAGCTCAACCGGTCGGCGACTGCGGGTGTAGCGGCTGGCGGTGCCGGAACAATGTGCGGCTACCCGGCGCTGAATATCGGTCGTCCACCCGCAGTACAGGGAGCCGTCAGCGCAGCGGAGCAGGTAGACGGAAGCCACCTCCATGGCTTCGCAGAGCGGCGACGATTACCTGCCCGGAGCACACTTCGCGCTGAGTGCTCGCGCCCATTCTCCGGAAGGCCGCCGGGGCTCGGCCTCTTATGATCCGCCGCGTGGGGGCCCGGTGAACCTGTTCTTGATGGCCGGGATCGTCCTCGCGGCGGCCGCCGTGAGCGTCGCGGTGGTGCTGGTCGTGCGTCGCAGGATTCGGGACGAGGCGACCATGGAGGAGCTCGACCGGCGCGTCCCCGGCATCTTCGCCTTCGTGGGTACCGCATTCGCCGTACTGCTGGCGTTCGTCGTCCTCGAAGCGTTCGAGAACTACGACCAGGCTCGGGAGGGCGGGGACACCGAGGCCGTGACCGCCCTTCAGATCTCTCGCACGGCGGATGGGTTCGCTCCTGCGGAGCGCGACAACTTCGAGGGATTGCTCCTCTGCTACGCGCGGGCGGTGGTGCACCACGACTGGCCGGCAATGAAGAACGGCGCCGAAAGCAGCGCGCAGGCCGACCTCTGGTCACGGAAGATGAGAGAGGCGATGCTCCACATCAACACGGACACCGACCTGCGGTACATCTCCCTCTTCCAGATGCAGGAAGAGCAGGACAACCGGACGGCAGCTCGCGAGACCCGCGAAGTCCAGGCAGGCCGGAACGTACCCGCGCCGATGTGGTTCGTCCTCATCCTCGGTGCGCTACTGACAATTGCGGGGTCGATCCTGTACGTCGCTCGCAGGGGCAGCGCGCTCCTTCAGGGCGCACTGGTGGCGTCGGTCGCCGCCCTGGCGACCGCGAGCTTGCTGCTCGTCCTGTTCCTGGATCACCCCTACGAAGGCGGGGCCGGGAGCCTCAAACCTCTCCAGATGGAGCGAGCGATCACGACGATGGAGCAGGAACAGCACATTGCCTCCGCCCCCTGCACCGCGACCGGCGACCCGCTGACGTAGCCGTGCTCTTCGCGCCTGGCGGGCCTCAGCGCCCTTGCAGCTCGGGCGGCACCGCCTTCGGTCCGTCCGGATACATCCAGGTCAGGTCCTCCTCGGTCATCTCGAGGGTGTTGGCGGCCTCGGGCGGGGCGCCGACAACGAGCCACAGCTGCTCGGCATCCGTGTCGTTGAACGGCTGGCGAACGACATCCGGATCGACCAGGACCGCACTCAGCGGCTCGAGCGTGAGGAGCTCGTCCGCCACCCGCAGCCGGCCGGTTCCCTCGAGCACGACGTAGAGCTCGGTCGTCGTCCGGTGCCGGTGCCGGGTCGAGGCCTGCCCCGGCGACAGCCGCCACAGGCGCGCGCCGAGCGTCTCGGCCTCGAGTTGTTTGGCGAGGTCGGTGTTGAGGACGCCCATCTGGTTGGAGGGGCGCCAGTGGGCGTCGGAGGCGTGGAGCACGCGATAGCCGGACCGTGCCATTAGTCACACAACCGTAGTCGGGTCGAACCGACGGCGATGGCCGCCAGTACTCACCGCCAGACACGCCGACCTCCAGCAAGGAAGCAATGACCGACTCGACCAGACACCAGACCGACCCCCGCAGAAGGATCCTCGCGACGTTCATCGGCCTGGCGGCCGCTCTTGTGACCGCGCTGTGGCTGGCCAACCCGGCCGGCGCCGTGACCGTGGGGAGCACCCACGTGGCGCAGCCCTCGCAGTCCGCCCTCTTCTGCGGTGGCTTCGAGACCTGCGCGTACGCGCAGACCTCCCTGACGGACGGGACGGTCAAGGCCCCGTTCGACGGCACCATCAGGAGCTGGAAGGTCAACGACGACGGTGGACCCGGGCCCGTGCAGCTGCTCGTCCTCAAGCGGCAGAGCGACGGCAGCTTCAAGGCGGTCGCCGCCTCCGCGCCCAGGGGCAACCTGACCGATGGGGTCAACGCATTCGGCGCCCACCTGGACATCCGCAAGGGCGACTTCATCGGGCTGAACGTCCTCGACGACTCCACCTTCATCCAGACCCTGAATCCCAGGATGGAGCGCGTCACCGGCTTCATGCCCGCCTTCGACGCCGGCACCCGCCAGGAGCCCTACAAGCCGTTCAACACCCCCTTCGACGAGCTCCAGTTCAACGCACAGCTCAGGCCCTGACCAACCCGACCCAGGAGCAAGGAAGCGATGACCCACCTGACCACACAGTTCCCCGTCCGACGCCGCGGCATCCTCGCCACGCTGATCGGAGCGACCGCCTTCTTCGCGCTCCTGGGTTTCTCGGCGAGCAGCGCGAATGCACTGCCGTTCAACCCCACCCGTACCGACGACCCGTCGCCGGTCATGTGCGGCGGAAACTGTTCGCTGCGCGAGGCGGTGACCGCCGCCAACGGCACGCCGGGGCCGGACACGATCGAGCTCCAGGGCGGTCAGACGTACACGCTCTCCATCCCGGTCTCCGGCGGTGGCGGCGTGCTCAACGGTGACCTGGACATCAGCGACGACGTGACCATCGAGACCGTCGGAGACGGCGGGAACGCCACCATTTTCGGCAACGGGCGTTTCGTCACGAACGACCGCGTGCTGGAGATCACGGGAGGCACGACCACCCTTCGCGGCGTCGACATCGTCGGCGGGGTCGGGCCGTCCGACGGCGGCAACCCGCCGCACCACTTGGGCGGCGGCATCCAGGTCGATCCGAGCGCGAGCCTGAACGTCCTCGACTCCAACATCAACGGGAATTCCGTCCCCGGGCTCGGCGACCTCGGCGGCGGAATCTTCAACAACAACGGCACCGTGCTCCTCCAGCGGACGATGGTGGCCGGGAACACCGCGAGCGGCGGCTTCGGCGGCGGCATCGACACGGTCGGCGCCAACGCGGAAACCTCGATCCTGAACTCGAAGCTGTTCGACAACGACGGCTTCGCGGGCGGCGGCTTTGCGGCCGGCGGCGGAGAGACCGAGGTGTTCAACAGCCAGATGAGCTTCAACTCGTCGGGCGACGGCGGTGCCGGCTTCGTCGGGAACGGGTCGGTCAACTTCACCAACGCCACCATCAACAACAACAGGACGGACACGATGGGCGGCGCCCTGCGCGCGACCGGCGGCACCACGACGTTCAAGAACTCGACCATCAGCACGAACGTGGCCGGGGACGAGAGCGGCGGCATCAGCGCGAAGGACCTGAACAACGGCGGCACGATCACGTTCACCGACACGATCATCGCCAACAACATCGACGGCGACCCGACCGACGGGATGCACCCCGACTGCCAGGACCAGACCGGCGGCCTGATCGTGACGCTGGGCTTCAACATCGTCGGCAACGGCGCCGGCTGCGGCCTGACACCGATGAACGGCGATCACATCGGCACGCCCGGATCGCCCGTCGACCCCGGGCTCGCGCCGGGCACCTCCTACACCGGCGGCCCCGGCACCGGCCTCACCTGGTCGATCCTGCAGAACGGCCTCGCGATGGACAACGGAAACCCCATGCCGGGCGCGTGCGCGTCCGAGGACGCCCGCGGCGTCCCGCGGCAGCTGGGCGGCCGCTGCGACATCGGCGCCTGGGAGTTCGTGACCTGCGGCAATCAGGTCGTTGACCGCAACGGCGACGGCGCGGACAACACGAGCGACGAGAAGTCCATGTCACCGACCGACGGCAACGACGGAATCGTCGGCCTCGGCGGCAACGACGCCATGGATGGCGGCATCGGCGACGACGCGCTCTGCGGCGGCAAGGGCGCCGACACCCTTCACGGCAACGCCGGGAACGACATGCTGATCGGCGGCAAGGGCAAGCACGACGTCTGCATCGGCGGCAAGGGGCACGACACCGCAAAGGGCTGCGAGGTCAAGCGCTCGATCCCGTAACGCCGTTGCCCACCGCCCTGAGCCTGAGAGACTCGGGGCGGTGCGGGTCATCCGGACAGCCGAACGCGACGCGTTCACCGCGCCCGACGGGTCGGAGATCCGCGAGCTCGCCAGACCGCCGGGCTCGGCACGGAACCAGTCACTCGCCGAGGCGAAGGTGCCGCCCGGAGGCGAGACGGCGGAGCACTTCCACCGGACCTCGGAGGAGATCTACCACTTCGTGTCCGGCTCCGGGCGGATGCGACTCGGCGACGAGGTGAGCGAGGTGGGGCCGGGCGACACTGTGGTGATCCCACCGGGGACACGCCACAAGCTGTGGAACGCCGGCGAGCAAACGCTGGTGCTCCTGTGCTGCTGCTCGCCCGCCTACCAGGACGAGGACACGGTCTTCACCGAGTAGCGGGCGCGCGGTCGGGCCGTCTAGTACGTGAAGTTCAGGCCCCAGGACATGAGCGTGCCCGTGTCGCCGCCACTGTCGTCGACGATGGACAGCCGCCATTGCCCGGAGGCGTCATCCCCGTCGAACGTGGATAGCAGGGCCGTCCCACCGGGGTTGAAGGTGCCGGAGATGACGCCGTCGGCCTTGGGATTGGTGGCGGTGCTGATGTCCGTCCCGGCCTCGTCGTTCAGTCTGATCTCGAACCCCTCGTTGCTGCCGCCGACGTCCTGGAACAGGATCACCGACTTCCCCGTCGGCACGTGAGTGAGGGTCACGTCGAGATCGCCGTCGAAGGAGTGGACGATGTCGATGGTGACGTCGAGATCACGCACGATCCCCGCCGATCCGGGCACCGGGATCGTCGAGTTGAGCGTGCTGTTGTCGGCGATCGTCTGAGGGAAGGAGCTCAGGAAGACGTTGTTCGACGGCACATGGGCGAAGGCGACGTGGGCGCCCTCATTCCCGGGAAAGGCCGTGAATGCCTGCGTGACCGGGTTGTCGGAGACCTTCGAGCCCGCGTCGGCGCTGTCATCGAAGATCTTGACGGGGTTCGTTCCGGTCTTCTCCCCCGGCGCGGTGATCAGTTCCGTGAAGAAGCCCGAGTGATCCGTGTCGCCGACCGCGATCCGCGACCCCTTCGTCGATCCGGGGTACGGCGAGGCGATCGCGTCAGCCGGCGGGTCGTCGGAGACCTTGCCGTCGCTGTCCGTGTCCGTTCGGATCACGGTCTTCCCGGTGGAGTCCGCTCGGCTCACGACGAGCTCGGCGCCACCGTTCCCCAGGGACTGGAAGGCACCGGACGCGACGAACATCCCGCCGCTGAAGCTGTTGCCGAACGGCTTCAGCTGATCGACCTGCGCGTTGTCGCTCACCGCTCGGTCCGCGTCCGAGTCCGTGAAGACCTTCACCGGCAGGTCGTCCCCGGGTCCCGGCGCGGTGATCAACTCGGCTCCACCCGTGTTGTTGAGGTTGCCCGCGGCCACCCGGACCCCGCCGGGCCTGGCGACCGGATAGGCGTTGAACGAGTCGGTGACCTCATTCGGCTTGCCGTCGCCGTTCGTGTCGGAACGAATCTTCACGACTTCCTCGTCGCCGGGCCCGCCGGACGTGATCAGCTCGTCGACCCCGTCGTTGTCGAAGTCCCCGGTCGCGACGTAGGTCCCGTGCGCGAAGCCGGGCTCGGTGTCGATCCGGGGTCCGGGCTCCCCGTCCGGGCTCAGCTCGAAGATCTTCACGGGCGACGTCCTGTTCGTCGCGGTGACGAGCTCGTCGTTCCCGTCGCCGTTGAAGTCGCCGGTCGCAACGCGCACGGCATCGCCGATCGGGCCCCGGTACGGGATCATCTCGTCGACCAGCTTCTCGTAGATGCCGTCCGGATCCGGAGAGCTCGGCGACTTGTTGTCCGCAAACGTCCGGACCACGGGGGTTCCGGTGGACGTGCGGGAGCCCACGACCACGAAGTCGGCGGCCGATGCCGCGGCCGTGAACGCGAGCATCGCCGCAAAGACGCCCATGAGCGCTACGAGTCCGGCCCCCCGGCCGGAAGGTCCTTCCTTGGATTGCGACACCGTTTCCGACCCTACGCGACCGCCGCCCGCAAGTAAAGGGCGTTGGACGAAAGATTCGGCCGCGGTCTAGTTCTTGACCCGGAAGCTGCCGCGCATGAACGGATGCACGCGGCAGAAGTACGTATAGGTCCCGGCCTTCAGGTTCTTCGGCGTGTCCCACGAGATTTCGCCGGTGGCCGGGCCCCCGAACGGCGGGTCCGTGCCAAGCTGGCCGGAATCGAACTGCCTCGAGCCGTCGGCGATCGGGTAGGCGATGCCGGTGTCGCGGTTACACGGCGCCTTGCAGGCGGTGATCGTGTGCCAGGTGCTCGGGTTCGCAGAGTCGTCCAGGTTGGTGAACTCCAGTGCCTGGCCGGCATGGATGACCGGCGGCCGGCCGGACGAAGGAGACACGCCGGCGTTGAGGTCGCCCTGCGAGTACAGGTAGCCCTGGATGTCCACGGGCCCGGTGGTGAACGGCCCGTCCGGCATCGTCAGCGGGTTCCGGTAGGCAGGGGTCGGATTGCCGCCGTGATACCGGTTCTCCTGCAAGTGCGTGTGCGTGAGCTGCTGGTTCTGGGGGATGCTGTTGCTGAAGTCGCCCTTGCCGCCGACATCCGTCCCGTTGTAGACGGCGACCGGCATGATCCCCATCACCTCGTACCAGCTCGCGCGAGACGTGTCGTACGTCGCGTGGACGCTCAGCTTGTCCCCGGCGGGCACCCTGACGCGCCAGCCCCTCGGCGTGGCGCCCATCGCCACGTCCCAGGAGACCTCACCCGCGGGTTCGTAGTAGTGGGCCTTTGACGTGAAGAGGGTGTTGCGCTGATTCCCGCGTCGGACCTTGAGCGTTGTGTTCAGCCCGCCCGGGTGGAGATGCCCGGCGGTCTCGAGCAGGGTGACCGGATGCGACGGGGTCCAGGTCTGGTTGGGGCTGAGGAACTGGAGTTGCTTGGCGTTGGCCTGGTCCGGATACGTGTACCTGCCGTCTGTGCCCCAGCCCTTGACCGCGTCGAATACGGGATAGATCTGGCTCGAGATCCCCTCCCGCGGCTGCGGCCCGGCGACGGACATCCACTTGGTGTGGATCGGCTTGATGTTGTCGGCCGCAGGAGAGGTGTCGGGGACGAAATCGATCCTCCAGACGATGTCCACGTTCGACGGCTGGCCGACGAGGTCGTGGAGCATGTCGTTCAGAAGCCACGAGTCATCGGGGTTCGTGCGCCAGCCGAACCCGCGCGGCGCCTGCACGATCGTCTTCTCCTCGCCGACCGCGAACTGAGGGCTGCCGTTGACGACCCAGACGGCGTGGTGCAGGTGCACGACGTCGACACGGGGAACCCTTCCGTCCCTGTAGGTCAGCTCCGGGTCGAAGCGCGTGATGTATCCGGGCTGCTGCGGAAGGAGGTTCGTCGGGTTGAGGCGAATGACGTTCTGCCCCGGCTCGACCCTCGCCGGGACGCAGTACGTGATGTGCTGCACGCCCTGGTAGTCGACGTGCGAGATCTGATTCGGCTTGTTCTTGATCGGCGGGCAGGTCGAGCCGGCCGCGGCCGCATAGGACGGAGCGTTAGCGGCGAGCTTCTCGTACGGAGCGCTGGCGCTCGCGCTCGAAGCGATCAGAAGCAACCCGGCCACGGCCACAACCAGCGCCGTGGCGACACTCCCAAGTACCCCTCGCTTCCCTGCGGGCATCGACAGACAAAGCTAACAGGTGCCGATTCCTTACCAGCGCCCAGGAGGAGTCACTGGCAGAACGGCGTGCCCGCCGGCGGCTCGCGATCCGGCTGGCCGGAGCAACGCTCGAGCGATGCGAGCCGAGCCGCGAGCCTCCGCCGCGGGCCCGCGTACCTCGACGAATCGATTCGGTTGAGGAGCTCGTTCGGGTCGCGCGCGAGGTCGTAGAGCTCGCGATCCCCCGTGCTCGAAACGGCATAGACGTAGTGGTGCGTCCGAACCGCCTCGTATGCGCAGTTGCACTCGGGGTCGATACGCCGGCGTTCGGCCGCGGTGGTCTTGCGGGCGTCGATTTCGGCGAGCGCGCCGCGGCCGGGGGGCCAGCTGCCCGGGCCGCCGAGGAGCGGGGCGAGACTGCGGCCGTCCATCCGGCGGCAATCGCCGGGCGGGTTGCACGGCGACGCGGGGCCGGCGAACCGGTTCGCATAGTCGAGGATCGTCGGCGCCACGTCCTGGTTGGTGACCACCGCGCCGCTCACGGGAGGGGGCGGGCCTTCCTGGAAGGCCGGTGGGACGTAAACGGCGAATGGGACCCGCAGGGCAGGCTCGTAGACGAGGCCCTTGCCGCCGGGGAGCCGGTGCTCGCCGAAGAACATGCCGTTGTCGGAGAGGTACATCACGATGGTGTCGTCGAGCACGCCGTCGTCCTGGAGCTCGCTCATCAGCTGCCCGACCCCCACATCGACCTCGCTCATCGCCGCCAGCGTGCATCGCCATCGTTTCGCCAGCTCGTTGATGCGCACTGCATCGAGCCGTGGTAGCCGGGCGACCTCCGGCGGCTTGTCGGTGACGTCCGCCTCGTTGAACCCCGGCGGCCGCGGCAGCTTCTCCCCGGCGAACCGGTGCAGCGTCTCCGCGTCCGGCGGCACCGGGCTCTGACCGGTGCAAGGCCCAGAGGTCAGCTCGTTCCCGTGCGGCGCGGAGTACGCCACCTGGGCGAAGAAGGGCCGCGGGCTGTCCGCCTGCTCGCGGATGAACGCGCGGGCCTGGCGCGTGAGCACGTCGGTCGAGTAATCCGAGCGGTCGTGGCCGTAGGACCTGCCGAACCCGTCGACGCTCACGCGGTAGTCGTAGTAGGTCGAGGACTCCTCCATGAACGCGAACCAGCGGTCGAACCCCGGGGCGGGCGCCCGCCC
>Ga0075365_10000502_pt1 | contig 14879 bp, 14 predicted proteins | sample EndMetdeltDD1765_FD_71387 | JGI IMG/M metagenome (GOLD analysis project Ga0075365, IMG submission 71387) | Populus endosphere microbial communities from Tennessee, USA - Endosphere MetaG P. deltoides DD176-5 | ecosystem: Host-associated > Plants > Roots > Endosphere | place: USA: Tennessee... | reverse complement strand
ACGCCGATCTCGATGATGATCGAGAACACCGACCAGCGCTCCAAGGATTACGGCGAGATCGCACGACAGTACCGGCCCGGCCATGCCGACTATACCTACGATGTAAAGTACGGCATCCGCGACTACCGCGGCGGCGGCCGCTCGTCCGCCCGCGAAACGGCTGCACGCGTGGCAGCCGGCGGCATTGCCCGTCTCGTCGTGCCTGGCGTCAAGGTGCGTGGCGCGCTGGTGCAGATCGGCAAGCACAAGATCAACCGCCAGAACTGGGATTGGGATCAGGTCGATCAGAACCCGTTCTTTGCGCCGGACCCTGAGATCGTTCCTGTCTGGGAAGACTATCTCGACGGCATCCGCAAGAACGGCTCGTCGATCGGCGCCGTTGTCGAGGTCGTGGCCGAGGGCGTACCGGCAGGTCTGGGTGCGCCGATCTATGGCAAGCTCGACCAGGATATCGCCTCGCTGCTGATGTCAATCAACGCCGTCAAGGGCGTCGAAATCGGCAATGGCTTCGAGGCCGCCGAGATCACCGGCGAGGAAAACGCCGACGAGATGCGCATGGGCAATGACGGCAAGCCGTTGTTCCTGTCGAACAAGGCCGGCGGCATTCTCGGCGGCATTTCCACCGGTCAGCCTGTTATCGCGCGTTTCGCCATCAAGCCGACCTCATCGATCCTGACCGAGCGCCAGTCGATCGATGCAGACGGTAACAATGTCGATATCCGTACCAAGGGACGGCACGATCCATGCGTCGGCATTCGCGCCGTGCCGATCGGCGAAGCGATGGTCGCCTGCGCCATTGCCGACCACTATCTCCGTGACCGCGGCCAGACCGGCCGGCTGAAATAGGAACACTGACATGCCTTACGATCAGAAGCGCGTCGTCGATGCGATCCGGGCCTTCGAGGCTGGCGAAATTGTCGTGGTGATGGATGACAACGACCGCGAGAACGAAGGCGACCTGATCGTTGCGGCCGTCCATTGTACTGCGGAGAAGATGGCGTTCATCGTGCGTCACACCTCCGGCATCGTCTGCACACCGATGCCGAAGGAAGAAGCCCGCCGGCTCAATCTGAATGCAATGGTTGCTGAAAACGACTCGGCCCACACGACGGCCTTCACCGTTTCGGTCGATTTCAAGCACGGCACGACGACGGGCATTTCCGCTGATGACCGGACGCTGACTGTTCGCAGCCTGGCCAACCCCAATGTCGGCGCCGGGGACTTCGTGCGTCCGGGCCACATCTTCCCGCTGGTCGCGCGCGAAGGCGGCGTGCTCATGCGCTCGGGTCACACCGAAGCCGCCGTCGATCTCTGCAAGCTTGCCGGGCTTCCGCCGATCGGCGTGATCTGCGAGTTGGTCAATGATGACGGTACCGTCACGCGCGGACCGCAGGTGGTCGAGTTCGCCGAAAAGCACGGCTTGAAGCTCGTGTCGGTGGCCGATCTGATTGCCTATCGCCAGCGCAAGGAAACACTGATCGAACTCGGCGCCAGCTTTGATGTCGAAACGCCCTTCGGCAAGGCCAAAGCCCATACCTACTCGCTCCCCTGGGATCCGATGCAGCACCTCGCCGTCGTCTTTGGCGATATCCGCGACGGCATCGATATTCCAGTACGCCTACACCCCGAAAACGTCGCCGAGGACCTCTTCGGGAAGCGGAGCCCGGTCGATCACTACATGCAGAAGATCGCCGAGGAAGGCCGTGGCATCATCGTCTATCTCCGCGAAGGCTCCGTCGGCGTCGGCCATTACGACAACGGCCGCAAGACGCGTAGCCAGGGCCGCGAATCCCACGCCGAAGCCAAGAGCCGCGAAAGCGAATGGCTGGAGATCGGCCTCGGCGCGCAGATCCTCAAGGACCTCGGCGTCACGTCGATCAAGCTGCTCACCAGCCGCGAGCGTCACTACGTCGGCCTCGAGGGCTTTGGGATCAAAATCACCAATACGGAGATTTGCTGAGATTCAGCTAGATAGTGTTGGCAAAGATCTCAATATTGACGAGACGATCGTTGCGATAGGTTATCGAGAAGTCGTACGCATAAGGCTGCAGAATGTAATACCGGCGCCGCCACTGCGCTATAAGGCTGCTATAGCTCTCGGTATGCTTGGTGCATGCGACGCTGAGCGTGCGATCAGAAGCGTTTGGTAGAATGCGCGTGTGATCGTTGTATTTTAGATGCTGCGCACTCAGCCAAGCCACCCCTTGCTCCGGACCTCCCAAGGTATCCAGAATCCGGAATAGGCAGATTTGTGCATCCCACTCCGTACGGAAACGGCTCCAATCGATCTCGAAGGAGTCTCGCTGCGCACAGCTTTCAGGATCCGGCCATCTTTCGAGGCCGTGCAGTAACCCAAGTGAGATATCGCAATGCGGATCGCGCAGCATCCGATAGTTTCCCAGGGAAACAATACCGTCGGGACTTGTCGAGGTGATGTGGCTCTTGAGATATGCGACGTAGGCGGCGGCGCATCCGGCCAGCGCGGCGACCACTGAAAGAAATCGAAGAATACGGCGAACCTTGGATTTCAAACGCTGGGCACTGGCGGTCGCCAGACGTGCGGGTCCCAGAAAGGCGCGTGTCGCGCTGGCCCGTAAGCTGGCGGTGGTGTTGCACCACATGCTTAGGGATGGAACCAACTTCATTCCCCACAAGGCTCAGGCAACCATGGCCGCCTGAGCCGGAAAGAGACAACCGGACAGGTTTCGGGCGGGCACTGCCATCAGCCCCCCGGAGCAAGGTCCCTTCGCCTGGACGATGGATGGGTTAGGCCGCTGAAAGGCAAGCAGCACTCAGGTGACTGCGCGTTCCTAGATTGGCCAGCCGGTCCTCAGCAGACCCCATAAAGCAGCGGCCAAGCGCCGACTGCGAACAGAAGCAAGCACTCGGCGAGGGACTAAGCTCACAAGGGATTGACTCAAGGCCCGTTACAGAAGCCTTTCATCTAGCTCTTCGTATACCACCCATCCAGCAGCACGACCTTCTCCAGTCCCGCAAACTTTGCCACGCGCTCCAGTTCGGCATGCAGCCTTTCGAGCCGCCCGGCCGCAGCCTTCACGCTCGGCTCCAGCCACAGCCGCTTCACGTCCAGCGTTCCGCCTTTGCGATCGGCCTTCATGTCGATGCGACCGATCAGCTTGTCACCTTCCAGAAGCGGGAAGACGTAGTAGCCGTATTCCCGCTTGGGTTCGGGCACGAACACCTCGATGCGATAAAAGAAGCCGAAGAGACGTTCGGTGCGATTACGGTCGCGGATCATCGGATCGAAGGGGCTGAGCACGCGAACGCGCGGCGGCGCATCGGGATAGTCCTGAAGGCTCGTCAGCAGATCCAGGAAGGCCCAGGAGGCTCGCGGTTTGCCGCCAAGCGCCGGCTCTATCAGAACCTCGGTCAACTCGTCGCGATGCGCGTTGACCCATGCTTTCGCTTCATCGGGCGACAGCAGATCCCAGAAAGCGGCGATCTCGCCATGCGTTGCAAAGCCCAGGCGCGTCAGCGCACTGCGGCAGGCCCAGTCGACAAACTCCTCACGACTGACTTCTGGCTCGTGGAATTCGGCGGGAATGACGCGCTCGACCAAATCATAGATCTTCTGGAAGTTGGAGCGTCCGGCGATGGCGAACTTGCCAGTGCGCCAGAAATATTCGAGCGCCGTCTTGTTGGGATGCCAGTTCCACCAGCCGCCGGAAACGTGCCCATCCGCCTTGATCTCGCGGGCCATGATTGCTCCGTCGCGAGCGACCCGCTCAAATGTCTCCTCGAAGGCGTGTTCGAACCCCTCCCCCTGCCATTTTCGCCAGCGTTCGCCGATCACCTCTTCCTCGTGGCGAAACTTGTGTTTCCAGTATCGGAAAAAGGCGCTGGGCAGGATCGAGGCGTCATGCGTCCAGTGCTCGAAAAGCGAGCCTTCCTTCTCCAGAAGTGCAGTCAGATGCTCGCGCTTGTAAGTCTGGTTGCGGGAAAACAGGATCTGGTGGTGCGCCCGCTCCACCGTCTGAATGCTGTCCACCTGCACGAAGCCGATCTCGTGGATGAGTTCCAGCAGGCCGGCCTTGGTCAACGCCTTGTTCGGCGGCGCGCTCAGACCCTGCTTGGCGAGGAATATGCGGCGGGCATCGGAATTCGAAAGATTCGTCATCTGCGCATCATAGAACGGAAAATGTTCCTAGCCACCCGATATGTTGGCACGATCATCAGGTAGGAGCAGCCGGCATTCAATGCGAGATTTTGAGCTTTCAAAGCGCGAAATTCGTTATAGAACGGCCTCTCAATTCACGAGGGACCAAGTGGATATCCGTTTCGAAGGCGCAGGGGTCAGCTATGGTGCGCGCGTCGCGCTGGCACCAGTCACGCTGCAGCTCACAGAAAAGCGCGTCGGCATCATCGGCCTCAACGGCTCGGGCAAGACGACCTTTGCGCGTCTCATCAACGGCCTGACCAAGCCGAGCGTCGGGCGCGTGGTCGTCAACGGGCGCGATACCGCCGACGCCAAGGCGATCCTTACCGATGTCGGCTTCATCTTCCAGTCCCCGCAAAACCAGATCATCCTGCCCGTCGTGCGCGACGATATCGCCTTCGGCCTGAAGAGCCGCGGCTACAAACCGGCAGAAATAACAGCCAAGGTGGAGGCGGTCCTGCAGCGTTTCAGCGCCGCCCATCTTGCCGACCGCCGCGCGCACGAGCTTTCGGGCGGGGAGCTCCAACTTGCAGCCCTTTGCTCTGTGCTGGCTACCGGGCCCGACATTCTTATCCTGGACGAACCGACCAACCAGCTGGATCTCAAGAACCGCTGCCTCGTGCAGAGGCTGGTGGAAGGCCTTCCAGAGAACGCAATCGTCATCAGCCACGATCTGGAATTGGTCGCTGATTACGAACGCGTGCTGGTTTTCCACGAAGGCAACCTTGTTGCCGACGCGCCTGCCACAGAAGCGATCCGCCGCTACAAGGAGATCGCCAGCCGATGAAGTCGCTTTTCGTCGAAGGCAACAGCGCCATGCACCGCCTTTCCGCCCGCGCCAAGCTGCTTGCGCTTGCCGCTCTTGGCGTCTTGCTCTTCCTTTCGGCGAACCTCCTGCTGCTTGCCCTGGCAGTGCTCGTAACGGCCACGATCTACTTCAACATCGGCCTCTCGGCGCGGTCAGCGCTTGCGCGCCTGAAGCCGATATTCCTGACCATCCTCGTCGTTGCGCTGTTCAGTCTTGCCTTCAATCCCTGGCATGTTGCGGTCGTCGCATTGCTGCGGCTGACGGCGTTGATGCTGTTTGCTGCCGCCGTGACGGCGACGACAACGATCGCGCAATTCATCGACGAGATTACGCTGCTGGCGCGGCCGCTGGAGCGCCTCGGCCTCCTCCGGGCCGACGATGTCGGCCTCGCTGTCGGCCTTGTCGTCCGCTTTGTTCCCGAGATTCTCGGCCGTTACCAGGCTATCCGCGAGGCGCACGCTGCACGGGGCATCAAGGTGCGACCGACAACAGTGCTCGTGCCACTGATCATTCTGACGCTGAGGGATGCGGATAACATTGCCGCGGCGATTGACGCGCGCGGCGTTCGGCGGCATGTCAATTTGAGAACTCGCTAACAGGAGCCCTGCATGAGCACTCGCGACCTCGTTCTCTCCGCTCTCTTTGCGGCCATCATCGTCGCGCTCGGCATTCTGCCGCCGATCACGCTTGGTTTCATTCCGGTACCGATCACCGCGCAGTCGCTCGGCGTGATGATGGCGGGTGTCGTGCTTGGTGCGCGCCGCGGCACGATCGCGGTCCTGATTGTTCTCGTGCTTGTCGCGATCGGCCTTCCGGTCTTGTCAGGCGGCCGCGGCGGGCTTGCCGCTTTCGCCGCACCGACCACCGGCTTCCTCATCGGTTGGGTATTCGCTGCTTTCGTGACCGGCTGCGTCAGCGAGCGGCTGGTCAAATCCGAACAGTCGGCGCTGGTGCAGACAGTCGGCTTTTTCCTTGCCGCAATGATCGGTGGCATCGTGGTTCTCTACGCCTTCGGCATCGTCTATCTGGCGGTCGCCGCCCAGCTTGGCCTCTCCAAGGCCTTCCTCGGCTCGATGGCGTTTATTCCCGGTGACGTCGTCAAGGCGTTCGTTGCGGCTCTTGTCGGCCGCGCGGTCATGGTCGGTTATCCCCTGCTGCCGGTGCGCAGCTAGTCGACGAAACCGTAAAGCCAGTCACGCGTGACCTCCGGAAGCGGGACTGGCGAACGATCTTCGCGTGAGCGTGCCTGCCAGATGATTTCGACCTCCGCAGAGCGCTCATCGCCGATATCGGCCGAAATGATGAAGCCAACCGAACGCACGCCGATCTTGTCGACCGATGCCGTGAACAGGACTCTCTCGTCGTAATGCATCGGCCGATGCAAGATGCAGGTCACCTTGCTGGCGATATAAAGCGGCTCATTCTCCAACCGTGGCCTCGACGACCAGAAGGTGGCCAGCACGGACTCGGCATAGGAAATATAGGAACCCAAAAATACCTGGCCGTTCATGTCGACGTCGCGGAACGGCACATTCATCTCAACGGTGCGCGTGACCTCGTTCATTGATCTTTCTACCAATTTCCCCCTCCCCGGAGACTAGCCGCGAGGTCGACCGAAGTAAACGGGAGGACCTGTGCGAGGAGCAAGGTGCGCGCTTGTTGAAATCGCAGCGTCGAGCCCCATCTGCTGTGGATCATGACGGGAGGTAAAGATAGAGTGATCCTATGAGCACCCGCCTTTACGAGCACCCGATTTTCCTGGAACACGTAACGCCCGCCGGCCATCCCGAACGGTCCGACCGTCTGCGGGCAATCAACGTGGCCCTGGAGCATCCGAATTTCGCTGGGCTTGACCGCAAGCGCGCGCCGCAAGCCGCCGAAGAGGCCGTGCTGCTTGCCCATCCCGAAGAGCACCTGCTTTCGGTCCTGCGCCAGGTGCCGGAAGAGGATGGCGAAATCAATCAGCTCGAAGCCGATACCTATGCCAGCAGAAAGAGCTTCGAAGCGGCACTGACGGGAATCGGCGGCGCGATGGCCGCTGTCGATGACGTCTTCACCGGCAAGGCGGACAACGTCTTCGTTGCTGCCCGCCCGCCCGGCCATCATGCCGAAAAATCGAGGGCGATGGGCTTCTGCTTCTTCAACAATGCCGCGATCGCCGCCCGTCATGCGCAGAAGGTGCACGGCGCCGAGCGCGTGGCGATCGTCGACTGGGACGTGCACCACGGCAACGGCACGCAGGATATCTTCTGGGACGATCCTTCCGTGCTCTTCTGCTCGACGCACCAGATGCCGCTTTATCCCGGCACCGGCGCCAAGGACGAGAGCGGTAAGCACGGCACCATTGTCAACGCGCCACTGTCTCCGAACGTCGGCAGTGATCACTTCCGCGAGGCATTCAAATCGCGCGTGCTGCCGGCGCTGTTCGATTTCCGTCCGGACCTGATCATCATCTCGGCCGGCTTCGACGCGCATCACCGCGATCCGCTGGCGCAGATCAATCTCGTCGGCGAAGATTTCGACTGGGCAACCGGGCGCTTGCTCGAGGTGGCCGACAAAAGTGCCGGAAACCGGGTCGTCAGCCTGCTGGAAGGCGGCTATGATCTCGAAGGCCTCGCCGAATCGGCCGGCCTGCATATTCTCAGAATGATGAAGGGTTGAGTATGACTGACAGCGCCAAGCCGGAGGTTTCCGGTCTTTCCTTCGAGAAGGCTGTTGCCGAACTCGAAAGCATCGTGGCCCGGCTGGAACGCGGCGACGTGGCGCTGGACGAATCCATCGAGATCTATGAGCGCGGCGAGGCGCTGAAGAAGCATTGCGAAACGCTGCTGTCGGCCGCCGAAAACCGCATCGAAAAGATCCGCCTCGACCGCGCCGGCAAGCCGCAGGGCGTCGAGCCGCTGGACGGGCAGTGATCGTTCGACCACCGCCATTGCACGCGGACTATTTCTCCAGACTGATCATCACGTAGGCTTCGCCGCCTTTCCTGTCATGCATGAAGACGAAGCGATGGCCCTGAATGGTGCCGGTAAATGGCACTCCCGCCTTGTTTCCCTGCGGCGGCGCATCTGCGAACTCGGCGATGGTGCGCAGAAACTGCGCATGAAGGGTGGGATTCGAGCGGTTGGGGCTCGTGACTGCGCATTCCCGCTTCAGCTTGACCTGAACGGATATAGAATCGTCGCTGGTCATGCCGATGTTCGAATCGCCAAGCTTGGTGGTTTCCTTCACGCCGTAGCGCTTTGCCTTGGTAAGGGCCGAGGCGAAGGATGGCGCGGAGCGCAAGCAAACATCCTTGAATGCGGCAATGGCGATATCCGTTCCCCTGATCCCGGCGGCGGGTGCAGCCATGCCCGCCTGCGGGAGCGCAATGCCCGCAACAAGCGTCATTGCAAGAAGGGCAGATGCCGCTTTGGGCGTTGCCGTTATGAACATAATCGTCATACTATTGTTTCTCCGTTGTTTTTTTATTTTCTGGAAGCAGGAGGCCGTCATAGGCTGAAAATTTCCTGTAGGTAATGCGGGCATAGATTTCCGGCAGGTTCCGCTTGATGACCTCCCTGAACGGTTGGGGCGCCTCCGATCCCACAAGACGGGCCGTCTCGTTCTTGAAGAAGACGCCGCTCGAACCCGTCGAGACGATATCGATGATGCCGGCATCGACGATTTCGCCCTTTCCGATCACGATAGAATTATCGCCTAGAATTGGAATTTGCGGATTCGAGCCCTTTACACCGAGCAATCCGACATTTCCAAACAAGGTGACGATGTAGCGCCCGGGCTCAATTGGCCGGAAAGACGTGCGGATGTCTTCGACGGCCGTTGCCTTGGCGATCGCTGGCAGGTTCAGCGTAAGCATCTGCATCGAAAGCTTGGCAAACTCCTTCAGGGCCTTGTCGCCATAGAGACCGGTGGGCTGTCCCAACTCGACAAAAGGACCCGGATCGATCCTGCCATCGACGATCTTCTGGAGGGCGGACCTGACCTCTCTGGCAATAAGTCACGTTCAATGAGACACGAACGACGGCTGCGGCACCTTTCTCCTGAACCATGGAGTTCGCGCGCTTGCCGGCCTCCTTTGCGCTCTCGTTCATTTCCAGCGAATTCGGATTTGTCCCGCAGGAGGAGAGAGCTACTCCCACTGCCAAGAGACCGGCTGTTGCGCTCGTCTTTCTAACCTTACGCCTTTGATTATATTGCATATACGACAATATTCCCGCTGTTCAAAACACCTCTTTTGCTGGCAGGTATTTCAAAATGAAACAAGGCATCCCGGCCGTTCCGGCAGCAAAGTCTGCTGGTCGGTGAAGAAACGCTTTATACTATCGAACGGATTATATCGGCTGTGCCGCATTGCCGGCCGCCGCTTGCCTCTGCGCCGCTTGCGGTTAAGGTGTTGCTACTCTGATCGGAGACCCGCTCATGTCCTTCTTCCCCGGTAAAGACCCCCTGCCCGGCGACGCCTTCAGTTGCGACGCGATCGAGAACCTCATCATCCCGCGCACCAGCGATATCGGCGGTTTCGAGGTGCGGCGAGCGCTGCCGACGCGGCAGCGGCGGCTCGTCGGGCCGTTCATCTTCTTCGACCGCATGGGGCCGGCGATCCTGAAGCCGAACGAGGCCCTGGACGTACGGCCGCATCCGCATATCGGGCTGTCGACGGTCACCTACCTCTTCGACGGCGAGATCCGGCATCGGGACAGCCTCGGCACCGAAAAGGTCATTCGCCCCGGCGACATCAACCTGATGACGGCAGGACGCGGCATCGTGCATTCCGAGCGCACGCCCGACAACTTGCGCGGCCATCCGCTGTTGATGTCGGGCCTGCAGACATGGCTTGCCCTGCCCGACGACAAGGAGGAGATTAATCCCTCCTTTGCACACACCGAAAAGAGCGACATGCCCGTGATCGACGAACGTGGCGTGCGCGGACGCGTCGTCATCGGATCGTTCGAGGGAATGTCCTCGCCGGTGAAGGTGTTCTCGGACACGCTCTATGCCGATATCAGTCTCGAGGCCGGCGTAAAGTTTCCCTTCGCTGCGGGACACGAGGAGCGGGCGGCCTACGTGCTGTCAGGCGAAGTCGTGATATCGGGCGATAGATTTGCCGCCGATCAGCTCCTCGTCTTCCGCCCCGGCGATGCGATCACGCTCGAAGCAGGCAGAGAGGGCTGCCATCTGATGCTGTTCGGTGGAGCGGCACTGAACTCGAAGCGCTACATCTGGTGGAACTTCGTTTCGTCCTCGAAAGAGCGCATCGAAAAGGCAAAAGAAGAGTGGCGGACCGGCAAGTTCGACATCGTTCCGGGGGACGAAGAAGAATTCATACCTTTGCCGGAAGGCTGATCTCCTCTAGAAAGGAGTTTCAGCCGTTCTTGAAATCGACTTTTTTCACCGCAATTTATGGCTTAAAGGCATCCTGCCCAAGAATGACAAGAAAGAGCGCCCACCCGTGACACAACCGCCGAAGACGCCGCTGCTGGACAAGGTTACCTATCCGGCCGACCTCCGACAGCTGGAGGATCGCGACCTGCCGCAGCTTGCGCGCGAGGTGCGGGATGAAATGATCGACGCGGTGTCACGCACCGGCGGCCATCTCGGCGCGGGCCTCGGCGTGGTGGAGCTGACGATTGCGATCCACAGCGTCTTTAATACGCCGGAAGATCGGCTGATCTTCGATGTCGGACACCAGTGCTATCCGCACAAGATTCTGACCGGACGACGCGACCGCATCCGCACGCTGCGCCAGGAAGACGGACTTTCCGGTTTCACGCGGCGCGCTGAAAGCGAATACGATCCCTTTGGCGCCGCTCATTCTTCGACGTCGATTTCCGCCGGCCTCGGCATGGCGGTTGCCTCGGAGCTCGACAAGACCGACCGCCGCGTGATCGCGGTGATCGGCGACGGCGCGATGTCGGCCGGCATGGCCTATGAGGCCTTGAACAACGCTGGCGCACTCGATGCCCGGCTGATCGTCATCCTCAACGACAACGACATGTCGATTGCGCCGCCGACCGGCGCGATGAGCGCCTATCTCGCGCGCCTAGCCTCCGGCCGCACCTACATGGGCTTCCGTGATTTCGGCAAGAAACTGACGGCCTACCTTGGTAAGAACGTCGATCGCGCCATCACCCGCGCGGTCGAGCATGCCCGCGGCTATGTGACTGGCGGGACCATGTTCGAAGAGATGGGCTTCTATCATATCGGTCCGATCGACGGTCATTCCTTCGAGCACCTGCTGCCGGTGCTGCGCAATGTACGAGACAATGCGGAAGGTCCGGTTCTGATCCATGTCGTGACGCAGAAGGGCAAGGGCTATGCGCCGGCGGAGGCTGCAGCCGACAAATACCACGGCGTCAACAAGTTCGACGTCATCACCGGGGCGCAGGCGAAGGTGAAGCCGAACGCACCGAGCTACACGAGTGTTTTCGCCGAAGCGCTGGTGCAGGAAGCGGAGCTCGACGACAAGATCGTCGGCATCACCGCCGCCATGCCCAACGGTACCGGGCTCGACAAGCTCGCAAGCGTCTTCCCGTCGCGGTGCTTCGATGTCGGCATCGCCGAACAGCATGCGGTGACCTTTGCGGCGGGCCTCGCATCCGAGGGCTTCAAGCCGTTCGCCGCCCTCTACTCGACCTTCCTGCAGCGTGCATACGACCAGGTCGTCCACGACGTTGCGATCCAGGGGCTGCCGGTTCGCTTCCCCATCGATCGCGCCGGCTTTGTCGGCGCCGATGGCCCGACCCATGCAGGTTCGTTCGATACGACCTTCCTGGCCACCCTGCCCGGCTTCGTGGTCATGGCGGCGGCGGATGAGGCCGAACTGAAACACATGGTGCGAACCGCAGCGGCCTATGATGCCGGTCCGATCTCGTTCCGATATCCGCGCGGCGAAGGCGTCGGCATCGAAATGCCTGCCCGCGGCGAGATCCTGCAGATCGGCAAGGGCCGCGTCGTCAAGGAAGGCTCTAAGGTGGCGCTGCTTTCCTTCGGCACCCGCCTCGCCGACTGTCTACTTGCGGCAGAGGATCTGGATGCAGCCGGCCTTTCGACGACGGTTGCCGATGCGCGCTTTGCCAAGCCGCTGGATCACGAACTGATCCGCCAGCTTGCCCGCCACCACGAAATCCTGATCACCGTCGAGGAAGGTGCAATCGGTGGCTTCGGCAGCCAGGTCATCCAGTTCCTGGCGATGGACGGTCTCCTCGACAACGGCCTGAAGATCCGCTCGCTTGTCATGCCCGACGTGTGGATGGAACAGGCAAAGCCGGAAGTAATGAATGCCCACGCAGGCCTCGACCGTGCAGGGATCGTCTCGACGGTGTTCAAGGCGCTTGGCCGTGGCCTGGCTGTCGGCGTCGCAGGCTAGACTCCTGCATCCTTGCCGGCACGAAATGGCGGCCTGACGCACAGGCCGTCTCTGCCTGCCTGCATTGACGACAGGCAAATTTCTCTCTAGCCGTAACGATCATGAAAATCGCAATGGTTCTCATCGTGGTGATAGAGCGCATGGGCGGGATGGCATAGCCATCCGGCGAAAGCACCCATGCGCGGTAAGCAGGCTCCTGACGGGGCCTTTTTTATGGCTGGAGTTCAGCGCGCCTCGTCAGGCTTTCACCATCTCCCACGGAAAAGAGACCAACGCCATGACGGGCCACAATCCCATTGACACTTCGAGCACACCAAGGACCCGGAAAACCGTAGTCCCTTCCACTGCTAGCCCGCCGCGGCTGACGACCCTCATCCTGCTCTCGGCGATCGCCGTGCTGCCGGTGAACGCGATCCTGCCGTCGCTACCGCATATTGCCGCGACGTTCCGAGCTGATTTCGCACTCGTCAACCTCGCGGTTGCCGGCTACGCGATCGCCACCGCCTTGACGAACCTCGTCGCGGGTGCAATCTCGGATCGATACGGACGCAGGCCGGTAGCATTAATTGCGATTTCGATATTCATCGCCGCGTCTGTTGGCTGCGCGCTCGCGACCAATATTGGCGTCTTCCTTCTGTTTCGGGCGATGCAAGCGTCCATAGCGACCTGCTTTTCCATCGCGCTCGTCGTCATCAAGGAAACGTCGGCCGAACGCAAAGCGGCGAGCAAGTTGGGTTATCTGGCCATGGGATGGGCGATCGCACCGATGCTCGGTCCGCTGTTTGGCGGGTTTCTGGACGAGTTGTTCGGATGGCGGGCAATCTTCGTCGTCTTCGCGATCCTTGGTGCGGCAGCACTCGCCTTGTCTATCAGCGAGCTGAAAGAGACTGCTGCGATCTTTTCCGGCGCAAGGGCCAACTACCTCGCCTCCTATGGCCAGCTACTGCATTCGGCACGGTTCTGGACGTACACCCTGTGCATGACCTTCTCCATGGGCACACTTTACATCTTCCTTGGAGGCGCACCGTTGGCGATCGGTAAATCGCTTGATGGGTCAACAGCGGCACTGGGCCTCTACATGGGAATGATCCCCGCAGGCTTTATCCTGGGCAGCTATTTGGCTGGCCGCTACGCCTCCAGACTTCCGCTCGGCACCATGCTTGTTCTCGCGCGTCTGCTGACGTGCATGGGGCTGTTGGTCGGTTTGAGCCTGTCGATGTCGGGAAATACCCACATCCTGGCATTCTTTGGGCCTTGCGTGTTCATCGGCATCGGCAACGGGCTGACCATGCCTGCCGCCAACACCGGCGTGCTTTCGGTGCATGTGGAACTCGCCGGAACTGCCGCAGGGCTGGCCGCTGCGATGTCGATCGCCGGTGGAGCGCTTGTCGTCGCGATTGCCGGTGTGTTTGTCGCGCAGTTAGCAACAGTCGATGCGCTCTTCGGGGCGATGCTGATATCGGCATCGCTCGCAATGTTGGCAGCGCTCTGCGCAGCTTTTCTGGATCGACCTATTGCCGAACCAAATTCCTAGCGGGAGTGGTCTCCAAGCGGTCCGATAGCGGGAGTGTCCCCACCCCATTGAAAGGGCGACCCGATCAAGCCGCCCTTCTTTTTCGTTCGAATGAGCCTGCGTCTCAGAACTCGGTCCAGTCTTCCTTGACGGCTGCGGCGGTTGCCGCCTTGCCGCCGAAGGCGCTGGCGACACGGCTGGTCAGGACACGAGCCGGAGAGGCGACCGGACGCGATGCGGCGTGGGCGGGAGCGGCGCGCGAGGCTGCCGCGACGACATTGTTGCCGAGATTGAACTGCTGCAGCAGATCGTCGAGGGCGCCGGCCTCCTGCGCGAGCGAATGGCTGGCCGCCGTCTGCTCTTCGACCATGGCCGCATTCTGCTGCGTACCCTGATCCATGTTGTTGACGGCCGTGTTGATCTCCTGCAGGCCGATCGACTGTTCGCGCGTTGCGGTGACGATGGCGCCGACATGCTTGTTGATCTCCTGGACGGCGCCGACGATCTCGGCCAGCGCCTTGCCGGTTTCGTCGACGAGCGAGACGCCGGCATTGACCTGCGTGCCCGACGTGTTGATCAGCGCCTTGATCTCCTTGGCGGCGTTCGCCGAGCGCTGCGCCAGCTCACGCACTTCCTGCGCGACGACGGCAAAGCCCTTGCCCGCCTCACCGGCACGTGCCGCTTCGACGCCGGCATTCAGCGCCAAAAGGTTGGTTTGGAAGGCGATGTCGTCGATCACGCCGATGATATTGCTGATCTCACCGGAGGACTTTTCGATCTCCTGCATCGCAGAGACGGCCTTGCGGACGACATCGCCGGACTTCTCGGCGCCGAGGCGCGTGCGCTCGACCAGCTGGCCGACATCCTCGGCCCGCTTGGCGGAGTCGCGAACGGTGGTTGTGACCTCTTCGAGCGCTGCTGCGGTTTCCTCGACGGCAGCCGCCTGCTGCTCGGTCCGACGTGCGAGATCGTCGGCAGCCGAGCGGATTTCGCCGGCGCCGGCATTGATCGC
>Ga0075365_10000501_pt1 | contig 14880 bp, 16 predicted proteins | sample EndMetdeltDD1765_FD_71387 | JGI IMG/M metagenome (GOLD analysis project Ga0075365, IMG submission 71387) | Populus endosphere microbial communities from Tennessee, USA - Endosphere MetaG P. deltoides DD176-5 | ecosystem: Host-associated > Plants > Roots > Endosphere | place: USA: Tennessee... | reverse complement strand
TTGCCCATGCCCATTGCATGCAAAGATGCCCTTGGTTGTGATCGCCGAAAAGCGTTCTACGCAGCACTCACTCAGACAGAGCGCATCGAACGATACATCATGAATTGAAGCGACGCACAGTCCCGCGTCAGCCCATCCGCAGGCAAGAGTGAGTCACGAACACGACATCAATGGGGCAGTAGTGGCCGCTCAGGCCGCTTTCAACTGGCTTTCCTTTGCAACGCGTTCGAACGCTTCAGTCGTGCTCTTGATTCGATACTGGCAATCGTCGCCATCGGTCGGCAGCAACCGGATCACTTCGTAGGTTCCGGTCGCAGCCGGACGCGAAACGTTGCTTGCGGTGAAATAGACGGTCTCTCCGACCTTATACTTGTGCGTCAACGCCCTCTCCTTCACGCGATACGCGAAAACGCCATCGGCCCCATCCAACGAATTGGAGGGCCCGACTGGCCAAACCACCCGCTGTGGATATAGCACGGGTGAACACAATTTGGCCAGCATTTCCGAGCGGGTTCGAAGCACCCAAAGTTCCCGTAAATTCAGAGTGTTAGTCGGTTTCTGGCCGCCGCTTTTACGGCAAACCCCTACGCTGTTCACCCATGGGGATAACCCGCCTCTTTGGCCCAGATTGTCGCACCCCAAGGTTGCTCGCTGAAGTGGCGCGATGCACGCTCCGCGCGCAGTCGACGACCTGAAAGCGCGATCAATCGTTGTCGAACTTCTCGATGGCCCACGTCTCTTTCAGCGCAGCTGCGTTCCACTCCTCGAACGCCGGATGCGCCTGCATAGCCCGCATGTAATCGGCCGCGGCGCCCTTCGCATCCACGCCATAGATGCGGAACCGGTGTACGACCGGCGCATACATCGCATCCGCGCCTGAAAATGCACCGAACAGGAACGGCCCGCCCTGTCCGTAGTCGCCGCGGCAGCTGCTCCAGATCTCCTGCACGCGCTCGGCATTCGCCTTCGCATCGGCCGACAACGCTCGCTGGTGCACCGGCCGGCGAATGTTCATCGAGCATTCGCTGCGCAACGCCATGAAGCCCGAATGCATCTCCGCCGAGATCGAGCGCGCATGCGCGCGGGCAGCGGCATCCTTCGGCCAGATGCCCTTCTCGGGAAACTTCTCGGCCAGATATTCGATGATCGCGAGCGAATCCCAGGTCGTCACCGCACCATCGACGAGGATCGGGACTTTTCCGGCCGGGGAGTATTTCAGAATGTGCAGCTTGTCGGCGGGATTATCCGTGTAGAGCGGGATGACCACCTCGTCGAAGGCGATGCCTGCCGCCTTCAGCGCCATCCAGGGCCGCATCGACCAGGATGAATAGTTCTTGTTGCCGATCACCAGTGTCAGAGCCATGGCGCGTCCGCCTCCGCGAAAAATGAGGGATCGGCTTTTAGACGAAAGCGCGGATCCCCGCCAGATCGTCTGCCGCCTGCCAAACCACTTGCACGCCGGGCGGCGGTTTCGCTAGATTTGCCGCGGCCGAACCGGTGGCCAACGGTCCGCGTGAAGGGCTCAGCCCGCCGCCTCTGACGACATCGCCAACCTGACTTCCTGCCCAAGGCCGCGGACGCTGGGCATGAGGAAGGAAGGTCTTTCATGTGCGCCAAACGCACCCCCTTGCGCGCCATCCGTCAACTCCCCGCCGAACCAAATCTCGAGCATCTGAAGAATGAGGCCAAGCAGCGCCTCAAAGTGCTGCGCACGAACGATCCGGCGACGAGACTCGCCGCAGCCCAGCTTCTCGTCGCCCGTGACTATGGTTTTGCCAGTTGGCGCCAGCTTAAAGCACACCTCGAACGCGACAGCGCCGACCGGCCCCTGCGCGCAAAAGTGTTCGCCGCGGCGGCGAGCGGCGACGTCGATACGGTGCGCGAGGCCTTGAACGGCGGCTTCGATCCGCGCCAGACCGATGCCCGCGGCCGCACCGTGCACCAGGTCGCCAAGGAGTACGGACACGAAGCGATCGAATTGCTGGCGCGTGTGCACGAGGAGCGCGACAGCAATCCGCCTGAACTGCGCGGTGCGGTCGAGAGCATCCTCGACGCCGCGGAGAAGGGCCAGGCCGACAAGCTCGCCCGCCTGCTCGACAACCACGCGAACCTGATCGATGCGCGCGGCGGCAACTTCCAGAAGCAGACGGCTTTGCACAAGGCGGCCTGGCGAAACCACCGCGCCTGTGTGGAACTGCTGCTGGCGCGCGGCGCGGACGTGCGCATCCGCGACACCGGCGACAATGCCTATGCGCTGCACTTTGCCGCCGAAGCAGCCGACCTTGCGATCGTCCAACTGCTGGTCGAAGCAGGCTCCGACGTGATCGGCGACGGCGACGACCATCGGCTTGGCGTGCTCGGCTGGGCGACGTGTTTCAAGACCGCCCGAACCGATGTCGCCGACTACCTGCTGGCGCAGGGTGCAAGGCTCAATCTCTGGTCAGCGATCGCGCTCGGGCGGGTCGATGACGTGCGCGACTTCGTCAAGGCCGATCCAACCCTGCTGGCGGCGCCCATGAGCCGCAGCGAGCATCGCCGCACGCCGCTGCACCACGCAGCGGCGAAGAACCAGGCCGAGGTGGCGCGCCTGCTGCTCGATCTCGGCGCCGATCCGAATGCCACCGACCTGACCGGCGCGACGGCGCTCGTCACCGCCGCCCAGGATGGCAGCGACGCCACGGTCGCGCTGCTGATCGAGGCCGGCGCACGGATCGATTTCATCGCCGCGTTGAGCCTGAAGCGCTACGACCTCGCCGAAGCCATGCTGCGCGAGAATCCCGCGCGCATCGGCCCGGCCGGTGAAGACACCATCGCGCTGCATGTGGCGGTGAGCAAGCACAATGCGCAAGCCGTGCGCTGGCTGATCGATCACAAGGTCGACGTCAACGCCAAGCGCGTGATGTGGGACTGCAACCACACGGCGCTGCACATGACGGCTGGCGACGGCAACGTGGAGATTGCGCGGATGCTGCTGGATGCGGGCGCCGATCCACAGATCCACGACGACAAGTACGACGGCACGGCGCTCGGCTGGGCCGAATTCTGCGAGCAGCCACAGATCGCCAAGCTGTTGCGGGAGCGAGGCGTCACGCGATGACAAGGCGGCTTGCCTCGCGCAAGGCTTTCCGGCAAGGCAAGCCGATGTCCAGTCAAGATTCGGCCGATGCCGCCGCCCCTTCTCCCTCACTCGAAACCGCCCTGCTCGCCGCGCTCGAACGCGCGGCGGGCAAGACGCTGAGCGCACCTGAAGTTGCTCAGGAGATCGCGGTGGAAGACTGGCATGATCTCATCATGCCGATCCGGCGCATCGCGGTGAAGCTCGCGCTCGACGGCCGTCTCATCATCTACCGCAAGGGCAAGCCCGCCGATCCGAACGATTTTAGAGGCGTTTATCGGCTCGGCCTGCCAAGGCACGATTGACACGGTTCAACGCCCATAACACCTGCGCCGCAGCCGACGCCCCTTCGCTAGTCGCATCGGCCAGGGATCGTGAAGGACCCTGCCGCCACGCGAACCGAAGAGGCCCTGAGCGCCATCGCGCGGGACTTCTCTACCTTGGCCGGCAGCTGTCCTTCGCCGATGCCTTGTCGCAGCCGCCCACCGCGCGCGGGCCTGGAAACAGCTCGCTGCTGCGGCCGGTCAGCCAGTAGACGATCAAGCCTGTCCATTCGTGGATCGCCACGTCGGCGCGCGAAAGCCCGCCGCTGACGCGATCGAAAGGCTGCAAGGCGTCGAGCCAGCCACGCGTGCGCCAGTCGACGGGATAGGCCTCCACCTCGAAGCCAGCGCGGCGGAAGGCGCCGATCGAGCGCGGCATGTGGAATGACGACGTCACCAGCAGGAAGCGCTGGCCCGGCAGAGGCTTGAGCATGTCCAGCGTCCGGACCGCGTTCTCATAGGTGGTGCGCGAGCTCTCCTCGAAGATGAACCTGTCGCCGCTCATGCCGAATTCGGCCAGCAGCTTCTTCGCAAAGGGTGTCTCCGCAAGCGAATCCGGCGTCAGCCTTCCGCTGCCTCCGGAGAAAACGATCCGCGCATTGGGAAAGCGCCGCGCCAGCGTCAGCAACGCCACCGCCCGCTCGGCCGAGGAATCCAGCTCGATCACGCCCCGGGCGTCGGACGCTTCCGGATCGATCACTCCGCCCAGCACGATCACGCCATCCGGATCGATGCCGCCGGCCTGCCAGGCTGGAAAGCGTTCCGACAGCGTCAGCAGCAGGACGTTGCTCAACGGCGAAATGCCGAGCACAGCCAGCATGACCACGCTGCCGATCAAGAGCGTCCGCGACAGCCTGCGCCAGCGGGTCGGCAACAGGCAGAGCCCCGCGGCGCCCGCAATCACCAGGGCATTGGATGGGACGGTCAGGAAGCCGAGAATCTTCGAGAGGACGAAAAACATGCGGCGCTACATGCGCGAAGTGGCGCGCAAGATCAATTGGAGACCACTTATTTGCTCCGCTTCTCCTCACGCGTCATGCCCGCGCTTGTCGCGGGCATCCACGTCTTACGGCTTTGCCGCGACGAAGACGTGGATGGCCGGGACAAGCCCGGCCATGACGGAGGAAGGGATACTCTCGCCTGCTACAAAAAAGGCTCTCAGATGGGGCAGAACGGGGCGCGCCGCAACGACGATCAATCCCAATCGGCGCCGCCGACATTCACCATCCGCCCGCCGCTGCCGCCCATGGCGAAAATCGTCGCCATCTCCTCGTCGCTCAGGGTGAAGTCGAACACGCGGATGTTTTCCTCCAGCCGCTCGAGTTTCGAGGTGCGCGGGATCGCGGCGACGTTCTGCTGGGTAAGCCAGCGTAGGCAGACCTGCGCGGCGGTCTTGCGGTGGAGATGGCCGATGCGGGCGAGCGTGCGGTCGTCTTTGACCCTGCCCTTTGCGATCGGCGAGTAGGCGACGGTAGCAAGGCCGAGACGGCGGCAGGCCTCCAGCACCTTCGTCTGGTCGAGATAGGGATGGTACTCGACCTGGTTGCAGACCAGCGGCTCCTTCGACAGCGCCACCGCCTCCTCGATCAGCGCGACATTGAAATTCGAGATGCCGATATGCCTCGCGAGCCCCGACTGCCTGGCACGCGCGAGCCCGTCGAGGGTCTCGCTCAACGGCACGCGCGGGCTCGGCCAGTGCAGCAGCACCAGATCGACCTCCGTCAGGCGCAGCTTGAAGAGGCTCTCCTTCAGCGAGCGGATGAGATCGTTCGGTGCAAAATGCGTCGGCCAGATTTTTGTGGTGAGGAATACCTCGTGGCGCGGCGCGCCCGAGGCACGAAGGCCTTCGCCGACCTCGCGCTCGTTGTCGTACATTTGCGCCGTATCGATGTGGCGGTAGCCGAGCCGCAGCGCCTGCTCGACGATGCGGGCACAGGTGCGGCCGCGCAATTCCCAGGTTCCAAGCCCGATGGCCGGAATCCGCGCGCCGTTCGCTTCGACGACCTGCATGTGCCTCTCCGAACCTGGTGAGGTGCGATGAATCTGGTGCGGTACAATCTGCACGCGATCATGACGCGGGCTGCGCGCGCTTGCCAAGCCGAAACAGCTCGCAGCCGTCAGAAATCAGTGCGCCGATGACGCCTTGGCGAGCAGTGCGAAGGTCAGGTCCGGCGCGCGCGCAATCAATTTCAGCAAGGCGCGCGCAGGTCCGCGCGGTTCACGCTTGCCCTGCTCCCAGTTGCGGATGGTCTCGAGCGGCACGCCGAGACGTTCGGCGAATTGGACCTGGGTTAGCTGCGACCGGTTGCGCAAGGCGCGAACGTCGAGCACGGGCGCCGTGAGGTCGGCGCCCGGCGGCAACTCCGGGACCAGCGGCGCTTCATGGCCGTCCTGCAGTTCGACAATACGCCCGTCCGCCTTCAATCTGAGCCGTCGCATGCGATGTCTCCCAATCCATGCATGCTGCGGACTTATGGTTAATACGGAGTTAACGCACTGTTATTTCAGGCCGAACCACAGGGTTGCGATACCGAGAAATGAGAGGAAGCCGACGACGTCGGTGATGGTGGTGACGAAGACGCCCGAGGCGACCGCCGGATCGGCGCGCACCCGCTCGATCACGATCGGAACCAGGATTCCGCCCAGAGCCGCCGCGATCAGGTTGCACATCATGGCGAGCCCGATGACGATGCCGAGGTCAGGCACCTTGAACCAGGCCGCCGCCGCAATTCCGGTAATCAGCGCGAAGGCCAGGCCGTTGACGGCTCCGACCATCAGCTCGCGGCCGATCACTCGCCAGGCGTTGCTCGACCGCAGCTCGCGGGTGGCCAGCGCGCGCACGGCGACCGTCATGGTCTGGGTCGCGGCATTGCCGCCCTGGCTCGCGACGATCGGCGCCAGCACCGCAAGCGCCACCATCTTCTCCAGCTGGCCCTCGAACAGGCCCAGCACCGACGAGGCCAGGAACGCGGTGGCGAGATTGACCAGGAGCCAGTTGAAGCGGCCCTTGGCGATGGTCCAGACGCTGTCGGACAGCTCTTCGTCGCTCGTCACGCCGCCCAGCGCCTTGATGTCTTCTTCGGCCTCCTCCTCGATCACGTCGACCACGTCGTCGACAGTGATGACGCCGACCAGCTTGTCGTCCTGGTCGACCACGGGTACCGCGACGAGATTGTACTTGCCGAACAACCGCGCGACCTCCTCCTGGTCGTCGGTGGCGAGCACCCGGCGCCGCTCCTCATCCATCAGCTCGGCGATCGGCACCGGCCGACGCGCACGCAAGAGCGCGTCGAGCGCCACGGCGCCGCGCAGCCGCCGCTCGTCCACCGCATAGAGCTCGTAGAAGCGATCCGGCAGGTCCGGCGTCTCGCGCATGTAGTCGATGGTCTGGCCGACGGTCCAGTCCGGCGGCACCGCGATGAAATCCGTCTGCATCCGCCGCCCGGCGGAATTTTCAGGGTACAGCAGCCCCTGCTCGATCGGCGCGCGCTCGGAGGCCGGGATCCTTTCGAGAATCTCCTCCTGGCTTTCCTCAGGAAGATCTTCCAGCAGCTCGATGGCGTCGTCGGACTCGAGCTCTCGCACGCCTTCGGCGACGGTTTCCGGCGGCAGTTCCTCGAGGATCTCCTCGCGGACGGTATCGTCGACCTCATTGAGGGCGGAGAAGTCGAAGTCACGTCCCGCGAGCTCGATTAGCCGCGGGCGAAGCTCGGGGTCCAGCGCCTCGATCAGGTCGCCAAGGTCGGCCTCATGCAACTCGCCGACCAGCGAGCGCAGGAATGCCGCGTCGCCGCCTTCGATGCCGGCGGAGATCTCCGTGATGAAGGCCTCGCGCACGGCGCCGTCCTCTTCGCGCATCGGCACGCGCGCGAGGAAGGCCTCGCCTTCGGTCGGCGCATCAGCGGCGGCCTGGTTTTGATCAACGGCCATGCAACCCCACACGCGCACCGCATTTTCGAATGTTCCCTGCCCCGCCTTAGCCAATTGGCGCGGCAATGACAAACGCCAAACCTCAAGAAATTGCGGGCACGACCGGTGTGGTCTACATTGCCACGATACACTCAACGACGAACGGGCCGCGCTGCGGCTTGAAGGACCAGATGACTTCGAAGACCCTCTTTCGCGCAACGCTCACCGCCAGCCTGCTGGCTGGAGCGCTCCCCGCTACCGCCGGTCCCAGTATGAGCACGAGCCTGCAGGCAACCACACTCGATCTTGGCGAATGCCTCAAGCGTGGCGAGGCGATCATGCGCGAGGCGGGACTGACGCGGAACCTGCAGGTTCAGCAGTTGTCGGTCTCCGGTGAACAGGGCGAATACACCGCCTCTGTCCGCTGCGTGCCTGGCAAGGACGTGGTGCTGTTCGTGGTCGCGGGCCCCCGCCCCGACCGGGCGAGCAGGTTCATGGCCGATCTCAGAGGCCGGTTCTGATAAACGCCTTCTGCAAGCGGAAGCCTGGCCCGAAGCCGGTCAACGGCTGAGGCGATCGAGCAGGATCACGTTCAACACGAACAGCAGGATGGCGGCGGCGCGCCAGAATGCTTCGTAGGGAGGTGGAACACAGATCGTCATTCGGCGATACCCCCTTGGGTGTGCCAGACTCTCTGCTTGCGAGCCGAGAACCGGCCGATAGCGCTCCAGACGAGCGTCGCCACCAGCAGCGCCAGGATGCAGGCCGCGATCGGCCGCGTCACGAACGCCAGGTACCAGTCGCTGCCGTAGAGCTGAAACATCCGGATCAGTTCGTTGTCGGCGATCGGCGAGAGGATTACACCCATCACCACAGCTGCCGGCGAATAGCCCGTCCGCTTCATCAGGTAGCCGACCGCACCGCAGACCAGCATCAGGTAGACATCGAACGCCGCATTGCGCGAGGCGTAGGCGCCGATCACCGAGAACAGCACCAGGATCGGCACCAGGATCCGCGTCGGCACGCTCAGCGTCCCCGACAGGCTGTAGGCGGCGAACACCGCGGCGGCGACCATGAACACCTGCGAGATGATCGCGGCCGCGATGATGCCGTAGACGAGCGTCTGCTGCTGCGCGACGAAGTTCGGCCCGGCCTGCAGGCCGTGCATGGTGAGCGCGCCAAGCAGGATGCCGGTGGTGGCGCTACCCGGCACGCCCAGCACCAGCGTCGTCATGATGTCACCGCCGGAGCAGGCATTGTTGGCGCTCTCCGAGGCGATGACGCCCTCGACGCTGCCCTTGCCATACTCCTCGCTGCGCTTGGACATCTTGCGCGCCAGCGAATAGGAGGCAAACGAGGCCGCAGTTCCACCTGCTGCTGGCAACAGCCCGACGATAACGCCAAGGCCCGTGGAGCGCAGGAACGCCGGCAAGGTCCATGCCGGCAGGCTGAAGCCACGAAAGATGTCGCGCAGGCTGCGTTTGACGGTGATCGTCGAGTCGATCACGTACTCGCGAAACGCCATCAGCATCAATTCGGAGAACACGAACATGCCGATCAGGACGGGAATGATCGGCAAGCCTTCTGCGAGATACGGCTCGCCATAGGTCGCACGCCATTCGCCGGTCGGCACGATGCCGATGGTGCCGATCAGCAGGCCGAACACGCCGGAGGCGACGGTCTTTGCAACCGACGCCGTTCCGACTGCACCCAGCACGGTGACGCCGGCGATCGCCACCAGGAACATTTCGGGAGGACCGAACTTCAACGCGACGGTCGCGACGAAGCCGATCGACAGCAGCATCGCGACGTAGGAGACCAGGCCGCCATAGACGGACGACGAGATCGAATAGCCGAGCGCTTCGGCGGCGCGCCCCTGTTTGGTCAGCTCGAACCCATCCAGCGTCGTCACGGCATTCTGCGGCGATCCCGGGGTGTTCAACAGGATCGCGGTCAATGCGCCGCCATAGCCCACCGACACATAGATCGAAATCAGGAAGATGATGCCGTGCAGCGGCGTCATGGTGAAGGTGAGCGGCAGGAACAGCGCCACCGACATGCCCGACGACAGTCCCGGGATGATGCCGGCAAACGTGCCGATCAGCGTGCCAAGGATCATCATCAACAGCGCCTGCCACTGCGCCGCGTTGATGAAGCCCTGTTGCATGTGGATCAATGTGTCCATCAGCTTCCCCTCAACCGATGCCGAGGATGCCGGCCGGGAAGCGGGCATACAGAACGTATTTGAACACGGCGTAGGTCGGCGCCACCACCGCGATGGCGATCAAGAGGCTCAGCAGCGGCGAACGCAGGCTGAAGATTGCCTGCCCGCCGAACACCAGCAGCACAAGCGCCGGCAGCACGCCGAGAATGTTGAACGAGGCCACAAGAGCGGCAGGCAAGGCGATGAGCAACCACGGTGTTGCGGCAACGATCGGACCGCCCTCCTCGTCGTCGCCTCCCTTCAACGCTTCGGCGGGCGGCACGTCGCCGCGCAGGTAGACCACAAGCGCCCAACCGAGCGCGGTCAGGACGATAACGATCAGCACGACCGGAAATACCAGCGCCTCATACGACAGATGCATCGAATCCCAGACGAACAGCACGACGGCGGTCACCATGACGCACGGCACCGTCAGCTCGCGCAGAAGCTGACGCCTTGACTGTGTTTGTTGTCCGTTCGACATCCGTCTTCCTCAAAAACGCGGCACCCGTCCAATTGGCGTTCCCTGCGGTCTATTTGAGCTTCGGAATCTCGGCAAAGTCAGCCTCAAAACTCGCCTGCAGCGCCTCCCCGGTTTTGCCGATCGACAGGTCGTTCAGTGCATTCCTCTCGAAGAAAGCCTTGAACTCGGGGGAATCTCGCGCCTCGATCAGCGCCTTTTGCAGCTTGGCGTAGGCAACCGGATATTTCGTCTTGAACGCGGTCGGCACCACGTAGACGCCGTGCCGCGCGAGGAAGTCAGCCGAGGGCAGCTTCAGACCGTATGGCGCCACCGCTTCCTCAAGCGTCGGCGCCTCCGGCCAGCGCGGGCTCTTTGCCTTTGCGCCGACGAACAGCGCCTTCGTCTGCGAGCGGATGTTCAACCGGGCGGAGTCGTCGCCGATCGCCGCGGTCACATCGCCAGCCAGCATCGCGTTGGCTGCGGGACCACCACCCTCGTAGCCGACGATACGCACCTGCAGTCCGAGCTTGCTGAACAGCCATTTTGCGAACAGTTCCTGCGCGCTGCCCTGCGCCACCGAAACGGCCAGTTTGCCGGGCTGCGCTTTTCCGCGTTCGACGAAATCCTTGAACGTGTTGATGTCGGCGTCCTTCTTCACCAGCATGATGCGCGGATCGACTACGTCGACCATGATCGATTGCAGGTCGCCGCTCTTGTAGGGCGGCCGGCTGAACACCGTGCTCATGAACATGTCCGGTTCGTTGGTCGCCAGGATCGCGAGGCCCTCCGTGCCGTCGCGCATGACGGCGGTTGCGGCCACCTGTCCGCCTCCGCCCGGGAGGTTCTGCACCGTCACCGGCTTGCCGAGGACTTTTGAGAGCGACGGCGCCAGCAACCGCGCCAGCGTATCGGTGCCGCCGCCCGCACCGTAAGCGACCAGAATCTGCACCGGCCCGCTCGGATAGTCCTGGGTCCTGGCGACGTTCGGCGCGGCGAGCACACCAGAGACGATCGCAAGCAAAGCAAGGATGAACCGGCGGATAAGCATATGAGCCTCCAGGGTGGTCAGGAATTCAGCAGGCGCCGGTCGCGAGGCGTCTGATTCAGCTGTTCGGATCCGTCGGCCCGCACGACGACGACGTCTTCAAGATGCGCGCCGCCGATATCAGGCCTGTCCGGCAACACGATCCGCGGCTCGAGGCACATCACCATGTTCTCGACGACCTCGAAGTCGACATTCCTGTGCACCAGTGGCTCGCCGTGCAGGCCGAAGCCGAGTTGGTGACCTGTGTTGCCGCTGTAGAGGTATTTGCCGAAGCCTTCGCCCTCGATGACCTCGCGGGCACGCCTGTCGATGTCATGGCAGGTGACGCCGGGTTTGATGATCTTCTTGGCTTCCTGCAGGGCGAGATGAGTGGCCTTGTAAATCGTCTTCTGTTCGGTCGTCGGCTCGCCGCAGATCACGGTTGCCGCGAGGTCGCCGGTATAACCTTTGACGACGGCGCCGATGTCGAGGATCACCATCTCCCCCGACTGGATCAGCTTCTCGGTCGCGACGCGCTCAAACAGCGACGTATTGCTGCCGGACGCTACCAGCGGAATGAAAGGTTCGAATTCGGATCCGTTCTTGCGCATCGCATAGACCGCCTCGGCCGAGACCGCATGCTCGGTCACCCCCGGTCGTATCGCCTGGATGGCAGCCGCAACACCGGCGTCGGCAACGCGGACGGCTTCGCGGATCAGATTGATTTCTTTCGGGTGCTTGATCGCAGTCAGCTTCGACCACGCAGCGGCGGCATCGACGAACGTCAGCCCTGGGTACTGTTGCTTCAGACCTTCATGGACCATGTAGGGCATCAGATCGGTACCGACGCGGCCATTGGCGAGGCCGTAGTCGGAGATCATCTGCCCGATCACCCTGGCCCAATCGGCGACATGCGGCAGCTTCCGTGCATCTTCGATGTCCGAGCGATAGCGGATCCGCAAATCGTCACTGCCCGAGATGTAGCCGACGGCAGGCGACCTTCCCTTCGTCGCCAGCACGACGTATTCGGGCTCCATGAAGGGCCGGAAGCCCTTGACGTAGAAGTCGGTGATGTAGCGGACCGCCTCAGCCTTGAAGAACAGGAACGCGTCGAGGCTCTCGTCCTGCAACGCGCGCTGCACTTTGTCTTGCTTGATCCGGTGCAACTCGTCACCCGGATAGAAAATCGGGCTCTGCTTCATGAGCGCGGGAGGTGCGGTCCGGCCGTTGATCGACATCACGCGGCCTTTCGCAGCGGTTCGATCACCTCCGCAAACCGGTCGATCGCTGCATCAACGGCCGCCTCATCGATATGGTAGTGCGTGACGAAGCGGATCTTCGTGCGCCTGTGATTGGCAAGAACGCCCCGCTCCTTCAGCGCGCGATTGATCACCGCCGCGTCGTCCGCAAAACGGTCGACGAAGCAATTGACGATATTTGTGTGAACCCTCTCGACCTGGACGAGGCTCGGGTCGATTGCGGCGAGTCCACGCGCCAACCGCTGCGCCAATTCGTGATCCCTGCGATGCACGCTGTAAGGATCCTTCAGCGCAACAATGGCGGGCGCCGCGATCACCCCGGCCTGCCGCATGGCGCCGCCAAGCATCTTTGCGGCCTGACGCGCTCGCGCCATGAAGTCCCTGTCGCCGGCCAGGATCGCACCGACGGGCGCGCCGAGCCCCTTGCAAAGGGCAAACCATACCGAATCCGCATGCTTGCAGATCTCGATGATCGGCACGCCAAGATAGGTCGCGGCATTGAAGAGCCTTGCGCCATCGACATGCAACGAAAGTCCGGCCTGCCTGGCCAGGCCATGAATGGTGGCGATGTTCTCGAGCGGCAATACCGAGCCGCCCGACGCGTTGTGCGTGTTCTCGAGACAGATCAGCTTCGTTGGCGCCAGCGCCGATTGTCCCCGCCCGACGATCGCTGCCTTCACGTCGTCGGGATCGACCACGCCGTAGTCGCCGCGCACCGGCCGTGGCACCGCACCGGCGAGCACCGACAGCCCGCCGGCCTCGGAGTTGTAGATATGCGCTGACGCCTCGACGATCACCTCGCTGCCGTGGCAGCCGTGCGCGATCACCGCCGAGAGGTTTGCCATCGTACCCGACGGCAGGAACAGCGCGTCGTCCTTGCCGGTCAGCGCTGCGCCGACTTGCTCGAGCTCGTTGACGGTCGGATCGTCACCGCGTGCCGAGTCGCCGAGGCGTGCGGCGCTCATCGCCGCCGTCATGTCCGCGGTCGGCAGCGTCACCGTATCGCTTCGAAAATCGTAGACCGTCACGCGCGCTTCATCCTTCGATTTTTGGTTGCGGCCGCTCCACCGCGGAACGAGTTGATGACCGCAACTTATTGATGCCAAATAATATTTCGCTGCGGGCCACTGAATCCCTTTTGTCATCCCGTTCGGAATGTCACTGACATTTCAGTTGAATTCCAACGATCGGTCAAGTACTATTTGCGAGCACTGCATTCGCAGGGAGGATTCGCGTGGCCAGTTCGACGCCGATGATGCGGACTGACGTCTATGACCAGTTGAAGGAGCGGCTGTTCACCGGCAAGCTGCGGACTGGCCAATTCGTCTCGCAGCGCGAACTCACCTCGCTGCTCGGCGCCACGCTCAATCCCGTGCGCGAGGCGATCCGCAAGCTCGAGATCGAGGGCCTGATCAACGTCTACCCGCAACGCGGAATCCAGATCATCGAGGGTGGACCGAAGGCGATCAACGACGCCTATGAGTACCGCGTGCTGCTCGAACTGAACGCGCTGCGGCATTTTACGGCCACCGCCTCAGACGGCGCCATCGATGAGCTGATGGCCAAGGTCGGACGGTCAATCCGCGCGCTGGAGCAGTCTCCGAACGACGTCGACGTCCGCTGGAAGGTGCTGGACGACGACTATCAGTTCCACAAGGATCTGGTCGATTTCCAGCAGAACGAGATCTTGAGCAAGCACTACAGCCTGAATGCCGCGCGCTTGCGGCTGTTCCGGATGAACATCGGCCAGCCGCTGCTGCGGCTCGACACCGCGGCGCGGGAGCATCTGGGGATTCTGGAAGCCTGCAGGACACGCGACGCGGAGACCGCGGTCGATCTGCTCGCCAAGCACATCGAGATTTCGCGCGAGCACACGCTGGGCGTTCGCCCGATGGCGCGCTTCGTCGAGCATCAGAAGGGCTCGATGAGCGAAGCCCCCTCGCCGGCGCGCAAGCCCGGCATCAGCCGAAAGCGATAGGCTACCGCCTCACTCCCCGAGATCGGCCTCCACATGCGCCTCGCGCGCGTGCGTGTCGCCGATCTCTGAGCCCCTCAGGTTCGGCAGGAACAGCCGGCACAGCACCGGGATCACGGTGAGGCTGCAGAACGGCGACAGCAGCATGCCGCCGACGATCACGCAGGCGAGCGGCTGCTGCACCTGGGAGCCGATGCCGGTCGAGATCGCTGCCGGCACAAGACCGATGCAGGCGGACAGGCCGGTCATGAAGATCTGCCGCATGCGCGTTTCACCGGCAACGATGATCGCCTGGTCCGTGCTCATGCCCTGCTCTTCGAGATTCTTCCGCACGTAGGACACGAGCAGGATGCCGTCCATCGCCGCGACGCCGAACAACGAAATGAACCCGACTGCGGCAGACACGCTGAAATGCAGGCCCGCCACATAGAGCCCCCAGATTCCGCCTGCGACGGCGAACGGAATGCCCGACAGCGCCAGCAGGCTGTCGCGCACCGAGTTGAACAGGCTGTACAGCAGCACCAGGATCAACAGCAGGCTGAGCGGCACGATGAGCAGGAGCCGCTGCTTAGCCTCCTGCAGCGCGCCGAACTCGCCGGACCATTCGAG
>Ga0075365_10000500_pt1 | contig 14908 bp, 17 predicted proteins | sample EndMetdeltDD1765_FD_71387 | JGI IMG/M metagenome (GOLD analysis project Ga0075365, IMG submission 71387) | Populus endosphere microbial communities from Tennessee, USA - Endosphere MetaG P. deltoides DD176-5 | ecosystem: Host-associated > Plants > Roots > Endosphere | place: USA: Tennessee... | reverse complement strand
CACCACCACCGACGGCTCGGGAATGCCGACGACCGGCTGGGGCAGCGTGACCAGGATCCCGAAGGCAAGCACGACGAGGCTCGCGCCGACAAGCGCCGAGACATGCAGGGGCCGGGGACGCTCGTTCATGTCGCATCCGTTGGGCCTAGGGCCTGCCGACTGACGACAGCCCTGACGTACATCGCGATCGCGGCCAGCAGTGCGATCCACAGCCACGTGGGCATCGCTCCCAGACCATGCGGCTGATCTACGTCGAACGCCGTCATCGCGGTGGCATCGGACACGGAGGACGCTCTGGACTTGGCGGACTTGGCGGGCTTGGCGGGCTTGGCGGATTTGGCGGGCTTGGCGGACTTGGCGGGCTTGGCGGGCTTGGCGGACCTGGTGGGCTGGGTGGACCTGGTGGGCTTGGTGGACTTGGTGGACTTGGCGGACTTAGCGGGCGTGGCGGACGTGGCGGGCCCGGTGAACGCTGTCCGCCGGACACGGATCGGCACTGACCCGGCAATGGGGTGACCGTCTGCTCCGAGGACCCGGTAGTCGATCTGGTAGCGGCCCGGACGCCCCACCTCACTTATCGAGGCGGTCAGGGTGTCCCCGTCGATGCGAGCACGACCACACCGCCAGTGGCTGCTCCGTGGTCCGGTCACCACGATGCCGTTGGCGCCGGGAAACGCCTGGATCGGCTGGTCGAAGGTGAGCACCACCTCCGACGGGCTGGCGGCGAGCACGGCGCCGGCGGGCGGAAAGCTCGTGACCAAGTGGGCGTGCGCGGACGCCGGCGCGGCTGTGAACAGAGTGGGGGTCAAGAACGAGAGCGCGAGGATCGTTGCCGCGAACGCCGTAGCGAGGCGTTTTGATCCGCGTGGTGAGGCATTCGACATTGCTTCCACCTAGGTGAGTTCCGAGAGTCCTCGAACGAGGGGTTCATGGCTCAGCCGGCACCGGGCACCGGGTCCCGAGCAGGAGGGCGCAGGCCCACGTGTCGGGCGCGTTCTATGGCCTCAGTGCCCGTGATCCGGCTCGACAAAGGGATGGCGCGATGGCGGAAATGCTGCGGGCAATGACCTTCTGCATGGCGACTCCCGTTCCCCGTGTTCGCGAACGCTCGCGACGATGTGCATTTGGCCACCTCGGCCAGTTGGCACCTGAAGTTGAACCCAGACGGGTTGCGGTGCGGCTACGTATATGCATGTCGCTTGTAACAAAACGCCAAGTGAAGTTCTATTAACGTTTGCGTTTCGGGGAAGAGGGTTGCTGTGACACCCCGGTAATGCCTTCGTTCAGGCCTTTTCCAGCGTTACTGGTGTGAGTGCGTTCGTGAATTTAATGCCCTTGCGTGCTGGGCGATCGATCTTCTCCAGGGAACAGTTTTGCCAATGTGCGGCGCCCGGATTTCCTTCCAGATCTTGTGATAATCCATTCACGAGTGAGCGGACCGGTGTGAGTTCCTGATGGCTGCTTGGAAGAGGTTGAGTCCTGACCAGATCGTGGCGCGGTTGCGTGATGCGGAGAAGTTGCAGGCGCTCGCTCGGCGTAGCGGTCCGCGGCAGTCATGCGGCTCTTGCTTGGGACTCGCCACCACCAGAGCCCCACCAATGCGCAGGCGCCGGCTCAACCTCGGCGAGCTCTGGAGTGCGCCATAGTCCTTGAGGCACCATTACGCGGCTCGGTGTGTCACGGCCGTGGAGACGCCTCGACCCGCTTCTTGAGCTTCGCGATGTTGCCGGGCATTTCGGCGCGGGCTTGGCGGCGTACGACGAGCGGCACGAGCAGCTTGCCGATGCCGTGGCCTTCGAAGTCGACCGCGATCGTGAGCCGCGACCGGGTTTCGGCCAGTGGCTCGACCCTTACGTCGACCTGGGCGCGGATCGGCCCATCGATGCCGCGGACTGCCCAACTGCGCGGGGGGTCGCGTCGGACCAGCTCCGACGTGGCCGGCCGCTCGCTGCCGCCTATCCGGCGAGTGGTGAGGCAATGGTCGCCGATACTCGGTTCGCCGTCGCCCTCCATCGACCCACTCACCACGCCCTGCTGCCATTCGTGGAACTTCGAGGGGTTGGTGGCGTAGGCGAACACCTCGGCCGCCGGACGTTCTACCTCGACGGAGACTGTGGTCATGCCTGCTCCGGGGTGAGCAAGGCGGCGAACCGCTCAAGGTAGAGCGGCCAGCCCTGGTCCTCGTCGACGCCGGCGTGGACCGACTCCCAACCGGGGCCGTGCCGGTCTATGTGCCGGTGCTCGAGCTCCACCCGGGTGCGGGCCTGCCCGTCGGCGACGAAGCGGACCTCCACTTCGCTGGCGTGGGCCGGGTCGGTCTCGAGCTGCCAGGTCGGGCCGATGTCCCAGCTGAAGACCAGCCGGTCGGGCGGCTCGAAGGCCAGCACCCGCGCCCACCGGCACTCGCTGCCATCCTGCCCGCGGTCGACGATGTGACCGCCGACCCGGGGCTCTAACACGGTCTCTGCGATCGGGGAGCCGAGCAGGTTGTGCTCAGGCGGCTTGAAATCTCCGAGCCGCTCGGTGAACGCCGTGAACGCACGCTCCGGCGTACCGTCCACGACTACGAAGTGGCGCACCACGGGTGCCTCACTCATCGGTCCTCCTCCATCAGGTCCTCGAAGCCGGACATGGTCCGCTTCCAGAACGTGTCCAACTGGTCGCGGAGCGCGGTCACGCCGGCCTCGTTGAGCCGGTAGATGTGGCGGGTCCCCTCGGCTCGCTCGCTCACTAGTCCGACGTCCTTGAGCACCTTGAGGTGCTGGGACACGGCGGGTTGGCTCACCGGCAGGGTCGCCGCCAGCTCGCCCACCGCCCGCTCGCCATCGGCGAGCTGCATGACGATCGCGCGCCGGGTGCGGTCGGCCAGCGCCGTCCAGCCCGCTTCCGCTTCATAAGTCATGACGAATAGAAGTTACGACTGATGAAGCGGGGCGTCAACCGACCACGGCTACCTAAGCTGAAAGGCGTGGACGCGTATTTGACTGACTGAGTCGGTCAGTTATTATGGACAGATGGCACGCACCATTCCTCCAGACAGACTGCCCGCCGTCATCGAGGCCGCGGTGGGCGTCTTTGTGACCCACGGCTATCGGCGCACCCAGATGCAGGACATTGCCGACGTCCTCGGTCTGGCGAAAGGGACCCTCTACGGCTACGCCGCAAACAAGGAAGCGCTGTTCGCCGCAGCTATTCGCTACGGCGACGGACTCGAACCGCTGCCCGACGTCAGCGCTCTGCCGGTGCGCGCTCCCGTCGACGGCGAGCTCGTCGAGCTGGTGGCGGGACGCCTGGCCGCCGAGGTCCCCGACCTGGCTCTGACTAAGGCGCTCGGGCGCCGTCGACTGCCGCGCACTCCCGTCGAGGCCGCTGCCGAGCTTTCCGGGATCATCGTCGACCTCTACGAGCGGCTTTCCCGCAATCGCGTTGCCATCAAGCTGGTCGACCGCTGTGCCGCTGAGCTGCCGGAGCTGGGCAAGGTCTGGTCGGATACCGGGCGCGGCGACCAGATGTCGGGCATGGAGGCCTACCTCGACAGCCGCCAGCGGGCGGGCCTGCTCACCGTGCCTGGCCCGGTCGACCTGGTCGCGCGCACCACGGTCGAGCTGTGTGTGCTGTGGGGCGTGCACTGCTGCTTTGACCCCGCCCCAGTCGCCTCGCCGTTGACGTACGACGACGCAACCGTTGCGACCACCCTGGCCGCGATGATCACCCGTTCGATGAACCCACCCGGAGGTGCCTGATGCCCGTCCTCACTCGCCAATGCTCACTCGACCGCAGACCGTGGCCACAAAGAGCACTCTCCATCGCCACCCGACCACTGACTCGCTACCTCTCCGGGCAGGCAGCCCACCCGCACGGACTCGGCGGTCCGCTGATCGGGCGGCTCTGGGTGAAGGAGACCGCGACGACCAACGACGCCGCGCTCGATCTGCTCGCACCCCGCCCGGGCGAGGACATCCTCGAGATCGGCTTCGGCCCCGGTCGCACACTCGGTCTCCTCGCCGAGCGCGGCGCCCGGGTCACCGGTGTGGACGTCTCGGCGGAGATGGTCAGTCTCGCCGGGCGCCGCAACTCCGAGCTCGTCCGGACCGGCGCTCTGATGCTCCACCGTGGGGACGGTGTCCCGCTCCCTGTCGATGACAACTCCCAAGATGCGGTGCTCTCTGTTCACAACCTCTACTTCTGGCCCAAGCCTGAGGCAACGATCGCGGAGATCGCCCGAGTCCTGCGTCCCGGTGGCCGAATTCTCCTGGTCTTCCGTGGTCGCGAACACCCGCTACCCAAGCGGCTCGACCCGGCCGTCTACGCGGACGTCACCACCGAGCAATGCAGGGGATGGCTGGCCAGCGCCGGCTTCGATAGTCAGTGCCACAACCCCGACGGCGCTCCCGCGGAGGTCTCCTTCGTGTTGGCGAAGGCGCTCGCCTCGAGGTCTTGATTCCGGCATCAGTAAGCAGTAGCTGGAGTGCCGATCGGGGCTACCTGCCCAATGCCAATGGGCCGTTGGGCCCTGACCGGCCAAGGATGTGCAGTCGAGAGTGGTGGTGTGAAGACTGTTCTGCTCATCATCAACGGCCCTGCCTATGGCTCGGACGAGACCTATAACGCGGTCCGTCTCGCCGTCGCTCTGGCCCGTCGCGGTGACGTGTCGGTCAGGGTGTTCCTGATGGGGGATGCGGTGACGTGCGCGGTGCGCGGACAGAAGACACCTGACGGCTACTACACCTTGGACCGGATGCTGACGGGCTTCGCGCGCCACGGCGGCCAGATCGCCTGCTGCGGGACCTGTCTGGACGCGCGAGGGCTGGCCGCGGAGCATCTGATCGAGGAGGCTGCGCGTTCGACGATGGACGAGCTGGCCGGTTGGACCGTGGAGTCAGACCAGGTGCTGACCTTCTGACGCCTGGTCTCGAGTCACCCGGTGACGCCGGTCCGGATCGGGAGTCCGGCCCGGGCCCATTCGGGAAAGCCGTCGTTCAGCCGAGCGGCTTCGTAGCCATTGCCTCGGAGCGTTCGGACCGCGTCGTCGGCGTAGACGCAGTAGGGGCCGCGGCAGTAGGCGACAACCTGCTTGTCCTGGGGGATGGTTCGCAGGCGCCGGGTGATCTCCTCGATCGGCAGCGACACCGCGCCGGGGATGTGGCCGGCCAGGAACTCTGACTCGGGACGCACGTCGAGCACGACCACATCACCGTCGCGCAGGCGCCCGGCGAGCTCGTCGCGGCTGACGGTGTCGAGGACGGAGCGGTCGCCCAGATAGGCGGTGGCCAGTTGGTCGAGCTCGGCGACCTGGGTGCTCGCCACGTCGCGGACCGCGGCCCACAGTTCCCCGACCCGGCTGTTGGCCAGGGAGTAGTGGATGCGGGTGCCCTCGCGGCGGGTCGTGACGAGCCCGCCACGCAGCAGGATCTGGAGGTGGTGGGACGTGTTCGCGACGCTCTGGCCGATCTCCGCTGCCAGTTCCTCGACCGAGCGGCCACCCTGGGCCAGTACGTCGACGATCTCGGCGCGACGACCACTGCCGAGCGCCTTGGCGACGGACGCGAGTCCGTCGAAGAGAGCGTCCTTGGCTGCCCGGTCTCCCATCGCAGACTCCCATCCTCAAGTGATTGCTTGACAAGGCTAGCGCTTCAGAGCCACTATTCAAGGATTCGTTTGACTAAGGAGTTTGGTGTGTTCATCGAGGCGTTGGTCGACGAAGGGCTCGGCAACAGCGCCTACCTGGTCGACCTCGGCGACAGCCGCGCGTTGGCGGTCGACGTGAGTAGGGACCTGAGGTGGGTGCGGGAAGCGGCGGACAAGAGGGGGTTGCGGGTCGCGTTCGCCGCCGATACGCACCTGCACGCGGACTTTGTCTCCGGTGCCGTGCAGCTTGCGGCGACCGACGGAGCCGAGGTTCTTGCCTCGGCGACCGGGCTGCGCGAGTTCCCCCATCGGGGTCTGCGGGACAGTGACGAGGTCGACCTCGGAGGCCTGCGGCTCCGCGCGTTGGCAACCCCGGGTCACACCGACGAACACGTCGCATTCCTGCTCCTCGACGGTGAGGCCCCGCTCGGGGTGTTCACCGGCGGTTCTCTCATCGTCGGCGCCGCAGCCCGGACCGACCTGGTCACGCCCGAACGGACCGAGGAACTCGCCCGAGCCCAGTACCAATCACTGCAGCGGCTGCTGACCCTGCCTGACGGGGTCGCGGTCTGGCCCACACATGGAGCGGGCTCGTTCTGCTCCGCGCCGCCCGGTGCCGAACGGACCAGCACGATCGGTCGCGAGCGAGCCACCAACCCCTTGCTCGCCGCCGCCGACGAGGAGGCGTTCGTTGCCGCGCTGCTCGGCTCGTTGGGGTCCTTTCCCGAATACTTCCGACGGCTCGGCGAGATCAACCGCCGTGGCCCCGCAGTCCTTCCCGAGCCGTTGTCCCTGTCCGGGTTGACCGTCGAGCAGGTGCGTCGGCTGCTGGCCGACGGCGCCACGTTGGTCGACGTACGTCCGATCGCCGACTACGCCGCGGCACACCTGCCGGGGTCGCTGTCGATCGAGCTGCGGGATGCCTTCGCCACCTGGCTCGGCTGGCTGGCGCCGGAGGACCGGCCGGTCGTGGTGCTCCGCAACCCCGACCAGGACCCCGTCGAGATCCTCGCCCAGGCGGCCAAGGTCGGCTACGACGACCTGGCCGGCGAGCTCACCGGAGGACTGTCCGCGTGGGCGGCCCAGGACCTCCCGACAACTTCCACTGCATTGACGACCCCGGCCGCAGTATCCGACGACCAGGTGCTCGACATCCGTCAGGCGTCAGAGTTCACCGGCGGGCACGTGCCGGGAGCCGGGCACGTCGAGCTCGGGGACCTCTCCGCCGCCGCCCCGTCACTCGTTGGGGGACCGGTCACGGTGATGTGCGGCCACGGCGAGCGTGCGATGACCGCAGCCAGCGTCCTCGAGCGAGCGGGCCGAGCCAACGTGGCGGTGCTCCTCGGTGGGCCGCAGGACTGGGCCACCAAGCACGGCGCCGCCCTGGAGACCGGCGCATGACCACACCCGAGACCAAGCACCTACCCCTGCAACTGGGGCTGCGCGCCAACCTCGCCCAGTTCTCCCTGCTGGTCGCGGTCAACGCCCTGGTCGGCGGGATGCTCGGCCAAGAACGCACCGTGCTGCCGCTACTGGCAGAACAGGAGTTCCACCTCAACGCCTACACCGCCGGGATGACCTACATCCTCGCGTTCGGCGTGGCCAAGGCAGCCACCAACTACCTCGCCGGCACCTGGTCAGACCGATACGGCCGCAAGCCGGTTCTGGTCGCCGGGTGGCTGGTCGCCGTACCCGTGCCGCTGCTGCTGATCTGGGCGCCCACATGGTGGTGGGTCATCGTCGCCAACGTGCTGCTCGGGATCAGCCAGGGCCTGACCTGGTCCACGACCGTCATCATGAAGATCGACCTGGTCGGCCCGCACCGGCGAGGCTTCGCCATGGGCCTCAACGAAGCCGCCGGCTACGGCGCGGTCGCCGCCACCGCCCTGGCCACCGGCTTCATCGCCGCCCAGAGCGGCCTCCGTCCCGAGCCCTTCTACCTCGGCATCGCCTTCGCCGCCCTGGGACTCGGCCTGTCCACGCTGTTCGTTCGCGAGACCCGCGGCCACGCCGAAGCCGAGGCACTCAACCACGTCGCGCGTACCGATGGCAGCGACGCACACCTGCACGCCCAGCTCACCCAACGCGAGGTCTTCGCCCAGACCAGCCTCCGCGAGCCGGCGCTGTCCTCGGCATGCCAGGCAGGCATGGTCAACAACCTCAACGACGGCCTCGCCTGGGGGCTCTTCCCCTTGCTGTTCGCCACCGCAGGACTCAGCCTGGGAAAGATCGGCATCCTGGCCGCGCTCTACCCAGCCGTGTGGGGCCTCGGCCAGCTCGGCACCGGCGCACTCTCGGACCGGATCGGTCGCAAACGCCTGATCGTCGGCGGCATGCTCACCCAGGCCGTCGCCCTCGGAATCGTCGCCGCCGGAGACACGTTCGGCCTCTGGGCGCTGGCCGCGGTGCTTCTCGGGGCAGGGACAGCCATGGTCTACCCGACACTGCTGGCCGCGATCGGCGACGTCGCCCACCCCGCCTGGCGAGCACGCTCGGTCGGGATCTACCGACTCTGGCGCGACGGCGGCTTCGCCGTCGGAGCCATCCTCTCCGGAGTGGTCGCCGACCTGTGGGGAGTCCGCGCCGCCGTCTGGACCGTCGCCGCGCTCACCGCAGCCTCAGGTCTGCTCGTCGCCATCCGAATGTACGAGACCAACGTCCTGCGGAGGCAGCCATGAGCAACCCGCCGATCTACCTGGACCACAACGCCACCACCCCGGTCGCGGACGAGGTCACCGAGGCGATGTGGCCCTACCTGACCACCCACTTCGGAAACCCGTCCAGCGACCACCCGTACGGTCGGGCCGCCAAAGCCGGCGTCGAAACCGCCCGAGAGCAGGTCGCCGCCCTGATCGGCGCCCACCCGGGCGAGATCGTGTTCACCTCCGGAGGCACCGAGTCCAACAATCTGGCCATCCGCGGCTCCGCTGCTGGCATCGAGGCCGGACGCATGCGGGTGGTCACCAGCGCCGTTGAGCACCCCGCCACCACCGCACCCACGCGCCTGCTGACCGCCGCCGGGTGGGAGGTGACCACCCTGGCCGTGGACGGCGCCGGACGGATCGACCCGGACGCCTGCAGCACCGAACGCTCCCAAGTCGGGCTGGGCACGGTCATCCTGGCCCAGAACGAAGTGGGCACGATCCAGCCCATCGCCCAACTGGCCGAGTCCCTGCACGCTCGCGGCGCGGTGGTCCACACCGATGCAGCACAGGCCGTAGGCAAGATCCCCGTCGACGTCGACGACCTGGGCGTGGACCTGCTGTCGATCGCCGGGCACAAGTTCTACGCCCCCAAAGGCATTGGCGCCCTCTACATCCGCCGCGGCACCCCCATCGACCCGGTCGTGGTCGGTGCCGGCCAGGAGCACGGCATCCGACCCGGGACCGAGAACGTGGCCAGCGTCGTCGGCCTGGGCGCAGCGTGCACCCTTGCCGCGGTGAACCTGGTCGCCGAGGCCGAGCGGATCGGCGACCTGCGCGACCAACTCTGGTCCGAACTCGCCGCGATGATCCCCGGCATCGTCCGACTCGGCGACTCGGTGCACGCACTGCCGAACACGCTGAGCATCTCCGTCCCCCGCACTCGCGGTCTGGACGTCCTGGCCATTTGCCCCGCGATCGCCGCCTCCACCGGATCGGCCTGCCACACAGGGGAAATCGAGCCGTCGGCCGTGCTGGTTGCGATGGGGGTGAATGCCGAGACGGTCGCTGGGGCTATCCGGCTGTCCCTGGGCCGGCACACCACTTCCGCCCAGGTCTCCGCTTCGGCCACTGCCATCACGGCCGCAGCCGGCACGCTGACGGCCTGATCGACCCGAATCGCACCGTGTCTGGGAAGCCCGCGACAGCCGCTTTGCCGATCTCGGGCCACGTCATGGCCCGGATACTCCGTGCCCGAGCACAAACTGCCGGCCTCGACGCCACCCGGATCGCCGCCCATTCCCTCAGCGCCGGACACGCCACATCGCCGCGCTTGCCGTCCCGTCCTCCTCAACCGTTACATCCGGCCGCTGGAGGCTCTAGCCACCACCTCCAGCCGCGACCTTGGGCTCTGACAAATGCGCCGAGCCTGTTCGCCTGCCGCTGGGGCCACCGCGAGTAAGTGGATGCGTCGCGCAATCCTCATTCGAAGTAGTCGACCGTGATCTGGGCAGGCCCCCGGCAATTGTCCGGGCGCTGCCCCGTACTGCGAGGCTGGTTCGTCCCTAGGCTGGGCACGTGGACGAGCGCGACTCCGGTGTCACCCTTGCCGAGTTGCTGGCTGCGTTCTCGCTCGCCACGGACCTCGGCCTGGGCCAGCCCATGGAACATCTGCTGCGCAGTTGGCAGATCGCGTCGCGTCTCGGCCGCCACGTCGGCCTTCCCGAAGAGCAGCAGCCGGCGCTGTTCCATGTCGCGATGCTGTCGTGGGTGGGCTGCGTGGCCGATGCTCCCGAGGTCACCGCCAGCTTCGGTGACGACATCGCGTTTCGTGCGGACAGCTACGACGCGGACCTGGGCGGGCTGTCCGGGATGGCGTTCTTCCTCGGTCATGCGGGCCGGGGTCAGCCGCTGCCGCTGCGCCTGCGGGTGGCGGCGACCATGGCGGCCACCGGTGGGAGCCGGGTGATGCGAGGCATCCAGGGTCATTGCCTGGTCACGTCGAACTTGTCCGACGAGCTCGGACTTCCCGCGGAGACGTCTGAGGCGGTCCGGCAGTTCTTCGCGCGCTGGGACGGCCAGGGGGCCCCGCGTGGTGTCCGCGGCGAGCAGATCGACTTGGTCGTCCGGCTCTTCCACCTTGCCGACGTGGTCGAGGTGCACCACCGCCGCGGCGGCGTCGCGGCGGCCGTGGACGTTGCGCGGGCCCGCACTGGCAGCCAGTTCGATCCCCGCCTGGTCGACGCGTTCTGCTCGACCGCGGTCGAGGTGCTACCCGGCGACACCGACGAGTACGACGCCCACGAGCTCTTCTCCCAGCAGCCCGGCCTCGCCGGCCGACTCAGCAACGAGGACTTCGACGCCGCCCTGGTCGCATTGGCCGACTTCACCGACCTACGCTCCCCGTGCCGTGCGGGCCACTCCCGGGGCGTTGCCGACCTGGCCGCCGAAGCAGCCCGGCTGCTCCGGCTGCCCGCTGAGGAGGTCAAGGTCGTCTACCGGGCGGGGCTGGTCCACGACATCGGGCTGCACGGCGTGCCAACGACGATCCTGGACAAGCCCACCACGCTGACCGCGACGGAGGAGGAGCGGCTGCGCGCGGCGTCGTACTTCACCGAGCGGGTTCTCGCCCGCCCCAGGGCGTTGGCCCGGGTGGGCGCGATCGCAGGCCTGGCCCACGAGCGGATGGACGGCAGCGGCTACCACCGCGGCATCAGTGGTCAGGCGATCCCGTTGTCGGGCCGGATCCTGGCGGCCGCCTGCGCCTTCCGCGAGCAGGTCGAGCCGCGGGCCGATCGGCCCGCCCGCACGCTCAAGGAGGCGACCGGAGCGATCCGCACCGAGATCGCCGCCGGACGGCTCGACCAGGCGGCCGCGGACGCCGTGCTGGCGGCAGCGGGCGGCGGGACCCGACGACGGGTGGCCGGCCCGGCAGGCCTGACCCCGCGCGAGATCGAGGTGCTCGGCCTGATCGCCCGCGGAGCCGCGACCGGAGACGTCGCCGGCCGGCTCGGCATCTCACGCAAGACCGCGGGCACCCACATCGAGCGCATCTACGCCAAGACCGGCGCGTCCAGCCGCTCCACCGCCACGCTCTTCGCACTGCGCAGCGGCCTGCTCGGCGCGCTCGACGACGGACCCGCACTAACTCCCGATTCGTAGGGAGTTCGCCCGACGCCGCGGCCCGGCCGCGCTCCTACCGTGGCCGTCGTACGCCGCGACCGTGGCGTCGCAACGGGATCCCAGGAGGCGAACGGCGATGGCCAAAGCAGTGATCAGCATCAGCACCGGGATGGAGGACCCGGAGAAGGTGATGGTGGCGTTCCTGGTGGCCGTCGGCGCCGCCGAGACCGGCCGCGAGACCTTGGTCTTCCTCACCAAGGAGGCGGTCCGCCTGGCCGTCCCGGGCGTCGCGACGGGGACGGCGTGCGAGGGCTGCCCTCCGCTGACCGACCTGTTGAAGCGGTTCGAGGCAGCCGGGGGCAGCTACTACGTCTGCCCGATCTGCTTCGACGCCAAGAAGCTCGACGCGTCCGATCTGATCACCGGAGCCGAGCTCAACGGCACCGTGCCCATGTGGAACTGGATCGGCGACGACCCGGCCGTGACCTTCAGCTACTGAGAGCGAGCGACCGATGTCCAGCCCAGCCATCCTCACCACTGCGATCGAAGCGGGCATGGGCGAGGCGCCCTGGCCCGATCACGAGTACGTCCGCGGTTGGGGCGTGTTCGGCCTGCCGTTCGACTCCGGCCACGTGCTGGCGCTCCGGGTGTTCCCGCAGAGCTCCTTCGGTCCGTACCGGACGCTGTGGCACCGCGACCCGGACGGCCGCTGGTCGATCTACGCCGACGCGGGGCGCGTCGAGCACGCCTGCCCGCGCTACTACGGCCAGGCGTGCGACTACGTCGGAGCAGCCCGGATCGACCTCGAGTGGACCGGTCCACGCACCCTGCACGTCGCCATGGACCAGTCCGCATTCGACTGGACCGTGCATGTCGCGCGCTCCCCGTTGATGGGGCTGCTCAACCCACTCAGCGCCGCGCTGCCGCTCTCCAGCTGGCGACCACGAGCCCTGGTGCGGGCCCGCGAGCTGCTTGCGCAGGGGCTGGGGATGGGGCGGTTGAAGATGGCCGGAGCGATGCCGAGCGGTCATGACGGCCTGCTGATGCCGAAGCGGATGTTCCTCGTCGACAGGTCGCGTGCGGTCCTCGACGGCGTGGACCTGGGCAGTCCGACCCGGCTCGACGAGAACCCCGGCATCGGCGGCGTCCCGCTGCCGGCCCGCGGGGTGCTGGCGATCGGGCAGGCGATGTGGCCGATCCGTGATCGCGACGAGTTCGACAGCGCCCGGCGCGACGCCCGGGCGAGCTACGAAAGGACACCACAATGACCGACACGCGCACCCTCGACCGGGCCGACCTCGAAGCGAGGGTCAAGCAGATGTACGAACAGGTAGCCATCGCCCCCGAGGCGGACTTCCACTTCGAGACCGGGCGCGGGCTCGCCGGACACCTCGGCTACCCGTCGGCCGCTCTCGACGCCGTCCCGGCGCCAGCCATCGACTCCTTCGCCGGAGTCGGCTACTTCCTCGACCTGGCCGCGCTCACGCCGGGCGAGCGGGTCCTCGACCTGGGCAGCGGCTCGGGCATGGACAGCTTCCTGGCCGCCAACGCATGCGGCCCGACCGGCAGCGTGATCGGCGTCGACATGACCAAAGCCCAGCTCGCCAAGGCGACCCAGCTGGCAGTGGAGGCCGGCTTCGGCCAGGTCGAGTTCCGCGAGGGCTACATCGAGGACCTGCCGGTCGAGGACGGCACCGTCGACTGCGTCATCTCCAACGGCGTCATCAACCTCTCGCCGGACAAACCGGCCGTGTTCCGCGCGGCCGCGACAGCGCTCCGGCCCGGCGGACGGCTGGCGATCGCGGACATCGTCTCAGCGCGACACCTGCCGCAGGGCGTCACCTGCGACGCCTCATTGTGGGCCGCCTGCATCGGCGGAGCCGCCCAACGTGACGACTACCTCGACGCGATCACGGATGGCGGATTCGAGGTCCAGGTCGTGCGCGACAACGACTACCGGTTCATCTCCGACCGGGCACTCGGTGCAACCACGACGTACGGCGTGACCAGCATCAGCGTCCTTGCCACGAAGCGTTGAGTTGTCGGAGCCACCGGCTCCAGCCGTGATCGGCCGCGGCAAGACATACGTCCGCCAGGTGCGTGCGCTTGCACGGATGCGGCATGCCTTCAACGGCAACGGAGTTACGCTCCCGGCATGACCTCAGCGACGCTGGGCGTAGCGCGTGTTCACGTCGCTGCGCCCGCCGAATGCGTCTATGCGTTGATCTCGGACGTGAGCCGAATGGGGGACTGGTCACCCGAGACCGACAACCGTGAATGGCTCGACGGCGCAACCAGCGCGGCGGCCGGGGTCCGGTTCCGTGGCGCCAACCATCTGGGTCCGGTCAAGTGGCACACCGAGTGCCTCATCACCGCTGCCACACCAGGCGAAGAGTTCGCATTCAGCGTGATGCACCCTGACGGTCGCGAAGAGACCCGCTGGCGTTATCTCCTCACAGCCACCGACACCGGGACCGAAGTCGTTGAGTCCTACGAGTTCCTCTGGTGCCCGGTAACCAATCGCATCCTGGAGACCTTCATCCCACGAGACCGCCAATTGCGCCGTGGGCTTCAGCAGACCCTGACCAGACTCGCAGCGGCTGCCGAAGCCGCTTACGCGGCTTCCCTGCAGGGGTCATGACCGGTGGGGCTGACTTCAATCGGTCCTCGCAACGTTGGGCCCTGACCAGCACGGGTTGGGCGTACACCTCGACCGGTGTTCTCCAGCCGTGACGCTCGCGCCTCCTAGAATCGCGTCGAGGAGGCGGCGTCATGACAGACCCCTCGGCTATCGACAAGCTGCTAGCGCATGCTCGCAGCAACCTTGACCGGGTGCCGGTCGAGGACCTCGCTGATGAAGTCGCCCAAGGGGCGATCATCATCGACATCCGGCCGCTCGAGCAGCGCCGACGCGATGGGGATCTGCCTGGCGCCATCGTGATCGACCGCAACGTCCTGGAATGGCGACTCGACCCGTCCTCGCCGCACCGGCTGCCTATCGCGACCGGTGCCGATCTGCGGCTGATCATCGTCTGCAACGAGGGGTACAGCTCGAGCCTGGCCGCCGCGACGTTGCAGGAATTGGGACTGCGCTCCGCCACGGATCTGGTCGGCGGATTCCAAACTTGGCGTTCTATGCAGCGTTGAGGGGCTTCGAGCAGGTCGCTGTAGCGCACCAAGGTCGCGGGATTCGATCCGGGTCAATTTACTGTCCACATTGGGCCCTCCCACTCAGTGCTGGACGGGTATCCTGAGCTTGGAAGCGAGGGCGAATCCCTCATCACACCGAGCGAATCGGTAGCTTTCGGCCCGACTCCGTAGCGCCCGCGATGCCCCCGATGGCGTCCAGAGGCTTTGGGTTCAAATCTCCTTGGCCCCACCCCGAGTCTGCGCGCTTCTGCCGTGCCGGCAGGAGGTCGCTGGTTTGGTGGGCGCTGTGCGTCGAGGGTCAGTTCCGAAGCCGGTGTTGATGGGCGGAGATGCGTGTCGCCCGAGATTGACGCGCGCCTCTGGAC
>Ga0075365_10000499_pt1 | contig 14928 bp, 17 predicted proteins | sample EndMetdeltDD1765_FD_71387 | JGI IMG/M metagenome (GOLD analysis project Ga0075365, IMG submission 71387) | Populus endosphere microbial communities from Tennessee, USA - Endosphere MetaG P. deltoides DD176-5 | ecosystem: Host-associated > Plants > Roots > Endosphere | place: USA: Tennessee... | reverse complement strand
GTGCGCACGCGCGAGCCCGGCGGCACGCCGCTGGCCGAAACCTTGCGCGGCCTCATCCTCGAGCAGGCGATGGACCCGCTGACCGAATCGCTCCTGGTGTTCGCGGCGCGTCGCGACCACGTCACGCGGGTGATCGAGCCGGCGCTGGCACGCGGCGACGTGGTGCTGTGCGACCGCTTCACCGACGCCACCTTCGCCTATCAGGGCGCTGGCCGCGACTTCGACACGAAGGTGCTGTCGACGCTGGAGCAATGGGTGCAGGGCAGGGCAGGGCCCGCCGATGCGGCGCGGCTGCTGCAGCCTCACATCACGCTGTGGTTCGACCTGGCGCCCGAGATCGCCGCCCAGCGGCTGGCCGGAGCCCGTTTGCCCGACAAGTTCGAGTCGCAGCCGGTCGAGTTCTTCCGGCGCGTTGCGGCGGGCTACGCAGCCCGCGCGGCCGCCGATGCAGAGCGCTTCGTGCGCATCGACGCCAGCCAGACGCGCGACCAGGTCTGGCAGCAGGTCGAGACCGCGCTGGTCGCGCGCGGCGCCCTGGCACCCGCAAGCGGGGCGGCGCCATGAGCACGCAGGCGCTTTCGCCCTGGCTGCATCGGCCGCTTGCGGAACTCCTGCGCCAGCGCGGCCATGCCTGGCTGCTGCAGGGCCCTTCGGGCCTGGGCCAATACGAACTCGCGCTGGCGCTTGCCGCCGCCTGGCTGTGCGAACAGCCGAAGGCGGAAGAGGGCGGTAGCGCCTGCGGCCATTGCCCGAGCTGCCATTCCATCGAGGTTCGAACCCACGCCGATCTTTGCGTGCTGATGCCCGAGGTGGCCATGCAGGAGCTGGGCTGGCCGCTCGACGAAAAGGCGCAGGCCGACATCGACGACAAGAAGCGCAAGCCGAGCCGCGAGATCCGCGTCGAGGCCATGCGCGACGCGGTCGGCTTTGCCCAGCGCACCAGCGCGCGCGGCCGCGGCAAGGTGGTGCTGGTGTATCCCGCCGAGCGCATGAACACCATCACCGCCAATGCGCTACTCAAGACGCTCGAGGAGCCGGTCGGCGATGTGCGCTTTGTCTTGGCCAGCGAGGCCGCATGGCAGCTGTTGCCGACCATCCGCAGCCGCTGCCTGGGCTTCACGCTGCCATGGCCCGCCACGGCCGACGCCGAAGCCTGGCTGGTGGCGCACGACGTACCGGCTGCGGACGCGGCGGCCTTGCTGCGGACTGCCGGCGGCCGGCCGAGCGACGCACTGCGGCTGGCACGCTCCGGCCAGTCGCCCAAGGCCTGGTCGCTGCTGCCCAAGGCCATTTCGCGCGGCGACGTCGCGGCGCTGGCGGACCAGGCGCCCTCGCAGGCCATCAGCGCGCTGCAAAAGCTCTGCCACGACCTGATGGCCGTCGGCAGCGGCGCCGAGCCGCGCTTTTTCGAGCCGGCCGACCTGCCGGCCGCCGTGCCTTCGCACCTGGCGTTGGCGCGCTGGTCGAAGTCGCTCGCCAACGCGGCCAGAACCGCCGAACACCCCTTCAATGCGGGCCTCATGCTGGAAGCGCTTGTGAGCGAAGCGCGAACCACCCTAAACTCTGCTCCTCGCCGCCCATGAACCAACCAGCCGCCCCCGCCGCCGCCGCAACGCCTCAACGGCCGAGCGTGATCCAACTCGCCATCAAGGAAAAGGGCGCGCTCTATGCCGCCTACATTCCGCTTTTTGCGGAGGGCGGCATCTTCATTCCAACCTCGCGCGAATACCGCCTGGGCGACGACGTCTACGTGCTGCTGACGCTGCCCGAAGACCCGCAGCGCTACCCGGTGGCCGGCAAGGTTGCGTGGATCACCCCGCAGCGCGCCGCCGGCAATCGGGCGCCGGGCGTGGGCATCCGGTTCCCGTCGGACGAAAAATCGCGCCAGCTCAAGGCCCGCATCGAAGCGGCCCTCGGCGGCTCGATGGCCTCCGACCGCCCCACCCAAACCATCTAGCCAGCTCGCCCGCGGGCTGCGCGCACTTCGTGCCGCGGGCGCCTTCCCCTCCGGGGGCGACACCAGGGGCCGGCAAAGCCGGTTCCTCGGTGTTCCTGGCATCCGCCAGACAATCAGCGCCATGTTTACCGATTCCCACTGCCACCTGACATTCCCCGAGTTCGCGGACCACATGCCGCAAATCCGCGCCGCCATGGCCGAGGCGCAGGTCGATCGCGCCCTGTGCATCTGCACCAAGCTCGAGGAGTTCGACGAGGTGCAGGCGCTGGCGGCCCGCTACGACAACTTCTGGGCCAGCGTGGGCGTGCATCCCGACAACGAGGACATCGCCGAGCCCACCGTGGACGACCTGGTGCGCCGTGCGGCCATGCCCCGCGTGGTGGCCATCGGCGAAACCGGCCTCGACTACTACCAGATGGAAGAGCGCAAGGGCGGACGCAGCATTTCCGACATGGAGTGGCAGCGCGACCGCTTTCGCGTGCACATCCGCGCGGCGCAGCAGACCCGGCTGCCGCTCGTCATTCACACCCGCGAAGCCTCGGCCGACACGCTGGCCATCCTCAAGGAGGAGGGCGAAGACGGCTCCGGCAATGCCGCGGGTGGCGTGTTCCATTGCTTCACCGAAACCGCCGAGGTCGCCCGCGCGGCGCTCGACCTGGGCTTCTACATTTCGTTTTCGGGCATCCTGACTTTCAAGAAGGCGCAGGACCTGCGCGACGTGGCGGCCTTCGTGCCGCTCGACCGGATGCTGATCGAAACCGACAGCCCCTATCTGGCCCCGGTGCCGTACCGCGGCAAGACCAACAATCCCTCCTACGTGCCTTTTGTGGCGAAGCAGATCGCCGAACTGCGCAAGCTGCCGCTCGAAGCCGTGGCAAAGGCCACCAGCGACAACTTCGAAACGCTGTTCAAGGGAGTAAAAATAACATGAAGAAATACATCAAGAAGTTGGTTTATCTTGCTGTCGCAGCAGCAACTTTTTCCGCATATGCGGGTTCCTTCGAAGACTTTTTCCGGGCCGTGCGCGGAGACAACGCCAGCGGCGTGCGTACGCTGCTGAACCGCGGCTTCGACCCCAACACGCGCGACGAAAGCGGCCAGACCGGACTGATCATCGCCTTGCGCGAACCGTCGCCCAAGGTGGCGCAGGTGCTGCTCGAGTCGCCGCAGACCGACGTCGACATTGCCAATGCCAAGGACGAAACCCCGCTCATGCTGGCCGCCATCAAAGGCCAGCAAGACCTCGTCACCCAACTGCTGAAGCGCGATGCCGCCGTCAACAAGACCGGCTGGACGCCGCTGCACTATGCGGCCAGCAGTGGCCAGCTGACCATCATGAAGGTGCTGCTCGACAACTACGCCTTCATCGACGCGCAATCGCCCAACGGCACCACGCCGCTCATGATGGCCGCGATGTACGGATCGACCGAAGCCGTGAAGCTGCTCCTGGCCGAAGGCGCCGACACCGCCATGAAGAACCAGCTCGGCATGACTGCGGTGGACTTTGCCACCAAGGCAAACCGCCCCGAAGCCGCGCAGCTGATTGCCGCGTCGGCCGAGGCAAAGACCGGTCCCAAGCCCGTGCCCAAGGACGGCAAATGGTGAAGCCGGCGGCGCCCGTCAAAGCCTGAATTCGCCGGGTTTGCGCCGCCCCGGAAAAGCACTCAAAAGGGCGCCTGCACAGTCGTGCGAGACTCTCCGTAGAAGGAGAAGCAGAGATGAATACGTTTCTATTCATGGTCTTTTTGTTGACCGTGGGGTTGCTTGCGTTCGTGATGGTCGCCAGGAAGAAGTCAGCGCAAAACAGCAGCGGCTTCGTCGACAAGCCCAAAGCCCGGCCGCCGCTCACCGCGCGCGAGCAGGCCATGTACAACCGGCTCGTGCAAACGCTGCCGGATCTCGTGGTGCTGCCGCAGGTCAGCTTCGGCGCCTTGCTCACGGCCCGCACGCGCGCAGCGCGAAGCTCGTTCAGCCGCAAGATCGCCGACTTCGTCGTGTGCGACCGCTCGTTCAAGGTCGTCGCCGTGGTCGCATTCGGCGGCGACAAGGTCAACAGGGGCAAGTCGCAACGCGACCTGGACCGGGATGCGCTGCTGGTGGAGGCTGGCTACCGCGTGCTGCGATATCCAAGGGTTCCAGACGTGGGGCGCGTGGAGGCGGACTTCGATCCGACGATGGCATCCGTGAGCCCCATGGGGTCCTGAGGGCGTTCCAAGGGCTTTCTTTGGACCGCTCGACTGCCGCCACGGTCAGACGCCTCAACAAACAATACAATGTGCATTATGTTAAATGACACATGCGGCAAGTCCATCCCCTGAAGAATCGCGCGTGATGCTCAGCCAGGCCACCACCACTCTCGACTTCGATACCCCTGGCCGCGGTCTTCTGGAAATCACCGCGGCCGTGGCGCAATGGGTGGAACGCACCGGCTATCAAGCCGGGCTGCTGACGCTCTTCATCCGCCATACCTCGGCCAGCCTGCTGGTGCAGGAGAACGCCGATCCGGATGTGCAGGCAGACCTCGACCGTTTTCTTGCGCGGCTGGTGCCCGACGGCGATCCGTTGTTCAGGCATCGCGATGAAGGGCCGGACGACATGCCGGCCCATGTGCGTTCGGCGCTCACGGCCGTCCAGCTTTCGATACCGGTGGCCAATGGCCGCATGGCGCTGGGAACCTGGCAGGGCATCTATCTTTGGGAACACCGGAGGCGGCCGCACCGAAGGCAAGTGGTCTTGCACCTGATGGGGTCGTAAGGGCGCGTAGCGGCTCCCCTGCCCCGGCCGCTTTTTTGTCAGCGGCTGCGCGACTGTTCCTTCAGGATCTCGAGGAAGGTATCCGCCAGCTGGTTCGGCGAATCTTTCTTCCGCACCGCAAAGACCCGCGCGCTGGTCGCCAGGCCTTTGATCGTCGCAAACCGGATGTCGCTGCGGTTGTTGTCGGCCACCGATTTGCCGACCAACGTGAATCCGAGGCCGGCGGCCACCAGGCCCAGTGCCGTGTGGATCTCCTTGGCCTCGTAGCCGACGCGCGCCTTGACGCCGATCTTTTCCAGGGCCTGGATGGCGTACCGCGAATAACTGCTCGTCGGGTCCTTTGGATAGCTGATGAACGTCAGTTCAGCCAGGTGCTCGGGCTTCAGGCTGCTTCGCTTCGCGAGCGGACCGATCGTCGGGAGCGCCGCAACGAGCTCGTCATCGAACAGGTGGATGTAGTCCAGGTCGTCGGCCTCCGCCAGCTCGCCGATGGTGCGCGCAAGGCCGACGTGGATCAGGCCGCTTCGCAATGCTTCGCCCTGGTGTTCCGTGAGGATTTCGGCCAGGTCGATCCGCACCTTGGGAAGCGCGATGCTCATTTCGCGCACTGCCGCCGGCAGCACCGAAAAGATGGTCGAACGGGTGAAGCCGATGCTGAGCCACCCGAGGTGTCCCAGCGCAAGGTCCTGGGCTTCGTCGACCAGGCGGCCCGCGTCGGACAGCAGCGACTTGGCCTTCGGATAGAGAAAGTGCCCGAGCGGCGTGAGCTTCATCGGGCGCGTGGACCGATCGAAAACCTTGCCGCCCAGCATCTCTTCCAGTTGGCCGATCTGCATGCTGACGGCGGCGGGCACCACGTGCAGATTGATCGCCGCGAGATTGGCGCTCTCGGTTTCGACGACTTCGCAAAAGTATCTGAGCGGCTTCAAGTTCATATCTATTGATCTTATCGTCAAAAAAGCTTCGTTGCCTTTATGTTTAACTTAACTAAACATCGAGGCTCGTCAAACTTTTTGGGAAACGCCAATGACCGCCGATGTGAATGAGCCCGAATGGATGCGGCAGAGCCGCTCGCTTTCGACGGCCGAAGTGTCCGACGCGCTCGACTATTTCAACCTGCCCGGCAGTGCCTTGGGCATCCGGCCGGTCGCCGGCCCGGCCAGGCTCTTCGGCCGGGCCTTCACCATCCGGTTTGCCCCCATCGACCGCTCCGAGCCGGGCACGGTGGGCGATTTCATCGACCGCCTCGAGCCCGGGACCGTGGTGGTGCTGGACAACGGCGGGCGCCGGGACTGCACCGTCTGGGGCGGCATCCTGAGCCGGCTTGCCGCGCACAAGCAGATCGCCGGATCGGTGATCCACGGCGTCTGCCGCGACACCGCCGAAGCCGATGAGGCCGGCTATCCGCTGTACGCGCTCGGCAGGTTCATGCGCACCGGCAAGGACCGGGTCCAGGTCGAGGCCTACGAACAGCCCGTGATGCTGGGCGACGTCCGCGTGACGCATGGCGACCTGTTGATCGGCGACGCCGACGGCGTGGTGGTGGTGCCGCAGCGGCGCATGCAGGAGGTGCTCACCAAGGCGCTGGAAACCCGCGTGCTGGAGGCGCAGATCCTCGAAGCTGCGCTGGCCGGCATGCCGCTGGCGGAGGCCCGCAAGAAGTACGGCTACCACACCCTGCAGCGCGCGCCCGCAAGCTAGCCCTCGATGGCGGGTATGTCCATCGACACGACACAAGACCTGGAGACAACACATGAAATCATTGGATGGTTTGACCCGCGCCGCTGCGCTCGGGTTGGCTGCAATCACCGCGACCGGTGCGTCGGCACAGGGTGCACAAGGCGCACAGGGCACGTATCCCTGCGCCGTCGTGAAGCTCGTCTCGCCCTACCCTCCCGGCGGCACGACCGACATACTCTCGCGCCTGCTGGCGCCCGGCCTGGCCAGGGAACTCGGAACCGCCGTCATCGTCGAGAACAAGGGCGGGGCCAGCAGCAACATCGGGACCGAGTTCGTTTCGAACGCCGCGCCCGACGGCTGCACCCTGCTCCTGGGCAATAACACCGGCGTGGTGATCAACCGCAACCTCTACAAGCTGCGCCTGGACCCGGTGAAGGCGCTGGCGCCGGTGACCGAAGTGGCTTCGGTTCCGCTGGTGCTGTACGTCAACACGGCCGAGCCCGCGATCACCGTCGACCAGCTGGCCGCGTCCGTCAAGGCAAAGCCCGGCAAGTACAGCTTCGCCTCCGGCGGCAGCGGCAGCCCGCAGCACCTGATGGGCGAGCTGCTCAAGCTCGAGATGAAGCTCGACATGACCCACATCCCCTATCGCGGCCAAGGCCCGGCCATGGCCGATGTCATTGCGGGACAAGTGCCGGTCGCCTTCGAAACCACGACCGCGATTGCCGCGCAGTTGAACGCGGGCCGCATACGCGCCCTGGCCACCACCGGCATGGCGCGTTCGAAGAACCTTCCCGACGTGCCCACCATGAAGGAACTGGGCCACGCCAGCTTCGTGGTCGAAAACTGGTACGGACTTTTCGTGCCGGCCAAGACGCCCAAGCCGCTGTTGGACCGGCTCAACCGCGACGCAGTCAAGGTGCTGCGAAGCCCCGAGGTCGCGAAGAACCTGGTCGAGATGGGCTCGCGCGATGTTGCGGGCACACCGGAAGAGTTTGCACAATTCATTGCGCGTGAACTCCCCTATTGGGAATCGCTGGTCAAGCGCTCGGGCGCGAAGGTCGATTGAATTGCCAGCGAGCAAGCGAGCGGCGCTCGCTTGCTCGCTATTGGTGGATCATCCCGCGTGAGGTGCCGTCGAGATGAGTTCCGCCCGCAGTTCCCGGATGCGCCGTTCTTCGTAATAGCCGCCGTATTCGGTATAGCGCAGGAACGGCTTCCCGCAAGCGACGCAGGCCCAGACCTCGCTGCGGTTGCAGGGATGAAAGTTCAATGCAATCGGCGCATCTTTCGACCAGTAGCCTGTGCCTTCAGGGTGGTGTTCTTCCAGCGTCGGCTCTTCGTCCGCGCGCGCCCGAAGGGAGCCGATGCGCCGCAGCTTGGCCTCTTCGGCGGTCGTGGGAAAAGCTTCCCAGCCTGCGCTGCGAAAGATGGCGCAATGGGCGCAGCCCGTGTTTGCCGCGTGCTCGCCGGCCAGCCGCAGCACCGCGTCGGCGTCGAGAACAATGCTTTCCGGCTTCATGGCCCGACTCTAATCCAGAGTGGCCCCCGTCAGCTTCACCAGGCCCGCGTAGCGATCGAGTTCCGACTTCCAGAAGGTCGCGAAGCTGCTTGCATCGCCCGGCCGCAGTTCGACGCCGATGTCCGTCAGGCGCTTGCCGAGCTCGCCCGACTTGAAGGCCGCCTGAACAGCGCTGTTCAGCCTATCGACCACGGCCGCCGGGGTGCCGGCCGGCGCGGCAAGCCCATACCAGGCGTTCATGGTCATTCCCTTGATGCCGAGTTCGTCGAACGTAGGGACCGAAGGCAGCATGGGATGGCGCTTGTCCGAAGCCACCGCAATCGCACGGATCTTTCCGCCCTTTACTTGCCCGTAGGCGCCCGTGTCGAGCATGAAGTCGAGTTGGCCGGCCATCACGTCGGTCAGTGCGGGAGCGCTGCCCTTGTAGGGCACATGGATCACGTCGATCTTTGCGATCGACTTGAACAGTTCACCCGCCAGGTGCGCCGAATTGCCCACGCCGCCGGAACCGTACGAGAGCTTGCCGGGCGCGGCCTTCGCGGCCTTGACGATGTCCACCGGGGACTTGTGGGGCGACCCTGCGGCGACCACCATCACGCTGGGAATGATGCCCAGCGCTGCCACCGGCACGAAGTCCTTCATCGGATCGAAGCCGGTCTTCTTGTAGAGGTAGGGATTGGCCGAGTTGGTCGAGCTCGTGGCCAACAGCAGCGTGTAGCCGTCCGCCGGCTGTCGGATGAACTGCTGGGTGCCGATGTTCCCTCCGGCCCCGCCGATGTTGTCGACGATCACGCTCTGGCCCAGTTGCACGCGAAGCCCTTCGGCCACAGCGCGCCCTACTGAATCAGCGGCACCGCCGGCCGGCCAGGGCACGATGAGCCGGATCGGCTTGCTCGGGTAGGCTTGCCCGAAAGCCGTGGTGGCCAATGCGGCCAGCGCAATGCCGGCAACGACGTGCCTGCGAGGAAGGGTTACGGTCATCTTGTTGTCTCCATGGGTGTTCGAACCGCGCCAGAGGTCGTCGCGGGCACGGCGCCAGCGATCAGGTCAGGCCCAGGCGCCGCAGCGTGTCGGCCAGGCCGAGCAGGTCGGCCGTGAACGCACCGCGCTCGATGGCTTCGCGCTGCCCCGCTTCTTTTTCTTCTCGGGCCAGGCTGCTCGCGATGGCAGCTTCAATGTCGGCCTCGGGTACGACCACCAGGCCGTCGCGGTCCCCCACGACGATGTCGCCGGGTTGGATCGTCACGCCGCCCATGGTGATGGGCACGTTGACCTTGCCGGGCTGGTTCTTGCCGGTGCCCTTGATCGACAGCCCCCGGCAGAACACGGGAAAGCCAAGCTCGATGATCAGGTTGGCGTCGCGCACGCAGCCATCGATCACCAGCCCGGCGATGCCCACCTTCCGTGCCTGGATGGTCAGCACGTCGCCCCAGGGGCCGGCCTCCATGAAGCCCTTGGCATCGACCACGAGCACGTCGCCGGGCTTCGCCTTCTGCACCGCGTAGTGCAGCATCAGGTTGTCCGCCGGACGGCAGTCGACGGTCAGGGCGGGTCCGGCCAGGCGCACGGTGGGATCGATCGGCTTCATGCCGCTGTCCAATGCGCCCCTGGCGCCCTGCGCCTCGTAGATGGTGGCTGCGCCTAGCTGGCGCAGCGTTGCGATGGCATCGCGGTTCGGTGGGTGTCTCATGCGTTCGATGATCACCCAATCAAACGCTGAACAAATCAGCGTTTATTGATCTTCTATTCAGAACTATTGAAGATCATGGCGCAGCCTTGCGCGATTGGGCCTTCGGCGTGCCGCCGCCGAGCAGTGCCGTGATTTCCTCCACCAGCGGCACGTTCCTCTTCTTGCTCCAGGCCACGGCCGTCGTCACCACCCGCAGGTTCTCTTTCAGCGGGCGAAGCACCACGTTCTCCGGAGCGAGTTTTTTCATCGATGCGGGTACCAGCGCGATTCCCTGCCCGCATCCGACAAACGCCACCTGCGATGCGACGCTGCGGGTTTCGTGGATCACGCGGGGCGAGAAGCCGTGCGCGAGGCACGCGGCCGTCAGTCCGTCGAAGTAGACCGGGCTGACCTGCCTTGCGAACATCACGAAGTCTTCATCGACCAGGCTTGCCAACCGGATGCGCGCCATTTCCGCGAAGCGGTGGCCCTTGGGCAGCGCAACGGCCAGCTTGTCCTGCTTCAGCGGCATGCTGCCGATGGATTCGCCCATGTCGCCTTCGAGCCGGGCGAATGCAAGGTCGATGTCCCCCGATTCCAGCGAGGGAATGGCCTCCGCGCTGTCGATTTCCCTGACCGATACCGTCAACTCCGGGTGGCGTTGCCGGAGCGTTGCGAGCAAAGGCGGCAGCACGTCGAGCATCGCGGAACTGATGGCGCCGATGGTGAGCACGCCGGTCTGCCCTGCCGCGGCCTCGCGCACCGCGAGTTCCAGCCGCTCGACTTGCTGAGCGAACTTTCGCACCGCCGGCAAGATCGCCGCGCCAACCGGCGTGAGCTTTGCGCCCCGGCGCGATCGCTCGAACAGCGTGAGCTTCAACGATTGCTCCAGCGCCTGGATCTGCTCGGTGAGCGGCGGCTGGGACATGCCGAGCCGCTTGGCCGCCTTGCTGAAGTTTTCTTCCTCGGCCACGGCGAGGAACAGCCAGAGGTGGCGAACGAGCCGAAAGTTGATCATGCGTGTTCCATAGGTCCAACGTATAGAAGCCATCCATTCTTCGGAATTTACATATTAACGGGCGCGGCAGAAAGTACGGCTTCCCCAGCCCACCGTTGCAGTGAATGACCGCCTCCACCACCACGCTTGACCGCCTCGCCGCCCTGGACACCAACACGGTGTCCGACGCACTCGACTTCCTCGATCTCCCGGGTGCGACTTTCGGCCTGAGGCCGCTCTGGAACTGCCCCAAGGTCGTCGGGCGCGCCAGCACCATCCAGCTTGGCCCCAAGACCGACGCCAAGCCCACGGTTCACCTGATCTCGCCCGTGATTGCCGAAATCGCCACCGACGATCGCGTCCTCGTGATCGCGGGCGGCCTGGACGGCATCTCGTGCTGGGGCGACATCCTCGCGAATGCAGCGCAGGTCAGGAACATCCGCGGCTCGGTCATCGACGGGCTCAGCCGCGACATCGACGGCAGCGAATCGATCGGCTATCCGCTTTATGGCCGCGGCGTCACGATGATCAGCGCGCGCAACCGCGTGGTGCAGATCGACTCGGGCAAACGCGTCCGGGTCGCAGGCGTCGACGTCGACGAAGGCGACTACGTGATCGCGGACCGCTGCGGAACCGTCTTCATTCCCGCCGCGCGGATCGATGAGGTGCTGGCCCTCGGCGAACGGATTGCGCGCCGCCAGGACGGCATGGTCGAAGCGGTGCGCCGCGGCCGGTCGGTCGCGGACGTCATGCACGACAAGGAATTCGAAGCCATCGCGCGGGAGGCCGCATGACTGTCAATGAAGTGCCGTATTTCCAGCGGCTCAACATTCATCTGGCCGGCGCGGAGCCCTCCGCAACGTACCGGGTGATGGACCGCGTCGCCGCCAGGCGCGCGGCCGGCGCGAAGGTGATCTCGCTCTCGGCGGGAGAGCCCGACTTCGACACGCCGGCGCATATCCGCACCGCGGGCATCGACGCCATCAACGCGGGACACACCCGCTACACGCAGGTCGCCGGCATGCGCCCACTGCGCGAAGCCATTGCCCACAAGTTCCGGGCCGAGAACGGATTGGCCTGCACCTGGCGGGACACCATCGTCTGCTCCGGCGGCAAGCAGGTGATCTACAACGCACTGGCGGCCACGCTCAACGTCGGCGACGAGGTGATCGTTCCAGCGCCCTACTGGGTGAGCTACCCGGAAATGGTGCAGCTGTGCGGCGCCCGGGCGGTGATTGCCGCATGCAACCACGAATCAGGCTTCAAGTTGACGCCTGAAAAACTGGAAGCAGCCATCAGCGCCAGGACCCGTTGGCTCATCTTGAATTCGCCCTCCAACCCCACGGGCGCGGTCTATTCGCGCGAAGAGTTGCGCGCGCTTGCAGACGTGCTGCTGGCGCACCCGCACGTGCTGATTCTTTCCGACGACATCTACGAACACCTGATCTTCGACGGCGCCGCGTTCTGCACCATCGCCGAAGTCGAGCCACGGCTTGCCGGGCGCACCGTGACCATGAACGGCGTGTCGAAGGCCTATGCGATGACCGGCTGGCGAATCGGCTTCTGCACCGGACCGTGCTGGCTGCTCGAGGCCATGGAAAAGCTGCAAGGGCAGCAGACCTCGGGCGCAAGTTCGATCTCCCAGCATGCCGCCCTCGCGGCCCTTACCGGTCCGCAGGATTTCATCCACACCAGCCGCCGCGTGTTCCAGGCGCGCAGGGACCTGATGGTTCGGGCGTTGAACGCCGTGCCGGGGCTTCGCTGCGATACGCCCGCGGGTGCCTTCTATGCATTCGCTTCGTGCGAAGGCCTGATCGGCAGGCGGTCGCCCGCCGGCACGCTGCTCGGCACCGACGAAGACGTCGCGCTGGCGCTTCTCGACGAGGCCAGCGTCGCTGTCGTGCAAGGCAGCGCCTTCGGCCTCGGGCCGTACATCCGCATCGCGTATGCGCTGGACGACCAGGCCCTGCGGCAGGCGTGCGATGCCATCGCCAGGTTCGCGTCGGCCTGTGCATGAGGCCGATGCGCCAGCGCTTTTTTCCCTTGCCAAGGAGTGCATACGCCGTGACCACTGAAAACGAGTTCAGCCGCAGCACGATGAAGTTTTCCGTGGAAGACGTCGAGCTGAGTGTTGCCGCCATCCACCGCGCGGGAGATCGCGCGCCGATCGTCTTCCTGCACGGATTCGGGTCGACAAAGGAAGACTACGCCGACGTCGTCCGGCACGCGGCTTTCGCCGGACACGCCTTTCTTGCCTACGACGCGCCGGGTTGCGGAGAGAGCCACTGCGCCGACCTGTCGCGAGTTTCCATTCCGTTTCTGGTGAACACGGCCATGGAGATGCTGGACCGCCTGGCCATCGACAGATTCCATCTGGTCGGCCACTCGATGGGCGGCCTGACGGCGCTCATGCTTGCGGACCGGCAGCCTGACAGGGTGCTCAGTTTCGTGAACATCGAAGGCAACATCGCGCCGGAGGATTGCTTCCTGAGCCGGCAGATCGTCGACTACCCCGCCGCGGACGCGGAGCGTTTCTTTGACGATTTCATCGCGCGCACCCTGCATTCACCGGCCTACGCCAGCGCCCTGTACGCCGCCAGTCTGCGCCACAAGGTCAGAGCCGGTGCCGTGGGCGGCATCTTCCGGTCGATGGTCGAGCTGTCGGACAACGCGGACCTGATGGGCAAGTTCCTGAAACTGCCTTGTCCCAGGATGTTCATGCATGGCGAACAGAACGCCTCGTTGTCGTATCTGGACCTTATCGAAAGCCGGGGCGTTCGGCTTTCCAGGATCAGCGCCTGCGGCCACTTTCCCATGTATTCCAACCCCGTGTCGATGTGGCAGGAGATTGCCGCCTTCCTGACGAGCTGCCACGCGGACCAGGACTCCGCTGGATGAAGAGAGAGAGGCACCGCAGCCTCTCTTTGCTCAGAACGACCGCGGCAGCCCCAGGATGTGCTCGGCCACGTACGCGTAGATCAGGTTCGTCGAGATGGGCGCCACCTGGTAGAGCCGGGTCTCGCGGAACTTGCGTTCGATGTCGTATTCGTTGGCAAAGCCGAAGCCGCCGTGCGTCTGCATGCAGACGTTGGCGGCTTCCCACGAGGCCTTGGCGGCCAGGTACTTGGCCATGTTGGCCTGGTCGCCGCAGGCTTCGTGGGCGTCGAACCTGCGGGCAGCTTCGAAGCGCATCAGGTTGGCAGCCTCCACCTCGATGAAGGCATCGGCAATCGGAAACTGCACCCCCTGGTTTTTTCCGATCGGACGATCGAAGACGATGCGCTCGTTCGCGTACTTGCGTGCGCGCTCGATGAACCAGTAGCCGTCGCCGATGCATTCGGCGGCAATCAGCGTGCGCTCGGCATTCAGCCCGTCCAGGATGTATTTGAAGCCCCTGCCCTCCTCGCCGATCAGGTTCTCCTCGGGAATTTCCAGATTGTCGAAGAACAGCTCGTTGGTCTCGTGATTGACCAGGTTGGGAATGGGCCGCACCGACAGGCCCTTGCCGATGGCCTGGTGCAGGTCGACGATGAAGATCGACATGCCTTCGGACTTTTTCTTGACCTCTGCCAGCGGCGTGGTGCGGGCCAGCAGAATCATCAGGTCCGAGTGCTGCACCCGCGAGATCCAGACCTTCTGGCCATTGACCACGTAGCGGCCGTCTTTCTTCAACGCCGTGGTCTTGATCTTCGTGGTGTCGGTGCCCGTGGTGGGCTCGGTCACCGCCATGGACTGGATGCGCAGCTTGCCGGCCGCGATGGCGGGCAGGTACTTGTCTTTCTGTGCCGCACTGCCATTGCGCAGCAGCGTGCCCATGTTGTACATCTGGCCATGCACCGCGCCGGCGTTGCCGCCCGAGCGGTTGATCTCTTCCATGATCACCGTCGCCGCGGTCAGGCCCAACCCGGTTCCGCCGTATTCCTCGGGAATCATCGCAGCCAGCCAGCCGGCCTCGATGAGCGCCTTGACGAAAGTCTCCGGATAGGCCTTCTCTTCGTCGATCTTGCGGAAATATTCATCCGGAAACGCACGGCAGAGCTGGCGCACCGCGTCGCGGATTTCCTGGTATTCGTCGGGTTCGTTGAACATCGTTCGATTCCTTCTTCAAGCCAATCTCAGCGCAGCACGAAAGGGTTGGCCGCGACCGCGCCGCTGTTGATCCAGACGCACTTGGTCTGCAGGTATTCGAGGATCGCGTCGACGCCGTTCTCCCGGCCGAGTCCCGAGTCCTTGTAGCCGCCGAACGGCGCCATGAAGCTGACCGCGCGGTAGGTGTTGACCCACACGGTGCCCGCCTGGAGCTTCTCGGACATGCGGATCGCGCGGCCGATGTCGCGCGTCCACACCGC
>Ga0075365_10000498_pt1 | contig 14945 bp, 15 predicted proteins | sample EndMetdeltDD1765_FD_71387 | JGI IMG/M metagenome (GOLD analysis project Ga0075365, IMG submission 71387) | Populus endosphere microbial communities from Tennessee, USA - Endosphere MetaG P. deltoides DD176-5 | ecosystem: Host-associated > Plants > Roots > Endosphere | place: USA: Tennessee... | reverse complement strand
ACGAGCCGACTTGCCGCGACGGTCGCGCAGGTAGTAGAGCTTCGCGCGACGGACCTTACCGCGGCGAACGACTTCTACGCTTTCGATAGCCGGGGAGTAGACCGGGAATACGCGCTCGACGCCTTCGCCGTAGGAGATCTTGCGAACAGTGAAGTTCTCCTGCAGGCCGCCGCCGGAGCGAGCGATGCAAACGCCTTCGTAGGCCTGTACGCGGGTACGATTACCTTCCCTGACGCGAACGTTGACGCGAAGGGTATCGCCCGGGGAGAATTCCGGAAGCGTGCGCTGGGCTTCGATCTTGGCGACCTGTTCGGCCTCAAGCTGCTGAATGATGTTCATGACTCAACCTCTTTGTTGGTTCAACAGCCAGAGCGCTCTGAACGATCTATCCTTGGTCGAGCCGCAGATATTTGCCGGTGAGGGCAGGAGCGAATTCGTCTGTTTTTCTTTACGTGGTTGATGGGAGTTTTCCCATTCCGGGCGTGCGCATACCGTATTGCGCAGGCTTTGTCACCCCTTCGGCCCGGAAATTTTGTCAACCCGACCGTTAAATGTGGATGCCTGGCGGCCGGCCATCTCTTATTCGTCCAGCAGGTCCGGGCGTCGTTCCCGGGTTAGTTGCAGTGCCTGCTCGCGGCGCCATTTGTCGATCGCGCCGTGATTGCCAGATGTGAGGATCGCTGGAATTTCCCGACCCTCCCATTCCTGCGGCCGGGTGTAGTGCGGATGCTCGAGCAGGCCGCCTTCGAAGCTTTCATGCAGTCCGGAAAGATCGTTGCCCATGACGCCAGGCAGAATACGGACGATCGCATCGAGTACGGTCAGCGCCGCCGGTTCGCCCCCTGAGAGCACGTAGTCACCGATCGAGACTTCCTCCAATTCACGCGCATCGATAACGCGCTGATCGACGCCCTCGAAGCGGCCGCAGACGATGATGACGCCATCACCGGATGCGAGTTCGCGCACGCGCTCCTGTGTCAGCGGCTTGCCGCGCGGGCTCATCAGCAGGCGTGGCCGGCTGTCGTTCTTGGAAGCACTGTCGATGGCGCGGGCGAGAACATCGGGTTTCAGCACCATGCCAGCGCCGCCACCAGCGGGTGTATCATCGACGGTGCGATGTTTGTCAGTGGCAAAATCGCGGATCTGCACGGTATCGAGCGACCATTGGTCACGCTCCATCGCCTTGCCGGCGAGGGAGTAGCCGAGATGACCCGGAAACATCTCCGGGTAAAGGGTCAGCACGGTCGCGCGGAACGCCATCGGCGGCCTCACTTCTTCTTTTTCGGCGTGTCGGACGTGAATTTCGCGCTGTCATCCTCGGTATCGACGAGGCCGGCAGCCAGCGGATCGATCGTGATCCTGCCACCCTCGAGGTCGATATCGAGGACTGAGGCCTCAGAGAAGGGGATCAGTACCGGGCGTTTGCCCGGTCCCTTCAATTCCAGGAGATCGCCGGCGCCGAAGTCGAAGACGCCGGTCACGGTGCCGTAGCTGACGCCTTGGTCGTCGAGCGCTTCCAGCCCCTCGAGATCGGCGTAGAAGAATTCATCTTCCTCAAGCTCCTCATCCGGCAGGTTATCGCGCTCGATGTAGAGCTCCAGCCCGTTCAGCGCCTCAGCAGCATTGCGGTCGTTGATGCCGCGGAAGCGAACGACGACGACGTTCTTCATCTCGCGGATATCGAGAATCTCGAAGGTGCGCCCATCGAGGCTGTGCAGGTTGCCGTAATCGCCGAGCGCGGTCGGGTCGGCGGTGTAGGCCTTGGCGCGCACTTCGCCGCGCAGCCCTTGGGCGCCACCGATCGTTGCCATCAGAACCGGATTTTCAAGCTTTGCCATGACGTCCTTCACATGAAGCCGCAAATCTGGGCTTCTCTTAAACGAAGTGCGGTGGAATGGAAACGAAAACGGGCGGCATGTCGCCATGCCGCCCGTTCGATAAGGGAAAGTCCCCGATTATTCTGCGGAAGCAGCAGCTTCGGCGGCGTCGGCGGCCTTCTGAGCCTTTTCAGCAGCGCGCTCCTGGGCCTTCTTGCCCGGCTTTGCCTTGACCGGGTTGTTCTTGGCGTCTCGCTTTGCGAGGCCGGCTTCGTTGAGGAAGCGCAGAACGCGGTCGGTCGGCTGTGCGCCCTGCTCAAGCCAGTGCTTGATGCGGTCGTTGTTCAGCGTGATGCGAGCGTCGTTGTCCTTGGCAAGCATCGGGTTCCAGGAACCGAGGTTTTCCAGGAAGCGGCCATCGCGCGGCGAACGGGCGTCGGCGAGAACGATGTGGTAGTACGGGCGCTTCTTGGAACCACCGCGGGCGAGACGAATTTTCAGTGCCATTTTCTTTACTCCTTGGACTTTTCTGGACCGCCTGATCCGGCGGTATGGTTCATTTTGCTGCGGCGCCGTTTTCGGCGTGGTCTGCAGCGATCTGCTCATGATGCCGGATGACTTCCTTGATGACGAAGTTCAAGAACTTCTCGGCGAAATCCGGATCCAGATTGGCATCCTTCGCCAGGCGGCGGAGGCGTTCGATCTGGTATTCTTCGCGCGCCGGATCGGCCGGCGGCAACTTGTACTTGGCCTTGAGAACGCCGACCTCTTTGGTGCAGCGGAACCGTTCGGCCAGGATGTGGACCAGCGCCGCGTCGATGTTGTCGATCGACTGGCGATAGTTCGAAAGCTGGGCTTTGATTTCAGGATCAATCATCTTCTAAGCGACCCTTCACTTTTTCTTCGGCAAGCCGGGCAGACCCGGGAAACCGCCGCCAAGGCCAGGGAGCTTGGCGCCGCCCAGGCCCGGCAAACCACCCGACATTCCGCCGAGGCCAGGCAAGCCACCGCCCGGCTTTCCGAGACCGGCAGCTTCAGCCTGCTTCTGGAGCGCTTCGAGCTGCTTGGGGTCGATGTTCGAAAGATCGGGTATGCCACCGCCGAGGCCACCGAGGCCCATCTTGCCGGCGAGACCGCCCATCATCTGCTTCATCAGGCCGCCCTTACCCTTGCCGCCCATCATCTTCATCATGTCCGCCATCTGGCGGTGCATCTTCAGAAGCTTGTTGATGTCGGCGGCATCGGTGCCTGAGCCGGCGGCGATGCGCTTCTTGCGCGAATGCTTGAGAATATCCGGGTTGGCGCGTTCGGCCTTGGTCATCGAGCCGATGATGGCGAGCTGGCGGCCGAACAGGCTGTCATTGAGGCCAGCCGAGGCCATCTTGTCCTTCATCCCTGCCATGCCGGGCATCATGCTCATGATGCCGCCCATGCCCCCCATCTTCTGCATCTGGCGCAGCTGGTCGGCGAGATCGTTGAGGTCGAACTTGCCCTTGGCCATCTTGGCGGCCATGGCGGCCGCCTTCTCGGCGTCGATGTTTTCGGCAGCGCGCTCGACCAGCGAAACGATGTCACCCATGCCGAGGATGCGATCAGCGATACGGCGGGGATGGAACTCCTCGAGTTCGCCCATGCGCTCGCCGACACCGATGAGCTTGATCGGCTTGCCGGTCACCGCGCGCATTGAAAGCGCCGCACCGCCGCGGCCGTCGCCGTCCATGCGGGTCAGCACGAGGCCGGTGATGCCGACGCGTTCGTCGAAATTGCGGGCGAGGTTGACGGCGTCCTGACCGGTCAGCGAGTCTGCGACCAGTAGAATTTCATGCGGGTTCGACTTCTTCTTGATGTCGGCCATTTCGACCATCAAGGGCTCGTCGATATGCGTGCGGCCGGCGGTGTCGAGGATGACGACATCATGGCCGCCGAGCTTGGCTGCCTGCACGGCGCGGGCGGCGATGTCGGTCGGCGACTGGCCTGATATCACGGGAAGCGTGTCGATGCTCGTCTGGACACCGAGCTGGCGAAGCTGCTCTTGCGCAGCCGGACGGCGCGTATCGAGCGATGCCATCAGCACCTTTTTCTTTTCGCGGTCGGTGAGCCGCTTGGCGATTTTCGCCGTTGTCGTCGTCTTACCGGAGCCCTGCAGGCCGACCATCATGATGACGACGGGGGCCGCTGCATGCAGATCAACGCCGACGCCCTCGCCGCCGAGCATCTCGATCAGCTCGTCGTGGACGATTTTGACGACCATTTGGCCAGGCTTGATCGACTTCAGGATCTCGGCGCCGACGGCCTTTTCGCGGACGCGGTCGGTGAATGAGCGCACGACATCGAGCGCCACGTCTGCTTCCAGCAAGGCACGGCGAACCTCGCGCAGCGCTGCAGAAACATCGCCTTCCGAAAGCGCGCCACGGCCTGTCAGTCCATTCAGAATGGATCCAAGACGGTCCTGGAGGTTTTCAAACATCGGCTCTTCCTTGTGATTTCCGGGATGACGGAAACCTTGTGCTTTTCCTTGACGAAAACAAGACGCAAAGCCAAAAAGCACCCGAGGGCGCATCGCGCTGTCGGGTGTGGACCTCCGGGATCAGTTTATACCTTTGCGGGTCCCGGTCGGTGGCTCGAGTCTTGAAGCTCGTCGCAGATTGAGCGGCGGTAAACAGGAAAAAGCGCCGGGAGTCAAGGCAAGGTCGAGAAAAGACGGCGTTTCGACCTTTCAAAACCGCGCGCCCAATCCCAGATCTGCTTTCTCTTCAACGGAATCGCTCTTGCATGCCCACGGCCAAACGACGCAATCCCTACTATCAGGGGCCTGTCTCCGATCACTTCGACGGCACGCACTTCTTCAATCCGGATGGTATCGAGCCTCTCGGCTTTCGAGACCTGATGCGGTGGCAGTTCGGCGGCGGCCGCGATCGCTGGCCGAAGTCGGTTCCGAGCCCGTTCGCACCAGCAAAACCCGATCTGCGCGTGAATGGTGGCGATCTGCGGGTAACCATGGTCGGTCATGCGACACTGTTGGTGCAGGTCGCGGGACTTAACATCCTCACGGACCCGGTTTGGTCCGAGCGCGCCAGCCCCTTCACCTTTGCCGGCCCGAAGCGCGCCGTTGCACCGGGCATCGCATTCGACGATCTACCCCCGATCGATCTCGTGTTTGTTTCCCACAATCACTACGACCATCTTGATGTCGCGACGCTCAAGCGCTTGCAGGCAAAGCATCGGCCGCATGTCGTGACGCCACTTGGCAACGATACAATCATCCGCCGCGCCGTGCCCGACATACAGGTGACGGCGATGGATTGGGGCGAGCGCATATCCCTTGCGGGTATCGCGATCGATGCCGAGCCGGTGCATCATTGGTCCGCACGCGGCACTGGCGACCGTCGCATGGCGCTGTGGGCGGCCTTCGTCCTGTCGACACCGGCCGGGAAGATCTACCATGTCGGGGACACGGGCTTTCACGGCGGTGTCAACTATGAGGCGGCGCGGCAAATGCATGGCGCCTTTCGCCTCGCCATCCTGCCTTTCGGGGCATACGAGCCGCGCTGGTTCATGAAGGGCCAGCATCAGAATCCTGCGGAAGCGGTGATGGGCATGCAGTTGGCCAATGCGGCCTATGTGGCCGGGCATCACTTTGCGACGTTCCAGCTGACTGACGAGGCGATCGATGCGCCGCTCAAGGCGCTGGAAGCGGCCATGACCGAGCGCGGCATATCGCCGGAACGGTTCCGACCGCTCAGGGCAGGCGAAGTCTTCGACGTGCCGCGGGCATGATCAGTGCGGTTGGGCCCCTGAGCCGTGCGTGTTGATGATGGTGTCGGCCTCCTTGCCGTAAAGCTCCTCGAAGTGATCGAAGGTCTTGGAGAAGTGGCCGATGCCCTGGGTCGCGGATTTCAGCGATCGTGCCAACTCTTCCAACACACCGCCCGGCACTAGCGCTCGGAATATGTCCCAGCCCTTCGCGTTCTCGTCTCGGTCGAAGCCAAGCACCTGTCCTTTGAGAGAGGAGACGAGCGTCACCATACCCCCGGAGTAGACCGAGGGGATATGGATATCGACCCTGATGACAGGCTGCATGAGAACGGCGGATGCCTGCGACAGCGCCTGCTTGACGCCCATCTTCCCAGCTGCACGGAAGGCGAAATCGGAGCTGTCGACCGAGTGATACTGGCCGTCGGTCAATGTCACATCGACATCGATGACCTGGAAGCCAAGCGGCCCCTTCTCCATTGCCTCGCGTGCACCGGCCTCGACGGCCGGTATATAGTTTCGCGGCACAGTGCCGCCTTTGACACTTTCGCCGAAGGTGAAGCCTTGGCCGCGTTCGTTCGGCCGGACGCTGAGCTGCACATCGGCGAATTGGCCGGCGCCGCCTGTCTGCTTACGGTGCCGGTAACGCACGTCCGAGGGCTTCGAGATGGTCTCCCGGTAGATCGGGTTCGGCGCGCGGTCCGACACTTCGACGCGGAAGACCTCAGAGAGCGTCTTGCGTAGGTCGCGTAGGTGGACTGGTCCCTGTGCGCAGATCAGTGCCGCGCCGGTGCCTTCCTCCTGCATCACCTTCAGGCCGCGATCGGTTTCCGCCAATTTCGCCAGCGTTGCCGAGAGCTTGGTTTCGTCACGTTCGCTGCCGGGAACGAGGATTCTTTCGAGCATGGGTGTCGGAGGTGTCGTCCAGTCGGGCGGTTCGACGCTGGTGGACTGCGTCAGCAGGGCGGGCGCGGGCAGATGGTCCGACTTGAGAGCGGCAAAGATGCCGCCTGCTTGCACGGTGCCGCTGATCGGCTTTCCGCTGCCGGCTTCCTGCAAGGGACCCAAAGTAGCGCCGCCGAGGGAAGCGCCTTGCTTCAAGCCATCGGCAAACGCGCGTATGAGGACTGTCTTGCCGACATTGGCCTTGTGATAGGCGTGGAAACTAACGGCAGAAAGTTCCGCCTCTTGCGCGCCGGAGCTTCCAGCGAGCCTGGTCCGTAGCGCTGCTGCCGGTGGCGCCTCGTGGCGAAGTGCCTTCATCAGGCGCATGATGCCGTTGCTGTGCGAGGCGGCACCGAACAGCACGGGGATGACCCGGTTCTCCTTGAGTATCCGCGAGGAGATGGCAAACAGCGTATCACTTGCCGGCTCACGGTCTTCGATGAGCTCCTCGAGCAGCCAGTCGTCGAACTCCGAAAGCTGCTCGAGCATCTCTACGCGCGCCTCGTGCTCGCGCTCGACCGCATCGTGCGGCAGTTCGATCAGCGCGGAAGGCTGCCCTTCCCGGTAGCGCCAGGCCCGTTCGGAAATCAGATCGCAGCTGCCGACAATCGTGTCGCCTTCGCGGATCGGGACTTGCCGTAGGACGAACGGATGGTTGGAGTAGGCCTGGAGTGCGGCGATGACATCGCGCAATCGGCCGCGCGGCTCGTCCATCCGATTGATGAAGGCCACGCAGGGCGTTCCCGAGGCCTCGATTGCGCGGAGATAGGGTGCTGCCAGAACGGCTTCATCAGGTGTCGGCGATATGCAGAGAATACAGGCGTCGCTGACGAGGAGGGCGTCCTGCGCCAAGGCCAGGGCCTCGTTTGCCCCGGGGGTGTCGATCGCACACCAAGCTTCGTCCTTGAAATCGAATTCCGTCAGGCTTGATCCATATGGAGAGGCTGACTTTCTGGGCGTTCCCTCGAGCGAGGCCAGCTTTGCGACGAGCGTCGTTTTTCCCGTCTGCGAGGGCCCAAGTACCGTGAAGCAGCGCATCGGCGATCCTCCCTGCCAAAAGCACGCATCCGAAACCAAAGAATGCCTCTAAGCGAAGAAAAGTGCCAGATAGTTGCGATCATTCTTAAATATGAGGCTTCGGTATGGTTCTCCCATGAATGTGTCGCGGTGCTCGGGTCCGTCAAGCCACTGGTAATTCCCCCGCATTTCCGCCATATACAGCCCAAACAGAGACGGACATGACACCTATGAGCGCAACGGTCGAATTCGCAAAGATGAACGGGCTTGGCAACAAGATCCTGGTCGTTGACATGCGCGGCCGTGCCGATAGGGTGACGCCTGCAGCTGCAATCGCGCTGAATGCCGAGCCGGACACGCAGTTCGACCAGATCATGGCGATCCATGATCCGAAGGCAGCGGGCACGGATGCCTGGATCGATATTCTGAACTCCGACGGTTCGAAGGCACAGGCTTGCGGCAACGGTACGCGTTGTGTCGTGCAGGCGCTCGCTTCGGAAACCGGCAAGAAGGTTTTCACTTTCCAGACGGTGGCAGGCATCCTCAATGCCGTCGAGCACGCGGATGGGACGATCTCCGTCGATATGGGTAGGCCGCTCTTCGACTGGGACAAGATCCCGCTTGCCGAGGAATTCCACGATACCAGCCGTATCGAGCTGCAGATCGGGCCGATCGACAATCCCGTGCTGCATTCGCCATCCGTCGCTTCCATGGGCAATCCGCACGCGATCTTCTGGGTGGATCGGGATGTGATGTCGTTCGATCTCGGCCGCTTCGGCCCGCTGCTCGAAAACCATCCGATGTTCCCTGAGCGCGCCAACGTCACGCTGGCGCAGGTGACCTCTCCGAGTTCGATCACAACGCGCACCTGGGAGCGGGGCGCGGGACTGACGCTTGCTTGCGGTTCTGCCGCCTGTGCCACGGCCGTTTCTGCCGCCCGCACCGGCCGCACGGGGCGCGAAGTCGCTGTGAAGGTCGCAAGCAGCCCCAACCAGGGTGTGCTCACGATCGAATGGCGCGAGCGTGATGGTCACGTCATCATGACGGGCCCTGCGGAATGGGAGTGGTCCGGCACGCTCGATCCGTCGACCGGTGCGTGGTCGCGGGATGCGGCGCAGGGAGCGGAAGCGCGGTGAGCGGCGTTGAGGTCATCACCTTCGGCTGTCGTCTCAACACCTACGAATCCGAAGTGATGCGAGCGGAGGCCGAAAGGGCTGGGCTCAACAATGCCATCCTCGTAAATACCTGTGCCGTTACCGGCGAGGCTGTGCGTCAGGCTCGCCAGGCGATCCGGCGTGTGCGGCGCGACAATCCTCATGCCCGTATCATTGTGACCGGCTGTGCGGCCCAGACGGAAAAAGAGACTTTCGCCGACATGGCCGAGGTCGATGCCGTCCTCGGCAACGAGGAAAAGCTGAAGAGCGCCTCCTATCGCGCCCTGCCGGATTTCGGCGTTTCGGCCGAAGAGAAGCTGCGCGTCAACGACATCATGAGCGTGCGGCAGACGGCGCCGCAGATGGTTAAGCACATCGATGGTCATGTGCGGGCTTTCATCCAGGTTCAGAATGGTTGCGACCACCGCTGCACCTTCTGCATCATTCCCTATGGCCGCGGCAATTCGCGCTCCGTGCCGATGGGGGCAGTCGTCGATCAGGCCCGCAAGCTGGTCGAAAGCGGGTACCAGGAGATTGTGCTGACGGGCGTCGATGCAACCAGCTATGGCGCCGACCTGCCCGGCGAGCCGACGCTCGGATTGCTTGCCAAGACGCTTCTGAAACAGGTGCCTGATATTCGCCGTCTGCGGCTTTCATCGATCGACAGCATCGAGGCCGACAGGCATCTGCTCGATCTGATTGCCGACGAGGCGCGGTTCATGCCGCATCTGCATCTGTCGCTACAGCATGGTGACGACATGATCCTGAAGCGAATGAAGCGCCGCCATTCGAGCGCGGATGCCCTGGCTTTCGTTAACGACGTGCGCCGCCTACGACCGGACATGAGCTTCGGTGCTGATCTGATCGCCGGCTTTCCGACCGAGAGCGAAGACATGTTCGCCAATGCCATGCGGCTGGCGGAAGAGGCCAATATCGCCCATCTCCACGTGTTCCCTTACAGCCCACGACCGGGAACACCCGCCGCGCGAATGCCGCAGCTCGATCGCGTGCTGGTCAAGGAACGGGCGGCGCGACTTCGCGCCACTGGACATCGCCTGCATCAGTCCCATCTCGACGGGATGGTCGGAACACAGCAATGGCTGCTGGTGGAAAACAACGGTTTGGCGCATACCGAGAACTTCACTCTGGTCGCAGCAGTAGGGCTTGCGCCCCGAAGCTTCGTGCAGGCTGTCATCACCGGGCACAACGGCAAACACCTCGACATGCAATTGACGGCCGCCGACGCGGCCTGAGCTTACGGAATCTTCATGGCGTTCAGTTTCATCAAAAAGGTCTTCACCTTCGGCCCAAAGCCGGAGGAAGAACACGCGCCGGAGCCGGATTCGCGCGAGGAAAGCCTTCCCGTTGCCGCCGACCCGGTCCTGGCAGAAGAGATGGAGACGGCCGGCGGGCCTGCCAATGACGTAGGCCAAGACGCCACCATGGAGGAGCTTGCAGAGCAGGCGGAAGCGCTTGCGCCTGAGAAGGACGACGTTTCCGAGGTCCTACCGTCGGAAGTGCAGGCGGGCGACATGGGCCTTGTGCCGCTCTCGCTGCTTGAAGCCGAAGCGGAGATCAACGCTCCTGCCGAAAGCGCTGCGGAAGAGCCGCTTCCTGCAACTTCGCCCCTGCATTCGGAGATCGGCGAGCAGGCAGAAGAGGAAGATGTTGCGGAAGTAGCGTCGGCCAGCAAAACCGAAGAGACGTCCTCGGCTGCAGAGTTTGCGGAGGAAGCCGACGCGGAACAGCAGCCCGTCACCGATCGGGCCTCTCCCGCCGAACAAGAGACATCTGCGCCGGCGGAGGATGACGCTTCCGGCGATGCCTCCGCCGCTCCCGTTCTTCCAAAGGGATTTGCCACCGGTCCCGCGGCTTCCGAGGCCGCGCCTCTGGTGCCAGCGCCAAAACTTTCCTGGTTCCAGCGCCTGCGCGCCGGCCTTGCCCGCACTTCGTCGCAGCTCACCGGCCAGATCGCGGCCCTCTTCACCAAGCGCAAGCTCGATGATGATACGCTGCAGGATCTCGAGGATCTGCTGATCCAAGCCGATCTTGGCGTCGAGACGGCGATGCGCGTCACTGATACGCTGGCCTCCGAGCGCTACGGCAAGGACGTCACCGGCGAGGATGTCAGCCGCATCATGGCGAGCGAGATCGCCAAGGTGCTGAAACCTGTCGCGAAGCCGTTGCAGCTCGATCTCAGCCACAAGCCGCATGTCATCCTGGTCGTCGGCGTCAACGGTACTGGCAAGACCACGACGATCGGCAAGCTGGCGGCCAAGCTTTCTGGCGCCGGGCTAAAGGTCATGGTGGCTGCCGGCGACACCTTCCGTGCCGCTGCCATCGAGCAGTTGAAGATCTGGGCCGACCGCACCAAGTCGGAGTTCATTGGTACCAAGCTCGGCGCCGATGCGGCGGGTCTTGCCTATGACGCCTTCGAGCAGGCCAAGGCGAAGAAGTGCGATGTGCTGATCATCGATACAGCCGGCCGCCTGCAGAACAAGGCGGAGCTGATGGCCGAACTCGAGAAGATCGTTCGTGTTCTCGGCAAGCTCGATCCGGATGCGCCGCATACGGTGCTGCAGACGCTTGACGCGACGACGGGGCAGAACGCCCTGTCGCAGGTGGAGATCTTCCGCAACGTGGCCGGGGTCAACGGGCTGATCATGACAAAGCTCGACGGCACGGCGCGGGGCGGCATTCTCGTGGCGATCTCCGCCAAGCACAAGCTGCCGGTCTATTTCATCGGTGTCGGCGAAGGTGTCGAAGATCTAGAGCCTTTCGAGGCGGAGGATTTTGCCCATGCCATTGCCGGGCTCGGTCAATAATGCCACAGATATGCCGACAAGCGCGGGCAAGCGTCTCGTGTTCACAAACGGATTTGAGATAGCATGACGACAGAGAGCGATATCACCCCAAGCGCGGCCGACCGGCATCACCCGATGCTGAAGCTGGCGCTGGAGCTTGGCCCGCTGCTGATCTTCTTTTTCGCCAACCTGCGCGGCGCGTGGCTGGTCGAGCGGTTTCCGGCTTTGTCGGAGCTCGGCGGACCACTATTCGTGGCAACGGCCCTCTTCATGGCGGCAACGGTGATCTCGCTGATCGTCTCGAAGGTCGTGCTCGGGCATCTGCCGATCATGCCGTTCGTCTCGGGGATCGTGGTCGTCATCTTCGGATCGCTGTCGATCTATCTGCAGAACGAAACCTTCATCAAGATGAAGCCGACCATCGTCAACGCGCTGTTCGGCGTTGCGCTGCTTGGCGGCCTAGCTTTCGGCAAATCGTTGCTCGGCTACGTCTTCAACGCGGCCTTCCAGCTTGATGCCGAGGGTTGGCGGAAGCTGACCATCCGCTGGGGCGTCTTTTTCCTTTTCCTCGCAGTGCTGAATGAAGTCATCTGGCGCAATTTCTCTGATGATTTCTGGGTTGCCTTCAAGGTCTGGGGGACAATGCCCATAACCATCATCTTCACGCTTGCGCAGATGCCGTTGATTATGAAGCATACGGTCACACCGGCGGGAGAGACCGAGAGTTGACGACACTGGATACGGCAGACAGAGCGAAGCATCAAACATTCTGGTTCGCTGCGTGCATTGCGGTTCTGCTGATCCAGATCATCGCCGAATACATGATGGGCCGCACCCCCATCTGCACCTGCGGATATGTCAAACTATGGGAAGGCACCGTCAATTCCAGCGGTAACTCCCAGCATATTTCCGATTGGTACACGCCGTCTCACATCATTCACGGCTTCATTTTCTACGGCATCGCGCACCTTGTTCTGCGCGGAAAGCCGATCGCCATGCGGCTGCTTTTGGCGCTGATGATCGAATCCGGCTGGGAACTGCTGGAAAATTCGCCTTTGATCATCGACCGCTATCGAACGGCGACGATCTCGCTCGACTACTATGGCGACAGCATCTTGAACTCGTCGATGGACACAGTCTTCATGGTCGTCGGGTTCTTCTTCGCCTCGCGGGCGCCCGTTGTACTGACGATCGCGATCGCGATTTTCTTCGAGTTGTTCACCGGTTATGTCATTCGCGACAACCTGACACTCAACGTACTGATGCTGATTTGGCCCATTGAGGCGATCAAGACCTGGCAAGGCGGGATCTAGTCAGGACGCCGGCTTGGCCAGCGCCTTCTCCATGGCCGGGAAAAGCACTTCCTTCAGGCTGACTTCGTCGAACGGGCCGACCCGCTTGTAGAGGATCGTGCCGTCGGGAGCGACGAGATAGCTCTCCGGGATGCCGTAGACACCCCAATCGATAGCTGCCTGCCCCTTGGGATCGACACCGATTGCGGCAAAGGGATTGCCAAGTTCGCCGAGGAAGCGAAGGGCGTTGTCGTTTTTGTCCTTGTAGTTGATGGCAACCACGTTGAGGCGGCCGTCCTTTGCCAGCTCCTTCAAGATCGGATGCTCTTCGCGACAGGGAATGCACCACGAGGCGAAAACGTTGACGAGCGTCAGTTTGCCCTTGATGGCACTGTCGGTCAGTGGCGGAAGGTTGGCGCCCTCGAGTGGCGCGAGGTTCAGCACCGGCGCCTTCGTGCCGATCAGGGCCGACGGGATTTCCGAGATATCCTTGCCGTGGACGTCCTGATCGTAGAGCATCTTTGCTGCGGTGGCTGCGATGCCGGCAAAGACGATCAACGGGATCAAGGCGACCGCGTAGCGCCCAAATCCGCGCTTGGCGCGGCTCGTTTCTGGTGCGGTGCTCATTCGCCGTCCTTTGCTCGCGCCGAGCGGCGACGGATACCGGAGGCTTCGAGGGCTGCCAGTTCCTGACGGCGCGCGCGGCCGTCAGCCCAAGTCCAAAGGGTGGCCGCTGCCGTGACAAGGGCGGCAAAGCCGTAGGCGCCGTAGACATAGAAAGCGTGTGTCATGGCTATCCCTCGCGGCTCGCCAAGCGTGCCGCCATACGACGCTGGGCGGTGACGCGGCGGCGCCAGATTTCGTTGCGCATAGCCATGATGTGCAGCGTGAAGAAGAGCGCGGTGAATGCAACGGCCATCACCAGCAGTGGCCGCAGAAACTCCGGATCGATGGCTGGACCGTCGAGACGCAGAACGCTCGCGGATTGATGCAGGGTGTTCCACCAATCGACCGAGAACTTGATGATCGGGATGTTGACGAAGCCAACGAGGATCAGGATGGCGCTGACGCGGGCCGCCTTCGATGGGTCGTCGATCGCGCGATTGAGGGCGATGAGCCCGAGATACATCAGGAACAGAATGAAGACGGACGTGAGCCGCGCATCCCAGACCCACCAGGCGCCCCACATCGGCTTGCCCCAGAGGGAACCGGTCACAAGGGCAATCAGCGTGAAGGCGGCGCCGAGCGGGGCTGCGGCCTTTGCCGATACATCCGCCAGCGGATGGCGCCAGACCAGTGTGCCGATCGCCGAAATGCTCATGATCGTATAGCCCATCATCGCCAGCCAGGCGGCCGGCACGTGGATATACATGATGCGAACCGTTTCGCCCTGCTGGTAGTCGCCTTCGGTCGTGAAGCTGAGATACAGCCCCACGATAAAACAGAGGGCCGTGAAACCGGCCATCCAGGGAAGGATGCGTGCAGCCAGCGCCAGAAACCGCGTCGGGTTGGCGAGGTCGCTGAATTTCGTGATGGCAAGGCTCGTTTCGTTCATGCCGTTTCCTTACCGCGATATGCCTGATGCCGCAATCGAGCGCTCCATCAATCCGACGTGTTACGCAGCGCCAATGCCGCCGCCGCCGGACCGATGACGGCGAAGAACAGCGTGAGCGCGATCAGGATGAGGAAAGGCGGCAGAAAGGGCGATGGCCCCTCGACCGCCGCATAAGTGGCGCTGACGCCGAAGATCAGCACGGGGATGGTCAGTGGCAGCACCAGGATCGAGACCAGCAGACCACCGCGCGGCAGGGCGACGGCAACGGCTGCACCAACCGCGCCGATGAAGGTAATCGCGGGCGAACCAACGAGCAGCGTCAGCATCGTCGCGCCGATTGCCGTCTCGCTCATATTCATGAACAGGCCGAGCAGCGGCGAGGCGATGACCAGCGGCAGGCTGGTGGCGATCCAGTGTGCCAGGCACTTGACCAGCACCGTCAGGACGAGCGGCGTCTCTTGCATCAACATGAGATCGAGCGAGCCATCGTCGCGTTCGGCCTGAAACAGGCGGTCAAGGCCGAGAAGCGCGGCAAGCAGTGCACCGATCCACACAATTGCCGGGCCGATGCGGGACAGCAGCGCTAGATCGGGCCCAACACCGAAGGG
>Ga0075365_10000497_pt1 | contig 14962 bp, 15 predicted proteins | sample EndMetdeltDD1765_FD_71387 | JGI IMG/M metagenome (GOLD analysis project Ga0075365, IMG submission 71387) | Populus endosphere microbial communities from Tennessee, USA - Endosphere MetaG P. deltoides DD176-5 | ecosystem: Host-associated > Plants > Roots > Endosphere | place: USA: Tennessee... | reverse complement strand
TTCCCGCACACCCCGACGATCTCCACGCCGGCGCTGCTCGACGCGCTGCGCGGCGGCGACATCGTGACCCACGCCTTCCGCGGCGGAGGCGGGATGGTCGACGAGTTCGGCAAGTTGATCCCCGAGTTCCGCGACGCGTTGGATCGCGGGCTGCTCCTCGACGTCGGCCACTCCGGAACCGACTTCCGCTTCCGCGAGGCCCGCCGTCTGTTCGCCGAGGGAGTTCGCCCGCACACCATTTCCACCGACCTCAACGTCTTCACGATCGACGGCCCCGTGTTCTCGCTCGCCGAGACGATGACGAAGATCTGGGCGATGGATGTCGACCTGATCGATGTCGTCGCGATGTGCACGACCAACCCGGCGGCGAGCATCCACCGCGAACACGAGATGGGCACACTCGGAGTCGGCCGGCCGGCCGATGTCAGCGTGATCCGGATCGTCGACGGCCCAGCCACGGTGACGGACGGCTACGAGACGGTCGCCGTCGAACGCAAGCTCGTCCCCGTCGGTTGCCTGCGTGCTGGAACGTGGTTCTCGGCAACCTCGGTCGGCACCGACATCGCGGCCTGATGGCTGTTCCGATCGACATGTCGTCCGACGAGGCGGTTGTCGAGACCCTCGCCGCGTTCTGGCACCCCGTGTGCAGCGTCGACGAGCTGCGCACGAGCGAGGGCCGGACGCTCGGTGTCGTCCTCCTCGGTCGTGAGCTCGTGATCGCCGAGCTGACGGGCGACACACCCGCCTATGTCGCGATGGACGATCGATGCCTGCATCGCTCCACGCGGCTCTCGGTCGGATGGGCGGAACCCGATGGCGTGCGCTGCGCCTATCACGGCTGGAAGTGGGATGGCGGTGGGCGTTGCATCGACGTTCCCTCGATGCCCGACGGTCCGATCCCGGCCAAGGCCAAGGTCCGCGCCTACCGCGTCGCCGAACGGTACGGGCTGATCTGGGTCTGCCTCGACGACCGCGCTGACAATCCGATCCCGGCGTTTGTTGCCGACGGCGACCAGTCGTTGCGCATCGTTGCCGGCGAACCGTACACGTGGCCCGTGTCGGCCTTGCGACGGGTGGAGAACTTCGTCGACCTGGCCCACTTCGCGTGGGTCCATGTCGGCACACTCGGACGCCGCGAGGAGCCCGTGCCGCCGCTGCCCGACATCGAACGGGTCGACGGCGAGCTGCGCTTCACGTACGACCCACCGCAGGACTTCGATGCGAGCTCGGCGGCGATGTACGGCTGGTCGCGCTATCGGATGCCGATCCCGTGCACGGTGAGCATCGAGTTCGCGCTCGGGAACGGCGCGCGACGTGTGCTGTGGATGACGGCATCGCCGATCGATCTCGAGACGTGTCGCTGCTTCTGGTTCATGGCCCGCAGCGACGATCGTGATGGGCCGGACGATCCACACGTCGAGTTCCAGCGGATCGTCCTCGCTCAGGACCTGCCCGTCGTCACCAACCAGGTTCCCCGTGCGCTTCCGCTCGACCCCGCCGACGAGCTGTCGGTGCGCACCGACCGGGTGTCGATCGAGTACCGACGGTGGCTGCGCGAGCTGGTCGCGGACACCGTGCGGTCCCACGGATGATCTCGCGATGATGCTCTCCAACATCGACCCGAGGTTGGCGCAAGCGTGGCACCCGGTTGCGCTGGTGAACGAGGTGTCGACGGATCCGAGGCGGGTCTGGTTGCTGGGTGATCCGTGGGTGCTCGTCCAGTCACCGGCGGACGACGTGCCGCGCGCACATCGAGACGTCTGCCCGCATCGGCGCGCTCCCCTGTCGGCGGGCGCTCTGCTCGAGGACGGCACGTTGCAGTGCGGCTATCACGGTTGGCGCTTCGACGCGTGCGGCACGTGCGTGGCCATCCCGGCGCTCGGAGGAGCGGCGACGATCCCGAGTCGGGCCAACCTGCACTCAGCGGCTGCGGTCGCGGTCGTCGCCGGCATGGTGTGGATCGCGCCAGACGAACCGCTCACGGAGTTGCCGGATGTGAGCGCGACTGTTGTCGGCGGCGGCGAGCGAGCGTTCCTGTCGGGTCACCTCGCCCCGATCTCGACGCCTGGTTCGGCCGGCGCGATGCTCGACAACTTCCTCGACGTCGCCCACTTCCCGTTCGTCCATGCCGGAACCTTTGGCACCGACGAGTCGGACAAGGTCGACGAGTACGAAGTCGAGCGCACGCCGACCGGCTTCCGGGCGATCACCGAGCACACCTTCGCCAACCACGAGGACCCGGCAGTGGCGAGCGGTGAGCGGCCGCTGCTGCAGCGGCGGCGGATGACGTACGTCTACACCGCACCGTTCACCGCAACGTTGCGACTCGACTACGTCGATGCCGGTGGCACGAACCTGATCGTGTTCGCCGTGCAACCGGAGCGCGATGGCCACTGCCGCGTGTACACGACGATCTACCGCAACGACATCGCGCCGGAGGCGATGGACGACGCGGTCAAGTTCGAGGAACGGGTGCTGGCCGAGGACCTCGTCATCCAGTCGCGCATGCCTTCGACGCTTCCGCTCGATCTGACGGTCGAGGTGCACACCAAGGCCGACCGGGTGACGATCGAGCTCCGACGCGTGCTCAGTGACTTCCTGCAGAGAGCCATGCCTCGATCCCAGCCAACGCCTTCTCCTTGACATCATCGGGCGCGCCGCCGTCCTCGATCGAGCACCGTGCGATGAACGCCATCTGCTCGTCGGTCAGCCCGAACTCGCGCCGGCACAGCTCGTACTCCTCGAGCAGGCCTGGGCCGAACAGCAACGGATCGTCGGCGTTCACACTGCACCGAACGCCGGCCGCGAGCAGAGCCGGCAGCGGATGGTCGGCGAGGCTGGGGAACACGCTGAGCATGATGTTCGATGTCGGGCAGACATCGAGGCACACGCCCTGGGCGGCGAGCTGCTCGACCAAGCCGGGCACCTCGAACGAGCGCACGCCGTGCTGGATCCGGTCCGCGCCGAGCAGATCGACGGAATCCTTGACGAACTGGCCGTGTTCCAGCTCGCCGGCATGCGGTGTGATCAGCAACCCACCCTGCTTGGCATACGCGAACGACTCGATGAAGTCCTGCGGCGGATGGCCGACCTCGTCGTTGTGCAGGCCGAAGCTGACCACGCCGCGCTCGCGCAGGGACACCGCGAGCTCGGCCAGCGCCATCGCTTGCTCGGCGTTGTCGAAGACCCGATCGACCGGGGCCATGAACCGCACGCAGATTCCGTGGTTCGCCGCGGCCTTGGCGAACACGTCGAGCACCATGTCCCACACCGCTTCCAGGCTGCCCCAGATGTCGACGTACATCCCGGCCCACAGCGCCAGCTCGAGGTAGACCGCGCCGTCGGCCACACCGTCGGCGCAGATCTCATCGGCGAGGCGCTCCCAGTCGTCGCGTTCGCGCAAGGTCTTGGTGGTCGCTTCGCACGTCGCGCTGAACGCGGTGAAGTTGCCGTAGCCGCGGATGACGGGAACCTCCATGTCGTACTTCGCGGCGAGGTCGGCCAACGTCGTGGGCCGCATGCCCAGCTCGAGATGGAGGTGGAGATGACCTTTGGGAAGCAGTCGCAGATCGCGCATATTCGAGTATTCAATCCTCGTTGAGGCGCTCGGGGTTGAACCTGGCGAGGATCGGCGTCTCGATGATCCCGACCAGCGCGTACAGGACCAGCGCGACCGATGTCACCACCGCCACCGCGGCCCACACGCCGGTGTAGTCGAATCGGGCCGGTCGCTCGGACAAGTAGCTGCCGATCCCCTGCTTGGTCAACAGCCACTCACCGAGCAGCGCGCCGACCATCGCGCCGGGGACGGCGATCCGCATCGCCGCGAACAGCGGCGGCACCGCGTACGGGAGGCGCACCTTGAGCAGTGCGGTCCGCGTCGTGCCACCGTAGGCCGCGACCAGGTCGATCGACTGCTTCGGCGCGGACTCCAAGCCGAGCGAGATGTTGACGAGCGACGGGAAGAAGGTGACCAACGCGGTCACCACTCGCACCGATGTCAACGTGTAACCGAACACGAGCCCGATCAACGGCGTCAGCGCGATCAGCGGTACAGACCGCAGCAGCAGGGCGAACGGCATGAACGTTCTGCGGATCGTGGGCGACAGCACGAACAGGCTCGACACGACGACGCTGGTGATGAGACCGATCAAGTACCCGATGAAGACGTTGCCGAGCGTGGTCTCCAACGCGCTGAAGAGGGCCTTGCGATTGGCCGCGGCCTTCGGTGCCGAGAAGAGGTACGTCCACACCTGGCTCGGCGACTTCTTGACGAGGTCGTCGATGTCCACGGTGTGCACGAAGGCCCACCAGAGCAGGAAGGTCGAGAGGAACCCGATCAGCAGCAGTGAGAGGATGCGACCCACGCGCTTGAGCCCGGGATGCTGCGACGGTGGGCGCACACCATCGTTGACCTTGGGGACATCGACGGCAATGGTGCTCATCGACCGCTCCGTCCGGGTGCCCAGCGGGTGAAGTACTTCGCCGTTGCGGTCGTCAACGCGAAGCCCACACCGGCGAGTGCGGTTGCGAGGAAGCCGATCCCCCACGTGCGGGCGATGTGGCTGCCTTGGAGGCTGGCGACCATGAAGATGCCGAGCCCGCGTTCGCCGCCGAAGAACTCGCCGATGATCGCGCCGAGGATCGCGGCCGGGGCTGCGATCTGCAGGCCGGCGAACGTGCTCGGGAGGGCCGAGCGGATGCGGACCTTGGTCAACTGCGTGAACCGATTCCCCCCGTAGGCCTTCACCAGTTCGATGCTGTGCCGGTCGGCCGACCGCAGCCCGACGAGCACACCGATCAACGTCGTGAAGAACACGCTCAACGCGACGAGTGCAACCTTGGGTGAGTCACCGTCGAGCGACGCCTGCAGGATCGGCCCCACGGCGACGATCGGCAGGCAGTACGTCGCCACCGCGATCTGCATCAGCGCCTTCTCCAGGAACGGCACGAGTACGAAGAGCATGCCGATCGCGATCGCGAGCACGTTGCCGATCAGGTAGCCGCGCCAGGCCTCGGAGAACGTCGTGCCGATGTTGCGTGGGTAGTAGTGCCAGTCCTTGGACAGCTGCGACACCACGGTCCACGGCTGGGGGATGCCCTTGTTGATCCCCCAGATCGTTGCCGCGAGGATCCAGAACGCCAGGACGAGGCCGATGCCCAACGAGGTCGCGAACCAAGATGGCAGACGCCTCATATGTCGTCGCCACTCTGTGGCGTCCCGTCGGAGAAGAGCAGATCCGACAGGTGGTCCTCGATCTCGTGGAACTCGTTGCTGCGTAGCATCTCCGGTGAGCGCGGCCTGGGCAGGTCGATCGGGACGATGGCCTTGATCCGGCCCGGGCGCGGGGTCATCACCGCAACCGTGTCGCTGAGGAACACCGCTTCCGCGATCGAGTGGGTGACGAGCAGCGTCGTCGTCACCCGCTCGGTCCAGATCCGCAACAGTTCCAGGTTCAATCGGCGTCGGGTCATCTCGTCGAGAGCGCCGAACGGTTCATCGAGCAGGAGCACCTTCGGCTCGACGACGAGCGCCCGCGCGATCGCCACACGTTGACGCATCCCGCCCGAGAGCTGCGCCGGCCGGGCCTTCTCGAACCCCTCCAAGCCGACCAACTTGATCAAGTCGGGGATCGTGGCATCGGAAACCTTGACGCCGCTGACCTCGAGCGGCAGGCGGATGTTGCTCTCCACCGTCCTCCACGGCAACAACGCCGCATCCTGGAAGGCGATGCCGAGGTGCCGCTTGTCGCGCAGCACCTTCGGCATCTCGCCATGGACGCGCACGTCGCCGCTGGTCGGTGTCTCCAGGTCGGCGATGATCCGCAGTACCGTCGACTTCCCGCACCCGGACGGGCCCAGCAGCGAGAGGAACGAGCCCTGGGGAGTGCGCAGGTTGAGATCGTCGAGGGCGACCACCTGCTTGCGGCCGATCGAGAACACTTTTGACAGCGCACTGATCGCGATGCCGACACCGGTCGGCGCCGCCGCGGCCGCGGTTGGACCAGCGTCGAGCGTGTGTGGCTCGACTGCTTCGGGGTCGCGGGCGGCATCGACGTCGGTCATGGGCGTCAACCTCAGATCTCCCCGATCAGGTCGGGGTTCTCCGCGTAGACCTCTTTCAACAGCGAGAGATCGAACAGGTCCTCGGCCTTGATGGTCAGGCCGGCCTTGGCGAGGACATCGATGTTCTCCTTGATCAGCTCGTCGCTGACCGTGAGGATGCCGTTCTTGATCGACTCGTCGGTGAACACCAGGGTCAGCTCGGTCTCGACCTCGAGCTGCTGCTCCGCGGTGTCGAGACCGAGGTCGGCGCCGTACTTGGTGGTCGTCAGCTCGGCGGCCTTGGCGGGATCGGCCTGCACGTCGCGCCAGCCCTGGATCTGCGCCTTGAGGAAGCCCTTGAGCACCTCCGGGCTCTCTGTGACCGTCTCCTTCTTGACGACGTAGACCTCGCTCACGAGCGGGTAGCCGAAGTCGGCGAGGAGGAACGACACCGTCTCGTGGCCGGCGACCTTGAGCAAGTTGGGCTCGTTGGTGACGAAGCTGAACCAGCAGTCGCATTCGCCGTCGACGAGCGGCTGCGGATCGAACTGGGCCGGGAACTTCTCGATCTTGCTGTCGTCGATGCCGGTCGCCGCGACGAAGGCGTCCCACACCACCTGGTTCGCGCTCTGCAAGCCGAACTTCTTGCCGTACATGTCCTCCGGCGTCTTGATCGGCTTGTCGGCCAGCGACATCACGCAGAATGGGTTCTTCTGGTACTCGGCGCCGATGATCGTCAGCTCGGCGCCGGCCGTGATCGCGGCGGCGACGATGTCGGGCGCCGAGATGCCGACGAGGGCCTTGCCCGATGACACGTCGACCTCGGCCGCGGTGGCCGATGGGCCTCCTGCCTGGAGATCGACCGACGAGAACCCGGCCGCGGTGTAGTACCCGTTCGTATCAGCCAAGTAGGCGCCCGCGAACTCGGAGTTCTTGATCCATGACAGGCGCAGCGACATGGTGCCGAGATCGGCTGGTGCGACAGCAACCGACGTTGCCGAGCCGGCACCCGTCGCGGCTGTTGTCTCCGCCGCGGAGCCGGCCGTTGTCGTCTCTGTCGCCGCCGATGCCGTCGTCGACGGAGCCGTCGTTGCCGTTGTCGGTGCCGTCGTCGACTCGCTCTTCTTGTCCGAACCGCATGCGGCGAGGAACGCCGCGCCGAGCACTGCTCCCCCGCCCAACTGCAGCAGCTCGCGTCGATTCATCGTTGCCATCCCTTGGTCTCCTCTCAAGGCGCGGTGTGCGCCGTTCACGATTGTGAGCGACGGTACGCGGCACCTGTTTCGCGCATGTTTCCGGCGGCGCCACTCTTGGTGAACGGCGTGTGCTCGCTGGCCAACTCGGCCTGCTCGGTCAGCGGGCCGCGTTCTTGACGAACTCGTCGTAGTGCGAGCCTGTCGAGCGCTCACCGCCGTAGTACCCGCCACGCACATGCCGGCGCGTCGTGTCATCCGCTGTCGCTCGTGCGGCCGAGTGCCACAGGTACGCGTCGTGGAGCACGAGGTCGCCGCGCTCGGCGTACACCGCGATCTCACCGGGCACCTTCTCGAACCGCAGCGGCATCGGGAACGGCGGCGGCTCGTCGGTGTGCCCGGCCGCCGGCGCCGAGCCCTCCGGCACGACTGCGCCGTTCACGTTCTCGTACGGAGCCGGTGTCGCCCAGAGATGGCTGCCGGGCACGACGCGCAGGAAGCCGTTCTCGGGCGACGTCGCGTCGATGTGGAACGTGAACGCGACCGACGGCCAGACCCGCAGGTTCGGCCCGCTCTGCCAATCGCTGTGCCATCCGATTCGTGTGTACGCGCTCTCGCGCCCAGGACGCGCGTCCTGGTACACGACGCCGAACCGATCGTTGTCGTCGACCCAGCAGTCCGCGCCCAGCAACTCGTGCATGAACGCCACCAACACCGGATTGGCGATCGCCTCGCGTACAGCCGCGGAGAGCTGCTCGATGAAGATGACGTAGTTGGCGAACCGCTCCGTGCGCTTCCCGTCGGCGTCGTCGACGAGGATGACCGTGCCGTGCTTGTCGTCGATCGTGCCGTTCATCACCCGCCCCTGGGCAACGATGCACTCTGCCTCCATCGCCTCCATCAGCTGGTCGTCGTACAAGCCGCGCACGACGACGAAGCCGTTCTGCCGGAAGAAGCCGATCGCGCGCTCGAACTGATCCGGCGCGTAGACGCCGATCTCCCCGGACAATGCGTCGTTGGTCATGCGAGTGCTCCGTTGATCGATGCATCGGCCGCGTCGATCAGGCCGTGGATGCGGTGCTTGTCGTCGCCGTCGAGCCATGAGGCAGTGACGCCGTCGGACGCGATCTGCACCATCGTCTTCCACTCGTACCCGTAGGCGTTCGCCACGTTCGTGTACTCGAGCCCCAACGACAGCTCGGTCAACGCCGGATCGTCGGTGTTGAGCGTCGCGAGCAGACCGGCCTCGCGCATCTTCGGGAAGGGGTGCTCGCTGAGGGCCGGGCACCTGTCGGGGTTGATCCGCACGTTCGCGCTGGGGCACACCGTCAGCGCGATCTGGCGGTCGACCGCCGACTTCGTCAGGACGGGATCATCGAGGATCGTGATGCCGTGGTCGATCCGTTCGCAGCCGAGCACGTCCAACGCGACCCTGATCGCCGCGGCCGGCGAGTCCTCGCCCTGATGCGCTGTCCGACGCAGCCCGGCCTTGCTCGCCATCGCATAGGCCGTGGCAAACGTCGCCGGGTCGACGTTGCGCTCGGTCGAGTCCATGCCGATTCCGATCACGCGTCCAACTCCCTGGGTGTTCCGACAACGCAGGTCGAGCAGTATCTCCATCTGTTCGACGGCAGCCGCTGGTCCGAATTCCCGGTCGATGTCGTAGATCAGGCGAGTGGTCGTACCCGTTTCGTGCTCACCGGCGCTGAGGCCGTCGTCGATGCCGGCGACGATGTCGCCCAGCGCCATCCCGCCGCGCATGTGGCGAGCCGGTGTGAAGAACACCTCGTTGTAGACCACGCCGTTGGATGCGGCCTGGAGCACGCTCTCGTACGCCAGCATCGCCCAGTCCTCGCGGGTGCGCAACACCGACTGCACGAACCAGAACACGTCGAGAAAGCCGGTCAGGTTCTCGTAGCTGTAGCTCTGCGGTGGCGCCGCGATCCCGTTCTTGTGCGCCAACTCGAGCAGAGTGTCGGAGAGCATCGTCCCCTCGAGGTGCACGTGCAGCTCGACCTTGGGCAGACGGGTGAGCGCGTCGCGCAACGATTGTGACACGGTCGTCACTCTGCGGTAGATGTGTTTCCTGGCCGTGAACGCCAGCCTACGTAAGCGCGAACACCTCGCTCGGCGAGACCGGCGCGAGCCGAGCGATATTCTTCTCCGGGGGGACGAACGAGAGGTTTCGAAAGAGGGGTTCACGATGCCCAAGTACCTGCTCGAAGTCAAGTACACGCTCGACGGCGTGAAGGGAGTCCTGGCCAACGGTGGGACGGCCCGTGAGACGGCCGCTCGGGCCGCCGCGAAGAGCGCGGGGGGAAGCCTCGACAGCTTCTACTTCGCGTTCGGCGACACCGATGTGGTCACGATCGCCGATCTGCCCGACAACGCCGCCGCCGCCGCTCTCGCGATGACGGTGACCGGAGGTGGCGGCGCCACGATTCGCACGACCGTTCTGCTGACACCGGCCGAGATCGACACCGCCACGAAGAAAGAAGTGCTGTACACCCCGCCGGGGAGACGATCGGCGCCGTAATGGAATCGGTGCTCCGTCAGCGGTGTTGAACGCCACCGTCTGCCGCGTACTCGAGGACGCAGCTCTGGTCGAGGCCGAGGACCTGCATGAAGCGGCCGAAGGCGATGTACTTGCCGATGACCAGCGTCAGCTCGACGATGTCGGCCGGCGTGAAGTGTTCGGACAGCCGGGCGATGAAGTCGTCGTCGATGTTGGCCGAGTCGGTGCTGAACCGTTGCGCGTATTCGATCGCGACCTTCTCCGCCGCGGAGAACTCGGCGACGTCGGCAAAGTGCTCGACCGCGGCCAACAACTCATCGGTCACGCCGGCGGCCTGCGCGGCCGGAGTGCGCCACGCCAGGCACACGGTGCAGTTGTTGATCTGGGCGACGCGCATGCGAACCAGTTCGTGCACGCGAGGGTCGAGTGGACTCGACGCGACGGCGGCGTCGTAGCCGCCGACCGCAGCGGCGAGCTCGGGGCGGACCAACGACAACGCGTTGAACACGTCGAGGCTTTCGGTTTCGGGAAGGGCGATGCGGGCCATGTCACGACCCTACTCAGTGGACGGGCACGGCCTCGGGGCGGAGCGCGTCCCGCATCGTCGAGCGGGCATCGACGTCGCGCACCAGCGCAGATCCCAGCACCCCGAGGGCTGCGATGCCGGCCGCGACGAGGAGCGCTCCCTGGAACGCCGGCACCTGGTCGGCGGGAGCGACACCCTTGCCGTGATCGCCTGGCAGAAACGCTGCAAGCGACGTCGCGATGATCGCGACGCCGAGCGCAGATGCCATCTGGCGCTGCGCACTGAACAGCGCTGACGCGCGGCCGGTGTCGGCCGAGGAGATCGTTGCGAACGACGCGGCCTGGAGGGAGATGATCATGAACGCGAACGATGCGCCGAGGAGCAACATCAACCCACGCACCGTCCACAGGCTGGTCTCGATGTCGATCTGGGCGATGAGCACGAGCAACGCCGCCATCATGGCCATGCCTGTCATCATCAATCGTCGCGGACCGACACGGGGATAGAGGCGGCCGACCAGCTGCGAGCAGACGAGCACACCGATCGCCTCGGGAAAGGTCGTCAGCCCGGATTGCAGAGCTGAGGCACCGTGAACCTCCTGGAGGAACGTCGGCATGATGAAGAGCGTGGCGAGGAACGCCGCGGCCGCGAAGATCGACGCGACGTTCGAAGCCCGGAACAGCCGGTCGTGGAGTAGCCGCAGGTTGAGCATCGGGTGCGCGACACGGTTCTCGACACGCACCAGTGCAACCGACGAGGCGACCGCGATGGCAGTCGAGACGAGCACCGCTGCGGATGTCCACCCCGAGTCAGGTGCTCGGCTGAGCGCGTAGAGCAGTGCCGTGAGCGCAGCCGCCGACAAGATGAAGCCCGGCAGATCGAACCCGCCGGCCGTCGGTGCCTTGCGTTCCTTCAAGAACAGCGCCCCGAACGTGAACGCCCCGATTCCGAGCGGAACGTTGACGAAGAACACCCAGCGCCACGACAGCTGGTCGATCAACAACCCGCCGACGATCGGGCCGGAGGCCGGCGCGATCGCCGTCGGGATCACGAGCACCTTCGACGCTGCTGCTCGTCGATCGGGCGGAAACGCGCGGAAGAGCATCGCCAGACCGACGGGTGTGAGCATTCCGCCGCCGACCCCCTGGACGATGCGGAACGCGATCAGCTCCGGCAACGAGGTCGCCAGACCGCACGCCAACGATGCCGCGGTGAAGATCGCCAGTGCCCACAGCATGACCCGCTTCGTGCCGAACCGATCGCCGATCCACCCGGACGCCGGGATCCACACCGCCAGGCTGAGGAGATATCCGGTGACCACCCACTCGATCGAGGCGGTGGGAACATCGAACTCGCCGGCCAACGTCGGGAGCGCGACGTTGATGATCGTCGTGTCGAGGATGCTGACGAACAACGCCGCCACGTACACGATCGCGACGATCTTGCGCTCGCCGAGGCGCGCATCGATCCGAGCACGACGCGTCTGCATCCAGTCAGTGTGCCAAGCGACCGTGCGAACTCAGCATGACGCCGGCGCAATACTGGCGTGATGAGCGCCCCCCTTGTTGATCCCCTGTGGTTCAAGTCGTCCGACGGCCTCCGAATCGCCTACGACGACGAAGGCAGTGACTCGTCCCGGCCGCCCGTTGTCCTGCACCACGGCTTTGCCGCGAGTGGGTTCTTGAACTGGGTCGTCCCGGGTGTCGTCCGGGCGCTGGTCGCCTCCGGCCGTCGGGTCGTCAACATCGACGCTCGCGGCCATGGCCGTTCCGACAAGCCCCACGACCCGACGTTCTACGGCGAGGTCACGATGGCCGCCGACGTGTCGACCCTGATCGACACCCTCGGTGTCGACGAGATCGACCTCGTCGGCTACTCGATGGGCGCGATCGTTGCCCTGATCGTCGGGTCTCAGGAGCCGCGCGTGCGAAGGATGGTCGTCGGCGGAATCGGCTCCGGGGTGGTCGAGCGCGGCGGCGTCGACACGCGCGCCCTCGACCCGAGGCTGCTCGAGGCCGCACTGCGAGCCGACGATCCGGCGACGATCACCGATCCGGCCGCCAGGCAGTTCCGTGCGTTCGCGGAATCGACCGGGGCCGATCGCCTCGCGCTCGCCGCGCACGTCGCCAGCGTGCGTCGCCAGCCGATCGCGCTCGAGCAGATCACTGCACCCACGCTCGTGCTCGCCGGGCGCGACGACCCGCTTGCCGCGCGCCCACAGGTGCTCGCATCTGCGATTCCCCGGGCAGAGCTGCTCGTCATCGACGGTGATCACCTCGGCGCGGTCGCCGTGCCGGCGTTCGCACCGGCAATCGTCGAGTTCATCAACGGATGACGGCGGCAACCGGCCCACGCACTGCCCTCGTGCTCGGCGGCAACAGCGATATCGCTCTGACGACGCTTCAGCAGATCCCGCTCGACCGGGTGGTGCTCGCGGCTCGCGACGCGACTGCGTTGCGGACCCGGCTCGCCGCAGAGCCACTGCCGATCGGCCAGGTGTCGATCGAATCGTGGGACGCGCTCGACCCGTCTGCCCACGAACCACTGATCGAGCGCGCTCATGACGTGCTCGGCGGCATCGACCTCGTGCTGTGCGCGGTCGGCAGCCTCGGTCACGGCGCCGGCATCACCGCCAGTCCGTCCGATGCCGCAGCGTTGTTCGAGTCGAACTTCACCGGGCCGGCGACTGCGCTCACCGCCGTCGCCCAGCATCTCGTGGCTCGCGGCTACGGAACGATCGTCGTGCTGTCCTCTGTCGCCGGATTGCGCGCCCGACGGTCGAACTACCTCTACGGATCGGCCAAGGCCGGGCTCGACGCCTTCGCCCAGGGCCTCGCCGACTCCGTCGCCGAATCGGGCGTGCGCGTGCACCTGATCCGTCCCGGCTTCGTGACCTCCAAGATGACCACCGGGCTGAAGCCCGCTCCGTTCGCGACCTCGACACAGGCGGTGGCCACCGCGATCGCGGATGCCGTGCTCAGCCCGCGGAGTCGGATCGTGCACGTTCCGCGTGTGCTCGGACCGATGTTCGCGGTGATGCGTGCGCTCCCGCGGCCGGTGTGGCGCCGCGTGGCGGGCACCCGCTGACGAGATCGGGCGCGTCAGCTGGTCGCGCAGAGCCCGGCGAGGCTGGCAATCGCCGCGGTCCGTCGATTCTCGCGGATGAAGTGCTCGTCGAGGCCGTTCGTGCAGTATCCGAGGCTGAGCCCGGTCGCCGGATCGCCCCACGCGATCTGCCCCTTGGCACCGTTGTGGCCGACCGTTCCCGCCGACACCGTCTTGCCCATGCCGCGGTACCCGCTCATCCCGTCGGCGCCGGCTTGCACGAGTCCGAGAGTGCGGTTGGCGGGCACCTGGGTGATCTGGTCAGGGAGACGGTTGCGAACGTTGGTCTTGGCGTCGTCCAGGACATCGGCAGCCCACATGCCGCCAGGGTTGTGCAGCACGGCCTGGTAGTAGAGCGCGAGATCGGCGGCACGCATCACGCCGCCGCCACCCGGGATGCCCACGCGCTGGACCGCTGGGTCGTTGAACGCCATCAACGCGGCGGTGGTCACCTCGCCGAGATCGATCTCGCGGATGCCGAACGCAGCCTCCAACTCCTCGGCGGTAGCCGCCTCGCCCACCACCATCAGCTCTGCTGCGGTGTGGGGCACGTCGCCGAGGACCCGCCCGAGACCGGCCGGAGTCGTGACGCGCTCGGCGACGACGTCGCGGTAGTCACGGCCCGTCACCCGCTCGATCACCTCGGCGAGCACCCAGTGCGCCGACGTCGGGTGGTACTGGAACTTCGTGCCCGGTTCCCAGTTCAACCGCCACTTGGCGAATGCCGTGGTGCGTCCCTCGCGGGTGTCCCCGGCGACAGGTGCCAGCGGCGCGTCCGGAAAGCCCGACGTGTGCAGCATCACCTGTTCGAGCGTGATCCCGTCCTTGCCATTCGTGCCGAACTCAGGAACGTAGTCGATGACCCGCTTGGAGACGTCGATGGAACCGTCGCCGATCAAAGCCCACATCGCTCCGGCAACGAACGCCTTGGTCGCGGAGTACACGACGTAGCGACTGTCGTCGGTCGCATCGCCGAAGGTGTGGAATTCGACGAGCTCGCCGTCGTACCCCAGAGCCACCTGTGCCGAGGGCAGCAGCCCCGACTCGACGTCGCGGCGCACGCGATCCAACAACTTCGTGACTGCCTGCTGATCGATCCCCATGACCCACGTTCTACTCGCGGTGTGCTGCTCGGCACGTACGCTGACAGACTCGTGGCGTGATCCGCGACGTGCAGTTCAACTCGGCCACCACGCCATGGCCCGAGATGCGCGACGCGGTGCTCGCCGCGGAGGCCTCCGGTTACGGCATCGCATGGACGCTCGATCACATCGCCGGCCAGATGATGGGCGGCGACTCGATGCTCGAGTGCTGCACGCTCACTGGCGCGCTCGCAGCCACGACAACCTCGATCGGTATCGGCACGCTGGTCGCCAACGTGTGGAACCGTCCGTGTGGAGTGCTCGCCGCCGCCGCGGCGACAATGCAGAACATCAGCGGGGGGCGCTTCTGGCTCGGGATCGGGGCCGGTGCGTCGCCGAAGTCGCACTACGCCACCGAACACGCCGCGCTCGGCATCGAGATCGACCCCGATATCACCGTTCGCCACGCTCGCGTCATCGAGTTCCTCGCCCTCGC